>Ga0307374_10002617_pt1 | contig 31732 bp, 27 predicted proteins | sample OX3MG_FD_202532 | JGI IMG/M metagenome (GOLD analysis project Ga0307374, IMG submission 202532) | Soil microbial communities from Risofladan, Vaasa, Finland - OX-3 | ecosystem: Environmental > Terrestrial > Soil > Coastal area > Acid sulfate soil | place: Finland: Risofladan, Vaasa | collected... | reverse complement strand
TTCCCTGACAACCCGATGGATGATCGCGGCTTTGGAGGTCTTCTCCCGCCCGGCTGGGGAGGCCAGAACGTCGTCGAGGTCCGCGTCAATGAATATCTGTAGACGCCTCAGGGCATGAGAGTACGTCGCGACCGTTCTTACATCCGAACTCGTGAGCGTAGAGGTGGGCGGGATTGGAGCGGGCCGTCACGGCCGCTGATCACCTCCATCGCTTGCCCTGGCCGTCGTCACGATGAGTCCGGCGATGTCCCGATAGGGGACAGCCAGCCGGCGAGTGCCGGTCGGCAGCGCCCAGGTGGTCGGCATTGGCAACTCGTCCGGGGAGTCGCCGGCGCCGCCGAGCGCGGCAGCAGGGTCGCGGCCTCCAGGTGGCGACGTCGTGGCCGCTCCCTCGCCGATGGACTTTCGAGGGGCCAGGCGCTCCTCACTCCTGGTACCGCCGAGCGCAATCCAGCCAAGAGTCCGACAATCGGCTGGTGAGTGCCGCCGACACGTGGGCCAGCGCCCTTGCCCAGTGGGCGATTCCGGGCCCGATCCTGGCCCAGGCGGAGCAGTCCCCGTGGGAGCTTAGGCCGGAGTCATTTGCGGATACAGCCTATCTCGCGTTGCGGTCGGCGCCGACTGTAACTCACCTCCGCGCCCTCGAAGAACTGCCCGAGGGAGGTTCCGTGCTGGATGTGGGAGCGGGGGCCGGAGCCGCCAGCCTGCCCCTGGCCGCCAGGGCGGGCGAGATCGTGGCGATCGACCGCAGTGCGGCCATGCTCCAAGAGCTACTTGTCGTCGCGGGCGGGCGCACCCGGGTCGCGACCGTTGAGGGCACCTGGCCGCAGGCAGCCGCTCTGGTAGCTGCGGCGGATGTCGTGGTCTGCGCCAACGTTGCCTACAACGTGCCCGACCTCGGCCCCTTCGTGGCGGCTCTGGCCGCCAAGGCCCGACGGCGGGTTGTTCTGGAGCTGACTGCCGTCCATCCTCAGGCGTCTCTGAACGGGCTCTGGCAACACTTCTGGCAGCTGGAGCGCCCGGGGACCCCGACCGCCGAGGTGGCCGCTGCCGTGGTTGCGGAGCGCTTGCGGGTCGAGGTTGCCCAGGAGAGATGGGTGAGACCTGCTCTGCGAGGCGGCCGCTCCGATCCCATCACGGTGGCCGAGGTGCGCCGGCGCCTCTGCCTGACTCCAGAATCTGACCGGGAGATCGCCGAGCTCCTCCGCTCTCGGGCAGCGGTCGCACCTGTCGAGATGGTCACCATGTGGTGGCCAGGCGCTGCCTGAGTGGGTGCTCCCTGGCTCCCGTGAGCCCGGCGTCGAGAGCCTTCGAGCGACCTTTGTCCGGGGCCACCGGGCAGCGGGGATGACCGGGCTACGCCAGGGGCGGGCTTGAGCCGTAGGCGTAGCCGCTGTCCGGATACCGGCTGCCAGCGACCATTCCCAAGGGGATGAGATCGGAGAGCCGATCCCGGTCCTGGACTGAGAGGGTCACCTGGGCCGAGCCGGCGTTCTCCTCCAGGTTGCGCCGGTGTTTGGTGCCGGGAATCGGCACCACGTCCTCCCCTTGGGCCAAAAGCCAGGCTAGAGCCAGCTGTGCCGGTGAAACCCCCATCTCGGCGGCCAGGTCGCGCACCAGCCCGACCAGGGCCAGATTGCGCTCGAAGTTCTCGCCCTCGAAGCGGGGGTTGTGGCGCCGGAAGTCATCCTCCTCGAAGTCCTTGGTGCTGGTGACCTTGCCGCTCAGGAAGCCCCGGCCCAGGGGGCTGTACGGAACGATCCCGATCTTGAGCCGTCGGGCTGTCATCAGGACCTCGGTCTCGATGTCCCGGGTCCACAAGGACCACTCACTCTGCAGCGCGCTGATGGGGTGGGTGGCCGCCGCCCGCTCCAGCGAGTCCACACTGGCCTCGGACAGGCCCAGGTAGCGCACCTTCCCCGCTTGGACAAGCTCGGCCATCGCGCCCACCGTCTCCTCAATGGGGACAGTGGGATCAATGCGGTGCTGGTAATAGAGATCTATGTGGTCGACACCTAGCCGTTGCAATGACTGCTCGCAGCACTCCTTCACGTAAGCTGGCCGGCCGCAGATAGAGGGGGCCTCAGTGGTGTCTTTCCGGATCCCGAACTTGGTGGCCAGCACCACGCCGTCGCGGCGGCCGGCGAGAGCCCGTCCGATGAGGCTCTCGTTGTGGCCATCGCCGTAAGCGTTGGCGGTGTCCAGAAAGTTGACCCCGAGGTCCAGGGCCCGGTCGATGGTCGCCAGCGACTCGGACTCATCCGCGGGACCATAGGACTGCGACATGCTCATGCAACCCAGCCCCAGCGCGGAGACCACCAGCCCCTGGTCACCCAGCCGACGGGTCGGAAACGTAGCCCCAGTCACCTGGCCACTCTAGCCGATGGCGGGGCCGGGCGGTCACGGTTAACTGTGGGGCCGAGCTGGGGCTGGTGGCGCGCCGCCTGACCAACCCCGGGGCGAATCCGGGCCGAAAACACCAAACTGTGGCGGGAGCGAAGCTATACTCGGCCACGGTCCGGCCCGAGATGGGCCGCGTAACGCCGATCCTGGGATTCGCGGTGGCCACCTGGAGGGGATGTCACGGCCCATTTCGCCTTGGACGACCAGATCGCCTCCCAGGCAGACGCGGTCGCGGCAGCGCTGCGGTCCGTCGAGGTCCCGCCGTTGGACCCCGCGCGGCCGCTGCTCTTCTGCGGAATCGGGACCTCCCTGCACGCCTGCCGGGTGGCCGCCTACTGGACCTCCGAGCTCTCCCAGGGCAGGCTCAGGCCGCAAGCCGTTGAGGCTCATGAGCTCGCCCTCCACGGGGCCATCCAACCGGGCGACCAGCTGGTGGTGGTGTCTCATCGAGGTAGCAAACGTTTCCCCCGGCAGTTGCTGGCCCGCGCCTTGGCCGTCGGAGCCAGCACCATCGCCGTCACCGGCCGTGGGGCGGACCAGCCGGGTGGCGACATCGTGCTCCGCACCGGCCCGGACGAGCGCGCCAGCACGCACACCGCGTCTTACCTCACCGCCCTGGCGGTGCTGGGGCGGCTCGTCTCCAAGCTGGTCGGTGACCAGGGAACCGCATTCAACGCAGCTCTGGACCGGGTCCCGGAGGCGGTGCGCCGGACACTGGAGCTGCCGGCGCCGACGGGCATTCCCGGTCGGCTCATCAACCGCGAGCCGATCCTGATCACCGGCTTTGGAATCGACGAGATCACCGCTGACGAGGCCGCGCTGAAGATCAAGGAGGGATGCTACCTCTGGGCGGAGGGTATGTCCGAGGAGCTCGCCCTGCACGGGACTCCGGCCGTCTTCGAGCCTCGGATGGCGGCGGTGTTGATCGCCCCCGGGCGCGATGACGGTGGCCGGGAACAAGAGCTGCGACGCCTGCTTAACGAGCTCGGGCTGGAGGTGATCACCTGCGGGCCGGAGGGCCCAGATCTCCCGTTCGCCGCGGTCGACTACCTGTTGCGACCGTTTGTGGCGATACTCCCGCTGCAGCGGCTGGTCGCGGAAATGGCGCGTTGCCGGGGCTCCAACCCCGACCTGACCAGAGGCGATGTCGAGCCCTGGGCGTCGGCCGTCCCCAAGGTCAAGCTCTGAGCGCTAGAGGTAGTGGAGTGTTGCGCCGATAACAGGACTCACGTTCTGTCTTGGCAGCACCATGCCAAGCCGAATGGTGGGTCGGGCAAGGGTTGGCCAACATCGAGACGCCATAGGCAGCTCGGGGCGTGCAGGAGGGGCCACTGCGGGCCTACCGTGGGGGCGGCCAGGACAACCTAGGCTTCGGTGGGACAGGTCCGCTGCCAGGGCGGTGATGAGAGCGCACGATCGGGTGCCGGAACGCTGACCGGTGGGCACCCGATCAGAGGTTGAAGCCGCTCGCCATGCTGGTCGCCGTCGCCGCCTGCCCCAGAAGCGGACTCAGCTGGAGCAACTGCTCGATGGTGCGCAGCAGCGAGTAGTGGGTGTAGGCGGTGGCCACCCGAATGCCCGCTGGCACCGTGGGCGCGATCACCAGGGTTGGAACCTGCTGGGTGCTGCCGTCGCTCTCATCCCAGGTGATGAAGATGGCCGTGTTCCCCGAGCTGTACTGGGCAGTGCTCAAGAGCAGGGGGATCTCCCGCGCCAGCCACGTGTCTCCGGCAGCGGTCGAGCAGTCGTGCATGTCGTCACAGAGATTGGGCGTGATCAGGGTGAATGCCGCCGAGATGTTCGGTGGGTTCACCAGCGCAACATCCCGGGAAGCGCACTGGGAAGCGACCTCCGTGTAGTAGGCGGCCGGGTTGTGCTTGACCGCGTACTCGCCCGAGCTCTGCTGGGCGCAGTTGCTTGGCATGCTTTCCTCCAACGACCGCCAGTTGCCATTCAGCAGACTGAAGATGCTGGGGGCGGCGACCGGGTTGGCGGTCGGCGGCCCGTCGTCACTGATGCCCTGAGTTCCGCCTGAGGTCAGGGCTATGTAGTTGGGCAGGCTCGGGTGCGCTACGGCCTGGTAGTTGGTGGCCAGGCCACACTGACTGGCTATTTGATTTACGAAAGGAGCTTGGGATGATCCGATCACGCTCTGATAGCTCCGGTTCTCCATCACGATCAGCACCACGTGCAGCAGCTGGGGCGGGCCCGTCCCGGCGAGCCCACAGGGGTGAGCCGGCGTCGGCGAGAGCAGGGCCGTAGGCGTCGGGGCCGCCGGCTCGGTTGGCCGTGTTGTGGAGGGGGCGCGAGTGGGTACAGGACCTGGTACGGTCGCCCCGCAGCTCGCCAGCAGCGCGGCAAGCCCTACCGCAGCCAGGTGAACACCGAGGCCGCTACCTGTTCGCCAACCGCGCTCAGGCATGTGACCTACACGTCCCAGTTCGGGCTGCCAACGTCCACCGTCGGCGCGAGATTCAAATTAGCGCCCCTTGTGCACTGCTGGCCCAGCTACCCCGCCGTGCGGCCAGCGCGCGACCGTCGGGGACGGACGCGGCGCCGCGGTTAGGCCACGTGGCGACGGCGCCGCCGGTGGCGTAGACGCCTCTCCCAGCGGGCTGGTCCAGCCGCCTCGAGGCCGGGTTGACCCTCGGCGTCGCCCAGGCGGGTGCCGCTGGCTTTCACCCGGACTGTTATCTCTCCCATGATGGCTACGCAGGTGACGCGGATGGTGGGCGAGCCGGGCAGCGGGCGCGCGTCGCCTCCGCGCAGCTGCTTACTGCCCATGATCGCGATCCCCGAGATGTCCACGTCAATGCCCTCGGGCACGATGACCGTTATCTCGCCCATCAGGGTGACGGCCAGGATGTGGCTGTCCGGGCTTGCCACTTCGGCCTGGCGCAGGTCGAGAACACACTCTCCCATGACGGCCACCGCCTGGGATGAGGCGCCCAGGAGCCAACGTCCCCGGCGCACCGTCGAGCCCATGATCGACACAAACCAGGAACTGCCCTGGCGCCGGCTCGACGCCACCTGGAGTTCGGGGCGGCTGAGATCAGCCATGATCTCGGCGAGCTCCTCCAGCGTCCGAGCCGCCAGGGCTCGCTCCAGACGGTTCGAGAAATCCTCCAGTCCCAATCGCCCGTCGCCGCAGGCGGCGCTGAGACCATCCACCGCCAGGTCGCGGTCACGGTCTGATGCCAGCGTTCGCGCGCCGGGCGGGTGCGTTGAGGGCTGGGGGAGATTTGCCTTCGGCTCCATCGCCACCGCGTGAGTGTAGACCGACCGCCGCCGTCGAGTTGCCTCGCCCCGGCTGCCCCTTCGGACAGCCCCGGTAGCTGCGAAATTCCATCGGGCCATCAACTGCCGGAGGACCTTGTCCCCAGTCATCGGCATGGTGTTGGCTTCGAACTCTAGGTGGATGCTCCAAGCAGCGCGCGCTGTGTTCCCGACGGTCCGCTCCGAGGTCCGAGCCGCGGCGCGATACTCAACATCCGATTGCCCAGCCTATGCGGAGGGAGAGATGCCCATGACCGATCCGGCTCCTATCCGAGACCGGCATTCCGGGCGTCGGCTGCGCCTGGCTCGCCTGGCGGGCGGCCTCTCGCAGGCCGATCTGGCCCGCGCCTGTGGGCTCAGCCGCCAGGCGGTGGTCGGGGTGGAGGGGGGCGATTGGTCGCCGTCGCTGAGTGTTGCGTTGAAGATGGCTCAGGTCTTGGGACGCACCGTGGAGCAGCTCTTCGGCGAGGAGCCGGCCGAACGGCCGGTGACGGCCATCCTCCTTGAGCCCCCCATGTCGGATCCCACCCGCGCTCACCTGGTCGAGGTCTTCGGCCGTTGGGTGGCGCTGCCCCTGCAGGGCGAGCGGACCGGCACGCAGGGGTTCGACGCCGCTTCGGGGGCGATCGTCGGATCGGGAGCGACCATCTGGCGTCCCGAGGGAGTTCGGGCCCTGGTCGTGGCCGGTTGCGATCCAGCGCTACCCTTGCTGCGCACATCGCTGCCCCAGGGGCCGCCCGGGTGGGAGCTCGCCTGGTGGTCATGCGGCAGCAGCGCTGCTCTGGATCTACTCGTCCGAGGACTGGTTCACGCGGCCGCAGTGCATCAGCCGGTCGGGGCCAGGGGCTTACTGCCGCCGGCCCAGCGTTTCACCAGGATCGGGTTTGCCAGTTGGCGAGAGGGCGTCCTGAGGCGGCCGGACTCCGGTGGCGGCGGGCACTTGGGGGACCTTGTCTCGCAGCGGCAGCGCCTGGTCAACCGGGAGCCGGGAGCCGAGGCGCGAACACTGCTGGATTCTGAGCTTGAGCGCGCCGGGGTTCCGACGGCCGAGGTGCTCGGCTACGGGAGCCAGGTCGGAGGACATCTTGCTGTCGCCAGCGCCGTCGCGGCTGGGATAGCCGACTTCGGGGTGGCGACCGAGCCCGTCGCGCTGGCCTTCGGTCTGGAGTTCCTGCCGCTCACCCTCGAGGAAAGCGTGATCCTGGTCGCCAGAGACCGGCTCGACAGCGTCGAACTGGCGGCCCTCCTGGGCGCCCTTGGTCGAGCCGAACTCCGAAGGCAGCTCCTGGCGGTCCCTGGATACCAGCTGGAGATCCTCGGCGAGGCGCTCTGAGGCGACCTGTCAGAGGGTGGCGATGGGGCTGGGGCGGCTTCGCGGATCCCTGGCCAGCCCAGGGATCTGGCCGGCGCGGCCCTGGTCGGACCGGATCCCTGGGAGAGCTCGCAGAACTGCTCCAGCCGCTCGTGACCTGCCCTCGCCTGCAGCTCGGTCCCGAGCTATCGAGGGCTTCCGACCCCTCTCTGGGTGGACTTGCCCTTGAAGCGCCCCAGCGTCCTCTCGCGCCCAGAATCTCCTTGGCCGCTAAGTCGGCGCCCGGCTCGACCGAGAGGATCCAGCCACCCGGCCGACTGGGTCCGGAGTGACCAGTGGCGGTCGAACCAGACCGCATCGATGGGCCCGACAGGGCCCTTCGGTGGCGCCCGTGTGACTAGCGAAAAGCAAGCACGTCTGTCGGACGGCCGATACACTCAGCGGATGAGCAACCAGTGGCGGGTTTTGGCGGCGAGCATGGCCGCTAGCTTCGCGCTCTTGGCTCTGGCCGGCTGCGGTCCCGCGGCCGCCACGACCGCCACCGTGAAGCCCGGTCTGGCCAGCGTGGCCAGCGCCGGCTCGCTCCAATTGCTGATGGACAAATACCTGGGGCCGCCCTTCATCAAGGGGACGGGCAACCAATACCAGAATCAATCGGCGGGGAGTCAGGGGCTAGCCCAGGAGATCCTGGCCGGGGAGATAACCCCCAACGTGTTCATCCCGATCGGGGCGGCTCCGATGCAGCTACTCGAACCCAGGTTCACCAAGTGGGCCGTGCAGTTTGCCGCGAGTCCGTTGGTGGTTGCCTACTATCCCAAGGGGCCCCACGCCGCCGAGCTGGCGAAGATTGCCAAGGGCCAGCTGCCCATAAAGGACCTCTTCACCCTGATGGCGACTCCGGGCTTCAGGCTGGGCCGGACCAATCCGGCAGTTGACCCTCAGGGGCAGGCGTTCATCGAGATGATCCATTTGGCGCAGAAGTATCTGGGGGTGAGCGCCGCCACCGCCTACTCCGACCTGGGCGGGTCCCATGGAAGCTCCCAGATCTTCTCCGAAACCGGCCTGGAGCCGACCCTGCAGGCGGGTGAGCTGGACGCGGCCAGCGCCTTCCTTCCCCAGGCGGTCCAGCTCGGGCTTCCCTATGTGGCGTTACCCGACCAGATCAACTTCGGCAGCCCCAAGGACTTGGCGATCTACCAGGCGGCCTCACTTGAGCTGGCCACCGGGCAGGTGGTTCACGGCTCCCTGCTCGACCTCGAAGCCTCGGTGCTGAATGTGGGGGGCAGCCCGGCTGCCGCCGCCGCGTTCGTGAAATTCCTCCTTGGGGCCCAGGCCCGGCGCACCCTCACCAATGAGGGGTACACGATTCTGCCCCCCGTGCTACTGGGCCAGAGGTCGGCGGCGCCCCGGTCGATCAGGGATCTCGTAAGACCGACTTGACGATTCCGCCCCCGCCCGCATTGCTGCGCGGCCCCGGGGTTCGGGCGGGCACGGGCGCCGCCCTGATCGGGGCTCTGGTCGTATGGGCCGCGCTCTTGGGCCCTCTCATCGCCCTCTTCGCCCACCTGTCCCCGGCGGCGGTGGTGAGCTCACTACGCCAGCCGGGGGCGTTCCAGCCGTTGCTCACCTCGGTGGAGGCGTCGCTCCTCGCTCTGGCGGTGATCCTGCTGCTGGGCACCCCGCTGGCCTACCTGATGGCCCGGGGTCGGCTTCCGCTTCCTCGTCTGTGGGAGCTGGGGGTGATCCTGCCCCTGCTCACCCCGCCGCTCGTGATCGGCCTTCTCCTGATCTTCATGGTCGGGCCAGCCACTCCGCTTGGTGGAGCTCTCGGCCATCTCGATCTGACCGCTTCGGACACATTCTTCGCCCTGGTCGTGGCCGAGGTGTACGAGGCGGTGCCCTACTACGTGCTGGGCGCGGCCGCCGCCTTCGCCGCAGTTGATCCGGAGCTGGAGCGGTCCGCCGCCATCCTTGGGGACGGCCACTGGCGCGCCTGGCGGCGGGTGACTCTGCCCCTGGCCGCTCCCGGGCTGGCCACCGCCCTGGCGGTGACATGGGCGCGAGCCATGGGCGCCTTTGGAGCGGTCCTGATAATTGCCTACCACCCCTTCGGGCTGCCCATGCAGATCTGGGTCACGCTGCAGGAGACGGGCCTCAGCTCGGCGTTGCCGTTCGCCCTGGTGCTGCTGGTGGTGGCCCTGCCGCTGCCGGTCGGCGCCTACATCTGGAGTGCCCGTGCTCGTCGCCGACTTTGAGCTGGCCAGGAGGGAGTTCCTGGTTCGGATCGATCTCCAAGTGCTGCCCGGCGAGCGGGTGGCGCTCCTGGGCCGGTCCGGGGCCGGCAAGACCTCCACCCTGGAGGCGCTGGCCGGGCTGCTCTCGCTCAGCCGGGGTGAGATCCACCTCGGAGAGCGCAGGCTCAGCTCCGCCACATACCCCGCCGCCGACCTGCCCCCAGGACGGCGCGGAGTCGGGCTGCTGCGCCAGAACCCCGGCCTCTTCCCCCACCTCACCGTGCTGGAGAACATCGGATACGCGAAGGGCGTCGCCCCGGAGGTGGCGCGGACCACCGGAGAGCGGCTGGGGCTCGGGGCCCTGCTGGGCGTCCGGCCCCGGGGTCTCTCCGGTGGCGAGGCCCAGAGGGTGGCCCTGGCCCGGGCGCTTCAGACCAAGGCGGATGTGCTCTGCTTGGACGAGCCCTTCAACTCGCTGGACCGTCCTTTGGGCCTGGAGTTGCTCGAGCTGTTACGTCGTGAACTGGAGAGTTCCGGTACCGCCGCGGTCCTAGTCACCCACCGCCTGGAGGACGCCCAGGCCTTCGCCCATCGCGTGGCCGTGCTCCATCGCGGCACGATTCTGCAGGTGGGAGACCCGCGTGAACTGGTCCTGCGACCAGCCAGCCGCGAGGTGTCGGAGCTGGTTGGGTACCAGGGTTGGCTGGTTTCCGGCTCTCAGACCATGGCGGTCCACCCCGACCTGGTCCATCCAGTGGAAATGGAGGCGGCCGGGGAGCTCTTGGCTCGAGTCGTCGGCGCCATCCCTCAGGGAGCCCGGATCGAGCTCGAGCTGGAGGCCGAGGGGCGCTGGCGGGGCCGGTTTCGCTGTCGCTCGGAAAGATCGGCTCCGCTCGGCGCCCTCATGCGCTTTGCCGCCCCCGGAGCGCCGGTCTATGAGACCGGCGTCGACCGGGATGGTGGTTGACGCGCGCCGACGGCACCTGGCGCCCAGGGGGTGCGCTGATCCCACGGCGCTCGCGCGGGGCCGGGCCAGGCCACCGGCGAGGGGCGGGGATCGGGGTGGTCAGCGGATGGGGAGGTTGTCGGGGCGCATTCGCCCACGGGCGTCACTCCCGCCGACCCGCTCAAATCGGCCACCTGGTGCAGGTCTCCCTGGTCGCAGGCCCCGACACCGCCCGCGATGGGCGATCATTGGGCTGTGAAGGACTTGGAAGATCTAGCCCCCGGAGAGGCCCAGCGGGCCCAGCGCCGCGACCGGAAGCGGGTCACTCGGATGGTGGTGGACGGAGGCAACTTGCTGCGTCAGGTGGAGGCTCTCCGCGCCCGGGCCGAGCGGCGTCGTCAAGGCTCAGCCGACCGCTCATGATGGGATTGGCTCAAGCTGGTTGTGGTGGGGCCCCGCTCGGCGGGGACGCACCTGGTTGGAATGGTGTCGGTTGGGATCCAGAGCGGGCGGCTGGCCAACTGGATCGGGGCTGCGGCGCCTGACTCCTACGAGGGGCCCTGGCATCGGAGGTCCGACGGGATGTGCCGCGGCGGTCCCAGCCATTCGGTGATCTGGCTTCAGGCTCCGCTCGCTCAGTTGGAATCGTGATCTCCCACCACGGAGGCTAGGCCCGCACCGGGCACCGCCCACGTGACGATCTCCTCGGCGGCTGGCAGCAGTAGGTGGATTAGCTGTCGCGCTTGGTCGAAGGCGAACGTGTGGGCTCCTGGCCCAGTCGGCAAGGTAGCTGTGACCTTCCAATCGCGGGTGCTGGCAACCACCAGGGCGCCAGCGTCGCCGACCGCGACATAGGCTTCGCCCGCGCCGGGGTTGCAAAAGGTCACGTCAGGTGGCCCGGGCAAGGCGAGTCGTCCCGCCAGCGTCCCGGTATCGGCGTTGACACCGAGCAGCGCCCCGTCGTCGCATGCCACGAGGAGGAGCCGTCGGTCCAGGTCGACGTCCAGCCCGTGCGGCCCCTGAGCGTTCAGCTTCCAGCTCGCCTGGAGCTCCAGTGTCGTGGGGTCCAGGGCGGCCACCTGCGCCGGGGAGGCGATGTTCAGGTAGAAGCGGTTGGTCGCAGGATCATGGACCGCCCAGCGTGGCCGTCCTGGAAGCGTCGCCTGCGCCACCACCTCAGCTTTGGTGGTGTCGATTAGCAGGGCCTCATTGTTCTTGACGTCAGCCACCAGCAGGCGGTGGCCGGTCCCGTCCAGGGCGAGCCCATTGGGAGCAGGGCCGACCTGGATCTTGGCGACCACTTGCAGGCTGTCTACGTCGATGAGGAGGACGTGGCCCCCCGCCCGGCTGGCGGCGACCGCCAACCGGTGTGCGCCGTCGACCACGACCCCGCTGGCGCCCTGGCAGTCCTCGATGCTGGTGACGAGTCTGCTGGCCAGGGGGTCCACCACCTCAACCGTGCCGAGGGAGGTGTTGGCCACAAAGACACGCCCGGTCTCGAGGTGCACGGCGGCATGATCAAATTCGCTGCCGCCGGGGATGCGGACCCGCCCGACCGCCGGAAATGATCTGGTCACTCGGACACCGGGCGCTGGCACCAGCAGTAAAGAGCGTCGTACACAAAGCGCCCGAGCTGCAGGAGGCGCTGGTCGTCCGCCTCCACGTCCAGGCCCCCCTCGCCGATCGCGCGCAGGCCCGCCCCCAAGGGATCGGTATCACCCTCGCCGGTGACGTCCGCCGCATGCACGATCTTTGCCAGGCGAACCAGAGCAGGGTCGCCTCCAAGCTCGAAGTGGTCGATCAGAACCTCGAACGAGCACTGGTTCCCCCGGTGGGTGAACTCGGCTCCCGGAGCGTCGAAGGCGTGCCCCTGCTGGGCCTCGGCCCGCGAGAGAACCTCGTCCGAGGGCACGAAGACAATGTCGGCCGCCGGGTCGATGAAGCGTTGAATCAGCCAGGGACAGGCGATCCGGTCGGTCTTGGGTCGCGCGCGGGTGATCCATTTCATCAGGTAGCTCCTCCTCTTGGTATCTTCAAGTCCGTTCCACTTCGGTGGTGGTGCTAGCAGGCGCGGCGGGTTGCTCTGCGGACCCCAAATGGCCCGACGGGCCCTCCTCGGCCGCGACCGGTGCGCAGCGCGAGCTGTCCGCCCAGGACTCGGGCATACCCGATCCGCCAGCCTCTGGTCCCGTGCCTTCGAGCTTTGGTGGTAACGCCCGGCCTTCAGCGAAGGGCACATTGTGGAAGAAGGTCCAAAGCAGCAGGTCATAAAGGGTCTTCAACCCGCCGGCGACGAAGAATGGCAATCCGGGCAGGACGACGACCCCGGCCCCGGCCAGCAGAGGTCCCGCTGGCCGGGTGGCGTATCGGGCGGCGTTGGTGTACCCGACGGCCGCGGTGCGTTCCGCTGGGTCGACCATGGCCATCAGGTAAGCCTGCCGGGTCGGGACGTCCATTTGGGAGAGCGTGGACCGTGCCACGAGCAAGCCCGCAGCCCCCAGGAAAGTAGGTGCCAGTGGCACGGCCGCCAGCAGCAGGTTCGACGGCAGGTGACTGACCACCATGGTCGGCAGCAGTCCGAAGCGACTCCCCAGCCTGGCGGCGATCAGCACCGATCCGGTCTGGGCCACGCCCACGCCGAAGAACATCACGCCCAGCTCGCTCGGGCTAGCGCCGAAGCGGGCCGCGAACCAGTAGGCCAGGAAGGCCTGCAGCACGAAGCCTCCAGCGAACGAGTCCAGGGCAAACAGTGGGGCCAGCCCCGCGACAATCCGACGGGAGCTGGACAATCCCTGGGGCAGCTTGGATTGCCCAGCGCCGTCCGCCGCCGATGGCCCTCCCAACTCAACTCCGGGGGACAGCCTGGCGGCCACGAGCGCCCCCGCGCCGGCAGCGGCCACCAGCACCAAGAAGAAGCGCTGGTCCGGGGGTACCATCGGCCAGGTCCGCCGCAAGAGGTCTGGGGCTCCCACCGCCAGGGCCCCTAGCGAACCAGCGGCCGCAGCCACGGCGTCATAGCGGCCGAAGACGCGCAGCCGCCTTGCTCTATCAGGCTCCCCAGCGAGCATGGCGTGGTCCAGTGAGGCGAAGGGGCCAGACGCGATGACCTCGGTCGAGAGGGTGCCCGTGAGAGCGGCGATCGCGAATATCCACCAGTTTGCCGCGTAGGCAAAGATCAGGCCGCTGGCACCCAGCAGAAGACACAAGAAGAGGTACATCCGGCGGCGGCCTACCCGGTCACCGGCGCGCGCCACCGCGACGCTGGAGAGGACTGACCCCGCCGCCACCGCCGCCAGGACCGCCCCGGCTTGGAACCCTGACAACCCGATCCGGTAGAGGGTTGTGCCCAGAAGCAGAGCCGCGAAACCATAGGCAAATGCCCGCGCCGCCTGGGCCCAGAGAATGCGCCGCACATCGTGGTCCCGGCGCGTCCGGTCCTCGCCATTCGACTCCATCAAGCGGGATCCCGCCCTGCCAGCAAGTCCCGGCGGCGGTAGGCGTCGGCACCAAAACAGGCCGCCCGGCAACTCTGCCCGAGGCTCCAGTACCCGGCAGCCTCCGCTGCGGTCATCCGACTGCCGAGTGCGCGGTCGACTGCCACCAAGCCTGGCAAATCAAGTTAGACGCCCGGCTCTCATCCTGCATCGAGGGCCACCCAGCCAGCCACTCCTCCGTTCCCGAGTCTTGGCGCTTGATGGGGGGGCGACCAAGCCGTCACCGATCCGGACCGTTCCCAATCGGCGCAGTCCGCACCGAAAGGAGACACCTGGCCTTGCCGGTGCGTGCGGCGACCGCTCCGCCGACAGCACCCACCCATGTCCGTCAGGCATGTCTCAAGCCTAACGACCAGCGCACCTGACCGCAACCGCGGTTACACAGTACCCCAGCATGTCACAACCCCGTTGTCCCAGCAAAAGCACGCCGACGCTGGACTTACAGCCAGCCGCTCCGGGGGGGGGCGACCATGATGCGCCCAAGGGCACCGTCCATCGCCGAGCTCATTTAACTCGTCCTCAATGAATCTGTAGGCCCGTACACCATTCAGGCGGCGCGTTCACACAAACTTAACCCCCGGATAATGCGCGCCGCCTAGCGTAACTCCGTGGTCGGTGCAGGTTGCCGTCGCCTCTGGGCGGAGGCGCAACCAAGTGGTGGGTATGAGCGGGTATGCCACAGCGTGGCAAAACCAAGGAGACGCGTAATGGTGATGGTGAGAGTGGATGCGGTGAGCAAGCGTTTCGCCGAAGTACCGGCTCTGACCGATCTCTCAGTTGACGTCGGAGATGGCGAATTCTTCATCATGGTGGGTCCATCAGGCTGTGGCAAGACTACCCTGCTGCGCATTCTCGCCGGCTTGGAACGTCCCGACAGTGGCGACATCTGGTTCGGCGACCGCTGCGTCACCGCCGCCGACCCCGGCTCACGCGAGGTCGGCATGGTGTTCCAAAACTACGCCCTCTATCCGCACCTCTCCATCTACGAAAACCTCGCCTTTGGATTGCGGGTGCGCCGTACCAATCGCCATGAGGTGCGCAGCCGGGTGATGGAGGTCTCGACCCTCCTGGACCTGCAAGAACTCTTGGAACGCAAACCCAAACAGCTATCGGGCGGCCAGCGTCAGCGGGTGGCCCTCGGGCGCGCGATCATGCGTCGCCCCCACTTGCTGCTCATGGACGAGCCGCTGTCCAATCTCGACGCGATCCTGCGCGAGCGAATGCGGATCGAACTGCGCCGTTTCCATGACCGCCTCGGAATAACCACCATCTACGTCACCCACGACCAGAAGGAAGCGATCAGCATGGCCGACCGGGTGATGGTGATGAACGCTGGGCGGATCGAGCAGATCGGGCCGCCCGAAGAGATCATCCGCCATCCGCGCACCGAGTTTGCGGCGCGCTTCATGGGCCAACCACCGATGAACATGTGGCGCGCCTCGATGGTGGTCAGCCCCGCGGGGGCGGCGCTGGTCAGGGCTGGCTCCAGGTCTACGTGGACGGTGCCCGGCCCATGGCCGGAGACTCCAGGCGGCTCACCCGACATCTGGCTGGGCGTGCGGCCTCGCGACTTGGCCGTCACCGGGCCCGGTGAGGTTGCCGACCTCAAGGTCATCGTCGAGGTGGTGGAGCGAGGAGGGGATGAGGTCTTCCTGCACTGCCGCCATCGGGACGAGATGTTGGTAGTAGGCGTTGACGCCACGCGGCTAGTTCCTCACGTCGGTGACGAGGTGGGCCTGACCATCCGCCTGGACCGGGTGCACCTCTTCGACGCGAAGACGGGTGCACGGATCCAGCCATCTGGGGCCAACGGACGGGCCTCCTCCGCCCTTCTGGTGGGCGGCGAGCTGCAATAGCAGGGAGCGAGAGTGATGGTGTTGGAGAAGACCGAGCGCCGCCGTCCTGAGAGGCCTGGCCGTCCTCAGCTTGGCCCTGCCAAGGAGCCCGCTCGGCCAACCGGGGTGCCTACGGGCCGGGCCGCCGTGCTCTCCCTTGATCGTGGCCATTCTTGGGCGGCCCGGGTGGTGCGCCCCTTGATGGGATACCTCCTCGTGATTCCGTCCCTAGCGATCTTTGGCACATTCTTCTACGTCCCGGCAGTCATGCTGTTCGTCCTCGCCTTTTACCACTGGAACGTCTTCGGCGCAACTACGTTCCGGGGGCTTGGGAACTTCTCCATTCTCTTCAACCAGCCCCTGTATTGGCAGTCGCTGCTGACCACCGGGTACTTTGTGCTGGTCATGGTCCCGCTGACCTTGCTGGTGGCCTTGGCCTTGGCGCTGCTGCTTCGCGAAGGGGTGCGACAGGCGCGTGGCGGCTTCGCCCGCTCTCTGATCTTCCTGCCCCACGTGACCCCGATCATCGCCACCTCGATTATCTGGGTATGGATCTTCAACCCTCAGTTCGGGCTGGCAAACTACGCGCTGACGCACGTCGGCCTGCCCCCGCTGGGCTGGTTGGAGGACCCCCACTGGGCGATGCCCGCGGTCATGTTCTACACGTTGTGGCATTCGGTAGGGCTCTACACGGTGCTGTTCCTGGCCGGCTTGTCAGTGATCCCCGAGCAAGTGGTGGAAGCGGCGCGGGTCGACGGGGCGAGGGCTTTCACAATGTTCCGGCGGGTGATCTGGCCGCTGCTGAGCCCCACAACATTTCTGGTGCTGATCCTCATCAGTGTCAACACGATGCAGGCCTTTTCCCAGATCTTCGCCCTCACGGGAGGGGCGGTCGGTCGGGGCGGCGGGCCGGCCTACTCAACCTCGACAGATGCAGTTCTCATCTATCAGACCGCGTTCACCTACTCGCACTTCTCGCTGGCGGCCACGATGAGTCTGATTCTCTTTGTGATCCTGCTGGTGATCACAGTGGTCCAGAAGCGGCTCTCCAGCCGATGGGTCTTCTACCGCTAGCGATGTTGCGCATGAGGAGGTAGCCGTTGGCAATTGCGAACACGATCGAAGCGGCACGGGGCAAGGGCGCTCGGGCTGCTCTGCGGAGATGGCTTCATGGCCGGGGCCGCAGGCTGGCGGGGCTCGTGATAGGGCTGGTGTTCGTCCTTCCCGTCTACTGGGTGCTGGTGATCGCCACCGGACGGCACGGGGACGCATATGCGATCCCTCCGGTGCTGTTACCGGCGCTCCAGTTCGGCTCGATCTGGTTCGTCCTCACTCACACCAACATCGTCCACTACTTTCTGAACAGCGTCTTGATCACGTCGGTGACCATAGTGCTGGTGCTGGCCACGGGGGTGCTCGCCGGCTGGGGTCTGGCGGCCTACCACTATCGCGGTCGGGAAGCTCTCTTCCTGCTCGCGATCGGGGTCATGCTGCTGCCCCAGCAGGCCCTGATCGTAACGCAGTTCAATGTCATGTTTCATCTCGGACTGCTGGACAGCTACGCCGGGTTGATCCTGCCCTTCGGGGCCTCAAGCGCAGCCATCTTCCTATTTCGACAGGCCTTTCTCCAGCTCCCCGAGAGCTTCTGGGACGTGGCCCGGTTGGAAGGAGCCAACGTCTTCCAATACCTCTGGCGGGTGGCGGTGCCGACAGCACGCCCGGCCGTGGCCACCGTGGTCCTGCTGACGTTCATCAGCTCTTGGAACCAGTTCCAGTGGCCGCTGATCATGACGTCTTCCAAGGCGGTCCAGCCGATCGAGTTGGCGCTGTCCCATTACATGTCCAGCTTCTCCAACAACTGGCGTGATCTCACTGCGGCGGCGGTGATCGCGCTGGTGCCGGTGCTGATCATCTTCGCATTTACACAGCGCTACATGGTGCAGGCCGTGGTTGGTGAGGATCGGGGAGTGACTGAATGAGTTAGTTGCGTACGGTGGAATGCGGCGGGGGAAGGGGCGCGTGGCTGCGCCCGTGTAGAAAAAGATGTTCTCAAGGGAGGAAGGCGATGAGTGGGATGGCGAAGCGCGCGCCCTGGCGAGCCCGGGCTGCGGTGGCGGCCCGATGGAGGCGTAGCAGCGCCCGGCGTGGGGTGACTGGGGTCGCTTTGCTGGCCGGGCTGGGGGTGGTCTTGGCGGCCTGTGGTAGCACCGCGCCTGCCGAGGCGACCAGCGCGGGGGTGGTGAACGTGACTCTGTGGGAGTCGCACCTGGCCGGCCCCGTGGGAGACGCAGTGTCGGCACTGGTTCAGAGGTTCAATTCAAGTCAGCACGGTGTTCATCTCGGCCTTGATGTCACCAGTGCCAGCACCAAGGCGCTGGGGGCGTTCGAGGCTGGCCATCCACCCCTGCTGGCCGAGATCAGCCACTACGACAACTCGTTTGTGAGCGCCCACGCTCTGATGAGCCTTAACTCCTTCATGTACGGGTCCAATGGACTCAGCCGACAGCAGTGGGCGCAATACGATCCAGTGTTTCTGACCAATGGGGAAGTCGGGGGCCAACACTACCGACTCATGGCCGGCATGAAAGTGTCCCAGCTGACCTACAACAAGACCATGCTGGCGGCGGCCGGGATCACCAGCGCGCCGGCAACGTGGAGCGCTCTCTACACGGACCTCAAGATCCTGAAAGCAAAGGACCCTGGGGTGATCCCCCTGGCATGGAAGAACTCCTCGGCCCACGAGATCCCCCCGTTTCTGTCGAACGGGGGGAGCATCTTCAAGCCCGGCACCCACAGCACCCAGACCGACTGGAACAGCCCAGCGGGGGTGGCGACGTTCGACTTCTTCCGCACCCTGTACAGCCAGGGGCTGATGATTTTCTCGCATGGCAGTACCATCCGGGCGGACTTGGCAGCGGGTAAGCTGGCCATCGGCGACGGTACCTCAGCTGGCTATGCGAAGGCGCTGGATGCGGTAGGGGGGAAGTTCCCAGTAGGCGTTTGGCCCTACCCTGCAGGTAGCAGCGGGCACACCGCCAACCTTGCCCAGGGGCTGGGCTTCGTGATCATGGTCGGCCACACCAAGACCCAGGAAGCGGCGGCATGGGAGGCTATCAAGTTCATGCTGAGCCCCCACGCGATGGCGTACTGGTCCATGCACACCGGGTTCGCGGCGGTGTCGGCGCCCGCCCGCGCCCTGATTCCCGCTAGCTTTCTCGCCAGTCACCCGGGGATCGCGGTATCGAACGAAATTGCCGGCTCGCCCTACACCATACCGCGACCGATCCCGGCGGCTTATGCGGAGGTCCAATCGGCTCTCGACACGGCCTTTTTTAATGCGGTGACAGGCAAGCAGTCGGTGTCAAGCGCTCTCGCACAACTGGACGGCAGCGACCAGAAGTACCTGACCGGCAAGAGCGGACTCTAGAGACCAGGAAGACGGGTCTCGCGGGGTCGGCGTGTGAGCGGAGAGGATGGCCTCGGCGAGGCGTCCCTGCGGCTGCGCGTCGGCCCCGCAGACCCCAGCGAGCGGAGAGCTCGGTGCTGAGCCAGGGTGCGCGGCACCCCCAGCCCTATTCGGCATCGGCAAACTGACGGTGGGGGGCGAATTGGTGCAGCGAGGCGGAGTCGGGCCCGGGACGCCGTGGCTAGGGCTGCCTCGCCGCCTGGGGCAGCGGTCGGCGAGCCCAAAGTTCTTCGCCGCGGAGTGGTCAGGGCGGTCGCCTTGGCGTCAGGCAGGTCGGAGGCGAAGATGGGTCGAGCGCCCGCGACACGCTGCTTGCAGGTGCTCCCTCGGTAACCCTTACCCCACCTTAACTTGTCCGTGGCACTGTGTAGCTGACGGGAGCGGACGGATCGGGAGGCATCGCTGCCAGGCAGCAGGGGTTGGGAGTTTTTGGGCAGTTGGGCGGGAGCGTTGACCGCGGACTCAGGCTTGGCAGGTCGGGCCGATCGCAAACTGCCCGGGGCCGGCTGTCTCGCTGGGCTGCCAAGTCGAGCATCGCGGCCGCACATGGACGGCCCACTTATGAAGGCTGGGCAGTCTGGCACTCACAGCTGGATTTTCCCAGGGGGCCTGGTTAGGGAATCCGGCCGTGAGGATGGGAGCCCCATTCTCCCAGCTGCGCCGTGGTGGCGGGGAGGCGACAGGACTTTGTCGAGAGACCTACCGACGGCTCGGGGCGGCTCGCCAGGCGAGGACAGGCCGCCCCCGGCGGACGCCTGGCGGTCGGGGTCTGGCTGGCCGTTGACAGAGCCCGTGAACAGCGGCGGGCTGCGGGTCTTGGTGGTAGAGGACGATTGGGAGATGGCGCAGCTGGTCGAGCAGGCGCTCTTCGACGAGGGCTATCTGGTGGATGTGGCTCGCGACGGAATCACCGGACTACAGGCTGCGCGATCCTCCAGCTACGGTGCCGTGGTCCTCGACGTGCTCCTTCCCAGGCTTGATGGACGGGCGCTGTGCTTGAAGCTTCGGGAGGAGGGACGGCGGGTTCCGGTGATGATGCTAACGGCCTTGGGTGAGGTGGTGGACCGCGTACAGGGGCTCGATCTTGGGGCTGACGACTACCTCGGCAAGCCATTCAGTTTGGAAGAGTTTCTGGCTCGACTGCGAGCCCTGATTCGGCGCGGCGAGCAGGGGCGGCCGGAGGTGCTTAGAGCCGGTCCGCTTCGCCTCGATCGTTTCAGCGGGCGGGCCTGGCGCGGGGACGTGGAAGTCGAGCTGACCGCCCGGGAGGCGGCCCTGCTGGAGCTGTTCCTGCGCTGGCCGGGGATAGTCCTGACCCGCGACTCGCTGCTCGCCCATGTGTGGGGAGACGAGCCAGGCCGGAGCTCCAACCTCATCACCCAGTACGTCGGGCACCTCCGCCGCAAGCTCGCTCTGCCCTTCGCCGGCTCGGACCTGGAGACGATCCACCGGCTCGGGTACCGCCTCACGGTGCATGACCGGACCTGAGTGCCGATCCGTCTCCGGCTGACGCTGCTCATGGTCGTGGGCGCGGCCGTTCTGGTGGGCGCTAGCAGCTCGGCGCTGGCGCTCAGCCTGGACGGCGGGGCCCGGGCCACTCTGCAGCAGGTGCTCCTGCACCGCTCGCGCCGGGTCGTCGCGGCGCTCGAAGCTGGCGACCTGCAGCGAGAGGGACCGCAACTACCGGCGGTAGCCCAGATCGACCAGAGCGTGGTCCAGATCCTGGCTGGAAGCGGTGCGGTCCAATACACGACAGAATTAGCCGGGACCGCGTCTCTGTTGCCGGGATCCGAGCTAAGGCAGGCGGCGCGCGGTCCCATCTGGCTGGAACTTCGGCGCCGGGCGTGGACCAGCCCGCGCCTGGTCCTAGCCGCGCCCACCGGGGTGGGGTCCACCGTGGTGGTGGTGGCCACCTCGCTTGATCAAGTCGACGACATGATGCGCCGCGTGGTCCTGGCGCTCCTGGTCGGCGGGCCACTCTTGTTGGTGTTCACCGCAATCGCAGCCTGGCTGCTTACCGGGGGCGCGCTGGCGCCGGTCGAGCGGCTGCGAGCGGAGGCGGCTGAGATCTCGGCGGCGGGCCTGCGGCGCCGGCTCAGAGTGCCCGGCACCCACGACGAGCTGACCGCATTGGCGAGAACGCTGAACCAGCTTCTTGAAGAGCTCGAGAGTGCGATGCGGCGCCAGCGCCACTTCGTGGCGGCAGCCGGGCATGAGCTGCGCACCCCGCTGGCGAGGATGCGAGGTGAGTTGGAGCTGGCGCTGCGCCCCGACCGCAGCGCGGCCGAGGTGCGCGCTCGCCTCAACCGCACGGTCGCAGGAGTGGACCGGGTGGGCCGGGTGATCAGCGAACTGCTGGTGCTGGCGCGCGACGACGAGGGACATCTGCCGTTGACGCCGGCGCGCCACGACCTGGGTTCGATCGCGGCCATGGAGCTGTCTACGTTCCGGAGCCACGCCCAACAGCTGGGCGTGATGTTGGTGCTGAGCGCAGAGCCAGAAGTGGTGGCGGTGGTGGATGAACTCTGGCTTCGTCACGCGCTCGACAATCTCCTGGACAATGCCTTGCGCTACACCCCCACGGGCTCGTCGGTGGACGTTTCGGTCCGGGCGGTCGGCGCTGACGCCATCATTGAGGTGAGCGATGGCGGCCCCGGTTTCCCGTTGGAACTTCTCTCTCAGCCGTTTCGGCGCTTTGGAGACTGGCCGAGCGGCGTCACTGCGGACGGCGATGCGAAGCGGGGCACCGGACTGGGGCTTTGGATCGTGGGAATGATCATGATTGCCCACCAAGGGCGAGCGGAGATTGCCAACCGCGGGCAGGGCGGCGCCACGATCAGCCTGCGGCTGGCTCGAGTCGCGCCGCTCGAGAGTCCTCAGCCAGATGGCGCAGTCCTTGCCAGTGGCAGCCCGGGCCCGAATCCGGCGCGCATGTAGGGCGCGCTTCCGCCCTCACCTTTTGCGGTCGGCAGTCTCGGCGACCGCGTTTCGAGATGCGGACTCGTCCGCCGCCGGGGCCTCCAACAGGGCGAACTCGGTCAGTTGCGAGACCAGCTCGGGCACCACCTGCTGCCAGTCGGCCACGATTCCAATGTCAGCGGACTCAAACACCGGTGCCTCCGGGTCCCTGTTGACGGCGAGCACGCAGCCCGCTCCACGTACCCCGATCATGTGGTTGAACTTTCCCGAGAGCCCGACGGCCACATATAGGCGGGGCCGGATGCTGAGCCCGGTGAGGCCTATCTGCCGAGACCTTGGCAGCCAGCCCCGGTCGGTGACCCGGCGGGTACCCGCTAGTCGCGCGTCGAGGATATTTTGTAGAGGGCGCAGGGCCGGGTACTCGTCAGCTGCTACTCCGGTGCCGACGCCGATCACCACCGAAGCCGTCGCCAAAAGATCCACGTCATCGTCGGTAGCCTTGCCGAGCACTCTGACTCGACTGCGGGGATTGACCATCACTTGGGTCACCGCTGCTGTGTGATTGCGCAGCGGTCGCAGAGGCAGGGCGCCTGGACGTACCGTGATCATCTGCACGGAAGAGGTGGCCGTCACGGAAGCCACCAAGCGGCCGCCGAAGGCTGGCTTCCAGGCGACCAGCCTAGCCCCCTCGATCCCCAAGTCGACCGCATCTCCAGTCAGCCCAGCCTGCAGGATCACCGCGACTCGTGCCGCCACCTCGCGGCCCCACATGGTGCTTGGAGCGAGGATTGCCCACGGAGAGGCTATCCCAGACCACTCGCCGATGGCGCCGGCGATGTCCTCTCTGCCCGCTCCGCCGCTGAGTTGCAGAACCTCGTCCGCTCCCCACGAGCCAGCCTGATCATGCGCGAGCGCTTCGCTGGCTATCGCCGTGACGGAGCCACCGATGGCGGTGGCGAGCCCAGCGGCCGCGCCCAACATCTCCCGCGCCAGCTGGGCACGGCCAGGCTCTACCACGACCGCCACCACTGGTGCCTTGACAGGACTCTCTCGGCGGGCGCGAACCGTGGCCGGTGAGTCAATCTGGGGCAAGAGGCCATCGACCGCAGCGTCAGTACCGGCTTCGAGATCGCTTCTGGCCCCGATGGCGCCCATATCCGCGAGCAGCTTCACTGCCGCGCTCACCTGGAGGGAGGCTGGCCCCTGCAGCTTGATCCGGCTCCGTACCACCTCCAGCAAGCGGACGGCCCCCACGGCGGTGGCGCTGCCAGTTTGGCCCCATGGCCCCGGACCAAGGTCGGAGGCGCCGAGGCGCACGATCTGAGCAGCGGAGACCGTGGCTCGGCCCACTTCGGGCACCTTGCATGGAGGGCACAGGCGCTCTGCGCAGGCGATCACTGCCGGCAGGGTCGCCTCAGCCAGCTCCCAGCCGTCATCCTGCTCCAGCCGGGCACGCACGATCCCATCCGCGACCGTGAGGCTCCGCGCCGCTCCCAGAAAGGGCAGGTCCAGAAACTGTGCCACCGCTGGGCCGACCTGGCCCGTGTCCGCGTCGACCGCGTTGCGGCCTACCAGCACCAGGTCGTATGGCCAGGTCTTACGGACGGCGGTTGTCAAAGCACGGGCGGTCGCCAGGGTGTCGCTGCCGGCAAATTCCGGCCCCGTAATGTGGACGCCAAGATCTGCGCCCCACGCGACCGCCTCCCGCAGCACGTCCGCCGCCGCCAGGGGCCCTAGGGAGAAAACCGTGCATGAACCGCCGCCTTCCTGAATCAGTGCCACGCCCTGGGCCACCGCGCGCCGGCAGAACGCGTTCATCTCCAACTCTAGGCCGTCGCGCTCCAGTCGTCCGTCCGCACGCAGCGACAAAGCCTCGGCGACTGGCACCTGTTTGATCAGGACAGCGATGCGCATCACCACAATTGTGCGGCATTGGGAGGGACCGGCGCTGCGGGGCCGCTGCCTTCCGGGCGGTCCCCGCAAAGGCAGCGGGATTCACGGAAAATGGTGGCAGTGCCTGCGTTGTCGTCAACTCCCAACGGTTGAGCCCTTAACCGTTCGTTAACCCCGACAGTGCCGAGGCAGGCTTGTCGGACGGTGACGTGCAAGCGCTGCTGCTACCACCGGAGAGAACGGCCGGCAGATGGAGTGATGGCAAATCACCAACCCTGACCCCGCAGAATGCGCCAGCGGATTGCGCGAGCGGGGTGTAAGCACAGCAGCGCGCGTGCAGTATGGGGCACGGCCAGCCCCAGTCTGTGCACGGGGCGCCCTCCGCCTGTACCATTGCAGCCATGGCCAAAATGCATGTGGGTTCTGACCAAGGGGCCGTGGCAGTGCTGGAGTTGCCGCAGGATGTCGCAGCCGGGTCCGAGCGTGCGGAGCTGGCCCGTCGCGCTGGAATCCGGGAGGTGGTGTTCGGAGTCCAAGATGGGCTGCTGACAACGCTTGGACTTACCACCGGCGTCGCCACGGCCACCGCAGGGGCGGCTGTTGCCCATACGACCATTCTCATTGCGGGACTGGTGGGCGCCTTAGCCGGGATGGTGTCGATGGGGACGGGGGCCTATTTGGCGGCAGGGGCGGAGCACGATCTGAACCGGGCCGCGATTCACAAGGAACGCTCGGAGTTGCGGACGCAACCGGAGGCAGAACATGCTGAGATGGTTGCGATCTTGATGGCCCGGGGAGTACCCTCGAATGAGGCCGACGACCTCTCGGCGACGCTCGCGCGTTATCCCAAACTTTGGGAAGAGACTCATATTGAGAAAGAACTCGGCATCGCGAGTGAGCCGGAGTCGACCTCAATCCAAGATGGTCTGGTCATGGCCGGGACATTCCTTATCGGCGCGATTCTTCCCATCCTTCCTTACGTGGTGCTGACGGGCCTACCGGCGGTCGTGATTTCGCTGTGGCTGTCCGCCGCAGGCTTGCTGGGAGTGGGGCTTATGAAGGCAGCGGTCGTCGGCCAGCGGATGGTGGTCGGCGGACTTCAGGTACTGGGGGTGGGCACCGCGGCGGCTCTGGCCGCATACCTGCTGGGAGTATTGCTGCCCCACGCCTTTGGGCTTCGCTTGCCACCAGCGTAGCAGCGCCGCAACGCCGTTTGGGGGACGGCCCACCTCGTTCGGGGTGGCTCAGCTCATGGGATCAGCTTGATGGCGCCGAGGCCGCGGAGCTAGCCACTTCCACCGTTCCTACTGAATGCCCATAAGTGGCACCCGGTCGGGACCCAACGGTCCTTCCCGACCTGGGCTCTGCTAAGCAATCCGTCGCCGTTTCGGGTCTCGGGCCACCTGTGTGGTTGCCCTGACGCCTTCGGTGCTTGGACTGGCCCTGGCACATGGTACCCGCCATGCCGACCATTCCCACCTGGTAGCTCTCCACGTCAGCGGGTTGCCCCGCCGCTTCGATCCTCCGGATGTGGTCACCCCTGGACGTGCCGGTAGTCTGCGCCGAGCGGATTGCCCGAGATGCGCTTCTACCGAGAACCACGGCCGCGGCCGTGGGCCGGGATACCTGCTGATGCTGTGCCAAGAGGGGGGCCATCCAGTGCTGGCGTCCCCAGATGGAGGAGTAGGCGGCGGGGACGCCGGCCACTGCGATACCTCGTCTGGAGGCCATCGCCACCAGCCGATCCCGATGTTCCACCACCACTGTTGTCACCTTGGGGTCCGCAAGCAGCCGCCTCAGTTTTGGACGATGCCCGTTCCTGCCAGAGCCCACTTCGGATTTCACTCACACCACCATCTGACCGGTCTTCGCCGCCCAGTCCGTGGGCCGTGCCACCTGACGCTCGAGGACCAACCCTTGGTCGGGCGAGGAGACTCGCGCATAGAGGCCAAGGCCGACTGCCGGGGCCGCCGTGGCTGCGCCAATGTTCACCAGGATGAGGCGCGGCCCCACCCGCTCCGCGGGCACCGGCAGGGTACAGTTCTCAAACCACCGCAATGCGGTGTGGGGGCGGACGCCTTGGCGGCGCGCCCACTCCGTCAGATTCACGGTCTGCACGACAAGACTTACGTACGGGTCCTAGTAGGGTGTTACTGGTGACCAGGCCCGTGCCACTCTGCGATCGAGACTGGATCTTCATGTGCCCAGTTGGGGAGTCCATATCCATAGAGGTCGCCACGCCCGGGCGTACTTGAACGGCGGCCCAGGGCGCCGCCTCCGTTGCCCACACGGCACCGGAACGTTGCACAAACGGGCGGCAATTGTCATCGGCGGCGGGCGCTCTGGCCTCCATGCTCGATATTGCTACCGTCAGGCTCGAATATTGCCATCTCCGAACTCGGTACGGGCGGTGGACCACGTGCCGTTCGGCCACGCCACGAGGAGAGTTCGGTTCATGGAATCCCGTCAAGACTCGTTCGCCACCGGCTTGAGCTCTGACCCTGGGCGCGCTTGCACCGAGCTGGCGTTGGCGGGCTACCTGCGGCTGGTCCCTGCTGGGCGCGCCAACCAGTCTGAACTGGGTCCGCGGGGAGAATCCGCATGGTCCTGAAGATAGTGCTGGAGGTAGCCTTCTACCTGGTGTCCGCGGCAACCCTGGTCACCTATCTGCGCCGCCGCCGCGCGCTCGACCGGGATGTGGCCGCGGTCTTCGGGTCCGTGGCGGTTCTTCTGACCCTGCAATTCCTGCGCGGCCACATCCCGGGCGGCCCGACTGCCATCGCCGATCTCGGCGTTGCCCTGCTCCTGGCCAACCCATTTCTGACCCTCCGGGTGGTCGCTCACTTCCGCCGCTTGCCTCGCGGGATGACGGTGGGCGCCCTGGCAGTTTTGGTTGGGATGATCGTTCTCTACATCGTCACGGGCAGCGGGCATGGCCCTGCGGCCAGATTCGCGATCGTCCCCGTGGTGGCCTACTTCTTCGGTGCGGAGGCGCTGGCCATCTTCTATCTGTTCGAGGAGGCGCGGCGGCGGGTAGGGGTCGCCAGGGTTCGGTTGGCCACAGCCGCGGTGGCCGCAGGCCTCTTTCTGGGGGCGATCCTGCTCGCCGCGATCGGAAGCGCGGTCGGATCCCTAAAAGGCTTCGGCGCGGCCGGCGACGCGGTGGCTCTGGCGGCGGCGGTGGGATACCTTGTCGCCTTCGTCCCGCCAGATCCGATCCGCCGACTGGGCCAGCGCGCGGCCGCCTATGGCTTCGTCCGTCGGCTGGCGTTGGAGACGAGCGCTGCGACAGCGCAGGACCTCTGGCAGCGCCTCGCCGACGCTGCCAGAGATGTCACGGGCGCGACCGCCGCGGTGGTGCTCATGCCCGGCCCCGACGGGGAGCTCGAGGTTCAGGCATCGGCCGGGCGGGCGAACGATCCTGCGCTGGCTGGCTTGACTCCAAGTTGGGATGCCTCTCCAACAGCGCGGTCCAGGGAAAATCCTGCTGGGCTCGCCGGCATGCCCGGGAATGTCGTGCGGATCCCAGTGGACCGTGGCCAGGGCCCCTTGGGGCAGGTGCTCTGCTACGTCACCGGAGAGCCACTCTTCAGTGAGGACGACATCGATCTGATCGAGCTCTTCGCAGCCCTGACTCTGCGCATGGTGGCAGGCGCCAGGCTCACCGATGAGCTCCGCCAGGCCAACGACGGTTTGGCTAAGGCCAGCGCCGCCAAGACGGACTTCTTGGCTGCCATGAGCCACGAGCTGCGAACGCCCCTCAATGCCGTGATCGGCTTCTCAGAGCTTTTGCAGGACCCGGCCGAGGCGAACAACCCCGCCCTCACCATGGAATTTGCGGGCCACATCCGCGCGGCCGGGATGCACCTGCTCGATCTGGTCAACGATGTTCTCGACCTGTCCAAGGTGGAGGCGGGCAGGCTCGACCTGCGGCGCGAGGAGGTTGACCTGGTACTTATCGTCCAGCAGACCATGGACATGATGCGGCCGATGGCGGACCGCAAACAGATCACCATCAAGCTGCAAGGGCTGGGATCGCTGCCGGTCTGGGTCGACGGGGGACGGATGCGCCAGGTCGCCTACAACCTTCTCTCCAACGCGGTCAAGTTCACCCCTGGGGCTGGCAAGGTGGTGGTGCGCGTGGAGTCCGATGCCAGTGGGATCCGCCTAGCGGTGAAGGACACCGGGCCCGGCATCCCCCAAGAGGAGCAGGAGCGAATCTTCGACGCCTTCGTGCAGGGCCAGCTCGGTGGGACCCAAGAGGAAGGCACGGGACTGGGGCTGGCGCTCACCCGCCGGCTGGTCGAACTGCATGGCGGTCGCCTGGAGCTGGACTCCCAAGTCGGGCTTGGCAGTGAGTTCCGAGTGCTCCTCCCAGCCGCAGCCGTGCGTCGCGCGAGCAGCCCGGCTGAAACTTCCGTGAATCTCGACCCCGCTGGGATCCCAGCTGGCCGGCGCGTACTGGTGATCGAGGACGATCCCAACGTCAGTCGGCTGTTGGAGATCTATCTGGAGGAGGCCGGATACCAGGTGGAGGTTGCGGCGAGCGGAGAGGACGGCCTCGCCCGAGCCCAATCCGGCCGCTTCGAGGCGATCCTGCTCGACGTTCTGCTCCCCGGATTGGACGGTTGGCACGTGCTCACCAGTCTCAAGTCCCAGCCGAAGACTCGCGAGATCCCGGTTCTCATAGTGTCGGTGGTCGACGACCGGCAGATGGGGCTGGCGCTGGGGGCCGTGGACTATCTGGTGAAACCCATCCACCGGGCCGCCCTAATCGGGGCCATGAGTCGCCTGGAGCAGGGTCGGGCCGTCCCCCACGCCGACTCGCTGGTGTTGGGCATAGACGACGACCCCGTCGCTCTGCGTCTCTATCAGGCGACCTTGGAGGGGATGGGGATCATCGTGGCGACAGCGTCTGGAGGCGAGGAGGGAGTGAGGTTGGCCCGCGCGCTCAAACCGGGGTGCATCCTGCTGGACCTGCTGATGCCCGATCTCGACGGCTTCGAAGTGCTGGCCCAGCTCAAGGCCGATCCTGAGACCTCGCATATCCCCGTCATTGTGATCACGGCCGTGCAGATCTCCGAGGAGGAGAAGCAGCGGCTGAACGGCCAGGTGGTGGCCGTCTTGGAGAAGGGCGATTCGGCGTTGGCAGGCCTTGGCGAGTGGCTCAGCCAGGCGGTACTTCCATTCCCCAGCCACGAGCATGTCTGAGCGCCAGGCGCCAGCGATCCTGGTGGTAGAGGATTCGCCCCGAAACTTGGCCCTGATTCAGGCCATTCTGGCTCGCCGACCCTACCGGGTGGCACTCGCCACAAACTTGGCCGAGGCGCGCAGCCGGGTATCCGACGCCACCCCGGACCTCATCCTGCTCGACATCAGGCTGCCCGACGGCAACGGCTTGGACCTGGTCCGGGAACTGAGGGCCGATCCGGCCCATCAAGGGATCAAGGTCCTGGCGGTCAGCGCCAGCGTACTTCCGGCCGACCGGGCCGCAGTTGTCGCCGCTGGCTGCGACAGCTTCATCGCCAAACCATTGCACCCCGCCGAACTGCTCGCTGAGATCGAAATGCACCTGGCGGAGGCTAGTGCACCAGGTTGCTCGTCGCCACTGGCCGCTTCCCATGGCGTTTAGCCGGGAGGGCGCCCGGCCCCTGGTCTGGAGGGCGGCGCCCTGGGAAGGCCCGGGGCTGGGTCGTCCGGCGCTGCGTGGCGCTCCACGATCGCGACCGGAACATGAACACCGCCTGAGTCCCAGGGGCGGTCCGGCAATGCCCGGAACCGCCTTGTCGAGTTCGGCTGCCACAAGATCACATCTGGAAGGACCCCAATCGATATGGCGCAACCAAGTCCGAAAATCCTGATCGCAGACGACGCCCAGGCCAACGTGCGCCTGTTGGAAACCATCCTGGCCCGCTCGGGCTATACCGAGGTGGTCAGCACCACCAAGCCGGCCGAGGTGCTGAGCCTCTTCCAAACAACTAAACCAGACCTCCTCATCCTCGACCTCCACATGCCGCAGATGGATGGATTTGAGGTGATGGCTCAGGTGCGTGCCACGGTGCCGCTGATGGAGTTCCTGCCGATCCTGATCATGACCGCCGACACCACCAGGCCGGCCCGGGACAGGGCCCTCAAGGCAGGCGCCAACGACTTCCTCACCAAGCCGGTGGACAGCACCGAGGTGACTCTCAGAGTCCGCAACCTGCTCCACACCAGAGCCTTGAACCGCCATCTGCTTGAGCGCACTGGCAACCTCCAAGTGGAGGTCGATCGGGAACGAGAGCGGCGCCAGCGGGTGGAGGACGAGAGGGACGCGAGCAGAGTGCGGATCCAGGGAGTGCTCGGCGGAACCGGTTTGGAGATGTATGTCCAGCCGATCGTCGACCTGCGATCCGGATCCGTGGCGGGGATGGAGGCCCTGGCCCGCTTTGGGGCCCCGCCGCCACGCACGCCTGATCTGTGGTTCGCCGAAGCAGCCGCAGTCGGGCTGGACTTGGAACTGGAGATGGCGGCGGTCCGGCAAGCCTTCGCGAAACTCCCCGCCCTTCCAACCGGGGCGTTCATGGCGGTCAACGTCTCACCGCAGACGCTGTGCTCCTCCGCGCTGCAACGCGCGCTCGACGATGTGGCCACCGAGCGGGTGGTGCTGGAACTCACGGAGCACGTCAGCGTGGAGGACTACGCAGAGCTTGAGCAGGTCCGGGGGACGCTCCGCAGTCGTGGGGTGCGGATCGCTATCGACGACACCGGGGCTGGCATCTCCAGCCTGCAGCACGTGATCCGCCTGCACCCTGATGTCATCAAGCTGGACCGCTCCATGATCGCCAACCTGGACAGCGACCCGGTGCGGCGCGCCCTGGCCCGGGCCTTGGTGGAGCTCTCCGCAGAGCTGGGCGCGGTGATCGTGGCCGAAGGGGTCGAGACCACCGCCGAGTTGGCCGCCCTCAGGACGCTCAACGTCCCCTACGGCCAGGGCTACCTGCTGGGCAGACCGGCGGCGCTGCCGGACTTGCCGGGGGAGCCGTCCCTGAAGTTGGCTGACGCGCTTGGGCGGTGACAGCTCCATCCTGATCCCGCTCGACACCTGCGGCGAGGATGCCGCGAGCCTGGCGTCGCCTGCCCTGCCGAGAGTTCAAGGGCGGACGCCGCCCGGGGACGGCCGCGATGTCAGCGTCCCGCCGCGGTCTGCCCGAGTCGCCGTCTGGGCCGAAACGGCGCCGAGGTCCTTGGACCTCGTCCGGGTCGGGGCCCAGTGCCAGCGCGCACCAGCGGGCCAGGGCGGGTGGCAGCCGAGGAGCATCGGGCCGCCCCGTCCAGACCGCACGCCCGGTGCTCGGGCGTCTCTGACAAATCGGTGGTCACAGGTCGAGTCCACGGAGCCTTCCGAGTTCTCTCCTCCCTGGGCTCGCGCCTCAACATGCCCGGCGCCAAAACCCAGGCGCGATGACGGTTGGATCAGCCGTGGGTGAGGAACGGGCGGGCGCCCACCGCCTTCTGGCCCCCCTGCGCCGTGTCGCCGCCGGGGTCGCCTCCGTGCCCTGGCGGAGGCGAGCCTTCTGGGTCACCCAGCTGCTGGTCCTGGCCGTGGTCGGCATCCACTTTGCGGACGATGTCTACGGCAGCGATCTCGCCCATGTGCCCGCAGTGGCCACGCTTGTCCTGGCCGTAGTCCCTGTCGGGTACGCGGCGATCAGGTTCGGTCTCCGCGGCTCGCTGCCCACAGCCATGTGGACGGTGGTCCTGATGGTCCCCGACCTCCTCTTTTTCGACACCGGACTGGAGCGCTGGACGCACGGCAGCATGCTGACGCTGGTCGTGATCGTGGGGTTGGCCGCCGGGCGGATGGTCGATGTGCAGCGCTCCTCCACCTCCCGCCTGTTCGCGAGCGAACGCTTTCGTGGGATTGCCCGGGTCGCCGATCAGCTGCCCGATGGGGTGTGCCTGACCGATCTGG
>Ga0307374_10002614_pt1 | contig 31741 bp, 26 predicted proteins | sample OX3MG_FD_202532 | JGI IMG/M metagenome (GOLD analysis project Ga0307374, IMG submission 202532) | Soil microbial communities from Risofladan, Vaasa, Finland - OX-3 | ecosystem: Environmental > Terrestrial > Soil > Coastal area > Acid sulfate soil | place: Finland: Risofladan, Vaasa | collected... | reverse complement strand
CGCGTACGCCCTCGCCTTTCGGTAGGTGTTAGTGACAAATGCTAGTGGCGAAGTTCTCTATAAGATCGGACCAAGTTCAGCAGGCCTCACACGGGAGTCAACAATCACCCCGATCGGACACCACTAGGAGTCCGTGTGACTAACGGTTTTGGCGACGTCTGGGCAGTCATGAAGCCGAACTGATCCGATCCGGACCATCGAGTCGGCGCAGACGACGTGAGTGCGCACCGTGAAGTCGCCGGGGACACATACGATCACGCTGTAGCGACCCATCCCAGGCCCCCACCGGAGCCCTGCAGCCGCCCGCTGTCGTGCAGGCGGCGCAGGTTGTAGGCGAGAGCAACGAGGTCAAATTCGGCGGGCACCTTTTCGAGTCCTCGGAGCAAGAACTGACGGAAGCCGAGGGCCTGTTTGATGATGCCGAAGACCGGTTCCACGACGTGCTTGCGGCGGGCGTAGGCCTGGCGCCCCCTCTTCGTGCGTGTCTTGCGACGCATCCGTTCGCGCAGTCCGGCCGCTTTCGGTATGCGGCCTCGCGGCGCCGGTTGGTTGCGGCTGTGCTTGTCCTTGTCGACGGCGACGTAAGCGTCGATCGGCAGCTTGTCGAGCAGGTAGAGATTGGTCTCCCCGGCGTAGCCGGCGTCGGCCGTGATCTGCTTCGGTATCGCGCCTGTGTTCCGCTCTGTCTCCACCAGCATCTTGAGCAGGTGCGGGTTGTCTGCCGCCTGGTTGCTGACGTCGGTCGCGACCACGATGTGGTGCTCGGTGTCGTCCACCACCAGCTGGCAGTTGTAAGCCTGGACGAAGGCCTTGTCGGAGTTGAGCATGATCCGCGAGTCGGGGTCGGTGAAGTTGTGCTGGTCTTTGTCTTCGGGCTCCGCCTCACCCTTCGCCTTGGCCCGCTTCTCAATCGCTGCTTTCGCCTCCCGCAGCTTCCGGAGTCGCGTCTCCGCCCGCTGCAGCTCTTCCGGCAACTCATCTCCGCGACGGTCCTGGCCGAACTCAGCGTCCTCGGCTTGGTCGATCTCCTCCGCCCGCTGCAGCCAGCCCTCGACGATCTTCTCGTACTCCGACTCCCGCTCCCGCACCCGGCCGTAGCTCATCGCCTTGTGCTTGCTCGCGTTGGCCTTGATCTTGGTCCCGTCCAGGGCCACGTGGCCGAGCTTGACCAGCCCCGCTTCCTGACAGACCTCGAGCACCTGCCCGAACAGATCCTTCACCGTCCCCAGATGTCGGCGCCGGAACTCGCTGATGGTCCAGTGGTCGGGTTGCTGGTCGGCGGTCAGATAGCGACAGGGCACCAGCTCCTGAGCCGCCCGCTCCATCCGTCGTGAGCTGAAGATGCCGACCGCGTAGCCGTAGAGCAGCAGCTTCAAGAGCAGCTTGGGGTGGTATGGCGGCGCCCCGCGCGACTCTTTATACGAGGCGTAGATCAAGCTCAGGTCGAGCGTGTGCTCGACTAGGTCGTCCACCAGTCGAGCCAGATGTCCCGCCGGCAGCCAACTCGCCAAGTCGGGGGGCAGCAACAGGATCTGCTTGGGGTCGTAGGCCCGGAACACTTTCTGCGCACCGACCGCCTCCCCAGACTCCGCCCGTTCGGGCGGCGTCTTCGCTTTCGGCAGCCGCGTCGGGATCGTCAACTGCTTCGATGGGCGCGGCGTGCTCATGGGCTCTTACCTCAACGTGGGCTGGATCGATGCTGGACGACGCCTGCTTATTGTCTCAGGCTTTCGTCCGATTACCCACACAGACTCCTAGCTGTTGACAGATGGATGCCGGATTATCCGTATGCCCTGGCCATTTCCATTTGTCTTTTGAGGCGCCATTAGCCATTTTCCTGCTGGTAGATACGGTATCCCGGCTTGAGCGGTGCGGTAAGGCGTCGTAGAAACTCGTCGACTCCTCTTCGGAAAGGAGGTCGATCCTCTCCAGGCGGGAACGGGCAAAAAGCTCTTCAATCAGCCATCTCGCGATTCCTTGTCGGCGCGCGTCCGGTGCGACAATCAGCAGTCCGAGGTACGCCATGACGTGTCCGTCCGACAGCAGCTCGCCTGCTCCGATGACCTTGTCGCCTTCGAGCGCTACAGCCGCGATAACTCCTGGAGCCGAAAATGCCGCGGCCACTTTGTCGGCAGTCCACGACTTCCATCCTTCCGCCACGCACAGATGCGCAATGGCCTCGGCATGTTCTGGTTCGAAGGCCGCGACTACAGGCGCCACCCTCGGAGTGTCTCACAGCCGGTCCGGCCACAACGCAGTGCAATCTTGCTTCGCATTTCCCAGACATCGCGGGAAGAAAACAACGATGGCGATGCAGCCACCGAACAGTACGAGAGAACCGATGACCGCGATTTGATCGACCATGCGCTGAACCTACTGAATCGGCCGGCGAAGCTGTGCCCAGGCCAGGGCACGGCACCGTCGGCGCTCCCATAGTCGTCACCTCGCAGAAGCGGTGGACGCCGAACTCTTGGACCTAACTGTCTCGGTGACCTTCCCGTCGCCCAGCAAGGTGACCACTTCGTCGGGAAAGATGGCGCGCACCTCGATCTGACCGCCGAGCGCCGCGATGTACTTGCTCAGAGTGGATAGAAAGATGTCCTGGGTACGCTCGATCTGCGACACGTTCGCCTGGCTGACATCCCACGCCTCAGCGATCTGCCGCTGGGTAGCGCCGCGTGCTTTACGCATGGCCGTGAGCCCCAGGATGGTGCGGACGAACTGGCGCTCCCGATCGAGTCGTGCCCGGCGCTCAGGAGTCGCCTCGACTTGCCGCTTCAGGTTTGTGAAGCTCTTTCGTCCACTCATTCTCTTGCTCCTTCTTTCTCGATCGCCCGAAGATGCTCGTCGTAGAGCCTGTCCGCGATCGGGATCATTTCTTCGTACCAGGACTCCCATTGCCCGGTTTTGTCGCCCCCGATCAGCAGGATCGCGGTGCGCCGGGGATCGAACGCGAACATCACCCGGATATGGCCACCTCGAGGGCGCAGCTCCTTCATGTTTGCGTGTCGTGACGCTTGGATCACATCCACAAAGGGCCTGCTCAGAGCGGGACCCCGTTCCTCCAGCGCCTCGACAGCAGCGGTCACGGCTTCCTGCTCTTGCTCTGAGAGCGTGAACCACCAGTCCTCGAACTGGTCGGTGTACTCGACTTTCCACATACCCGCTTCATAACCTCTATCTTATATAAGTTGACGGTTATGTCAAGAGGCTCTCAGGGCAACGACCCAGAAGCAGGCCATTGAAATCCGCGAGTCTCTTGGAGCGGATCCTCTCGATGCGATTTGCGTGACCACCTGTATTTCAAAACGACCAGCTGTTTCGGGGCATATTGCCTCCTGCTTTGCGCCCGATCGGCTGATGCGTTCGGACCCTTGGAGGACTCCGATACCAGCCCTGACCAGGCTCGCCGTGAATTCAGATTAGGGGCGCCGACCCTATCGGAAAAGTTCCTTTACCCTTCAGAGGACGCCGGCGTAGCTCAATTGGCAGAGCAGCTGTTTTGTAAACAGGTGGGCTGCCGCTGAGATCGAAATCGACCCAAGAAGGCCCTGTGACCAGCTGTTTAAAGACAACTGAACAGCAACTTTTGCCGCTACGAAAGGATAACCTCCCTGCATGGATCGACTTGCGCACTTTCGATCCTAGGGTGGGCGTGCGGCGTACGCGATTTCCTTGGCGATACGCGAGGTTGGCATAGTTTGACGGCCACCACCGGGCAGAACGACCGGCACCCTGCCGCAGGCCTCAGCAGCCCTTCTGGGATCAGAGCGCAGTTCACGACAAGCGGAGCCCTGCGCCGGCTGGAAGTGGCTGGTCGGAGCATCCTGATGTACCCGGCCGACGACCTCGAGGCAGGACCGGCAAACCTCTATCTGCGGCTCAAGGGCCCGGTCGTCGAGACCATACCGATGCTCGGACCGCAGGCGGGCGGCAGCCTGCAATGGACCGCAGCAGGTCCCGTAGTGACAGGCCTATGGCGCGATCTGGAGTACCGGGTGACTTTTTGTCTGGCCGCCGCCGTGACGGCCTGGTTCTGGCACGTCGAGGTGACCAACCGCGGACCTGATGCCAGAGACGTCGACATCCTTCACACGCAAGACGTCGCCCTCGCTCCGTACGTCGCGGTGCGGACGAACGAGTACTACGTAAGCCAGTATCTCGACCTCACCCCGGTGCAAACGCAAGTGGTTGGGATGGCGGTCGCGGTGCGGCAGAACATGCCAGGTCCCGCCGCCCCCTGGGTGCTCCTAGGCTGCCTGCGTGAGGGGGTCGGCTGGGGAACGGACGCCCTCCAGCTCGGACGTGCGCACTGGGCGGGGGATCCGCCTCCGGGCCTACTCGCCGACCGGCTGCCCAACACCCGCCTGCAGCACGAGCACACCCTCGTCCTGTTGCAGGATCGGAGCACCCGGCTGCGCCCGGGCGAGCGGCTGACGTCCGGCTTCTTCGGGATCTTCAAAGCCAACCATCCGAGCGCGACGTCCGCCGCCGACGCTGTCGAGGCCGCCGAGGCTCAGCGTCAGCCCGAAGCCCGACCGCCAGAGCCTGCGGGAGCCGATGGTGCGGTTTCGGTGGTGGGGTCGCTGTTCTCATCCTCTCCAGTCCTCCACTGCCGCGACCTCACCGACGGCGAGATCGGAGCCCTGGTGGGTCCCGGTCAGCGCCACGCGGAGCGCGATGGCCGGGACCTGCTCAGTTTCTTCACCGACGACGGCACTCACGTCGTGCTGCAGACGAAGGAGCGTGCGGTGCTGCGGCCTCACGGGCACATCCTGCGCACGGGGAACGGCCTGGTGCCGGATGAGGGCAGCTTGACCTCTACGCCATGGATGGCTGGTGTCTTCCACTCGCAGGTCACCCAGGGGCACGTGAGCCTCAACCGGATGCTGTCCACGAGACGGGGCTACGTCGGGCTGCGGCGCGCCTACGGGCTGCGGGTGTTCGTGGAGGCGACTGCAGCGCCCGGGGGCTGGGTCCTGCTCGACGCGCCGAGCGCATGGGCGGTCGCCCTGGATTCCTGCCGGTGGTGGTACCGGCATGCTCAGGGGTTGATCGAGGTGGTCGTCACCGCACCCGCGGCGAACCACGAGCTCACCCTCCAGGTTCGGGTGCGGGAGGGTGCCTCGTGCCGCCTCCTCGTCTGCGTCAATGTGGCACTCGGCGATGACGACGGCCAGGACCCTGACCCTCCCCCCCTATCAATCGACGCAAGCGGTGTCACGGTCCGACCTCCGACGGGCTCGGCGACCGCGAGTCGCTTTCCAAGCGGCAACTTCCGGCTCTCCTGGCGAGCGGGTGCCGTTGAGCAGGTGCAGCGCGACGAGGCCCTGTTTTTGGACGGGCGATCGCGCAACCTGCCTTGGCTGACAATGCGGACTCCTCCGACCGATGACCTGAAGCTCACGCTGACCGCCCATCTGGTGCCGGACGCTGATTGCGCTGCCCAGGCTCTCGGCGAGCCGGCTTGGTCCGAGTTCTGGCCTGCGCTGGGCGGATCGTTACGGCTGGTCCCGCCGTCGGGCTCGCCGCTAGCTGAGGAGATCGAGCGGCTGGATGCCGTCCTACCCTGGTTCGCCCACAACGCGCTCGTGCACTACCTGTCCCCCCGCGGCCTAGAGCAGTACACGGGCGGAGGTTGGGGCACCCGTGACGTCTGCCAGGGCCCAGTCGGCCTGCTTCTCGCCCTCGATCAGATGGCGCCCCTTCGCGACCTGCTCACGCGCTTGTTCCGGGCTCAGAACGAACGGGGCGACTGGCCCCAATGGTTCGAGTTCTACCCCCGGGAGGTGGCGCCCGGGCAGCGCGACGCCCACGGCGACGTGGTTTTCTGGCCGCTTTTGGCGCTCGGGGAGTACCTCGCAGCCAGCGGTGACCGTAGTCTCCTGGAGGAGCGCCTCTCCTACGTCGGCGACGACGGCGCAACCGCGGGCGAGCCGGTACTCGAGCACGTGCGCCGGGCGCTGGACCGGATCGCGGCCGACACCGTCCCGGGCACACCCCTGCCGGCGTATGGCAATGGGGACTGGAACGATTCGCTGCAGCCTGCGGATCCCGCGTTGGCCGCCCGGCTCTGCTCCACCTGGACCGTGACCCTTCAGATCCACGCGTTGCGCACGCTGGCAGACGCCCTCCGCGCCGTCGGCGCGCCTGATGCCCCCGACGGAGGGACCGCTCCCACGGCGGCTGCCGCCGAGCACAGGGCCGCGGAGTCCGCCAAGGCGATGCGTGATCTGCTCGTACGCGACGGCGTTCTCGCCGGCTATGGGCTCTTCCGCGACGACGGCTCGGTCGAGCACCTGGTACACCCCTCCGATCGCCGCACCGGACTGCGCTACGGCCTGTTGCAAGTCATCCACGCCATCTCCGGCGACCTGCTGTCGCCCGAAGATGCCGAGGCGCACTTGGCGCTTCTGCACGAGCACCTGCTTGGTCCTGACGGCGCCCGATTGTTCGACCGTCCCCCGCGGTACCACGGCGGTCCGATGGAGGTCTTCCAGCGGGCCGAGGCCGCCACTTTCTTCGGCCGAGAGATCGGGCTCATGTACACACACGCCCACCTGCGCTACGCCGAGGCGCTCGCCCGTCACGGCGACGCCCAGCGGTTGCTTGGGGCGCTGGCCCTCGCGAACCCCATTGGCATGACCGCGCGGGTGCCGTCCGCGCGGCCCCGCCAGTCGAACTGCTACTACTCGTCCTCCGACGCAGTGATCGCCGACCGGTATAAGGCGGCGGAGCAGTACGATCGCGTGCTCCGGGGGGACGTTCCGCTCGAGGGTGGATGGCGGGTGTACTCGTCGGGCCCTGGCATCTTCCTGCGGCTCGTCGTGGAGTGTCTGCTCGGTCTGCGCCGCCGCTCGCACGTTCTGGAGGTCGATCCGGTGCTCGCCCCGGACCTCGACGGCCTGCGGGCGCGAGTGCCGGTTGCGGGTGTACCGATGGACGTGATGTTCCGCGTCGGCGCGCGCGGCGTCGGACCGGTCGGCGTCAGCCTAAACGGCGTCCCGCTCGAGACCGAGGCGTTGTCAAACCCCTACCGCCCACCCGGCGTCGCGGTCGACATGGCGCAGCTGCGCGCCCTTTTGCGGACCAAGGGCAACACTCTGGCTGTGGAGGTGTCCTGAGACTCAGCTCCGCGATGAGCAGCGGTTCTTGGTCGCGATGGGGACGCTTGGTGTCGGCCGCCCGCCAACTCGACAAGTCAATCTTGGGGAGTTCGGCAACCCGATTGGAGCCAAACTCCCCAAGCTCTCATCACTGCCTTATTGAATCGACATCGTCTCCATGGAGAGGTAAGTCTGGGCCGCCCAGGAGACCGGGTCCCGCGCAAAGTGCTGCTGCATCGCACCGTCGCGAAGTGCATTGTCCAGTGCGGCCATGATCATGGACTGGTCCAGGACCAGATACCGGTGGCCGACCGACCCCGTGATGGGGTTGACCGCGTCGAAGAAACCGGCGGACCCGTACACCCCGGGGTAGAGCGCACGCAACGCCTGGATGTTGGCGTAGGCCTGCTGCGGCGCGACCTGTAGGGCGATGAACGACGCGTGCGGAGTCACCACGTCCTCAGTTGCGCACCCACGGCATTCCGACAACGACAACCCTTGGTTCGGGTGGCTGGCGTCGGCCCCGAACCCGTAGTACGGGAACGTCAGGCCCTCGACCCCGAAGCCGCCATATCCGCCACTGTCGTCGGCAGTGCTGGACGGCGACATGCCCCAGACCGGGTAGTGGAGCTGTTCGGTGGCGTACTTGATCTGAACCTGGGCGGTACGCACGTCAGCGAGACCGAAGCTGTGCGGCCCCCAGGTGGTCTCCGGCACGACCTCGTTTGCCATCAGGCCTTCGAACATCCCGCCGGCGTACGTCGGCACGAACGTGAGCCCGGAGCCGGTGTAGACGTAGTGCCCTTCCCACACGTTGAACTGCTGGCCCGACTGCGGGTCGGTGTAGGTCTGCCAGGAGCCGGATGGCGGCCACTGTCCCTGCCAGGAGAAGTCGGGATCAGTGCTCAGGCAGTCGGCATACGGAGCCGGTGGTGGAAGCGTCCGCCAGCTGCGCCACCACACGTTGCCCGGCATCTGGTGCAGCCCCATGCCTATGTAGGCGGATATACGCGGATCGCTGTACAGAGCGCCGTTGTGGTAGTAGTGCTGCCAGTTGTCGCCCTGGTCGGGGGGCAGGCCGTCGTAATAACCCCCGTACATCTGGCCGGTGGGCTGGTTGCCCGCGATTGCCGGGTTGACGTTGCAGTGAGTCTCGGCTCGCGCATCGTAGAAGAGGCCGAAGTTCATCGGGGACATCAGGCTGCCGACCAGGCCCCTGAGCTCTGGCATGGCCTGCCGCACTACGATCAAACCCGAGGCATACCACCCGTTGTCGACGTTGGAGATGAAGTAGCAGTTGTCGAAGGTCGGCGTCGTCTCGGTGGTGCAGTCGATGTCGCCCGGGTTTCGGATGACGTGACCGGTCGTGGTGTCGTACCACTGGTACAGGAACCCATTGGAACGCTTCAGGCTCGCCACCTCGGTAAGCGTCGCGGCTAGCATGGCTCGCGCTTGGGGCCTGCTGACGAGACCGAGGTCGTTGGCGGCGACCACCGCCCAGAGGTACACGCCGATGTTGGCGGCCGAGGTGTATCTGCCATACGAAGTGGGTGTGGCGGAACCACCGGCAAAACTGACGTTGTCCAATGGCAGATGGGTGTTGGGGTCGACGTCCGTCCCGTAGAACCTCCACGTGTCCCGGGCGATTTGCAGCAGGCTCGCCCGTTGCCCATCAGACAGGCTGCCCCTGGGGGATGCGCCGATGCCATCCGCCGCGCCCACCCCCTGCATCGGCAGCAGCATCAACGCGATGACGCCCAATACCGCAAGCGGCCAGCGCCGCGTCCCGATCGGCCGAAACAGTCCTTCTCTTCTCATCTGTGGCAGCTCCTCCTCTGAGAACTCAACCGGTCGGGGCCGTACCAGCCGTCGCGAACGGGGTGGCCACTGCGTCGAGCAGTTGCACGGTGTACTCGTCCTTTGGGTGCTGCAGAACCTGTTTGGTCGGGCCTTGCTCGACCACCTTTCCTTTGTTGAGGACGAGTATTTCGTCGCTGACAACGCGCGCGCCGAGCAGGTCGTGGGTGATGTAGAGCAGGCTCAGGCCTCGTTTCGCGCGCAGGCTGGCCAGCAGCCGGAGCACGTCGGCCCGCAGTGACACGTCGAGCATCGAGACCGGCTCGTCGGCCACGATCAGCTCCGGGTCACACGCCAGCGCACGAGCGATTACGACGCGCTGCCGCTGGCCGCCGGAGAGCTGATGCGGCAACTTGCCCGCGAACTGCGCCGGCGGCGTCAGCCCCACCGTCTCGAGCAGCTCGTAGACCCGCTCTCTGGCTCGGGCAGGGGACATGCGCAGGAAGTTCTGGCAGGGACGCATGACCGTGTATTCGACGGTGTGCAGCGGGTTGAGCGCCGCGTACGGATCCTGGAACACCATCTGCACCCGGCTGTGGTATTTGCGCAGCCCGCCGGCGTGCAGGCGTTCCACGGCGAGCTCGCCGAACCTGATCGATCCCGAGGTGGGCCGCTCCGAGCCGGTGATCATTTTGGCGATCGTGCTCTTGCCGCTTCCGCTCGCCCCGACCAGGCTGACGGCCGCGCCGGGCGCGATCGTGAACGACACGTCATTCACCGCGGTGAATTTCCCCCTGCCGCGCCCACGTACGGTGTAGATCTTCGAAACGCCGCTGACGACGAGTGGCGCCACAGTAGTGGCCTGATCAGCCGCCGATCGCACATTAGTGGACAGGTTTCACTCCCTCCCCGGCGACCGCCGCGGATGGGGCCCTGACATGGCACGCGGCCGAGCCGTGCCCCAGTGGTGACAGTGGCGGGTCCAGCGTCCGGCAGATGTCCTGCACCAGCGGGCACCGTGGCGTGAAGGAACACCCGGCTTGCGGCAGTGACAGGTCAGGTGGGGTGCCGGGAATCCCACCAAGATGGATCTCGTCCGCGCGCGGGTCTGCATAGCACTTCAGCAACGCTTCGGTGTACGGGTGGTGCGGCCCGCTTACAAGGTCTTTCGATGGTTGGTCCTCGACGATCCGGCCGGCGTACATCACCATGACTCGGTCGGTGGCCTCGAGGACGATGCCGAGGTCGTGGCTGATGAGGATCGCGCTGAACCCGTTCTCGCGCTGCAGGTCTTTGATGGTCTGAATCACTGCCTTCTGCACGATGACGTCCAGAGCGGTTGTCGGCTCATCGAAGATGATCATCCGGGGTTCGAGCGCGAGCGCGAGAGCGATCGAGACCCGCTGACGCATGCCACCGGACAGCTCGTGCGGGAATCTGCTCAGCACCGTGGCGTCGAGCCCAACCTTGCCGAGCAGCTCGGCACCGCGGCGCCTGACGGTCGCACCCGGGTAATGCTCGCCCGCGTGGGCGTGAGCCTTGAGGATGTCACCAAAGTGGTGCTCAACGTTGCGCACCGGGTTCAGAGCGTTCATGCCGCTCTGCAGCACGATCGCGAAACCGTTGCGCCGCTGCCGGCGCAACCTCTCGCCCTTCAGGGTGCTGATGTCGACGCCGTCGAACCGGATCACGCCGTTCTCCAGCCGGGCCGGCGGGCGCAGCATCCGGGTCAGCGCGAACCCCAGCGTCGACTTTCCGCACCCCGACTCACCGACCAGCCCGACGAACTCGCCCTGCTCCAGGACGAGGTCCACGTCGCGCACCGACCAGATCCGCTGCCCGCGTGTGGGCTCGTACACGACATTGACGCCTTGTACTTCCAGCAGCGCCATCACTTCTCCCGAAGGCGCGGGTTGGATAGGGCGTCGACACCGAAATTGATCAGGGTGAACGACACCGCCAGCAGGGCGATGGCCAGGCCGGGGGCGAAGACCAGAACCCACTGCCCGGTCAGTAGCGAGTTCTGTTGCTGGGCGTAGTAGAGGATGGTTCCCCAGCTGACTGTGTTGGGGTCGCCCAGGCCGAGGAACTCCAGACTCGCCTCGGCCATCACGGCTGCGGTTGCCGCACTGAAGAAGCTGCCTGCGACCAGCGAGGTCATGTTCGGGAGGATCTCGCGGAACACCACCCGGAAGAGTCCTTCACCGGAGAACACCGCCGAGGTCACGAACTCACGGGTGCGCAGCGTGGAGGCCTGGCTGCGAATGACCCGCGCGCCAGTGGCCCAGCTGGTGAACGCAACGACCAAGACGATCGTCCACACCGACCGCTTCTGGAGGTAGGCGGCCAGGATAAACATCAGCGGCAAGCCGGGAATCACCAGCACGAGGTTGGTCATGAAGCTGAGCAGTTCGTCGATCACACCCGGCCGGTACCCGGCGATGAGGCCGATCGTCACCGCCACGAGAGTCGCCATCGCTCCCGCCGCAATCCCGACCAGCAAGGAGATCCGCGCGCCGTAGACCATCTGGGAGAAGACGTCCTGGCCGTTGCCGGTGGTGCCGAACCAGTTGGTGGTACTGGGGTTCTGGTACGGGACGAACGTGGTCGCCGTCGGCGAGTGCGGCGCGATCAGCGGCGCGAACACGGCCACCAAGATGACCAGGCCGAGGATGACCAGACCGATGCTCGCCTTGCGGTTGCTCCAGAGCGTCCGCAGCGCGCGGCCGAAAAAGCGCAGCGGTCCCGGCATCGGGCCGGCCGGACCGACCCGAATCTCGACCCCCGCGCCGGGAACCTCGGGCGGCGGGACGGGACTGACAATACTCATTGTCGTACCCGGGGGTCAAGGCGCACGTAGAGCAGGTCGACGATGAAGATCGCGACCAGCATGGCTACCGTGATGACCAGGAACAACGCCTGCATCAGAGGGAAGTCGTGGTTGACGACGGCGATGTAGAGCAGGTTGCCCAGGCCTGGATAGCTGAACACGCCCTCGACCAGGACCGATCCGCCGACAACAGCTCCCAACGAGAGCCCGAAAGCGGTGACGTTGGGCAGCAGTGCGTTCCGGGCGGCGTAGAGCAACGCGACAGTGCGGGTACGCAGTCCATTTGCCTCCGCAAACGTCACGTAGTCCTCGCCCAGGGTGTTGATCATGTTGTTGCGCATGCCGAAGACCCAGCCGGACAGACTGGTGATGGCCAGCGTCAGCGCTGGAATGATGCTGTGGTAGGCCGCGCTACTGAGGAACGACAGGCTCAGGTTAGGGGTCTCGCCGGGGTTGTACCCACCTTTGATCGGGAACCAGCCGTACGTGAAGGCGAACACGTAGAGCAGCAAAAGTCCGAGCCAGAAAGGCGGGAAGGCGGCGAAGAAGGTCGCGCCGAGCGTGACCGATGTGTCTGCCGTCTTGCCGCGCCGCCAGCCCGCATAGACGCCCAGCAGGGTCCCGATGATGAACGCGAGAATCGTCGTCACGCCGACCAGCGCGAGCGTCCACGGGGCTGCCTTGCCGATGGTCTGCGCGACAGTCTCGCTCGGGAACGAGTATGAGGTGCCAAAATTGAGATGCACGATGCTCGTCCAGTAGTCCCAGTACTGGGTTATCAGGCTGGTGTGCGGCACGCCCAGCTGGATCTCGACGGCCCTCCGCTCGGCGTTGGTGATGGGTTGCCCGCTGGAAGCGAGCTTGGCCAGCGCCGCGTCCACCGGAGAACCGGGCATTAGCCTCGGCAGGATGAAGTTCAGGGTGATCGCCGCCCACAGGGTGATCAGGAACAGCACCACCTTGCGGGCCACATATCTCATGGGACGCAACCGCATGGCACTGGTGGACAGATTCCACCAGTGCCTCGCATTTCGCCGGAACTCACCTCAGGCCTTGGTGATGTGCGTCAGAACCGTCAACAAAGAGTTGTTGTAGCTGGTTGGCAGGGTGTACGGGTTGGCGGCGGATGGCCAACCGGTGAAGCGCTTCGTCGAGAACAGGCCCCAGCTGCCGCCGTAGTACATGAGAACGACCGGAACCTTGTTGTACATGGCTTGCTCGAGCGCGTATGTCGCCTGCATCTGTGCCGACGAGTCGGTGGCCGAGGCCAGCGTGGACAACGCCTGGTCGACCGACGAGTCCTTGAACCGCTCGAAGTTGTTCGCCGTGGGCGTGTTGACCGGTGTGGCGAAGCTGCTGCTGAGCGCGAGGCTGAAGTCGGTGTAGGGATCACCGTTGCCGCCAAAGCCGCCGATCGCCGCGTCGAACGTCCCGGCTTGGATCGACTGCGAGTACTGCGCATACTGCGGCAGGTCCAAACTGGCGTTGATGCCTACGCTGCCCAGCTGGTTGACGACCTCCTTGGCCGCCGCCACCCAGTCGCTGAAGTTGCCCGGCATCACGATGGTCATGCTGGCCTGCTTACCGTCCTTGACCAGCTTTCCGCCTTGCAATGCGTAACCGGCTTGCGCGAAGGCCGCCTGCGCGGCCGACGTGTCCTGCTTGACGAGACCCTGGTTCGGCAGGCTCGGGTCGAGCCACTTACTCAGGTTGGGCAAGATCAGCCCCGACATGCTGGCCTGGTCGAGGTAGCCGTTGACCGCCTTCAGGGCGATCGTCGGACGGTCGAGGGCCAGCGATAGTCCCTTGCGGAAGTTGACATCGCTGTACGGCTGCTTCGTCAGGTTGAGGTACAGGGCGATCGTGCCGCCCGGCGGGAACCAGTACTGGTTGTGTGCCGGGTCCTTGGCGACGTAGGTCGTCTTGACGTCGGGCAGAAAGTTGTATGACCAGTCGAACTTGCCGCTGACCACGTCGAACTGGTTGGTGCTCTGGTTGCTGGCCTGCGCGGGGAACAGCACCTCGGCGGGCGCGATCTTGTCGGCCTGCCAGTAAGTCGGGTTCTTCTTCAGCGAGTACTGGGTTGGCGCGAAGGCGTCCAGCATGAAGGGCCCTGTCCCGACCGGGCTGATGTTGGGGTCCTTGGTCGGATCAACCATGTTGGTCCACAGGTGCTCGGGCACGATCTCCGTCTGCGCGATGGAGGCGGCGAACGGAACATTGGGGGCGGAGAACGTCATCGTGACGTCGTTGCCGTTGGCAGAAACCGCGTTGATCTGCTGCCAGACCCCCTTACCGTCCAGCGCGGGGTACTTCTTAAGCAGGTTGAAGGTGAACACCACATCGGCGGGGGTGAAGTCCTTGCCGTCGCTCCACTTCACACCTTGCCGGATCGTGTAGACGAGCGTCTTCGGGTCAGTGAACTTGTATCCGGTGGCGAGAAACGATGTGTAGGTGCCGTCGATCGGGCTCGGGATCTCCAGCGGCTCGTAGATGAGATTCGTCCCATGCAGCTGGGAGCCCTGGAAGGGGTTGAAGTTCTCGACCAGCGTGGGATTGCCCGCGTCGCCCTGGATCGTCAGCGTGCCGCTGCCGGCTGCGCTGTTGTTAGAACTGCTCGAACAGCTCACGCCGACCAGGGCTAGCGCCACGGCGGCCGCCCCGATCGTCATCGATTTGGCATGTGAGAGTCGTCTCATGGTTGGTTCTCCTTGTTGTCTACGGTCGGTCGAAGGTGTAGTGCGGGCAAAAGGCGAATCCGAGCCACGCCCGGCATGGGCAATGCGAAGTTGAGCTCGGCCACGCGCTGCTGGGCTGCGATGTCCGGCATGCCCTCCTCGTGCAGTTCGTCGTGCGCGCGCAAGTGAGCCCAAAGGGCCTCATCCGGCCATAGCACCTCGGGTGGGCATTGCGCCACCACGTTGGAGTGCTGCTCGTCGATTCGAGCCAGCCTCACTTTGTATTCTGTGTCACCAAGTCCGGTGATGATGAGCCGGACGTTGCGGTCCAGCCGACGGTCGCCACTCATCAGCTCGGCATTGATCGTGCCGTTCCACACAAGCACGTCGACAGTGCCGTCGTCATGGCGGGCGGCCCAGGCCTGCACGAGAACGTCGGCACCGTCTCCTTCGACGTGGCTTTCCAGCACGTGGTCGCCGAGATGCGCTGCGAGGTGTACCGCCCAGTACCGCGGCTTGCGCAGGTTTCCGACGCTGAGCAAACCGAAGCCGTTGTGGAACAACCGGGGCGGCCGCCCCAGCTCCTCGAAGTGGTCGCTGACCACCCAATACGCCAGCGCATCCAGCCTGCCCTGCACAGCGGCAAAGCCGCTGAGCACGAACGGCGCGCCGAACACGCCGTCGTGGATCGGGCCGAAGTGCGTCGAACCCACTCCCCACTCCGTCCACCAGATCGGGACGCGGTCTAGGCCGTTGTGATGCATAAGCGCACGCGCATCCAGCGGAAGGTTGCCGTAAGTGTGCGTGGAGATGAAGTCGAGCGGTACACGGTCTCTCACGGAATGTGCGACCAGCGACTCAACCCACTCGCCTGCCGCTGTGGACGGTCCGCCCACCCGAAGCCGCGGATCGACGCTCTTGATGGCGCGGACCGACTCGTCATAGAGGCGCAGGTACTCCTCTCGCGTGCCGGACCAGAAGACCTCAAGGTTAGGCTCGTTCCACACCTCGAATGCCCATTCGGCGACCTCGTCGATGCCGTTCCGCTGCACCAGGTGGGTGGCGAGAGAGGTGACGAACTCGCGCCACTCGTCCCAGTGCGCCGGCGGCGAGATGATGCCTCGATAGCTGAACACGCTCTGCTCGGGGTCGCGGGCCAGCGCCGCCGGCATGAACGACAGCTCGACGATCGGGCGGATGCCCATGTCGAGCAGCTGGTCATAGATCGCGTCGATGCGATCGAACTTGTACTCCAACCTTCCGGCCTCATCGCGGTGTACCACGTCGTTGTCGTCATGCAGGATTGCGTGCGCCCGAACATGGGTGACGCCAAGGTCGTCGTGTGCCTGTCTCAGGGCGGCTGCGAACTCGGTTCCGATCCACTGCTGGCTCCCCCCAAGGCACAGCTGCGAGAGCCGCTCGGAGCCAACCATGTGCCAGACCCTGCTCAGGCGGCCCGAGACCTGCGACGCGTCGACGCGGACCTCGAGGGGCCCTGCCGGACCAGACAGCGTTCGCGCCGAGACCGGCTCCGACCACGCCCACGCCGGGTACTCGGCGCCGGCAACCGCGCCGATGCGATAGCTGTAGTCGACGTCTTGACGCACGCCGGTGTCAGCGAACTCGTGGGTGGACACAGCGGGAACGTCGCTGCCGCCGTGGTCGAGGATGCGCGACCGGCCGTTCTGGCCGTCGGTCCGCTCGATCAAGTACCCGACCGCATCAGGAACCGGGTCCCAACCCAGCCGGATGTGTCCCACGGCGCCAATCGCTCGCACACCGGTCGGTGCAGGCAGTGCCATCCGTCGATCGGCACCGCTGGTGTCTGTGCTCCTGCGGTAGATCCGCCGCTCAAAGTCGGCACGCGCGTCGGATGCGCGCACCTCGTCCGCCTGATCCGCCCCGGCGGCGGACAGGTCCCGGTCGGTGGCCACCTGCCTTGTCATACCGAGCTCCTCACCGACTTGCATACAGCCCGACGGCGGCAACCCCACGGAAGCCCGACAGGGCACATCGCAATACTTAAGAGTGTCGAGAAAGAAAGTCAGTAACTTTTCCGGGCTGCGTCGGCCTGCCGATCGTCCATCGGCAGGCAGAGATCATCAGCCCTGGACCTAGGTCAATCACGACGTCGCCGGTTTGGTTCCGTGCGGAGCGCTGATGATCCTGATGAGCATCACCAGGCCCCAGCCGATCACCGCGTAGACGACGATCGCCACGAGGTCCGCAGTCTCAAAGCTGTTTGCGGTCGATCCGCCGTTTCCAAAAATGCCCTGGAAGGGGGCCACCAGCGGTGCACTCGCCTGGTAGATGAAGTTGACGAAGGCCGACTGTCCAGACGCGCCGAACAGCTTGCCCAAGAATCGAGCGGCGATGAGGATGTCGACGACGCCGACGATAAAACCGACGACGGCTGCAGCGCGAAAGTTGTAGCGGCCCTTCTCGGTTATCGAAACAGGTGCAGGTGCGGAAGCCTGCACCGGAGCCGATGCGGGGGCATAAGCCGGTGCGGGCGAAGGAGCCGGAGCCGATTGCTGATCTGCCATTTGCGTAGTTACCTCCTGGCGTGCATTGTCCGAACCGCGGGCAGCCTCAGGTAGAGGCTAGGGACCCGCGTCGCTGTGGCCAGTCGGCCCTTCGTTATCAAGCGCGGGTGAATCACAATGTCGCCGGCAGGCTGCCGGTCGGCGCGGTGGCGGCGACCGTCGGCTGCTGATGCCAGCCCCCAGCCCCCCCATTCAGAAAGGGTTCCCTTACCCTTCAGAGGACGCTGGCGTAGCTCAATTGGCAGAGCAGCTGTTTTGTAAACAGGTGCTCTGTCTCTGAGATCGCAATCGGCCCAAAAGGACCCTATGACCAGCTGTTTAAAAACAGCTGTACAGCACTTTGTGCCGATCCGACAAGGATACCGTTAGCTGAGTGAGCTAGGCCTAAGTGCACGGCAAGTTCTTGAGGTGCCTCCGACTGGATATATAGGGAGTTTGAACTCGGGCCCAACACCCTAGTCCCGGCGGCGGGCTAACAGTCGGCGGTCCGCCTCTACGTGTCGGGGTCACGGTCTCGCAGCCGCTTCCGACCGCCGCCTGGCTCTCGGCCAGCGTTGGCGTATCCAACTCCGCCCTCGGCTGGATCTTCCGGAGTTTGCTGACAGCCAAGTAGCCCAGGAATCGAATCTGGTGAGGCCGCCTCAGTCCAAGGTCACGTGCGTCTGATTCGGGTCTAGGTGCGAGACTAAGGTGGTGAATCGCCCGTTTCGGTTCATGGTGTCGGGTATCAGCTGTGAGTCGGCTGACCAGCTCGTGTCCATGGCGAGGAGAGCGGAGCAACTCGGATACGACTGCATGGTCTTCTCCGACCACCGTTGGGATGAACCGGCTCCAATTCCCTCCATGGTGATGGCAGCCACCGCGACCCACAGGCTTCGCGTGGGGACGTACGTGTTGAACAATGACTTTCGGCACCCTGTTCTGCTCGGGCAAGAGCTGTCGACCGTGGACGTCTGGAGCAGAGGGCGGCTGCTCGTAGGTCTCGGCGCGGGCTGGAATGCGGAGGAGTACGAACTTTGCGGGCTCCCCTTCGATCCGGGGGCCGTCCGGGTCCGCCGTCTCAACGAGTCGATCCAGATCCTTAAGCGCTTCTTCGCTGGGAAGCCATTTGATTTTGAGGGCGACTTCTATCACGTACGAGGAGTGGAAGGCAGGCCACTGCCGCTTCAGCAGCCTCATCCCCCTTTGCTCATCGGTGGCAGCGGTAGAGCCATCCTATCCCTGGCGGCAAGGGAGGCGGACGTAGTCGGGCTTGCTCCCCGTGTCATCGCTGCAGGCCGTCCTGACATCCTCAACATGTTGGCACCGGCAACCGATCAAAAGCTGGGCTGGATCCGGCAAGCTGCGGGGGCACGCTTTGAGGAACTAGAGATCGGTACTTACAGGTTCTTCAAACCGCTGGAGATCACCGAGCATGCCTCCCGTCGAGCCCGAGAAGTAGCGGATGAATTTGGAGAGCGCTTTGGCGCGCAGGTGACGCCCGAGGAGATATTGGATTCGCCGCATCTTTTTTTCGGCACGGTGGAACAGCTCGTCGACAAGTGCCTCGCCATGCGCGAGCGCTGGCAGATCTCGAACATCATGATCTGGAACGAACTGGAGGAGTTTGCTCCGGTGGTCGAGCGTCTGGCCGGTCGCTGACAGCTTGCGCCGGACGAGCTTCGATGAACTCGGTGGGGGCCGACGCCACCATCGGCTTCTACCGGGATGTGCTGGGTATGGAGGTCATCTTCATCTGCAATGCGCGCCATGAGTGCTCGCTTTTCAAGACCAATCATTAGCCTTGCGGCACACGAAGATTCCATCACCCACGATCAGCGTTCAAGATCGCCCACGCCCTGTCGCGCGGGATGCATATGTCAATCTGATCGCACCCCCTCCCGGCCACTGGAACCTGCGCGATTCGACTCTCAGTCCAGAGAATCGAGCAGGTCTGCAACCGACCAGTCTTCAGCGCCACCAGGTGGTGAACCGCCGGTGAGTTGCCTCACAAGCCCGACCAACGCGGGGAGAATGACAGACACAGCGTCGAGGATTTCGCGAAGGTCTGCAGCGGTCGTAACACCAGGACGCTGATATTCGGCCTCGTTGCGAGCGCTACGAACTGGCTCGCGAATCGTCTCCAAGAGCGTTCCCGCCTTCGGGCTGGAGGCCACCAGACCCAGGGCGGCGAGGCGCAGGGTCTCAAAGTGCGAACCATCCCCACCACGAATGCGGTAACCGTACGCGGCCAGCATCGCGTTGCAGCCGCTGACAAGCGACCGATAAGCGCTCAGGTAGGGCTCGTCGAAGTCGCCGGCCTGGATAGCGCCCAGCATCTCGCGCCTGGATCTGTTGAGCTGGACGCGGGCAAGGCTTATCGCTTGGAGTGCAACCGGTCCGGACCGTGCAAGCGGCTGGAGCAGTGAGCGATCCTTCGATGCCTCGTCCACCAGAAGGCGCCGAAATGCCTGCTGCTCGGCTTCGGGACTCACCGGTGTCTTGGTGTACCGGTCTTCGGCCGGGGTAGATCGCTCTCCTCGCCGATCAGCATCACTTTGGGTTGAGCCCAAACCTCGGCGAAAAAGGCGTCGTGAGCAGTTAAGCGCTGCAAGACTTCTTCGCGTCTATAGGCGATGGCGTTGATCCGACGGCGGAGTGACTCCTGGGCCGCTCGTACCTTCCGGGCAAGTTGGACTCTAGTGATATCACCTATGACCAGGACGTCAATGTCGCTGTCGGCGTGTTCGCTTCCCGAGGCGGTCGAACCGTAGACGAACGCCACCTCTATCGCGGGCGGCCCCACAGCTTTCAATGTCTTAGCAATCAGGGCATTGGCGCCGTGGGTCTTCGCAACCAGCGCCTTTAGTTCCGGATACACGGCACTTGCCGAGTTCGCCGAATAGACGAACTGGTTGCCGACCCCGCGGCGCCTGATGATCCCTGCATCGACACCACGTAGCAGGGCGCGGTGAACGCTTTCACGGCTGGCTCCGGCGCGCTCAAGCAACTCCGAGAAAGTGAACTCGCGATCAGGCGCATCGAGCACTACCGCCAGAACACGTGGGAATGTCGCGGAGCCCCACAGGGCGGGAAGAGCTGCTGCCACAGGCGAATGATATCACAACGTATGGTTATCCCATACGATTGTATGGGTTCCCCAGATTGTCGACATTAAGGCCACTGACGCGACCACCTGTTTCGATAAGACCAGCTGTTCTTGGCTTTCTCCACGGTGCTTTCATCTTTCCTGGCTCCCGGTTGGCCCCTGCGTTCATCTCCCCTTACGATCCCAGGCATACTCTCGACAGCCCTACCTCCGTGGATGACCAGCTGTTTTTCGGACAGGTGGTGTTTTCCTGGAGACAAAATCGCCATGCCACAGTCTTGGCCGTTTCTGGCGCGGCCTCCAATTCAGAGTCGGTCGGGTTCAGGCTTGCGATACCCTCTGGAGAACGCCGGCGTAGCTCAATTGGCAGAGCAGCTGTTTTGTAAACAGATGCGAATCGAAGCCTCCTGCGCGTACCTGGAAAGTAGTTCTTGCCCCGGTTTGCACGCGGCTCTGCATTCGACCAATCACGACGCGGAGCGCGGCTCCCGGTCTCCTGAAAAGGTCAGCTCGTGAAGGGCCGCCAGGTCGTCAGCCGCCGCCGCCATCCGCTCCAGGGCACGCCGTATCAGGATCTTCCCTAGTGCGTCTGACGTTATGTGCTCCAGATTCCGCGTCGACCATCCTGCCTGATCCAGACTCAGGAGCGCCTCGGCGATCAATGTGGGAAGCCTGCTGGGATGGATCTCGGATCGCCGCTCGGGTGAGCCAAGGGTTGGCATCTCGAGGGTGTTCTGCCCCTCCATTCGCCAGCCATCCCCGTCACGACTGGCCACGGGTTGGACGATGTTGGCTTCCAACTCCATTTCAACGACCTCCTTCATGTTCGATACGCGGTGAGCCCAACTAGCCCCAATGGACTTGATTCGGGCGCCGTCCGCACAAAGAATCCCCATCGCCTCGAATCCCGTGAGTGTTCAGGAAAGCAAGTTCGGCCGATAGGGAAAGGAGTCCTGGCATCGACAGTCCGATGGTCCTCGGGCAATCGTGGTCCGCCGGCTCCATGGGCTGGAAACTAAGATCGCGCGCTCGGCGATCATCTCCCGCGTAACCTGTTCACGCTCTGCACGCTGTCTGCGCGTCTCAGCGAGCTTTGGCCAGAAACTCTGCCTACACGTCGGTGGGAGTAGCCGACCGGTCAAGGGCCGGCCCTGTCTTGCCGATCCGATTTCCAACTCGAGTTGGAACCGCTGGTTGCCGACAGCCGTTTCGTGTGCCCGGAGAACGTCGCATTGACTGAGGGGCGACCGGCCCTATTGCGCCTCGACCAGCAACCACAAAATTGAGGTGGAGGTGAGAATGGCAGTGTTGAAGACAATGCCCAAGGAGGGCATCGAGGTCTTGTCGAACGACGAGTGTGAGCAGCTGTTGCGCAGCTCCAACCTTGGAAGGCTTGCCCTGGTCGTCAATGGCCAGCCCGAGGTCTTTCCGGTCAACTACGCATTTGCTGAGGGGGTTGTCGTATTTCGCACGGCACCCGGGCTGAAACTGGAAAAGGCTCCCGTGACCCAGGTTGCGTTCGAGGTCGATCGAGTGGACACGGCTCACAGAATTGCATGGAGCGTCGTGGTCAAAGGCACGGCGCATAACATCAGCACTGCGGTGGATCGCCTTCCTGAGCGTCTCCGCAGCCTTGCCGTCCGCCCGCAAGCACCCGGCGCGCATGAAGCATGGATGGCGATTCATGAAGAGAGCATCTCAGGCCGCCGATTTGGCTTGCCGCCTGTGGGAGAAACCCCGTGGTTGCATCTGCCCTGACAGCTCGCAGCAGGGCCGTCGAGCCCACGCGAGGGGGTCGTCCGGCCCTGTTCCTGTAGGACCCACATATGGACACTGCAGTCATGGCAAGGCTTAGCCGGCCCTGTCCGAAGCTTCGCGTCGCCCAGTTGGCGCCACTCTGGGTTCAGGTGCCACCACCTCGATACGGCGGGACGGAGAGGGTGGTGCACGCCCTGACTGAGGAGTTGGTGGCGAGAGGGCATGACGTGACGCTGTTTGCCGCAGGCGGCTCGATCACGTCCGCCCATCTGAGGACTGGTTCGCCAGGCGCGCTCTGGGAGCTCGATCACGCCGATACGGACATCGTCCAACAGCTCCAAATCGAAGACGTCGTGCGCCAATCCTCGAACTTCGACATCATCCATTCACACATCAACGGCCTACCGTGGTTGGCGTCAGAGCGACTCAACGCACCGCTCGTGACCACGCTCCACGGACGCCTCGACCTGCCACTCGAGCGCAAGCTGCTTGCCACTTACGCTGGACAGGCCCTCATCTCGATCAGCCATACACAGCGACGTACAGCCGACGACCTCCACCTCAACTGGATTGCGACAATCCACCACGGCCTGGACCTCGAACACATTTACCGTCTCGGTGAAGGCGAGGGGGGCTACCTTGCGTTCGTAGGGCGGATATCTCCAGAGAAGGACCCTGTGACCGCAATCCGCGTCGCCATTCGAGCCGGTTACCCGTTGAAGATCGCAGCCCGTGTCGACCCTGCCGACGAGGTGTACTTCAGACAGAAAGTCGAGCCATATCTGAAACATCCCTTCGTCGAATGGTTGGGTCAGATCAACGAACAGGCGAAGGTCGAGCTGCTGGCCGGAGCGCGCGCGCTGTTGATGCCGATCGACTGGGACGAGCCGTTCGGGCTGTCCTTCATCGAGGCTCTGGCCTCCGGTACACCGGTGATCGCCCGACCGCGCGGTTCGCTGCCGGAAATCGTCGCTCACGGTATTCATGGGTTTCTTGTCGAGACGGAAGATCAGCTGGTCGCGTCAGTTCTGCAGGTGGATTCAATCGATCGGACCACCTGCCGTAAGTGGGCGCTCGAGCGCTTCTCGGCCAAACGCATGGCGAGCGACTATGAGGACGCGTATATGCAGGTCGTCGAGGCCAATCGCGGCCCGCGGCAGTCAAGATCGGCGGCCCCGGCGCTGGCCATCCGTTGAACACGCGGCTTCAAGCCACGAACAACTCTGCTTCCATCCATCGGCTTGGTCCGCCGCTCAACCGGAGATTCGAGGGCATCCTCTTCGACTGGCATGGCACGGCCGTCACCAATGAGCGCACAGACGCCAGTCGTCTCCGAACCCTGGTCGAAGCTCTCTGTGCGGCGGGCATGTACATGGCAGTGATCAGCGACGCGGGCATCGATGAAGTCGACGGCCAACTTCGAGCCCGGCCATCGGGGCCAGGACGACTCTATATATGCGCTGATCGCGGCTCGAATGCCTGTGTCGTAGTCGGCGATGTCGAGTCCAGGATCCCGAGCCTCAAACCCAGGCATGCGGGTTCAGAACCAACCGACAGGTCGAACAGTGTCAGCTGGATGCTGGATGAGCTGTGGAGCATCGGCCTGGGGCCTGGTTTGGTCCTGATAGTCGGAGATGACTTTGGCACCAGGTGGGGCCTGGCCGGCAGGGATGCCTCGATGCTGGTGCCGCAAGCCGCGCGGGTGACAGCGGCATCGGTCGGGCTCGAACCGGACGGGGTGCCGCCAGGAGTGATCCGGCTCGGAGGAGGACCCGATACGTTCCTCCGGCTGCTGCAGGACCAGCTGCACCGCCGTCGCGAGCGCTCCGTGCCCGAAATCGACCTCGATCCGGCCTGGATCTATCAGGTCAGGGAGTTCGATCACGAATCTGAAGGCGCTCAAGAGGCGCTGCTCAGCATCGCTGACGGTCTTTTTGGCACGTCGGGAGCTCCGCTGGATTCTGTGGCCGGTACAGCTCCGCGCGTGCTCGCCGCAGGCGTCTACCAGGGAAAAGGAGGAGTCACCGAGCTCCTTCCGTGCCCCTCCTGGGACCGATCGGGCTATGAACTCGTGGAGGGAAGCCGGATCTCCCGGACGTTGGACCTGCGCGCTGGCATCCTGATCGAAGAGACTGCGATTCGAGGCGCAGTCCGCCGTGCATTCCGCTTCTCCTCGTTCAGCCAGCCTGGAACGATGGTGCTGAGGGCAGAAGGATCCGGGCGCATGCTGCCGAAGTCGCCTCCGTTAGCCGCCCCGCAAGACGGACAGCGTCCGGAAACAGGTGGCTCAGACAGCCATCCCTGGATGAGAGTCCGGGCGACTCCCGGAGGCGTGGTAGCCGCGGCCAGCGAGGTCCGATCCGTGAAACGCGGCCACAGCCGGCTCGAGCGGCTGTCAGTCTACGTTTCAGGTCCGCGCCGGTGCCCTCGAGTGGAGACGGCGGTCAGGTCCCTGGCCGAGGTGGAAGCCACAGGTTTCGACAGCCTCTTGGCGGCGCACCGAGCCAGCTGGGCCCGGCGCTGGGCAGACGCCGACATTCGGATCGAAGGCGATCCGGAGCTGGAGCTTGCAATCCGGTTCGCTCTGTTCCATCTGATGTGCTCCGTCGCCAGCATCGGTGAAGCAGCGGTGGGCGCAAGAGGCCTAAGCGGTAGGGCTTATCGGGGGCACGTCTTCTGGGACAGCGATGTCTACGTCCTGCCCTTCCTGGCGGCCACTCATCCGCCGGCAGCCAGGGCAATGCTGGAGTATCGGGCGCAACGGCTGCCCGCCGCGCGAGCATCCGCCAGAGGCCTGGGAAGAAAGGGCGCAAGGTTTCCTTGGGAGTCCGCGCTGACAGGGTCAGACGTCACCCCGCGACTCGCACGAGGAGCGGACGGAAGAGAAATCGAGGTCCGAACCGGGTTCCTGGAGGAGCACATCGTCGCGGACGTTGCGTGGGCGGCGCAGATCTACGCCGACTGGTCGAACGATCGCTCATTCTCCGCCGGCCCGGGTAGGACCATCATCCTCGAGACTGCCAGATACTGGGGATCGAGAATCCGCGTTGGCGAGGACGGCCGCGCCCACATCTACGGGGTCATCGGGCCGGACGAGTACCACGAAGCGGTGGACGATAACGCCTTCACCAACGTGATGGCTCGTTGGAATCTAAGGCGGGCCTTGCAGCAGGCGGATGTCAGCGCGAAGGATCGCGCCCGATGGCGTGAACTGGCCCGGCTCTTGGTTGACGGCTACGACCGCCGGTCCGGTCTTTACGAGCAGTTCACTGGCTTCTGGAAGCTCGAACCGCTCATCATCAAGGACCTGGCGCCGAGGAGGCCGGTCGCAGCAGACCTACTTCTGGGCGCGGAACGGGTCCGCGCAGCGCAAGTCATCAAGCAGGCCGACGTGCTGATGCTTCACATAATGGTTCCCGACTCCACCGCGCGCGGATCGCTGGCCGCGAATCTCGACTTCTACGAGCCACGCACTGCGCACGGCAGTTCGCTTTCGCCCGGGGTGCATGCGGCACTCCTGGCCAGAGCCGGTCGTATGAGCGACGCGTTGGAGACGCTCCGGATGACTGCCCGCCTCGACCTGGACGACATCACGGGGACCTCCGCCGGAGGCCTACACCTCGCGACCATGGGCGGCTTGTGGCAGGCGCTCGTCTACGGATTCGCCGGAGTGAGGCCGACGCGAAGCTGCCTGCTCGTGGATCCGCATCTACCACCCTCATGGCAGGCGTTGGAGATCCCTCTGCACTTCCACGGGGCCCGTCTTCGCCTTCGAATCGAGCCGGAGGTCCTCAAACTGTGGGCAGAGCGGCCGCTGACGGTCAGGTTCTCTGGCGCGAAGCCGAGGCGGGTTCCGGCTGGAACTTCCACGTACACGCGCGATAGGTCTGGCTGGAACGAGGTAAGACCATGAGACGAGTTATCGCCGCCGTCGACAACAGCGCGGCGGCGATGCCCGTTGTTTCCACGGCCGCGGCGGCAGCTCTGCTCTTCCGTGCAGAGCTCCGCGCCATCCACGTGGAGGAGGCCGCCGATCCGACTGCCGCTCGCGCCGCTGCAAAAACTGCCGGAACCAGACTGCTGGTGGTCAAGGGGCCGACCGTGGCCGCAGCTGTAATCAGAGTCGCTCTTCAAGAAGACGTGGTGGCCGTCGTGCTCGGAGTACGGAGCAGACCAAGCGGGCGACGCCCTGCCGGTCACGTGGCCGTCAAGGTTGCGACGTCGGTGCCAAAACCGATCGTCGTCGTGCCGCCAGACTGCGTGCTTCCGGTCCATTTCAGGCGCGTGTTGATCCCACTCGAACGGGATATGGTCACCGCCTCCGCGCTCCGGGAGACCATCGAGGCGCTCCAGGGAGCCCGTGCCGAGATCGTCCTACTCCACATATTTGAAGAGCGTGACTTGCCCCTTGTCACAGATCAGCCCCAGCACGAAACCGATGCCTGGATCAGCGAGTTCCTGCGCCGCTATTGTCCATATGTCGACGAAAAGCGGGTTGAACTACGAGCCGGCATGCCGGCTGAGCATCTCCTAACAGTTGCAGGCGAGATGGGCGCCGACGCCCTGGTCTTGGCCTGGGGCCAGCGACTCTTGCCTGGACGAGCCGTACTCGTCCGGACTGCACTCGAGCACAGTCGAGTCCCCGTCATCCTGGTACCGGTTCAGCGTCGATCTGCCGGCTCACCGGCTGACGACCGTATTGGCCAAAGCTAACAGCGCTGTAGTCAGGCAGACGAGAGGTTCCATTACCCTTCAGACGATGCCGGCGTAGCTCAATTGGCAGAGCAGCTGTTTTGTAAACAGGTGGGCTGCCTCTGAGATCGCAATCGGCCCGAAAATGGCCTTTGACCAGCTGTCTATAAACCACTGAGCATCGCTTCTTGACGACGCGAATCGAAGATTACTACACGGTCTCAATGGTCGAATGAGGCGGATGCGAGCTGTGGTTGCCCAAGGCATGGCGGCCGAGCAGCGAATAGGCGGGCTGACAACCGTCGCCACTCAGCAGGTCTTCGGTTCGAGTCGCCTTGGTGGGCCGTAGCCTGCCCTTGTCGGCTCCCAGGGTGCCCGTTTTCCCCGGCTCTGGCAACCTGATTGTTCGACCGCCGTCCGTGCGCAGGGCTGCGATCGGAACATGATCGAGCGAAGGCGGTCAAAGCACTCCGCCTCAGATCTATCGAGGACCGAGATGGCGTCCCGATTCCAGCCTCAGGTACACGCCGATTGCCAGCAACGCGATCGCGGCCGCGCCTACGACCGCCAGCTCAGACTCTTGGTGGACCGGTTCGACCACGACGTCAAGTGCAGTCACGGCGAGGATCACCGCCACAGTCTGGACAACACGACGCTCGAGATCCCAGATATCGCGCACGACCAGCGCCGGCGCGAGTGGCCACTCGAAGGTTCCCAAGAAAAGCTCATAGATGCCGAAGGCCAAGATCGACATCAGCATGCCCACGAGGCTGAGGTCGACCAGCCGCACCAACTCCACGATTCTCGACGGCAGGTCCTGGAGCCCGGACATCACCGCGACAACAATCCCGACGAGCTCGAGCAGCGCGATCCCGTAACTGACAACGGCGCCAACGCCCATGAGTGCAATTGGGAGGATCGCCGTGGCGCGAATCAACCGAAGTCCGACGGGAAGCCTGTTGGTGCGGGGAGGTCCAACCTCGTCTGGTTGGCTCGCCGTCGATGAATTGCCTGCGGTGGGCAAAGCCCTTCCGCCGTCGGCGTGGGTCTCCGCAGCGCGGCTGCGAGCATCAGCGTCGCCTTTACGTGAAGGACCATGCGGGCTCTTCATAGTGATTCAGGCACATTCTTGCCTGGCTCCGTCATCGGGCTTGGACCGAGGATGCCCCCCGCGTCGATGACGACCTTCGCCGCCGCCGCCAGCGGAATGGCGAGAAAGGCTCCGATGATTCCTGCCAGGCTCGCGCCAACCAGAACGCTGACGATGACGACAGGAGGCGACAGCTGCGCCGCACGGCCGACGACGTTCGGGGCGATGAGATGGTTTTCCAACTGTTGATAGATGATGAAGAACAGCGCGGTGAACCCTCCGGCGCCGAGGGACTCGAGCGAAGCGACCACGATCGCGACAACAGCGCCGATTGTTGCACCGACGGACGGAATCAAGTCCGTGATCACAATGAATGTCGCCAGAAGCGCCGCAAACGGGACCCCAATAATCGACAGCGCGATGTAAGCGGCCACGCCTGCGATCAATGCGACGAGGAAGCTTCCCAGGAGGGACGCTGAAATCCGGTCGAGGGCCGATTTATAGACTGGCAACCTGCCTGGACCGGCAAGCCGTATGACCAGGTTGGCGCCAAGCACCCGCAGCCTCGGCATTGCCAGCATCAGGTACATGGTCAAGATCGTCACAGTCACGGCGCCAAAGACCGCCAGCGTCACGCCACGCGTCAATGAAAGGAGGAAGCTCGCCGACGACCTCAGGATCGAAGGTAGGTCGGCGAGCAAGGCCTGAAGCTGATCCACGATCCCGAACTGGCGGTTCAGGCGACCAAGCCAGTTATCCGACGTTCGCAGCCGATCGAGATAGTCAGGTAGCAACGCCGGCAGCTGACCAAGCTCCTTGATCAAGGGTGGAACCAGGACGCCGGCGACGACACCGACAAGCGCTACCACCAGGACCGCGACCAGAGGACACGGCACCCCACCGCGGGACACCGAACCGCTCAACGCGCCGGACCAATGGATCGAGACCCAGGGCCAGCACGACGGAGACAAGCAGCATCAGGAGCGCGGTCCTCGACTGCCAGGCTGCGGCGAGGAGAATGCCAATGCCGACGAGGGCCAACGCGGAGCGGACGACCAATCCGACCGACGCCCTGCTGCTGCGAATGTCGCCCGTTGTCATGCCGACCGATGCCGCAGCGGGAACACCGGCATCCGATGCGCTGCGAGCACGGCGACGAGTGTCAACGCGATTAGCACCATCCAGTCTGCGACCGTGAGAGGGACTGTGTGGAGCAGGTGCTGGCCGGGTGGCAGGATGACGACGGCAACCTGGAGCACCAACGAAGACACGACCGCCCACAGCAAGAGGCCGGATCCTCTCAGCGGATGCCGTCGACCTTCGACGCGGATCGCGAGCGAATACCCGAGCTGGACTCCAACCAGAGTGGTGAAGACGATCGTCTGCACCCTGGCCCACGGTGCGTCCGCAATGTAGTGGCCGTAGACCAGCCCGCCCAGAGCCGCCGCAGCTAGGATCGCCGCCCTCCACAGCAGCGCCCACCCTTCCCGCGCATCGAGAAGGGCTCGCCTTCGTACCGGCTGCCGCCGCATGACGTCGTGGCGGGGCGTGTCTGCCGCCAGCGCGAGCACAGGAAGGCCGTCGCTCACGAGGTTGATCCACAGGATCTGGGTCGGAAGCAGGGGTTCGCCCAGGTAGCCAAACGCGATGAAACCCACCGCCATCACGATCACCTCGCTGGCATTCGTGGTGAGCAGGAACCTGATCACATTCTGAAGGTTTTCGAATATGCCTCGACCCTCACGGACTGCGGCGACCAGGGTCGCGAAATTGTCGTCCGCGAGAACGATCGCCGCCGCTTCCCGGCTGACATCACTTCCGCTGCCCATCGCCACGCCGATGTCAGCGGTCCGAAGCGCCGGCGCGTCGTTGACACCATCTCCTGTCATCGCCACGATCTCGCCCTGCCGCTGCCAGGCCTGGACGATCTTCACCTTGTCGGCCGGATCGACTCTCGAATACGCCGTGTAACGCCGGACCTCCCCGGCCAGCTGGTCGCTCGTGAGCCTTGAGAGACGCTCACCCGGAAGGACCTCGTGGCCCGGAGCCATGATCTCGAGCTCCCTGCCCACGGCGGCGGCCGTTTCGGCGTGGTCACCGGTGATCATCACGACCTGGATTCCCGCCCGCTGAGCAGCGGCCACCGCCCGGGCGGCCTCGGGTCGGATCTCGTCGCTGAAGCCGACTATCGCGACCAAGGTGAGCTCGTGCTCGGCCGAGCTCAAAGCGCCGTTCGCCCGTCCCGGAAGGAGCCGGTAGGCGATCCCAAGAGTTCGCAGCCCTCGCCGGGCCAGGTCCTCGGTTGTGGTCATGAGGCGCTGACGGCCGGCGGCGTCGAGCGCCAGCGCACCGTGCGCCGTCTCGATCGAGACCGACCTGCTTATCACCACCTCGGCCGCCCCCTTGACGGCAAGCAGCAGCCGGCCCTTGGCTTCCGAAACATGCAGCGTGCTCATCAGCTTGCGTCGCGAGTCGAATGCGGCCTCATCAAGGCGAGGGTGGTCCGCTCTGATCGCCGAGACGTCGAGGGCGAGGGGGCTCAGCGACTCGAGGAGGGCGGTTTCGACCGGATCGCCTCCGGCCACGCCAGGCACCGCATCGTTGCAGAGAGCTGCAACGTGGGCGAATCGCTTGATCCTGGAATCTTCCGCATCGAGTTCTGGCGGCCAGCCCTGCGCGCCTTGAAAAGCCACTTCCTGAACGGCGATCCGGTTGCGTGTCAGTGTTCCCGTCTTGTCCGTGCAGATCACCGTGGCAGCGCCCAGAGTTTCCACGGCCTGAAGGCGACGCACGATGGCGGATTGCGCCGCCAGGCGCTGCACCCCACGAGCGAGCGTGATCGTGACGACCGCCGGCAGACTCTCAGGCACGGCCGCAACAGCCAGGGCAACCGAGGTCATGAACATCTCATGCCACACGAAGCCCTGCAACCAGCCGACTGCGAAGAGAACGGCGACGATGCCGAGCGCCGCAACGCTGAGCAGCCTGCCGAGCCGCGTAAGCTCGCGCTGAAGCGGAGTCGGCGGCCGACGGACAGCCAGAAGGCCGGCGATCTGGCCCATCGCGGTCTGGGCGGCGGTGCCGGTCACCATGGCCATACCTCTGCCGGTGGCGACCGTCGTACCCATGTAGATCATCGACGTGCGGTCGGCAAGAGGCGCGTCCACAGGCGCGGACACGGCTCCCTTGTCTTCCGGAAATGGCTCACCCGTGAGCATCGACTCGGCCGTCGAGAGGTGGTGGGCCTCGAAGACGCGTGCGTCTGCCGGCACCCGGTCTCCGGCATGCACCTCGATCAGGTCTCCGGGCACGAGCTCTGCGGCCGCGATCCGCCTGGGCGAGCCCTCCCGGATAACGGCCGCAGCCGGCGCGGCCAGCTCTCGCAGCCGGTCGAGCGCACGTTCTGCCCGGAACTGCTGCACGAGACCGAGCGTACCGTTCAAGACCACGATCGCGACGATCACCACAGCGTCGACCCGCTGGCCCAGCAAGATTCCGCTGATCGCCGCGGCAAGCACGAGCAGGATGACGAGCGGGTCGGTGAGCTGCTCAACCAGCTGCCTCAGAAAGCTACCCCTGCCGCGCTCAACGAGCTCGTTGCGGCCGAAGCGCGCGAGCCGAGCCGCGGCCTCGGCGCTGCTCAAACCGCGGTGCCGATCAGAGTCAAGCTCACGCTCAGACGCCTCGACGTCGAGCGCGTGGAAGGCTGGAGTCACAGCGGCGGGCGTAGCCATGGTCCGCTCTGTGGCTAAAGCGCCCAAACGGGCACCGCCTTGTCGTTTCCGATCTTGACTCTCTCCACCGCGCCCTGCCGAGCGTAAGTGCAGTCACCCGAGCCGCATAGGGACCTTGGTCCTGCGGAAGGCAACCCAAAGGGCCCCCTCTCAAAAGGACAGGCTGGTCAGCAAAGTCCTTACGCCACCGCCGGGCACACGATTCGGGAGGCGAACACAAGGGCTTGCGCTAACCTTCGGAGTGGTTGCCGGCGTAGCTCAATTGGCAGAGCAGCTGTTTTGTAAACAGCAGGTTACGGGTTCGATTCCTGTCGCCGGCTCCACCTTCAAGATTGACCAGGAACCAGCGACAATCGAAGCGACGGAGGGCGGCATGAAAGCAGACGAGAGATCACGGCTCATCACGAGATATAAAGATGGGT
>Ga0307374_10002613_pt1 | contig 31743 bp, 29 predicted proteins | sample OX3MG_FD_202532 | JGI IMG/M metagenome (GOLD analysis project Ga0307374, IMG submission 202532) | Soil microbial communities from Risofladan, Vaasa, Finland - OX-3 | ecosystem: Environmental > Terrestrial > Soil > Coastal area > Acid sulfate soil | place: Finland: Risofladan, Vaasa | collected... | reverse complement strand
TGATCCGAGCCACAGGGGGCCAGTACTTGGCACTGGTTTCTCCGGCCGGGAAGACCGCTTCCTTGCGGGTGTAACTACGGTCCCACTCCCCCACCAACGCCGAGGCCGTGTGCGGCGCACCGCGCAACGGGCTCGCCTCCACGGTCCATCGTCCGGACGACACCTCGTCAATTTCGGAGCGGATCGCCATCATGGCCGCGCAGAAACGATCGAGCTCGGCCAGGTTCTCGCTCTCTGTGGGTTCGACCATCAAGGTCCCCGCCACCGGGAAGCTCACCGTTGGAGCATGGAAGCCGTAGTCGATGAGGCGTTTCGCCACGTCGTCAACCGTGACGCCGGTCGCCTTGGTCAGTGCACGCAGATCCAGGATGCACTCGTGCGCAACCAGCCCTGCCTTTCCGGTGTAGAGGATCGGGAAGGACGACGAGAGCCGGGACGCCACGTAGTTTGCGGCCAGCACGGCGGACTTCGTCGCATGGGTGAGACCGTCTCCGGACAGCAACCGCACGTACGCCCAACTGATGGGGAGAATGCCCGCACTGCCGTAGGGCGCGGCACTCACCGGGCCGATGCCCTCACGTTGTGCCCTCACGGGGTGGAGCGGATGCGACGGGAGGTACGGCACGAGGTGCTCTGCCACGGCCACCGGACCCACGCCTGGTCCCCCTCCCCCGTGGGGGATGCAGAACGTCTTGTGCAGGTTCAGGTGCGACACGTCACCCCCGAAAGCACCGGGTAGGGCCAGGCCGAGCAGGGCGTTGAGGTTGGCCCCGTCTATGTACACCTGACCGCCGTACCGATGCACCATGGCGCACATGTCGGCGATTCCCTCCTCGTAGACGCCATGCGTCGACGGGTAGGTGACCATCATGGCCGCCAGGTCATCCTGGTGTTCTTCACACTTCTTGTGGAGATCCTCCATGTCGACGGTGCCGTCCTCGAGTGCGCCGACGACGACGACCCGCATCCCGACCATGACGGCCGATGCCGCATTGGTCCCATGCGCACTGGAGGGAATCAGGCAGATATCACGTTCGGCGTGGCCACTGGCCCGGTGATAGCCGCGGATGGCCAACAGGCCGGCCAGCTCTCCCTGGCTTCCCGCGTTTGGCTGAATGGACACCTTGGCATACCCGGTGAGATCCGCCAGCCAACGCTCCAGATCTTGAATCATTTTGACGTAGCCGACCGTCGTAGCCGCCGGTGCGAACGGGTGAATGTCGGCAAACCCGGGCAGACCGATCGGCTCCATCTCCGTCGTTGCGTTGAGCTTCATGGTGCACGACCCCAGCGGGATCATGCCCCGGTCCAGAGCGAAGTCCCGGTCCGACAATTCCCGGAGGTAGCGGAGCATCGCCGTCTCGGAGTGATGGGCGGAGAACACGGGATGCGTCAGGATCCGATCCTGACGGAGGAGCTGGTTCGGCAACACCGCTGTTGAGGGCGGGTCTCTGAACACCGCGTCGGGCGATAATCCGAAGGCTTCCAGGACGGCGTTGACGTGGCGCGGCGTGGTCGTCTCGGCACAGGAAATGCCGACGCGATCGTCGTCGACGAGGCGGAGCTGGACACCGCGTGAGGCCGCGTCGTCGACGACGCGTGCGGCGCGCCCCGGCGCGTGCACCAGGAGCGTGTCGAAGAACGCAGCATCCACCACCTCGACGCCGCCGTTCCGCAGCCCCGCGGCCAACGTCACCGCTCGGTGATGCACCCGACGAGCAATGTCTCTCAACCCTTCAGGGCCGTGGTACACCGCGTACATGGAGGCAACCACCGCCAGGAGGACCTGGGCCGTGCAGATGTTGGACGTGGCCTTCTCCCGCCTGATGTGCTGCTCCCGGGTCTGGAGGGCCAGCCGGTAGGCCGGACGATCCTCCGCGTCCACCGACACGCCCACCAGCCGGCCGGGCAGGTCACGTTCGAGCCCCGCGTGGACGGCCATGAAGGCCGCATGGGGCCCGCCGTACCACAGCGGCACGCCGAAACGTTGCGAGGACCCGACGACAATGTCGGCCCCCCACTCCCCCGGCGGCTTGAGCAGCGTCAAGGCCAGCAGATCCGCCGACACCGCGACAAGGGCGCCCCGAGCGTGGGCCTCCTTGGTGAGTTCGGCGTCGTCACGTATGGCGCCCGAGCACCCGGGGTACTGCACCACGACGCCGAAGAACTCCGTATCGGGTAAGCCCTTGGTCAAGTCGGTCACGACCAGCTCCACCCCCAAGGGCTCCAGGCGGGTCTCCAGCACCGCGAGAGTCTGGGGAAAGCAGTCGGCGTCGACCACGACCCGGTTCGCGTCAACCTTGGTTCGGCGTCGCATGAGGGTCACGGCTTCCGCAACTGCCGTGCTCTCGTCAAGGAGTGACGCGTTCGCGGTCGGCAGCCCGGTGAGGTCGGCCACCATGGTCTGGAAGTTCAGCAGGGCCTCAAGGCGACCCTGGCTGATCTCGGGTTGGTAGGGGGTGTACGCCGTGTACCACGAGGGATCCTCCAGCACGTTGCGACGGATGACACCCGGTGTGATCGTCCCGTAGTAGCCGAGACCGATCATCGGCTCGGCGACGATGTTCTGCGAGGACAGATCACGCAACTCACTCAGGACGTCAACCTCCGTCGCGGCCGGGGGGAGATCGATCTCCGCCATGGTCCGGACGCTGCCGGGAACGGCGGCGTCGACCAAGTCCTCAAGGCTCTTGTATCCCAACTCTTCGAGCATGACCGCCTGCTCTTCGTTCGATGTGCCCACATGGCGGTGCAGGAACGCGCTGCTGTGCTCGCTAGGTCGGCTGGAGGAGATGACGCTGACGACGTCCTGTTCGATCACGGAGGGCTCCAGTGGTAGTTCCGCTGGCTCGCGGAGGTTGGCTGTTGTCCTCCCCGCTCTGTCACGGAACCTGAGAGTCTCGCCGCTCCACGCGACTTACACCTTCGGTGCAGGTGCCGAAACAGCCTGCTTTCCAGAGTTGCCTCGCCGAAGCGGTGTGTCGGCCTGAGAGTTTCTCGGGGAGAGTTGCTCCTCCGGCGCCCCTCCGCATGCGAACTGCAGGGGCTCTTCCGCTCCGGTTCAATCGGCGTATTCAGTTGTCGTTGGGACTATAAGTGTAGGCCCCCCACAGGTCAAAGAACGCGAAGCGAGGCTCACTCTTCCTCGGGCCGGGGAGGCCACAGCGGCGGTCGCACGAGGTTCGCCGGCAATTCTCTACCCCGTTGCATAATGGTGACCGCGTCACCATCGAGGAGGTGGGCGTCGGCCTCAATCAGGGCGAGCCCGATCCCCCGCTCGCGCATGGGCGAGTAGTTCCCGCTGGTCAGTGTCCCGACCGTCGTCTGGTTGACCTGCACCTCGGCTCCGTCGCGCAAGGGCTGACGACCCTCTGCGACCATGCCGCGAAGCCTGCGGGTCGGACCCTCGACGCGCTCTTCCTCGAGCGCGGCACGACCGATGAAGTCGCCCTTGTCCCATCCGACCACCCAACCCAGTCCAGCCTGCAGCGGGGTGATCCCGGGCCCGAGCTCATGGCCATGCAACGGGAGGCCGGCCTCAAGACGGAGGGTGTCCCGCGCGCCGAGGCCGGCGGGGGTGACACCCGAGGCCTGTACGGCTGCCCAGAACTCCTCGGCGATCCGGACGGGCACGGCGCATTCGACGCCGTCCTCCCCCGTGTAGCCCGTACCGGCCACCAGGCACTCGACCCCGTTCCATTCGAAACGGGTGACCCAGAAACGATGCACCGCAGCTGCCGCTGGGGAGACCGTGGCCAGGCGTTCCCGCGCCTGGGGACCCTGGACAGCGATGATCGCCCGCTCCTCGGTGACGTCGATACCTCCGATGGCGGTCACCACCCCGCTCGTGTTGGAGGCGTTGGGCATCACATCGAACCGCTCGTCGTCCACCCACAGCACAATGATGTCGTCGGTGACCGATCCGGTCTCGTCAAGAAGGTGGGTGTACTGCGCCCGACCAGGAGAGATCTTCCGCAGATCGTTGCTCAGTGAACGTTGCAGATGGTCGAACGCCGCTGGCCCCTCCACGCGAACGGTGCCCAAATGGCTGACATCGAATGCCACCGCGCTCTCCCGGCACGCCCTGTGCTCGGCGACGGTACCCCATGGGTATGCCAGTGGCATCTCCCAGCCGCCGAAGGGAACCATTTTCGCCCCGAGCGCCACATGGGCTGCGTGGAGTGCCGAGACTCGCTCGCCGCGCGAGCCGTCGCCGCTGTCGTCGGCTGTCACCCGGCCAGACTAGGCCGCAGAGGGAACAGGCAATCCCACGCCGTGGGACTCCAGAAGAGCGACGAAGTCACGTTGATAGACGACGAGCACAGCCAGCTCGGGGTAGAGCTCACGCATACGGCGCACCTTGCCGTTCTTGCGGGTGACCAAGCGTTGATCGGCGGTCGTCAGCTCAATGAACAGCCCCCGATCCGGCAGCCAGAAGTCGGGCCGGAAGCCTGATACGGGTGATCCCTGGTCGTCCCATCGGAGGGCGAATTCGACCGGCTCGTACTCCCAGCGTTCCCCATGGAGGTCCAGTAAGGCTGCGAAGAGGCGTTCGGACGGGTGGGCGAAGCGGACCTGGCCTGCTGGCGCTCCCGAGGGGTGGCGCACCCGCTGTGCGCTGGCCGTCTTCGGGCTCACTCCCCGGCGGCCCGGGCCACCGACACACCGGCGGGACGCTTGCCCGCCGGGCGGGCGTTCGCCGTTTTTTCCATGCGGACGATGTCCGCCTCCAACTCACCGACCACTCCGGCGAGCGGGACGATGTTGAAGACACCCTGTCCGCCGGCCAGGAGATCGACCACCTCGCCGTTGGAGCGAGCCAGCACCGAACTGGTTCCGGTCAGGACCAGGTTCGAGGACCCCAGGTCCGCACCGAGATCCTCCCGCAGGCACTCGACGGCTCGCCGGGCTGACTGGAGCGAGACACCCGCGTCGAGCAGCTGCTTGATCACCTTCAGCTCCAGCACGTCGGAGTAGGAGTAGATCCTCCTGGTCCCGCTGCCGCGGGCCGAGGCCACTGAGGGTTGCAAGAGACCGGTGCGGGCCCAATAGTCCAGCTGGCGATAGGTGATCCCCACCAAGCCGCACACCTGCGGCCCGTGGAACCCCCCGACATGGGTTGCGGACACCTCGGCCATCGCACCTCCCGAGCACTCGCTTCTGAGCCGTCATCCTAGTGCAGCCTGGACGACACCGAGGTAGTTACGACCGCGTGATTCAGGAGATTTGTGGCTCTTCGACCCGGGCCACCGGGGAGCCGCCATGGGGCCACGCCACGACCCCACCCTTCACGCTGAGGCCGACCCTGGCCCCCAATCCGACGGGGTCACCCCCCGTCACCCGTATCACCAGATCGGGCAGCCCGGCGCGGTCCGGCCTCACGCCGATCACCGCGTCGTGCCCGAAGTAGCGGTAGCTGATCACGCTGCCGATCAGCCCACCTTCCAGTGGTTCTGCCAGTTGAAGCTGTTCGGGCCGCACCATCACACTCGCTTTCTCTGCGTCACGTGCCCAACCGCCCGGCCCGACCCACGACGAGACCGCGAGCGTTCCGAGCTCCGTAATGACGTTCCCCCCTGCCACCGTTCCTTCCACCAGGTTCGCGTCGCCGAGGAACTGCGCCAGGTCGGCATCATGCGGCTTCCCGTACAGGCTGGCCGGGGTATCGAACTGTGCAATCGATCCGTCGCGCAGGATGGCGACGTGGTCGGCCATGGAGAGCGCCTCATCCTGATCATGTGTCACCAGGATGGATGTGATGCCGGCCTGACGAAGGACGGCGTGCACGTCTGCGCTCACCGAGGTTCGCAAGGCCGCGTCGAGCGAGGAGAAGGGCTCGTCCAGCAGCACAATGTTCGGTTGGGCCGCCAGGGCGCGCGCGAGCGCGACGCGCTGCTGCTGCCCACCGGACAGCTGGTGTGGGTAGCGGCGACCCATGCCCAGGAGACCGACCAGTTCAAGCAGATCCTTCACCATTTCCCTGCGCTGAGGACGCTTCTCGCGCGGCAACCCGAACGCCACATTGCGCCCGACGCTCAGGTGGGGAAACAGCGCGCCTTCCTGCGGCACGTAGCCGATCCGACGGCGTTCGCTCGGCACGAAGGTGCGTTCTGAATCGTCAACGATCGAACCGCCCAGAGCCACCACACCAGCATCAGGCCGTTCGAATCCCGCGATGATGCGCAGCAGTGTGGTCTTGCCACTGCCGGACGCCCCGAGGATGGCGGTGAAGGACCCCGCGTCGACCGCGAAGTCCACGCCCCGCAGCACTGTCTGGCCGCCAAAGGACTTCTCAACCCCGGCAACCGAGAGACGATTCACGAGGACACCAGTATGGGTGGCGCGACAGGACGATCGGTGGCACGAGCGGGCTGTTGCGCCGTTGGTGTTCGGGACGGCAGCCGGTCAAAGAACCGGCCCAACACGTAGCTCGGAACGGCGGCCAGGAGGACCATGACGCCTGCGTAGGGGGCGGCCTGGCCGTAGGCAAGGTTCGTCTGGTACTCCCAGAATCGAGTGGCCAGCGTGTGCGCATTCGTCGGGATGAGTACGAGTGTCGCCGTCAGTTCGGTGGCTGCCTCCAGGAAGACGAGGCAGAAGGCGGCCGCCAGGCCCGGAGCGAGCAGCGGGAGCGTCACCCTCCAAAACACGGATCGGTGCGGTACGCCCAGCGAGTGGCCGATCTCCTCAAGCCCCACGGGCGCCCGGGCAACCCCGGCGCGCACCGAGACCACGGCCAGCGGGAAGAACATCACCGCATACGTGATGACCAGCAGCGTGGGTGTCTGGTACAGCGCGCTGTTGAGGAAGTGCACGGTGAAGTACACGAAGGAGAGGGCGATGACCAGGCCCGGCATCGCCAGCACCAGCATGTTCGTGCGTTCCAAGGCCCGCGCCAGCCGGCTGGGGAAGCGGATGGAGACCAGCCCGATCGGCAAGGCGGCCGCGGTGGCCAGGAGCCCGGCGGTCGCGGCGTACCCGAACGTATGCACGGCCGCGTCCCAGAGCGATGCTGAGGGGAGGGTGCTCGCTCCAGGATGGATGATCAGGTAGGCGATGGCCCCGACCGGCACGCCCAGGGCCAGCGCGACAAGGGATCCGACCCCGGCGAGCACGGCGGGTCGCGCCCGGCCGAGAGGCCTCGGTCGGGCGACGCGAGCCACACCGGCGCCCATTCGAGCTGATCTCCCCTTGCCGCGAGCGGCGCCCTCGGCAAAGAGGAGAAGCGCTCCCAGGATGACGAGGATCACGGAGAACGCGCAGGCGGTCGAGACTTTCGCCACCTGGAACTCCGTGTAGATCTCGGTTGTCAGGGTGTTGTAGCCCAGGATTTCGAAGGCGCCGAACTCGGCCAGGACCACCAGGCCCACCAACACCGATCCGCCGAGTATGGCTAAGCGGGCCTGACCCAGGGTCACCCGCCAGAAGGTCGTCAGGCGACCATGGCCGAGGCTCCGTGCCACTTCTTCTTGGGCCGGGTCGGCGTTTCGCAGGTTCGCCGCGACCGGCAGGTAGACGAGCGGGTACACGGCCAGACTCATGATCAACACCGCCGCCCAGAAGCCGCCGAAGTTCGGGAAGACGGCGTGCCATCCGAAGCTGGTGACGAAGTCGGGTATGCCGAGAGGGATCACGACGGCGACCGCCCAGAAGTGCCGACCCGGTAGTTCGGTCCTCTCCACGAACCATGCGGTCAACGTCCCGATGACGGCACACACCGCCGTGACGACGATGACGAGAGCGACGGTGTTCCACACGAGGCGCGCGGTCAGGCTCCGGAAGAGCAGCGGTTCGAGCGTGCTCCAGCCGACCTGGAGACCTTGAATGACGAGGAAGACGAGGGGAAGGATGACCGCAATCGATACCAGGATGCCCACCACGTAGAGGAACCACGGTGTGTGCCGGCGGGCCGATGACGGACGCGGTACTGGCGCGCCGAGGGGCGGAGGGTCGCCGGCCCCCACCGCGGACGAGGTGATGGCGGTCACCAGCGCATCACAGGAGCTGCGCCTCCTGGAGCAGCCTGACGGCGAGGACACCGGTGCCCAAGGCTGCGATGCTGATCTGGTAGGGCTGTAGCTCGTCGAACGGCGTTTCGGCTTGGGCCGTCGTGACGCCCGACGCCAGCGGGTATTCGAAGCTGTCGCCGTGCGCAATGATCTCTTGGCCCGCGCGGGACGTCATGAACGCGACGAACTTCTGGGCTGCAGACCCGTTCTTGGACGATCGCAGGACGGCGGCTCCCGACACGTCAAGGAGATAACCGACGTCGCGGGGCGCGAAGTAGGCAATCTCCGAATGCATGCCGGACGCCCCGAGCGCCGCCCGTTCGCGGTACCAGTAGTACTGGTTGATGATGCCGACAGCCACTTGTCCGCGGTTAATCGCGTCGACCAGAACCTCGTTGCTTGCATAGAGGTGACCGCTGGCATTGTCCTTGACGGCGAGAAGCCATCTGAGGGCCACGGCGGCACCGAACGCGTGGGCGATGCTGGTCACAAGGGGCTGGAAGTCCGTCTCCTGACCGGCCAGTCCGATCTTCCCCTTCCAGCGAGGTTGGGCCAGGTCCATCACTGAGGTCGGAAGCCGGCCCGGGGGAAGGAGCGATGGGTTGTAGTCGACGACGCTCACCCGGGCCGAAATCCCCACCCACTTCCCCACCGCAGAGCTGAAGCGGGCAGGGGTGCGGGCGAGCGTGGAGCGATCGACCGGCGCCAGGAGGCCTTTGGAGACCAGGACCTCCAGTGGAGGCGAGTTCTCTGAGAGGAAGACGTCTGCCGGTGTACGCCCGCCCTCGGTCACGATCTGATCGGCCAGCACCGACTCGTCGTCGGAGCGGATGTTCACGCTGATCCCGGTCCGATTCTCGAAGGCACTGACGAGGGCCTCGGTCGTCTGCAGATGCTGCCCGTTGTAGACCGTGATGCTGCCACCAGGGTTGGCCCCTCCCCCGCAGGCGGTCAGCAGCACTCCCCCCAGGACAACGACCAGGGCGAGAACAAGGGGGCACCGGGGGTTGCGGGATCGGCGGATGCCGGCCATCCGTCCACGCCATGCCCCCCGGTGCAACTCGAATTCGCTCATGGACGCGTGCCGACTCCCGATCAAAAGTTAGGGCACCCTAACTTACAGAGGCGGTCCGACGGGCGTCAAGGCTGACGCGCACGTCAGCTCCCGCGGTCGGGATCAGTCGGTCGCCGAACCCGACCAGCCGAAGTCGACCCGGCCCTCCGCCGGGCTTGACGGTTCGGCGTGGAAGCGCACCGGAATGCGCCCGGCCCGGCGGGCGAGGTACCCCGCCTCGGTGGCCAGTCGCATGGCGCGCGCCATGACCGCCGCGTCGTGGGCCCGGTTGACGGCGGTCGCCACCAGGACACCGTCACACCCGAGCTCCATGGCCAAGGCAGCGTCGGAGGCAGTGCCGATCCCCGCATCCAGAATGACGGGGACGTCGACGGCCTCCCTCAGCAGGGCGATGTTGTGCGGATTCCTGATGCCCAGGCCGCTCCCGATCGGTGAACCCAGCGGCATAACAGCGGCGCATCCCACCTGCTGCAGGCGGAAGGCGAGGATGGGGTCATCGGAGGTGTAGGGCAGCACGACGAAACCGTCGTCGGCCAGCTGCTCGGCCGCCACCAGCAATTCCACCGCATCGGGCAGGAGTGTGCGGTCGTCGCCGATCACTTCGAGCTTGACCCAGTCGGTCCCGAACGCTTCGCGCGCCAACTTCGCCGTGAGCACGGCCTCGCTGGCGGTCGCGCACCCGGCCGTGTTGGGAAGGACACGGACGCCGACCTCACCGAGGAGGTCCAGCAGCGCGCCACGCCCCGAAGGGTCGACCCGGCGCACCGCCACCGTTGCCATGGCGGTCCCCGACTCCACCAGCGCGGCCCGCAACGCGGCAAGGCTCGTCATGCCCCCGGTACCCAGGAGCAACCGGGACGGGAGTTCCTCGCCGGCGATGGTCAGGCTGTCCGACTTCATCACGTACGACGATACCTCCGGCCCTTCCGCGCGTCGGCACGCGCGCCTGTCACTATGGTGGCTCGGGTGTCGGGCCACGCCACTCCGCTGGTTGCGCTCAGCATCGCCGGCTCGGACTCGGGTGGCGGAGCCGGAGCGCAGGCCGACCTGAAGACCTTCGCCGCCTTCGGCATCCATGGCACCACCGCGCTCACGGCGATCACGGCGCAGAACACGGCCGAGGTGCGTGGGGTCGTCGTGATGGCCCCCGAGTTCGTGCAGCTGCAGGTGACCACCGTCCTCGAGGATTTCGACGTCCGCAGCGTCAAGACCGGCATGTTGGCCAACGCGGCCATCGTCGACGTGGTGGCCGATCTCGCAGCAGCTGGGCGATTGCCGCAACTCGTCGTTGATCCGGTCCTGGTCTCGTCGACAGGCCACCCCCTCATGGAGCTCGCCGGAGTGCAGGCGTACATGGAGCGGCTCCTCCCCCACGCGCTGGTTGCCACACCCAATCTGCGGGAAGCGGCCGCCCTCACGGGAGTCGCCGTGGCAGATCTCCTCACGGTTGAGGCGATGTCGCGCGTCGCCGCGCAGCTCCGTGAGACAGGGTGCCGCTATGTGGTGGTGAAGGGAGGCCACCTCACCGAGGCGGCGTACGACGTCGTGGCCGGCCCGGACGGCGTCACCGTCCTGGAGGCACCGCGCGTGGTCACCGGTAACGACCACGGCACCGGATGTTCCCTCTCAGCCGCCATCGCGGCCCGGCTGGCCCTCGGTGACGACGTCGTCGAGGCTGTCCGCCGCGCCAAGGACTTCGTGGCCCTCGCCCTGTTGGGCGCGGCTTGCTGGCGCCTGGGGGCAGGGCACGGCCCCATCGACCATTTCGGGTGGTCGACCGGGCCGTAGGCTTGAGGGTCCATGACCCTTCATGAGGTGCCCGCGGCAGAGCGCATGGACAATGGCGGGTCCATCGGCAGCGTGGTCCCGCCGCCCCGTGCCTACAGCCTGCGGGCCGCCATGATTGTACCCGGACTCGGTGTCTTGATCCTGGCCGTCTTCATCGGCGCCGGCCTCTTGACATCGAATCCCGTGCAGCAGACGAACTCCGGGACCACCGCCCACGCTGTCTCGGGTACGACGATTGCGGCAGTGCGGGCGGTGAGCGCGTTGTCGGTCATCACGGTCAACGGGCAGCCGCCGGGCAACATCGTGAACTCGGTGTCCATTCCGACCGGATCCCGGCGGATGACGCACGAGAACAACAGCGCGGCGACCACCCAGTACGACGCGCAGATCGGGTTGCTCGTCAATGACACGCAGGGGCCCCTCATCACCTTCTTCAAGGCCGTGATGAAGGCGCAGGGTTGGCACGTCTTCGCGGTCGGCCCCGCGGCGCACAGTCCGGGGACCATTGAGGTCTTGGGGAAGAAAGCGGGTTCGGACGGCTTCTACTGGGAGTTCGGCGCGCTCATCGCGCCCACGAGCTTTGGCGCCGGCGCACCACCGACGGGGCACACGCAGTTCACCGTCCGCTTGTTCCAGGTACCCGATCCGGCCTGATCAACCCGGTGCCGCGACGGTTCAGGCGAGGAGTGCCACATGGGCCGGCTCTCCCGGCGCCATGGCGGGTTCCACCGCCTGCTCCCGCTCAATCTCCTTGAAGAGATAGGCCCACACGAAGAAATTTATCGGGTAGAGCAGGTAACCGATACGGGTGGCCGGGGCGAGCAGGGTGATCACGGCCATGACGACACCCCCGAGCATGCACACCTGCGTGACGTTCTGGGGCGGCCGCACATACAGACGCCACGCCAGCACCAACCCGCCCAGGATCCCTACCGTGACCGGTAGGACGCGGTGCAGGAACGGGAACGCGGAGACGAGCAGATGCCCCGGGAGCGGGCTCGCGGCCGGCGAAGCCACACCCGAGAGGCCCAAAGGGAAAAGGATCACGTTGTCGAAGAAGGCCCACGGCCCGCGCAACGCGAAGGGCACGACGACGGGGCCGGCGACCACCAGCATGCCGATGAACATCAGGCCGGGACGACGCACTCCTCTCTTGTCGCGCGCCGCGAACAGCGCGAGTGCCGCCAACGGCCAAGCCGTGAACTTCATGGCCGACACGATGCCCAGGACGATGCCCGACGCAAAAGGCTGGCGTCGTTGCGCGAGCACCATCCCGAGGAGAAGGAGGGCGGCGACCGGCATATCGTCGCCTCCGGTGGCCAACGGGAGTGCGGCGGTCGGCAGGATGGCCAATACCTGGAGGGCGCGCATTTTTCGACGGCCACTGACCGGGCAGAGCATCAGTGCCGCGGCGGTCACGAGGAGGGTGACGAGGCTGAAGAAGATCCGTGCATCGGTCAGCACAATGTTGTTCTTGCTGTCGCTCGGGATCCCGAAGACGGTCATGAGCGGCAGATACGGCAGGAAGCCCTCGTAGATCGGTTGGCCTTTCACGTGGTACACGACTTTGCCATGCGGGTTGGTGACCTCGTGGTACGGGTTCTTCCCCTTGGCGACGTTCTGCCCGCCCTTTTCGATCGTCACGACTTCCGGCTGCACATGCGAGCCCGGGTCGTTGTGTGACCGCCACAACACCTCCAGCCCAAGTGGAATAGCGGTGGCGCCCACGAACACCGCGGCGGCGATCACACTGCGTCCCGCCCAGGCCCAGCGGCGGCCGCGTCGCGCGTCCCCGGCCTTGCGGTGGTGCCGGCGGACGGCGAGGGCCAATGCACCCGATGCCAACGCGCCGAAGACGAACGGACCTACCGCCAGCTCCCCCCATTGGCGGTACAGGGCCTCGCTGGAGGTACCGATGACCACCCACGCGAACGACGCGCCGATGAGGTACACAATGGCGTCGCCCGCTTCCGGCCCGATGGACCCCAGGCGCTCCATGGCCGCGCGCCCGCGAAAGCGCTCGCTGGCGCGGCTCGTGAGTGTGGTCGTCATGGCGGTTGCTACAAGCCTGACATAGGAGGGTCAGACCGGCGACGCTTTTTGTGCCCCGGGTCAGAGGCCGAGCTGAGTGCGATAGAAGGCCAATTCGGCCTCCAGGCAGTCCTGAAGTGTCTCCGCCCGGCGGAAACCATGACCCTCGCCCTCGAAGAAGCGCACCTCGCAGTGGGTTCCCGCTCGGAGGAGGGCGTCCCGGAGGCTCTCGGCCTGGGCGGGCGGCACCACCAGGTCGTCCCGGCCCTGGAACAGGAGCACCGAGCCGTGCAACTCCCCGGCGCGGTTGAGCGGGGACCTTGCCTCATACGTTCGACGGTACTCGGGTAGCGGCCCGATCAGGCGGTCGGTGTAGTGGGCCTCGAAATCGTGGGTGGTGGCGGCCAGCCCGAGCAGGTCGGTAACCCCGTACCACGACACCGCGGCGGCGAATCCGTCGGGTTCGGCGAGGGCGTTGAGCGCGGTGAGGCCACCCGCACTTGATCCCCTGATGGCCATCCGACGGGAGTCGACCCGCTGCTGTGCAGCGAGGTACCGGGCGGCTGTGAGCGTGTCCTGCGAGTCCGCTTCGCCCCACAATCCCCAGAGCGAGCACCGGTACGCTCTGCCGTATCCCGTGCTTCCCGCGTAGTCCACCAGCGCGACGGCAAAGCCGCGACTGGTGAAGTACTGCATGGTGACATCGAAGGACGCGCTGGCCGCCGACGTCGGCCCGCCATGGCAGTGGACGATGAGCGGCGGCAGGTCGCCTTCGGGACCCCTGATGCCGCGCCGTGTAGGAGGGAAGAAGGTCCCGTGGACACCACGCTCCGCACTGCCGACGACCGTGAGGTGCTCCCCGACCGAGACATCCCCGATCCCTAACGCCGACGCCCGCGGCCGTCCCCAAACTCTCGCCGGTTGGCGTGCACCGGGAGTAACCGTGAAGACCGCAGCGGGCGCGTCGGGCGTCGCGCCGATGAAGGCCACCTCCCCGCTGTCACCGTGGGCGCACACGGCCGAGATGTTCACGCACGGCTGCGAGATGGTGATCGGCGGCGTCGAAGGGCGGCCGGGCTGCAGGAGAACGAGGCTGTCGCGACCGTCCGAGGCCATCCGTGCGACAACGCTGCCGTCGGGCCGCGCCACCACGGTCGCCTGCCCGAGAACGAAGTCCGCATGGTGGAACTCAGCCGCCATGTCGGTGAGCGGCGTTGCGCCCGGGCCATGACGATCGCCATTGTGCCGGTGCGGTTGCCACCATCCGGCCCTATCCGACACGAACACCAACGCGCCGTCCGACGTCCACTGCGGCTGCCCTACCGATTCCTGAGGACCACCGGCAACGGTCCAGGGCGGCCCGGATGGCACGAGCCGATCGCCTTCGGATCCGCTCGCACGCTGCCGCGTGACGTCCACGATCACGACGCGTGAACTGTCCCATGGCATGTCGGGGTGATCCCACACGAGCACCGCGAGATGCGAACCCGTGGAGTCGAGCGTGGGCGACCCGAAGAAGTCGTGGTCCTCCAGGATGACCGACTCGCCGCGATTCTCCGGTCGCGTGCCGAATGCCACGATCTGCCGGCGCGGACGGGTTTCCGTAGCTGCCGGCTCGGTCTCCCGGTCGTGGGCATGGATTTCGCGAACGGCCAACACCCAGTCTCCATCGGCACTGGACGACAGTCCGCCGTGGTTCCACGCTTCGTTCGGTGGGGGCGCAGGCGACAGGGCGACTGGCGTCACGCCGTCGCTTGCACAGTGCCAGACACGTTGATCAGCCAGGGCGACATACGCGAAGGCACCGCGTTGCCACCCGGGCACAAGACACACGGCCCCACCGCCGTACTCGTTGACCCGGCTCCGGATACTGACGTCGTCTGGCGAAAGACTGTCCACCGTCTCGCCGTCGGCGCGCACGAATACGACGCGTCCCCGGTCAGAAGGACGGGACTCCAGCCAGTACGGCGATGTCCCGTCCGAGCAGAGGTCCGACAACGACATCCTGCTCTTGGCGACCTCCCCCGCGTCCAACGGTGACGCCCAACGACCGTACGGGGAGATCGTCGTCACGGGGTGAGAATACTGCCCGGCCTCTACAGTGATGCAGTGCCCTTCCCCGCCTACGTGCTGACGAAGCTGGGGGAAGTCCTTCGCCCCGACGTGCGTCAGTTGGAGCTGAGCGATCTTCCTGAGGGTGACGTCGTCGTCGAAGTCGAGTGGTCGGCCATCAACTTCAAGGACGCCATGGTCGCCAGCCCCGGCAACCGCGTCGCCCGCCAGTTCCCCCTGATTCCCGGGGTCGAGCTTGCCGGGTCGGTGACCGAGAGCGCTAACCCGCTGATTCCTCCGGGGCAACGTGTGATCGTTCAGGGCTACGACCTGGGTATCGCGCATCACGGCGGCTTCGCCCGCTACGCGCGGGTGCCGGCAGAGTGGGTCGTACCGCTCCCCGACGGCCTCAGCACGAGGCACGCCGCGGTGATCGGGCTGGCCGGGTTCACCGCTGTGCTCTCGTTGCAGCGCCTGCTTCAGCACGGCGTCTCCCGAACCGATGGGCCCGTCTTGGTCACCGGAGCCTCGGGCGGCGTCGGGAGCACGGCGGTTGCCCTGTTCGCCCATGCCGGCTTCGAGGTCGTCGCCTCTTCAGGCAAGACGGCCGAGCACGACTACCTGAAGTCGTTGGGGGCATCCGAGGTCGTGGGCCGCCAGTTCAGTCCCCAGGACAGTCGAACCCTCGGCCCACAACTGTGGTCGGCTGTCGTCGACTGCGTCGGTGGGTCGGCGCTGGCCGAAGCGTTGCGGACCGTTCGCTACGGGGGCGCCGTCGCGGCGAGCGGGCTGACCGGCGGCAACGAACTGGTGACGACTGTCTACCCCTTCATCGTCCGGGGCGTCGCCTTGCTGGGGATCGACACAGTGGCCACACCCATTGCCGAGCGCCGTGCGCTGTGGGCCGCCATGCCCGAAGAGTTCCCCACCACGCGCTGTGAGGAGATGATCAGCGAGGTGATCGGGCTGGATGGCCTCACCGAGTCACTCGCTCGTGTCTTCGACGGCGCCGTGCGGGGACGGATCCTCGTTCAGCCCGGGTCCTGACGGACCGACGCCGAGGCAGCGGGCGTCCCGGGGTCGGTCAGGCGGGTGTGGTGCCTGAGTACACCGGCGAGACATGCACGGTGCCCCCTGAGCAGGGCGACATCGTCAAGGCGAAGGGGGGCGACTCGTTCGAGCCCGGCGTGCTCACCGACATGGTCGTCGAGCTCGCGCACGAGGTCTCGGTGCCGCTCGGCACATCGGAGTACTGGTAGCTGAACTCGGCCTTGGCGCCGGGGAGCAACGTGACGGTGGAGGGTGGCTGGCTCGGTGGGCCGGGCAGTCCGATCGTGATCCCTTCGACGACATTGACCGGCACAGGCGCACCACCGGCCGCGAATCGGAAGAGTGTCGGGTACCCCAGGATGGTGCACGTGGCGGTGCTCGCGTTGGTGACGACCACGGTGCCGACGATCGTCCCCGCCGCGCCCTGCCCGGGACCGGCGACCGCGGTGATGGATCGGCACACGGTCGGTGCCGCCGGTGCAGTTGATGTCGTGCTGCCGCCTCGGGTGGTGGACGTGCTCGAAGAATGGCTCGTCGTGGACGTCTTCGACGTGGACCCATGTGGCGAGCTGCTGCAGGCCGAAGCGATCGCACCGACCACCAGTACCGTCGTCAGCATTACAACGGGGCGAGCCGCCAGGCGGGCCCAATTGGATAGCGGGCGCGGCGTCAACCGCTGAAGTCTTCTGGGCGGACGGAGTCGAGGAACTGCCGGAACTGGGTCGCCAGCTCCTCCAGCGTCTCGTCATCCTCTTCCTCGTTCTCGAGAGCGAGGATGATGCCCTCGGTATCCATCAGTTCGTCCGAAACGAAGATCGGCGCCTCGGTGCGCACGGCGACGGCCACCGCGTCAGATGGCCGGCTTGAGACGACGGTGCGCACCTCGCCTTGCAACAAATGCAACTCGGCAATGTACGTCGTGGATCGCAGTTCAGTGATGATCACTCGCTCCACGGTCACATTGAGCGTCGTGAGGACATCCTTCATGAGGTCATGGGTCAGCGGCCGGGGCATCGTCACCCCCTGCAGGGCGTAGGCGATCGCCGTGGCCTCGGGCGTCCCGATGAAGATGGGCAGGGTCCGACCTTCGCCGTCGGTCTCCTGGAGCAGCAGCACAGGAGTGTTCGACTGGAGGTCCACCCTGACGGCACGAAGGAGAACTCGGACCATGACTGAAATGTAGCGCCCGAAGGGTCGGTTTCCGGTCAGCCCCCCAGATGGCGGCGCAGGGCGGAGCGGAGCAGAGCGGCTCGCATGCTCTGGCCGAGGCTGCCCAGCTCAGTGGCGCCTTCGACGGCACGCTGCCGACTCTCCGGGTTGCGCTGGCGCAGCAGCGGAATGATGACCTGCTCAATGAGGCCCAACTCCCGGTCGGCGGCGTTCCGGTAGAGGCGCAGGTGCCGGGGCTCAATACCGAACTTACGGAACTCCGCGGCCAGGTTGGCGATGGTCAGGGCGTCCTCGTTGAACGTCACGATCCCGGCCACGACGGCGGACTCAATGAGGCCGAAGCCCTGCAGGCTGGCCAGTTCCACCTCGGACAACCCGCAGGCAGTGCAGAGTTCCTCTGTCGTCAGGCTCGCGCCCGTCACCATGCCCGAGGTCGTGGGTGCCCCGGCGGAAGTCGAGGCGGCGCGAGGTGCCGGTGCCCGGCCGCCCGGGACGGGAGCCTTCATCCGTCCGGGTTCGGACGGTCGCCCCTCGGATGCCTCGCGGGTCACTGGGGGTGATACCTCGCGCCGCGAGCCCTCCTCGTGGGCTGTGCCGGTGCGAGGTGGTGGCGGAACCACGGCCGGAGAACGGGTGGGGGCGGCGGGTGCCGTGACGGTGCTCGCCATCGCCGTGGGGGCGCTCGCCCGTTCCCCTTCGGCCCCCTCGCGTTGCGGCGCACGGTCGGTCGCCGTCCCGGCTTCGGGCAGTTGTGCGGTCCGACGCGACGCGTCGGCCAGGATCCGCGCCATCACATCGTCGTCGGCTTTGCCCGTCCGACCGACGGTGCGAGTGCTGGACACGTCGCCTATCGCGCCCGCCCGCGTCCCGGCGGTAGATGCGCCTGCGGCGTGCGCACCGTGGGCCGCGTGCGCGGGCTGGTGCACCTTGCCGTTACGCCGGGTCGGCTCGGGTACCTCCTCCATCATGTCGTCCTCGCCCCCGATGTCTTCTGAATCACCCTCAGAAAGTCGGTCGCGGATCACCTTGAGTGGGAGGAAGTGTTCCCGCTGCTGACGCAGGACCCAGCGCAACCGCTCCACGTCGGCTTCGAAGAACTTCCGGTAGCCCGAAGGTGACCGTTCGGGATTGACTAGACCCTGGCTCTCGAGGAATCGGATCTTTGAGATGGTGACGTCGGGGAACTCCTCGCGGAGCAGGGTGAGGACGTCCCCGATAGAGAGATACGAACGCCCGGTCACTCGTTTCCAGCCACCAGGTAGACGAGCTTGAACTTCCCGATCTGCACCTCGTCGCCAGGGGCGAGCTTGACCTCGTCAATGCGTTCCCGATTGACGTAGGTGCCATTGAGCGATCCCACGTCACGAAGGACGAAGTCACCTCCTGGCGCGTGCGTGATCTCGACATGCCGGCGCGACACTGTGATGTCGTCCAGGAAGATGTCACTTTCGGGATGGCGACCCGCCTTGGTCACCCCTTCGCTCAGCATGTAGCGCGCTCCCATGTTCGGTCCCCGCTTCACCACCAGCACCCCCGCGCCGTGCGGCACCTCCACCAACGTGACGGCCGTGTCCTCTTCGGAATTCTCGCCGTGATCCTCGGCCGGGTGCATCGTGACGGTCGCGTCGTCACCCGCCGTGGCCAGGGCGGCCCCACAGGAGGAACAGAAGTTGACACCCTCGGGATTCCGATGCCCACAGTTGTGACAGAACACGGCGACCACGGTACTCCACCCCACGGCCGTCTTCTCCTGGGCCGGAATCTCGCCCCGACCTGCGCTCAGCCTGCGGTGAGGTCCCTGTAGGCGGCCGGCTCGAGGAGGGAGCCGAGCGCGGACTCGTCGGCCAGCTGCAGCTCGCAGATCCACCCCTCGCCATAGGGATCCGAGTTGATCAATTCGGGCGCGCCCGAGAGCGCCTCGTTCACCGCGGCGACGGTGCCTGCGAGGGGTGCGTAAATCTCCGAGACGGACTTCGTCGACTCGACCTCACCGAGGGCACCCGCCGCGGCGACCTCACTTCCGACTGCCGGCAGTTGCACGTAGACAATGTCGCCCAGCGCGTCCTGCGCGTAATCGGTGATGCCGACACGGACGAGAGAACCGTTGGCGCGCACCCATTCATGCTCGGCCGTGTACAACAGGTCGTCGGGAACGTTCATGGGGAGCGACCCTATCTGTCACTCACGGCCCCGTGCCAAGACGACGCGGTCAGGGCCAGTGTGATCACGTCAGGATGCGGTGCAACTTCTCGACATAGGACTCGGTCAGGGCCTCAGAGACGGCCCAGTCCCGTCCTTCGGCCCACACGTGGGTGGTCGGTTCCTCTGGGTCGGGCACCACCAGCACCCACCCGTCGTCGGTCTGCAGCTTTATCCCGTCGACCAGGCTCAACATCCCCTCACTCTGGCTCATCTGCTCCATCAGAGTGCGCATGACCAGCCCCTTTTGCTCAAAGGGTGTCTCGACCTCGGAATGGAGGATGGGAATGTCCGGGACGCGGGCCACGACATCGACCAGGCGTTCCCGGCTCCGTCCGAGTAGGGCGATGAGCTGGCAGAGCGCGGCCGAAGCGTCGAAGGCGGGAAGGAAGGCGGGGAAGATGAACCCACCCTCCTGATCTGCGGCGAACGTGACTTCGCCATCCTGTGCCGCCTCCATGAGCCGCGACGGCGACAGTGCGGTGAAGAGCACTTCCGTGTTGCGTGACTCGCACAGCTGCCGCGCCCGCTCGCTGGCCGTCACGGGGAGCGCGACGCGGGTCGGGCCATCGGCGGTCACCAACTCGAGGAAGACCATCATCGCCTCGTCATCACTCAGCACGCGGCCTGAGCCATCGACCAACTTGAGGTGCTCACCGCCGGCGTCTATCACTGCGCCCAGGTCGGCACCCGAGCTCCGGACCGCCTCGGCCACCCGGTGCGCACTCTGCACCAGATCCACCGCGATCATCCCAGGCGTCTGCGCGTAAGGATTGATGCTCAGCACGTCGGCTGCCAGCTTCGACAGCAGGTTGGGCATGACGAAGCTCGTGGCGCCGAACGACAGGTCCAACACCAGCTTTGTCCCGTCGTCGGGCCGGCTACGGAGCCCGAACGCGTCGACCACGTTCTCGGTGTAGTGCTCTATCGCGCGGGGCGAGAAGTCGATGTCACCGATCTCGGGCGCCGTCACCCGGCGGAACTCCTCCCGATGGAAGAGACGTTCAATCCGGCGTTGTTCTGCCTCCGAGAGATCCAGGCCTCGCTCGTCGAAGAATCGGATGACCACCGACTCGGGGTCGTCGGGGCTCAGGCGGACCGTCAGGCCGGCCCGGGTCCCCCGGGTCCTGACGTGGTGGCGAGTCACCGGGATTGAGGCCACCTCCAGATCGGTCACGTTGACGCCGACCGCGTTGCAACCGACCATGAGTGCCCGCTTGAGGACCCGCGCGGCGCGGCTCGTATCCCGCGACGTCGTGATGGACGAGGCCTTCTCCAGCGTCGACGCCCATGCCTTGGCCAGGCGGACCGCCAGTTCGGGGCTGATATCGACGTTGGCCAACCCTCGCACACCTTCCGGGCCGAACAGCATGCGGGTGCCGCCCGACTCCCAGACGATGGAGGAGCTGACCTGCGCGCCCGCCTGGACCACCTTGTAGGGATAGACCTTGACGTCGGCCCGCACCTCGGCGTGCGCTCCGATCAGGCAGCCCTCCCCCACCACAGAGCCTGGCTCGCAACGCGCTCCCTGTCGGAGGTCGCAGGTTCGACCGAGCACGGCGCCTTCGACGCGCACGGACGGCCCCAGGTAGGCGTTGGCCCCGACGACGGAGTGCCGGACCACCGCCCGATCGGCCAGCCGCGTGTTGGCCCCGATGGTGCTGTAGGGACCAAGCTCGACTTCCTGGTCGATGGTGCAGTTCTCTCCAATGAACACCGGGGCGGCCATGTGAGCCGATGGGTCCACCGTCGACCCCTTGCCGAGCCACACTCCGGGCCGCATTTCGAAACCCGAAATATCGACCTCGACCTTGCGGTCGAGGATGTCCCGGTGTGCCTTGAGGTACGCCGTCGTCGTCCCGACGTCCTCCCAGTACCCCGACGCGACGAACCCGAAGATGCGGCCGTTCGACTCCAGCACCGCCGGGAACACCTCGCTCGAAAAGTCAACCGGACCCTCTTCGGGCATGGCATCAAAAATGGCCGGCTCCAGCACGTAAATGCCGGTGTTGATGGTGTCGCTGAACACCTGCCCCCAGCCCGGCTTTTCGAGGAATCGCTCAATGCTGCCATCCTCCCGAGTGATGACGATCCCGAATTCGAGCGGGTTCTCCACGGCGCAAAGGGCGAGCGTGGCGAGCGCATCGTTCTTCTCGTGGAACTGGATCATGCTCGTCAGGTCGATATCGGTGAGTACATCGCCCGAAATCACGAGGAACCTCTCGGTCAGCTCGTCGCGCGCGTTGCGGACCGAGCCGGCCGTGCCCTGCGGATGCTCTTCGACCGCGTACACCATGCGGACACCCAACTCCGAGCCGTCCCCGAAGTAGTTGCGGATGGCGTTGGGGAGAAATGCGACGGTGACGACGATGTCGGTGATGCCATGCCGCTGGAGCAAGGACACGATGTGCTCCATCATCGGACGGCCCACCAGGGGCAGCATCGGCTTGGGGAGGTTGGATGTCTGCGGCCGCAGACGGGTCCCCTCGCCGCCCGCCATGATGACCGCCTTCACACGCGGCTCCTTCGTCCGGCGCGGCCTTCCCGGAAGGCGGTGCGGGCCGGAGCCACGTAGCTCGCGGCCGCCAGCCATGCGAGCCCCAGACCGACGAGTCCGGTGATCCACCCGATGACCCGGATCGGGCCCTGCCACCCGGCCGTCCCGTAGGACAGGAGGAAGGTGGGATAGGCGAACATCAACCCGAATGTGCCCGCCTTGCCCACCCACAACACGTCAATGCGGGATGCACCGAGCGAGGCCAGCAGGAGCACCATCAGCGAGACGAGCATTTCCCGGATCAGGGTGGCGAGGCCGAACCACAGAGGCACCGCGCCGTGGACAATGACCGCGATGACCGCGGTGCCGACCAGGAGGCGGTCCGCGGTCGGGTCGAGAACCTTGCCCACGGTCGACACCTGGTGGTAGCGCCGGGCCACATAGCCGTCCACCCAGTCGGTGGCGCCGAGGACCGCGAGAAGGATGGCCGCCGCAGTCTGCCGGTGCGCTCCGAAGAGCAGCCACAAGAAGATCGGGATGCAGACGAGCCGCCCCATGGTGATCACGTTGGGTGCGGTCAGGATCCGGTCCAGACCTTCTTGATCCTCCACGACCCGAGTCTACGGGAGCCGCCTCGTCAGGCCCGGTGCATGGTGTGCCAGAGTGGCGCCATGCCTCGATTCGAACCCTTCCGTGGCCTGCGCTACAACCCGGACGAGGCGCCCATCGCGCAGCTGATCGCCCCGCCCTACGACGTGATCGGTTCGGCCGAGCGCGTGCACCTCGCGACCCGCCATGCCGCCAACGCGGTGCTGGTCGAACTGCCGGAGCCCGATCTCCAGGGCGGCCGCGACCGCTACAAGGTGGCGGCCGATCTCTTCGAGATGTGGCAGGCGGAGGGCATCGTTCTCACCGACCCGGTCCCCTGCCTGTATCCCTACCGTATGACCGACACCGCCGGTCGCTCCTCCACCGGGGTCCTCGGTGCTTTGGGGTTGGCCGATCCGGGCGAGGAGAGTGACATCCTCCCGCACGAGCAGACGCTCCCCAAGCCCAAGAGCGACCGCCTTGATCTGTTGCGAGCCACCGGGGCCAACCTCTCCCCCATCTGGGGACTCTCCATGAGCCCCGGACTCACTGCGACCTTCGACCCCACCGATGACGAACCGGTGGTCGACGCCTTCGACGATGATGGGGTCCGCCACCAGCTCTGGGTGCTCAACGACCAGGACTCCATCGCGGCCATTGCGGCCGCGGTGGCCAAGGCGCCGGTGGTCATAGCGGACGGGCACCACCGTTACGAGACGGCGCGGGCGTACCAGGCCGAATGTCGTGAGGCCAACGGCGGCCAGGCGGGGCCGCACGACCTTGTGCTTGCGCTCATTGTGGAGTTGGCCGAGGAGCAACTCACCGTAGGAGCCATCCACCGCACCATCACCGGTCTGCCGGAGGGATTCGATCTCATCGGTGCCCTCTCGGTGCAATTCGATCTGGTCCGGGCCGGTGCCGCCGACGACCGCACGCTCGGAGCGCTGGCCGACGCCAACTCTCTCGCCCTGGTGACGGGCGGCGACGCCTATCTCCTTCTCCCGCACTCGGCGACCTACGAGGAGGCCGGCAACGAACTCGACTCCAGCCTCATTGCCGCCGCGCTCTCGCACCTGCCTCCGCACGAGTCCTCCCATCGCCATTCCCTTGCTGAGGTCATGGAGGCGATGGCCGCCGGCGACGCCCAGGCGGCGTTCCTGCTGCGTCCGGTCACCGTCAGCCAGATTGAGGAGTGGGCCGAGGCTCGGCGCCGCATGCCGCCCAAGACGACCTACTTCAGCCCAAAGCCCCGGACGGGCATGGTCTTCCGCTCGCTCGACCCCTGATCGTCCCCCGGCTAAGTCAGGCGGCGACCAGTACGGCAAATAGGTGAGACGGCGTACCTCAAACATGAGGGATAACGGGCCCTGTTACACCCTCTCGGCACAATGGAGCCATGGCCGAGGGGTGCGTGACCAGAGCAGTTGTCTTCACGTTGGACCCATCGCGTGCTCAAGAACGTCTGGCTTACTCCTACGCAGGATCTCGGCGCTTTGCCTACAACTGGGCCATCGGAGCGATGGGGGAGAACCTCAAGATCCGATCCGCTGAATGAGCGGCCGGGGTAGCCGAATCAGACCTGACCCCGTCGCTGTCATGGTCCGCCTTCAGCCTGAACAAGACCTTCAACGCGGTCAAAGAGAGCGTGGCGCCGTGGTGGCGTGAGGTCTCTATGCACGCCTTCCGATCTGGCATCGCTGATGCGGCGGCTGCGCTGGCCAACTTCAGAGATTCGAAGAAGGGCGTCCGGGCCGGCAGGAAGGTCGGTTTCCCCAACTTCAAGTCGCGCAATCGTTGTACTCCCTCGGTCAGCTTCGTCGAGATCAACCACCAGCTGTCCTGGCTCCATCCCGACCGACACCACATCCGGCTCATGTTGCCCCAGTCACCATCTGACCCTGACGTGAAGCGCAGGGCAGCCAATCTCGTGTGGGTCCACACCACCGAATCGACGCGCCGGCTCTATAACCTGGTCGAGCAGGGCCGGGCCCGGATCCAAAAGGTGACGGTCTCGTGCCGAGGTGGTCGCTGGCAGGTGTCCTTCTCGGTGCGTTACTTGCTGGGGCTGCCGAGCCGCCGGCCAATTGCCCATTCGAGCCGCCAAGGCGGCATCGTGGGTCTCGATGCTGGGCTCACCCACCTGGCCACCCTTGATCGGATCGTGCCTGGGCTCACCGACGACGATGGTCACATCGCCAACCCCAGAGTCCTTGCTGCCCAGCTCAAGAAGCTGGCCAAGCTGGACCGGGCCCTCTCTCGCACCAAAAGGCCATCGCGAAGCGAGCGGGGGTCGAAGAACCGGGCCAAGCTGTGCCACCGCCGGGCTCGACTGCACGGCAAGGTGGCCAGAACCCGGGCGCTCTACCTGCACCACTTGACCAACACCCTGGTCGACCGCTTCGACGCGGTGGCCATCGAGGACCTTGGCGTGGCCGCCATGTCGAACCGTAAGCATCACCTCGGTCGATCCATGGCCGACGCGAGTCTGGGCGAGTTGCGCCGCCAGCTCGTCTACAAGAGCGCCGATCGGTCCACCACGCTGGTTGTCGTGGGCCGCTTTTACCCCTCGTCGAAGACCTGTTCGGGCTGTGGAGCAGTGAAAGCCAAGCTCCTCCTCAGCACGCGAAACTTCGAATGTGACAGCTGCGAGATGTCGCTCAATCGCGACGTCAACGCAGCACGCAACATCGCCCGGGAAGGAGCACGGCTCCTCTCTGAGCAGAGCAGTACCGCAGAGCAGTCCGTCGCGGGGTTACGACCCGAGACGCTAAACGCTGACCCGAGACAGCAGAAGACCAGCGGGGCTCACGCCTCGATGGCAGCGGTCGCCTGAGGGCAGAACCAAGCAGCACGGCCGGCTTCGAGCGGCAGTGCGTGGGACTTGGACGGGGTGCTGGCAACGGTGCCCGGTCGGCAGATGGTGAAGGAGTTAGCCCCCACTTCTGGGGTACTTCGTCTCACCCATTTGCCGTACTTAGGCGGCGACGAGCAGGACCGATATGCCACCCATCACGAGCACCATGATTGAGGCGATCGCCATGATTGGGAGCAGAAGGTCCCACGACACCACAGACTGTGCGTCCATCTCCGGCGCGTCACCGCTGACCGCTGACCCGAGGACGCTCACGGAGTTCAGATCGTTCACCACGCCATGGTGGTCGCGCCGGGGTGCAACACTCGATCAATTCGCGTTGCAGACCGGTTGCACCAGCCGCCCCCCACCCAGCTCACGCTATTGATGGCCCGTTCTTCCAAGGGCTTCGCGGATGGGTCGGCTAGCGCGCCACGCGGTAGTGGAGGTAGACGACTCTGGAGGCGAATGTGCGGGTCTCGACGAGTTCGAGATCCACCCGGCGCTGGCGCTGGGAAAAGAACGGAATGCCACCGCCAACCAGCACCGGGTAGACCCTGGCCCGGTACTCGTCGATCAGACCCAACGCGGCCGCCTCGGCGGCGAGGGTCGCTCCACCGATCGCGATTTCGCCCTCCCCCGGCTCGGCTCGCAACCGCTCGACCTCCTCCGCCAGGCCGCCGGAGGCCAGGCGGGCATTGCCCTGCACCGCCGACAGCGTGGTGGAGAACACCACCTTTGGGAGCGGCTTCCAGATCGCGGCCCACTCGAGCATTGGGTCGCTGAGCGATGGATCCTGATCGGCGGTCTCCCAGTACAGCATCGTCTCGTACAGCCGTCGTCCCATCAGGTGGACGCCGACCTCTCGTATCTCGTCGGTGACGAAACGAAAGACCTCCTCGTCGGGCTCCGTCCAGTCGAAGTCGCCGTGCGGCCCGGCGATGTAGCCGTCCAGTGAGACACCCATCGAATAGGTCACGCAGCGCATCAGAAGTCCTCCTTGGTGACGGGTTCGACAGTACGACCACCGGATGCCGCCGGACTCATCGCTCGACAATGAAGCGACAGGGGCACGGGGGGCGAAACGACCCTGCCGAGGCGCTGGCGGGGTTACGGACGAGACGTCTTCGCCGGCGCTCTGGACGTGACTCAGGCAGACACGAAGTTGTGCACGTGGAACGACACCTCTTCTGGCGGTCCGACTAGCCCGTCTTCCACAGTGGCCAACCCGGGCAAAAGAGTCTCATCACGAAACTTCACCCATGAAGCTTCGGAGTCCCAGAGTGCGACGACGACGAGCCCATCGTCGGTCTCGCCAGCGGCGTGGTACGTCTGCCCTGCTGGAAGTCCCTTACCACCATTCGGGTGCACGACCTTGATAGACCGGTCGTACTGCTCGGCTGTCCCGCCCTTAAAGGTGTGGGTGATACCAAACGTGGTTCCCATGTCGCCAACCTCCTCGGTTCTCAAGTGGTCTGGCCAATGTACCTCTGGTTGGCCGCGGGCTTCGTCGGGATTGAGCGACCAGCAGGGCGAACAAGACCGACGTACTTTGGCGTCGCAGCTGCATTCACTGCTTCTCCCAAACCGAGATGTGGCTTCTGCTTTCGCTCGTGAAGGGTGACCCCTCCCAGTCGCTCCAGCGTTCGCGCAATCTCATCCCTGCAATGCGTGCCATAAGATCAAGTTCGGACGGCCATACGTAGCGAAACGGAGCCGAGAAGGTCTCGAGTTGCCCATCAGCTACCCAGTAGTGATGGCAGTGTGTGAGTTGAGTCGCTACGTCGTATTCCTCGAATCCGAGGTGCGTCGGCGTCACGGTGAACGCGTGGACGGTTTCGCCCGGTGGGAGACGTCTCAGCTCGGGAACGTAAACCTCTATAACAAAGCAGCCGCCCTGCTCGAGGTGAGCCGCCACATTGCAAAAACACGCAACCTGCTGCTCTTGGCTCGCGAGATTGGTGATGGTGTTGCGGACCAGATACGCCAGCTTGAACGTTCCACCAACCTCGGTCGTCGAAAAGTCGCCGATTGTCACGCTGATCTTGTCTGATCCAGCCTTGGCCTGGAGCTGCTCGACCATGGCTGGTGAGAGCTCGATCCCGTGGACCTTCACGCCCTGCTGGCTCAGCGGTATGCCGATCCGGCCCATGCCGATCCCCAGTTCGAGAGCAGGTCCCGACTCCGCGAGCCGAATGAGGAAATCAACGACCGGGTCGATCATCTCCGGAGTGTGAAGATCGGGCCACTTGGCCTCGTAGCTTGTGGCTATCCGCTCGTCAAAGTAATTCACTTCCACGCCGCCATTGTGCCATCAGCCCCCGACATCGGTCACTCCGTCCCGGCGGCGATCAGGGACACCGGACTATGCGAGCCTAAGCACCGTGACCAGTCCCGCCGGCCCGCGTATCGAAGTTCCAGAAGCGCTGGTCTCCTGGCACCGCAAGTACTTCGGCGAGAAGGGCCGCGCCTGGGTCGATGCAGTACCAGACCTCGCCGCAGGCCTCCTGGACCGCTGGCAGCTGCGGCCCGACGGCGCTCCGACCTGCGGCGCCACCGCGCTCGTGTTGCCCGTCGTGCGCGCAGACGCCACGCCCGCGGTACTCAAGCTCCAACCCGTCACCGACCACACCGTCGGCGAGCCCGATGCCCTGCGCGCGTGGAACGGAAACGGCGCTGTACGCCTGTTGGACCACGACCCCGAATCGGGTTCGATGCTGCTCGAACGCCTCGACGCCGACCGCCCGCTGGCCAGCGTGAGCGACGACCTGGCCGCCCTGCAGATCCTGTCCGAGCTCCTCGCCCGGCTCAGCGCCGTTCCCGCACCCGCCGGCATACGCCGGCTCTCCGATTTCGGCGCCGATCTCCTCGACCGTGTACCGCGCGCCCTGACGCTCGTGCGCGATCCATCGCAAAAGGGTCTCATCCGAGCCTGCGCTTCCGCGCTCCAGGAAGTGCTTCCAGAAGCCGGCGACCGCCTCGTGCACGAGGATCTGCACTTCGACAACATCCTGGCACCACACTCAGCCGACCAGCGAGAGCCCTGGCTGGCCATCGACCCCAACCCGGTGGCTGGCGATCCCGGCTTCGCGCTCCTCGCGGCACTGCACAACCGGTGGGAGGAAGCCGTCACTACCGGCGACGTACCGCGGGCGATCCGCCGCCGCTTCCATCTGATGACCGACATTCTCGGCCTCGACCGGAAACGCGCAACCGCCTGGACACTGGCCCGCATCCTGCAAAACGCACTCTGGGACGTCGAGCACGACGACACCATGTGGCACACCGAGTCAGACCGAGCCATCGCCCAAACCCTGCTTGACACCGCAGGCTGAGGCCGCCGATCGCCCGCCCAGCTGGGTGCGCGCATCGCCCCAATGTACCGAACCATCCCCACCGTCCCGATGGCGTACGGAGGCAGGCCGTCTCGTCAATCAGGAGTCAGCGAAACGCTCGAAGCGACCTAAGCGGTTCCATCCATCCAGGCGGCGAACTGCTCCCAGGTCGCAGTACGCGGATGAGACTTGAACGGTGTCCAGTCGATACCGCCTTTGCTGATCTGCACCTTCCCCATCAACTCGCCGTCAGAGCGGACCTCAAATTCCACGTCAACGTTCTTTACGGTGATCGGGTGGGACAGGTTCATCGCGACGTCATGAGCCGGCATGGCAGTAGAGCCTAAATCGGAACCACCAATGCGTCTCTGTCGCGCCACACTTCCGGCGGTTGGGGAAGGTCCTCGTCCGGCGTTCGGAGGCAGCGAGGTACGAACCGCAGTCGACAAATTTGGGGATGGTCGCTGGCGAGCGAACCCCGGCATTCGCGCCTGAGACTCAGCTCAGTGAGATGCTCGTTGTTACTCAGCACTCCTCACGGCGGGGGCAGCTTCAGCAGGTCTCGCAGACCCGGCTCCAAGTCGGAGTGGGAGAAGGCGAACCCGCTCGACTCCAGGACTGCGGGCTGCACTCGGGCGCTGGTAAACAGCAGGGCGTCGGCGAGCTCGGACCCCAGCAACAATCTCGGGCCGAACCTTGGCACAGGCAACCGGGCTGGTCGGGACAGCACTGCTCCGAGGATCCGGGTGAACTCGCGATTCGTCACGGGATTCGGCGCTGTCAAGTTCACGGGCCCGCGTATGTCGTTCTCCAGCAGCCACTCAATCGCCCGGATCTCGTCGTCGAGGGTGATCCAGCTCCACCACTGGGCACCGGATCCGAACCTCCCACCGAGGCCAAGCGTGAACAGCGGCAACAGCTTGGGGAGCGCACCCCCCGCCTTGCTCAAGACAAGACCGGTGCGAGCGCAGACCACCCTCACGCCGGCTTCTGCCGCGCGGGCAGCTTCGCCCTCCCAGCGCACGCAAAGCGACGCCAGGAAGTCGTCACCCGCTGGGCTCTGCTCTGTGAGAATCTCGTCGCCTCGGTTTCCGTAGAACCCGATGGCCGACGCGCTCACCAACACCCGAGGACGGCGATCCAGACCTGCTAGCGCACCCGCGAGTAACGCAGTAGAGCGGGTACGACTCTCGACGAGAATGTGTTTGCGGGCCTCGTTCCAACGGCGATCTCCGATACCTGCACCGGCCAGGTGGACCACCGCGTCAACACCTTCGAGGCCTCCGGCATCGATGGTGCCGGCCTCGGGATCCCAACCGACAGCATCCTCACCCGGTCGAACCGGGCGGCGCACGACTCTGACGACGTGGTGACCGGACCCAGCGAGATGGGAACACAGTGCATTGCCGATCGGACCGCTCGATCCCGTGACTACGACCTGCATAATCGTCGCAGCATAGGACTCTCTTTACCGCGATTTACAGATCCCACACCGGGGCATGGGGCAGGGGGTCCGCTCGGAATCGGGTTTCCGGCCCCCGCTGTCAACCCTCGACGGCGAACAGCTTCCAGGTTCCCGGGACACCCTTCAGTTCGTGCTCGCCACGGTCCTCAAATGCGATGCCAGAACCGATGACAAGATCCTTGACGGTTCCAGATACCAAGACATCGCCCTGACCGGCCAGTGCTCCGACTCGCGCTGCCACATGGACGGCGAGTCCTCCGAGATCCTCCCCGCGAATCTCGCACTCCCCGGTGTGCAGCCCCACCCGTAGTTCGATCCCAAGATTGCTCGTGGCTTTGATGATCTCCCGCGCACATCGAATGGCTCGCGCTGGGCCGTCAAACGACGCGACAAACCCATCCCCGGTGGTGTTGACCTCCCTCCCCCTGAAGCGCCGGAACTGTTCGCGCACGGTCTTGTCATGAACGTCGAGAAACGAGCGCCAGCGCTGGTCGCCCAGGGCGGCCGCCTGCTCGGTCGAGCCCACGATGTCGGTGAACATGATGGTGGTGAGGACGCGGTCGACGTTGATGTCGGGCCGCTCGCCGGTCACGAATTCGGCGATCTCCTCCATCACGAGCGCAGGCGGGACGCCGATATTGGCACCGGGGATCTCGACGAACTGAGACCCGGCGATGTGCTCGGCCAGGTAGCGCCCCAGCTCAATGGGCACGAACGGACTGTCGCGCACGTGGGTAATCAAGGTGGGGGCTTGAATGAGCGGCAGCGCCTGACGCACGTCGAGGTCACGAAGGATGTAGCCGTACTGTTCGACCGCCGTTCGGGGGGACGCCGACGCTCGGGTCTGCCTCGAGAGGATGGCCAACTCCACCGGGTCCGAAGCCGATGCCGTGCCGACCAGCGCCGAGAACTCGTCCGTTCCCCACGCCGTGCCGATCAGCTCCAGGAAACCGTCGAGCGCTTCGGGTGTGTACCCGAACGTGTAGTCGTCGTCGTACATGAACCTGGCCCCGGTGTTGGACAGCACCAGTTTGCGCACTCGCTCGGGGTGCAGGGCGGCGAACAGCATGGCGATGGCCCCCGCCTCCAGCGTGGCCATGATGACGGCCTGCTCGGAACCGGCGGCCTGGAGGACCGCGCCAAGGTCCTCCGCCCACTCCTCCCAGGTGGGAATGACGTGGCGCGCTATGGCGCCGGAAGCGCCTGTTCCCCGGCGGTCAAAGATGATGACCCGGCTGAACGACGATATCTGCCGCCACATCTCGACCGCCGGCGCCAACTCCCAGATCAGGTCGATGTGGCTGCCGAGCCCGTAACAGTAGAGAAGGTCGGGTGGTCCCTGGCCGAACACCTGGTAGGCGACGTCGGCATCGCCCACCGCGACGTATCGGGTCTCGGGGCGGTCCATATGTCAGTAAGTCTGGCGCGGTTGCATAGGCCGTCGCCGAGCTCCACCGGTACCGGGCGAACGTTGCCGACGGCGGCCCGCTAGTTGGAGGAGGCCCCCTGGGCCCTCTGGGCGTTGAGAAAGGTCTGGTACGGGACCACGTCGGCGGCCGGGGGGAGCGTCACCGAGACCGGTGCGTCGAAATCGGAGAAGGTGAGCAGGGGTCTCGGTCTGGGTGTGCAGCCC
>Ga0307374_10002609_pt1 | contig 31772 bp, 31 predicted proteins | sample OX3MG_FD_202532 | JGI IMG/M metagenome (GOLD analysis project Ga0307374, IMG submission 202532) | Soil microbial communities from Risofladan, Vaasa, Finland - OX-3 | ecosystem: Environmental > Terrestrial > Soil > Coastal area > Acid sulfate soil | place: Finland: Risofladan, Vaasa | collected... | reverse complement strand
GACGTCGTTGCCTTGGCGCATGCCCTGGGTGGGGTTGTGATGCTCCCAAAACGCCTGCAGCAGCGCCTCATAGCTAATCCGGGCCGGATCAAACGCAACCAAGACGACCTCATTGTGCCCGGTCCGCCCCGAGCAGACCTCGTCATAGGTCGGGTTCGCTGTCACGCCCCCCGCGTAGCCGACGGCGGTCGTGATGACGCCTTCGAGCTGCCAAAAGGCCTGCTCGGCGCCCCAGAAGCACCCCATCCCGAACATCGCGGTCTCCGAACCGGCCGGGAATGGACCAACGAGCGGGGTTCCCAGCACGTCGTGGACCGCAGGCACCGGCATCGGATGGTCCCGTCCGGGCAGCGCCGACTCGGCGCTCGGTAGCTTGGTCTTGTCGCGAAAGAGTCCCATTCTTCGACGTTAGCGGGCGAGCCTCGGCGCGTCCAGACGGATCGGCACCACCCGACGCCGCGCGCCGGCGCCGCGATCACAAGCCGCACGCACCCCGACATTGACCTACGGCTCGAGGATCTCGACCGGCTCTTCGGTGACCGCGGATTCGGCCGGCTGGTCGCGCCGCAGACGGAACGCACGAATCTCCGGGGCATCCCGATCCGCCAGCGAGACGATCAGGTAGAGCGTCTGTCCGAAGAACGCGAGCTCGACGTCGGTCCGCGACGGGTACGCCGCCGATCGGGTATGCGAGTGATAGATCGCCAGAAGGTCCTCACCGGCGTCATCGATCGCGTCCATGAGCTGCATCTGCTGACGCGGGTCCATGACATACATGAACGGGCTCGCTTCGGTGTTCGTTGCCCGGTGCACCGAGGTCGCGGCGCCATGGCGGCCCCCAATCATCCCGCAGCATTCGTTGGGGAGGTCTGCGACTGCATGGGAGATCAGCTCGTCAGCGAGCTCGCGGGGGAGCTGCACCGCTACCAGAACAGCCCGCGGTCGAGGGTATCTTCGACATCGTCGAGATCGTCGGTCCAAATCCCCGCAGACAGGTACTTCCACCCCCCGTCGCACACGATCCCGACGATCGTGCCGTGGTCCATCCGCGCGGCGAGACGGGCGCACGTGTGGACGACGGCGCCCGAAGAGATGCCGGCGAAGATGCCCTCCTCGCCAGACAGCCGGCGAGTCATCACCAGGGCGTCCCGATTGCCGACAAGCAGCTTGCGATCCAAGCGCGAGAGGTCGAGGATCGGGGGGACGAAGCCGTCATCCAGACTGCGTAGGCCACTCACCGGATCGCCCTGCAGCGGTTCGCAGGCGACGACCTGGATCTCCGGGCGATGCTCCTTCAGCCGCGCCGAGCACCCCATCAGGGTGCCACCGGTGCCCAGACCCGCGACGAAAACGTCCAGCTCGGGACAGTCGCGGATGATCTCGGCCGCGGTCCCTTCGTAGTGGGCGCGTGGGTTCGCCGGGTTGCCGTACTGGAACGGCATGAATACGCCGTTCTCTGCGGCGAGGCGCTTGGCGACCTCGACGGCCCCGTTCGACCCGAACTCGCCATCAGTCGGCACGATCTCGGCGCCGTAGAGCCGCAGCAGCGCCGTGCGCTCCTCGGTGACGTTCTCGGGCATCACCGCGACGAGCCGGTATCCCTTGACCCGACAGATCATGGCGAGGGCGATACCGGTGTTGCCCGATGTCGGTTCCATAATCGTGTCGCCAGGCGAGATCAGACCGCGGCGCTCGGCATCGTCGATCAGCGATTGGGCGGTGCGGTCCTTGATCGAACCGGTCGGGTTGTGGCTCTCGAGCTTGACAAGGATGCGCACTCGAGGATTGGGAGACACACGCGACAACTCGACCATCGGCGTGTTGCCGATGGTCCCGAGTACGTCGGACGCGATCGGCACCGTCGTGGGGATGCCGAGTTCAGGGCTCATGGACGTGCGCTAGCGCGCCGCCGACGCGCCGCCGGCCATCGCCGGGAGGATCAGGAGGGTGTCGCTCTCGCCGACAGGGGTGTCGAGCCACTCCTGCAACCGGACATCCTCGTCGTTGACGTAGATGTTGACGAACCGGTGCAGCTCGCCGTCGTCCGAGACCAGTTGGCTTCGGACTTCGGGGTGGGCCGAGTAGAGCGCCTCGAGTACCTCGGAGACCGTCGACCCGGGCACTGAAAGCTCCCGCACTCCGCCGACGGCGGCCCGCAGGACGGGCGGCACACGAACGGTGCTCACGCGTGCACCGCCTCGGGGTGACGTCCGATCCCCGCGCACCAGGCGTCGTAGTCGCGGAACTCCAACTGCGCATCGGGCCCGCAGCCCGGGCAGTTCGGGTCGCGCCGGACCTTCAGTTCGGTAAATGACATGCCTAGCGCGTCGTAGACGAGCAGGCGCCCGGACAGCGTGTCGCCGATGCCCAGGATGACCTTGATCGCCTCATTGGCCTGGATGTTGCCCATCACCCCGCAGAGGACCCCAAGCACCCCCGCCTCGCCGCACGACGGGGCGAGATCCGGCGGCGGCGGCTCCGGGAACAGGCACCGGTAGCACGGCCCCTCGTACGGGATGAACACCGACGCGTGGCCCTCGAAGCGCAAGATGCTCGCGTGCACCAGCGGCGTACGCGTCATCAGCGAGGCATCGGCCAGCAAGTAGCGCGTCGGGAAGTTGTCCGCGCCGTCGACGATCACGTCGTAGTCGGCGATGATGTCAAGCACGTTGTCCCGGTTGATGCGGGTCGCGTGGACGTTGACCTTCACGTCCGGGTTGAGGGCCTCGATCGCGATCTTGGCCGACTCCGCCTTCAGCATCCCCACCCGGTCGGTGGTGTGGATGATCTGCCGCTGCAGGTTGCTGGCGTCGACCACGTCGTCGTCGACCAGACCGATCGTCCCGACGCCCGCGGCAGCTAGGTAGTACGCGGCCGGGGATCCGAGGCCGCCCGCGCCGATCAACAGCGCCTTGGCGCCGAGCAGCTTGAGCTGGCCCTCTTCCCCGACCTCCGGGATCAGGGTGTGGCGGCTGTAGCGCGCACGCTGCTGCGGGGTCAGCGTCTGCGGGACGACATAGTCGTGACCGGACTGCTTCCACCGCGTAAAGCCGCCAGCCAGGCTCTCGACGTGCTCATACCCCATCTCTCGCACGTTGCGCGCCGCGAGCAGCGACCGGAAGCCGCCCGCACACACCAGCACGATGGGCTGGTCGGGGGTGGCGACGCCGGCGACGCGGCTCTCGAGATACCCTCGAGGGACGTGCACCGCACCGGGGATGTGCCCTTCATCCCATTCGGACTGCTCGCGGACATCGATGAGCACCGGCGGTGCGTTGTCGCCGCTGAGCCGGTCGGCCAGGTCGGCAACCTGCACCTCTGGGATCTCAGCCCGGGCTGCAGCGAGAAGGTCCTGATAGGTCTGAGCCATCTGCGTCTCCAGTAGCGGTGGCGGAAGAGACAGAAAATACCGGGGGTATTATAGACTTTTCTTGATCCCCGCAGGGCGCCTACGCTGTGCCGGACATGACACGGGCACCAATCCCCAAGAGTGCGTTCGCGAACGCCGATGGACGCGTCCGCTGCCCCACCCCCGACTGCTGGGGCGATCTGCTGATGTTTCCGACAGGTGAACGGGATGCCGAGGGGGTGCCCGCCTTCCAGCCATATACGGCGTGTCCGCTGTGCGGAACCGTGTTCGACATCGAACAGGACATGAATGACCGGGATCTGTTTCTCAGGGTGGCCTGGCTACGGGCCAACCCCTGGGATGAGCCGGACGCTCCGATCCCGAACGCATCGTAGCCGGTCGGCCGCGCGCGCGACTCGGGCTTCGGGTTACTCGAATTCGCCGAACAGTGGTCCGAACAGGGCAGCCCATCGTCCGGGCGTCATCCCGAGCTGGGCGGGGCCCGCGGCGCGCGCGAGATCGTCGAGGTCCCGGAACTCGGCGTCCGCGTCGACGCGCCCGGCAAGGAGCACCGCCACACGCGGTTCGAGTCCGGCCGACGTGGCCTGCGCAATGATGTCGACGCCGGTCAGCGGGCGATCGTAGGTTCCATCCATGCCCTGATGTTACGACGTCCCTGATGCCGCCCGAGGCGCATGCCATCGTGTGGGCCATGCAACCGAGCGTCGCGCGTGAGTCCGGGCGAACCCCGTCGCCGATCAGCGGCGAGGTCGCATGATGGCCGCGCCGGGCGGACCTCCTCCCGGTGAGGACCTGTTCGGCGACCTTGTCGGACAGCGGCTCGCGACCGCCGGCCCGCTTGCGGCACGGATGCGCCCGCGCGAGGCGTCCGAGCTCGTCGGACAGCACGCGCTCCTCGGCACTGACGGGTTCCTCGGGCGGGCGATCGCCGAGGATCGGGTCCCGTCGCTGATCCTCTACGGCCCTCCCGGATCCGGCAAGACGACCATCGCGCGGATCATCGCGAGCTCAACTCGCGCGCAGTTCGTCGAGCTGTCCGCGACGCAGGCGAGCATCGCCGATGTGCGCGCGGCGCTGGCGCAAGCACGGGACCGCCTTGCCGGCGGCGGGCGTACCGTGCTGTTCATCGACGAGATTCACCGGTTCAACAAGGGCCAGCAGGACGCGCTGCTACCGGCCGTCGAGAATGGAATCGTCACCCTTGTCGGCGCCACGACCGAAAACCCGTACTACGAGGTCAACTCCGCATTGATCTCCCGGATGCGGGTCATGGTGCTCGAACGGCTGGCCGACCCCGACCTGCAGCTGCTGCTCGAGCGAGCGCTGACAGATCCGCGCGGCCTGGGCGGCCGCGTCCGGCTGGACGACGACGCTCGCGCCGCGATCGTCGTGCGCGCCAACGGCGATGCGCGATCGGCGCTGAACCTGCTCGAAGCCGCGGCACTCGCGACGCACGACCGCCAGACGATCACCCTCGCCGTGGTCGAAGGTGCGGCCGGCGGTCGTGCGATCCCCTACGACCGATCCGGCGACGCGCACTACGACACGATCTCGGCATTCATCAAGTCCGTACGCGGCAGCGACCCCGACGCGGCGATCTACTACCTGGCGGTGATGATCGCCGGCGGCGAGGATCCGAAGTTCATCGCGCGCCGGATCGTCATCGCCGCGAGCGAGGACGTGGGCAACGCGGACCCGCAGGCGCTGGTGGTCGCGACCGCGGCCGCGCGTGCCGTGGAATTCGTCGGCCTACCCGAATGCCGCATCAACCTCGCCCAGGCGACGATCTACCTCGCGCTGGCCCCGAAATCGGACGCAAGCTACCGGGCCGTCGACGCGGCGCTGGACCATATCGACCGCCACGGCCCCCAACGGCCGCCTGTAGCGTTGCGCGACGCCAGCCGACCCAACGCGCGACACTTCGGGCACGGCGAGGGGTACCAGAACCCGCACCGGTCCCGGGACGGGGTGCTCGACGAGTCGTTGCTGCCCGATGAGCTCACCGGGCAGCGATTCTTCCATGCCGGTCCGCGCGGCGTCGAGGCGAACCGGGCCGAGCGGCTCGCTGCGCTTCGCGGGCCCGACGACGCGCCGACCCCCTTCTAGCGCCGCGCCCACAGCCGCTCGTGCGTCGGGTACCGTGAAACCATGACCTCGTCTGATGACCTCGCCGCGCGCCTCGACGCCGACGCCACGCAGGCGCTACGGGACGGCGACAAGCTGCGGCTGTCAGTGCTCCGACGCGCCCGGGCGGCATTCAAGAACGCCGAGATCGATGCCCGCGGCACCGACGTCGCCCCTGACGCGGTCCGGGTCCTGCAGGGGTTGGCCAAGCGCCACCGGGAGTCGATCGAGCAGTTCACCGCAGGCGGCCGCCAGGATCTGGTCGACCAGGAGACGGCCGAGTTGGCCATCCTTGAGGAGTACCTGCCGGCCCAGGCATCCGACGCCGAAATCGAGGCCGTGGTGCGGGAGGTCATCGCCAACGCCGGGATCAACGACCCCAAGCAGCTCGGCAAGGTGATGCGCCCCGCACTCGAGCGCCTCGGCGCCGGCGCCGATGGCGGCCGGGTACGCGCAATCGCCCAGCAGGTGCTCGGCGGGTGAGGACCGTCCGGCTGCCACGCGGGGTCATTCCCGTCACGCCCGATTTGGGCCAGGAATCGGTCTGGGACTACCCCCGTCCACCGCGCCTGGAGCCGAGCGACAAACACGTTGTTGTTGTCCTCGGTGGCCAGGTCATCGCCGATTCCCGGCGCACGTTTCGGGTTCTCGAAACCAGCCATCCGCCCGGGTACTACATCCCGCTCTCCGACTGGCATCCGGGCGCATTGGTCCCCGTCGCAGGTTCGAGCGTGTGCGAGTGGAAGGGCGCGGCCCGATACTTCGATGTCCACGGCGGCGGCGCGACCGCCCCCCGCGGCGCGTGGGGATATCCGAGCCCCGCAGATGCCTTCGCCGCCCTCGCGGATTGCGCGTCGGTATACCCCGCGCTGATGGACCGCTGCGAGCTCGACGGCGTCACGGTCGAACCGCAGGAGGGCGAGTTCTACGGTGGCTGGCTCACCCCGGACGTCGTCGGGCCGTGTAAGGGCGCCCCCGGAACATGGGGCTGGTAAGGCGATGACGGTCCAGGACCCGGCGGCGGCCCGCGCGGTGGCCACCGATCTCACCGACGCCGATCGCGCGCTGCTGGCGCCCTACGTCACCGAAACGACGGGTCCGGTGTTCGCGCTGACGAACCTGCCCGAGACCGTCAAGGGCGCCCTGTTTGCACGCTATTCGCGCAGCCCGAAATCGCTACGCAGACTCCTCGTCGATGAATTCCTGACGGACGCGGGCGCGATTGCGACCGGTGCGGGGCCGGGCCAGGCCCAGGCCGATGCGCTGTATCAGCGGGTCTTGGCCGATTATGGGGACGACTCGGTCGCCCAACTGGGCGGTGCGCATGTCGCAGTTGAAGGCGCATCGAACATCCTGACCAAGCTGCTCCAATGGGGCCGGCTGGCGAGCTACCTCGAGCAATCAACACGGTATATCGCCTATACCGATCGCCCTGGCGGCCAGTGGCGCTATTACACCCCACCTGACGTCGCGGCCCATCCGGAGGTTGGGCCCGCCTACAGCCGGACGCTCGACCGGGCATTCGCATCGTACGCGCAGATGATTCCGGTCTTGATCGCCTACTGGGATGCGCACGTGCCCACCGACGACGCGCCGACCGCGGCACGCCAACGCGCGGTACGCGCCCGAGCGCTCGACAGCCTGCGCGGGCTGCTGCCCGCCGCGACACGTTCGAACGTGGGCATCTTCGCGTCCGGCCAGGCGTTCGAGGCCCTGCTGGTGCGCCTGATCGCCCATCCGTTGCCCGAGGCGCGCGAGGCCGGCGAGCGCATCCTTTCCCAACTGCGCCTGGTAATCCCTGCGTTCTTGACGCGCGTCGACCGTCCCGACCGTGGGCTGCGTCACGCCCAGTATCTGCGCGACACCGAGGACGCGACGGCGGAAGTGGCCCGCACGACGCTGGGGCACGCCGATCACCAGTCGTCGGGGACCCGTGTGCGCCTACTCGAGTGGGATCCCGACGGCGAGGCCCGCGTCATCGCCCACGCGCTGTGGACCGCATCGGACCGCGGCTACGACGAGGTCCGCGCGGTCGTCGACACGATGAGTGCCGCCGACCGGGCCCGGGTGCTGGCCGCGTATACGGGCGATCGCAGCGACCGCCGCTACAAGCCCGGACGTGCGCTCGAGACAACCACGTATACGTTCGAGATCGTGTGCGACTATGGGGCCTACCGAGACCTGCAGCGACATCGGATGCTCACGCTCCAGGCCCAGCCACTGGGTGTCGCGCTCGGGTGGTCGCTGCCAGAGGAAGTCTCCGAGGCTGGCTGTGGCGATCTCTACGCCCAAGTCATGTCCGACAGCGGCGTGCTCTATGAGCAGCTGGAAGCGACAGTGCCGCTCGCCGGACCCTATGCGGTCAGCCTCGCCCACCGTATTCGGTTCGTGATGGTAATCAACGCCCGGGAGGCCATGCATCTGATCGAGTTGCGCAGCCAACCGCAGGGTCATATCGCCTATCGGGACGTCGCTCAGCAGATGCATCAGCGCATCCGCGAGGTCGGCCATACTGCGATTGCCGACATGATGCAGTTCGTCGATCACTCCACGCCGACGGTCGGTCGGCTGGCAGCGGAGCGGCGGCTGGAGCAGCGACGCACAGGTGATCGCAATGCCCGATAGCCCCAATGGCACTCCACCCTCCCGCCCGCGCCTGGGCGGCATGGCCCTCGCCAACGGCCTGCTCGTCCACGGGCCGACGCACTGGGCCGCCGCAATCCAGCGCGCCGACGGCTCGATCGCGGTCGCCTCGGGCCGCAAGCCGCGATTCAACATCGGGGCGATCGGCGACCTGCCGGTCGTCCGAGGCGTGCTGAGGATCGGGGAATCCGTCGCGGTACTCCCGGTCATGCGGCGCAACCTCCCGGAGGCGCGCTTCGCGATCGAGGAACGAGAGGCTGCCTACACCGTCGTTGGCGCGTTTCTCACCGGCGTTGTGGCGCGCCGCCGCTTACGCTGGCCGATCGCCCAGGAGACCGTGTCCGCGGTCGTCGGGCTCGCGCCGGCGATCGTGTCGCTGCGGACCTCGCGGGCCGCGGCCTGGCATGCGGTCGAGCATAAGAGCATCGCCGCCTACGAGGCGGGCGGGCTCGCCGAGGTGGCACGCGCCGGCGAATATCCCAAGGAGCACCCGCGCTGCGGCAGCAACCTCATCGCCCCGATGATGGTGGCGACGATCGGGACCAACCTGCTGCTGCGGGCCCTGCCGACCGATCGGCGTCCCGGCATGCGGACCGTCGCCGGCGTGATCGGGATCGGTGCCGCGGTCGAGGTGTTCTCGTTCGCGTCGCGTCATCCCGAGCACTTGGTCGCGCGCGGGATCCATGGCATCGGCCATGTGATCCAGGCCACGATCGCCACGAAGGAGCCTGAGGAGTCCGAGCTGCTCGTGGGTGCCGCCGCGCTGCGCGAGATCTGCCGCGTCGAGGGGATCCCCACCGGTACTGCGGTCTAAGGGCCGGAACCGCAGGCAGCACCGGATCGCATACGGTTGGCGTAATGGACTGGGACGGCAACATGGCAGGTGACGCGAGATGAGCAAGGTGCCCAATGCCGTGCGCCGCCGGCTGGCCCCCGCGACGTTCGCGCTGCCGGTCGACAAGATGCGCAGCGGCTATTACTCCGATGCGTATTTCACGTTCTCCCGCGAGGTCCTCGAGCACGACGGGCATCGGCCCCGCGTGCTCATGCAGGTCTTCCAACGCGACGACTCCGTGCTGGGCGGGATCGACGAGGCCCTGGCGATCCTGCGGCTGTGCTCCGGCCGCGACGTCGATGGCCGATGGGTCAACGGCTGGGACGGGCTCAGCGTGCGTGCGCTGTTTGACGGAGATCTGATCGAGCCCTGGGAGCCGGTCCTCGAAATCGAGGGCGACTACTCGCTGTTCTGCCACCTCGAGACGCTGTACCTCGGAGTCCTCGCGCGCCGGACACTGATCAGCCGCAACGTGCGCGACGTGGTCGAGGCCGCCGGAGGAAAGCCGATCATGTACTTCCCGGCGCGGTTCGACCATTGGCACGTCCAGACCGGAGACGGCTGGGCCGCACACATCGCGGGCGCGATCGGGGTCTCCACCGATGCCCAGGCCTCGTGGTGGGGCGGCAAGGGCATCGGGACGGTCCCCCACGGGCTGATCGCCGCATATGGCGGGGACACGGTCCGGGCCGCCGTGAAGTTTGCCGACCGGTTCGCAAATGAACTGTACGTCACCGTCCTGGTGGACTTCGAAAATGACTCGGTGCGCACGGCTCTCGAGGTCGCCGACGCCCTGGGAGACCGCCTGTGGGCGGTGCGCGTCGACACGTCGGACACGATGGTCGACCGCTCCCTATGGCACGAGATGGGGCGCTTCCGCCCGACCGGAGTCGTCCCGGAGCTCGTCGCGAAGGTGCGCCGCGCCCTCGATAATGCGGGGCACGAGCGGGTGCGCATCGTGGCCTCCGGAGGCTTCGATCCGGCACGCATTCGTGCGTTCGAGCGCGCCTCGGTGCCGGTCGACGCCTACGGCGTCGGCAGCTCGCTGCTGCGGGGCGCCAACGATTTCACCGCCGACGTCGTCCGCGTCGACGGCCGCCCGTGCGCCAAGGTCGGGCGCGAGGAGCGCCCCGCCCCGCGACTGGCACCTGTCGTGTGGGACCAGGAGCCATCGGGAGATCCCGCGTGATCGCGTCCGCACGCCTGCACCACGTCGCCTACCTCGTCGCGGACCTCGATGCCGCGCTGTCGATGTTTGTCGCGCGGTATGGGCTGGTTGAGGACATCCGCGAGCTGATGCCCGAACAGGGCGTTGAGGCGATCATGCTGCGCGCAGGCAGCGCCGGCATCGAGCTGATTTCGCCCCTGGACCCGGAAGGAGCCATCGGACGCTTCCTCGACAAGCGCGGCGAGGGCCTGCACCACGTGGCCTTTGCGGTCGACGACATCGACGCGACACTGACCGAGCTCGCGCACGCCGGTGTTGAGCTGATCGATGCCACGCCGCGGCGCGGCCTGGGCGGCCACCGCGTCGCGTTCATCCATCCGCGGTCCGGGGCGGGTGCCCTGACCGAGCTGGTCGAGGTCACCGACGACGCCCACTGACCACGCCGCCGCGCTCCGGCCTGCGCGCGGCAAGCGGTCACATCGGCCACGATAGACTCGACCGCGGCGATCGATACGAAGGAGCACCCATGGCCGGACGTCGGCTGGAAATTGGCTTTGATGGCGGCAACATCCTGCGCGTGACGCTTGATGAGTCGCAGGTCGTCGCGCTCACCGACGCGCTCGGCGACGCGTCCGGGTGGCACCAGGTCGATGCCGACGAGGGAAAGTACTGGGTCAAACTCGCCGACTTGCAGTTTCTGCGTATCCCGGATGACGGCCCCCATGGGGTCGGTTTCTCGCGCGAGTAGGCGGAACGCGTGGACCTGGGACTGGTCGGGCGTACGAACGCCGGCAAAACCGCACTGTTCAACCTGATCACGGAATCCTCCGCCGAGGTCGCGCCGTACCCGTTCACGACCCGCGAGGCACTGCGTGGCATGGCGGAGGTCCCCGACCCCCGGGTCGACGCGATCGCCGACGCGCAGGACATCCCACGCAGGGTCCAAGCACAGGTGCAGGTCGTGGACATCCCGGGTCTGGCCGCCGGTGCCGGCCAGGGTGAAGGGCTTGGTGGCAAGGCGCTGGGCGAGCTGCGCCAGACAGACGCGCTGATCCACGTGATCCGAGCGTTTGCCAATCGCGAGGTACCGCACCCCGACGATGCGATTGACCCCGTCGCTGACGCGGAAGCAATCGACCTCGAGCTGATCCTGGCCGACCGCGAACAAGTCGAGCGACGCCTCGAGAAGGTCCGCAAGGGCGCCAAGTCCGGCGACGCGGCCGCGCGGGCCGAGCTGGTGCTGCTGGACCAGCTGGCCACGGAACTCGACGCGGGGACACCGGTGCGGGTGGCCGCCGATGACGATGCCCGCACGCTGGCTGCCGAGATGGGGCTGCTGACGGTCAAGCCGGTGCTCTATGTGCTCAACGCCGACGACCCTGGCGATCCGCCCGCGGACCTTGCCGCGTACGCAGGATCGCGGCACGCACAGGTGATCGCCCTCGCGGTCGGGACCGAGCTTGAGCTGGCCCAACTCAGCGACCAGGAGGCCGCCGAGCTCGCAGCCGAGATGGAGCTCGGCGATGTACGCGGCGCCGACGCGGTCGTGCGCGCCGCCTACGATCTCCTTGATCTGGTCACGTTTTTCACCGGCTCGGGGCCGCCGGAGGCCCGCGCATGGCCGATCCGACGCGGCCTTACCGCGGATCGCGCGGCTGGCAAGATCCATTCGGACCTGGAGCGTGGCTTCATCCGTGCCGAAGTCGTGCCCTGGGAGGATCTCGTCCGAGCGGGCTCGTTCGCGAAGGCCCGCGAGTCGGCCCATGTGCGCATGGAGGGCAAAGATTACGTTGTCCAGGAAGGCGACGTGCTCCAGATCCGCTTCGCGGTCTGACCGTCCGCCTTCCGACCGCAGGGGGGCGGCGGCCTAGCGGGCGTCCTCGATCATTCCGGCTGCGACGGTGCGGTTGTCGGCTTCGTCGATGAGCACAAAGCCGCCGGTCACACGGCTGCGGCGATACGGATCGCACATCAGCGGTGCGGAGGTCCGCAGCCGGACCCGACCGATGTCGTTCAGCCCGAATGCCGCCATGTCCCGCTCTCCCGCGAGCGTCTCGACGTTCACGCGCTCCTCGAGCGCGACGACGATCGCCTGCGCGGTCCGCGTCGTGTGCTTGATCACCAGCCGATCCCCGACGCACAGTGGGCGCTCGGACATCCAGCAGATCGTCGCGTCGAGTTCTCGGGCCACCACGGGCGCATCGTCCGGCACGCAGATCAGGTCGCCGCGCGAGACATCCAGATCGTCTTCGAGCCGAACCGTCACCGACAGCGGCGCACTCGCCTCATCGCGCTCCCCGTCGTAGGTGTCGATCGCCGCGATGCGCGTCCGCTGGCCCCCGGGCAGCACGAGTACCTCGTCGCCGGTGCGCAGCACGCCGCTTGCGAGCTGGCCGGCGTAGCCACGGTAGTCGGCATCGATCGGGCGCGCGTCGGCGGCGTCCGGCACAGAGACCCCGTCGCCCCACGAGACGGCCGCGCCCGGCCGAATCACCCACTGGACAGGGAACCGGGTCGGCGTGTCGGCGAGACCGTCGGCCTCGAGGTCGACGGTCTCGAGGTGCTCCAACAGCGTGGGGCCGCCATACCACGGCATCTCGACCGAGCGGTCCACGACGTTGTCGCCGTTCAGCGCTGAGATCGGGATCGCCGACACCTCGCGAACGGGCAGCGGCGCCAAGAACTCGCGGATCTCGGCCACGATGCGTGTAAACGTCTCCTCGCTGTACCCAACCAGATCCATCTTGTTCACGCACACCACCAGGTGTGGGATCCCGAGCAGTGCGCTGATGTACGCGTGACGCTTGGATTGCTCCAGCACACCCTTGCGGGCGTCGATCAGCACGATCGACAGGTCGGCGGTCGAGGCTCCGGTCACCATGTTGCGCGTGTACTGCTTGTGGCCGGGCACATCGGCGATGATGAACCGCCGACGATCCGTGGCGAAGTACCGATAGGCGACGTCGATCGTGATGCCCTGCTCGCGCTCGGCGCGCAGGCCGTCGGTAATCAGCGCCAGGTCGAGCCCGCCCTCGCTGCTGCGGCGCCGACTCGCCTCGGCCACCTGCACGAGCTGGTCCTCCAGGACCTGCTTGGTGTCGTACAGCAGCCGCCCGATGAGGGTGCTCTTGCCGTCATCGACGGATCCGGCGGTTGTGAACCGCAACAGGCCGTACGCGCTCAAAAGTACCCGGCCTTCTTGCGGTCTTCCATCGCGGCCTCGGAGACCCGGTCGTCCGCGCGGGTCTCGCCGCGTTCGGTCACGCGAGTCGCGGCGATCTCGGTAACGACCTCGTCGAGCGTCGTGGCGAGGGACCGCACGCCCCCGGTGCAGCGCATGTCCCCCACCGTCCGGTACCGCACCGTGGCGGTCTCGACCCGCTCGCCATCAAGGAGCTCGGTGCCTTCGCGCCAGGCGTACAGCATCCCGTCGCGGGCAAAGACCGGGCGCTCGTGGGCAAAGTAGATCGACGGGACCTCGAGCTGCTCCTGGGCGATGTACTCCCACACGTCGAGCTCGGTCCAGTTCGACAGCGGGAACACCCGCACGTGCTCGCCCGGACGGATGCGTCCGTTGTAGAGATTCCACAGCTCCGGGCGCTGCGACTTGGGGTCCCACTGGCCGAAATCGTCGCGAAATGAGAACACCCGCTCCTTGGCCCGGGCGCGTTCTTCGTCGCGGCGGGCGCCACCGAACGCCGCGTCAAACCGGTGCTCGGCGATGGCGTCGAGCAGCGTGGTGATCTGCAGGCGGTTGCGGGACGCACGCGGTCCGCGCTCCTCGACGACCCGCCCACGATCGATCGACTCTTGGACGGAGGCGACGATCAGGCGCTCGCCCAGCTCCGCCACGCGCCGGTCGCGGAACGCAATCACCTCACAGAAGTTGTCGCCCGTGTCCACGTGCATCAGCGGGAACGGGAAGCGCGCCGGGCGAAAGGCCTTCTCGGCGAGGCGCAAGAGCACGATCGAGTCCTTGCCGCCGCTAAACAGCAGTACGGGGCGCTCGAGCTCGGCGGCAACCTCGCGCATGATGTGAATCGCCTCGGATTCGAGCGCATTGAGATGGGTCAGCGAGACATGGTCAATGGCGGAGCTCACGCCTCCCCCAGCTCGGATGCCATGGGTCCGACCACCGGACCGATGGCCCGACGGTGCAGCTCGTTGCCACACCGCATCACGCCGCCGGACCGTCGGTGGGCAGATGCAGTCCGCACTCGGTCTTCTCCGATCCCGCCCAGCGGCCCTCGCGTCCCGCGCCGGGCAGCGTGCACGGTGCACACCCGATCGAGGCGTAACCCTCGTCGTGCAGTGGGTTGTACGGCAGGTCGTGGCGTGCGATGTAGGCCCACACGTCGGTGTCCGTCCAGTCGGCAAGCGGGCTCGCCTTCCAGACGCCACGGCGATCGTCGCGGACCAGCTTCGGCGTCTCGCCCCGGGTCGACCCCTGCTCGCGGCGCAGACCGGTGACCCAGCCGTCCACGCCGCCAAGCGCCTTGTCGAGCGCGGCAACCTTGCGCTCGCCGCAGCAGTGCTCGGCCGTCCACGGGACCCCATCGGGTCGGGTCGCGTCGAAGACCTCGATCGTGATGCCGTAGCGCTCCTCGACGTTGCGCCACGTCGCCCGCGTCTCCGCGAACAGCACCCCAGTATCGATCGTGAACACCCGCGCGGTCGGCTCGAGGCGCAGCAGCGTGTCGAGCAGCACGGCCTCTTCCTTCTGGAACGAGCAGGCGAGTGCCAAGCGCGGATGGAACCGCTCCAGCATGTACCGGAGCAGTTCCTCGGCGCTATAGGCCTCGGCATCGGGCACGTATGTGGCGCTGGCGGTGCTCAGACTGCGCATTCGCCCTCGCCCCGCATGACCTTGAACGGCTCAGCGCGGTTCCAGTCGACGAACTCGTTGATCGTTTCGGCGCTGTATTCGACCGGCAGCGTGGCTTCGGCTGCCAGGGCTTCGAAGGCCTGGTGCCCGATGCGATCGACGAAGGCGTTGAACACCTCGCCGTCGGTGCGGTCCGACTCGTAGAAGCGGAGCCAGCGGCCCACCACCTCGGGAATCCGCTTGGCCGGCAGGCGCAGTTTGAGTCGCTGCCCCATGCGCACTTCGCCCCCCTCGTACTGCCCGCCGACGTGCGGGATGTACGAGGGGATGGTCCGGTCGCCGATCTTCATCGAGGCACCGTAGAACCCGATGTTGGCGATGTGATGCTGGCTGCAACCGTTTGGACAGCCGCTCATCTTGATGTGGATCTGACGCGTCAACGGATCGGTGATCTGCATGGCGTCGATGTACTCCTCGATGGCGCGGTTGAGGCCCATCGAGCTAGTGATGCCCAGCTTGCAGCTGTCGGTCCCGGGGCATGAGACCACGTCGTTGATCTCGCGCGCCCCGGCCGTCCCGAGATCGAGCGCAACCAGGCGCTGCCACACGGCGCAGACCGCCTCGTCGCGCACCCAGCGCAGCACGAGGTTCTGCTGCACGGTGGTGCGGGCATATCCGCCGGAGAACTCGCGCATGATGTTCGCCAGGCCGCGGAACTGTTCCGGGCTCAGATCGCCACGCGGGACGCGGACCTCGACCGTGGAGAACCCGGGCTGACGCTGCGGGATGACGTTCGAGGCGCGGAACCGCGCGAACCGTGCATCGGTGGCGTCGGGCTGCGGGACCTCGACCGGGACTGTGGGCGCGTTGTTCGCTTCGTCATGTACGAACAGCAACCGGTCGAGATCGTAGTCGCGCTCCTGGACCCAGTCGCCGCGCAGTTCCTCATCGACCATCTCGCGGAACGCGTCCATGCCGATGCGGTCGACCAGGACCTTGATGCGGGCGCGGGCGCGATTCTTGCGCAGCTCGTCCTGCCGATCGAAGATCCGTAGGACCGCCTCGGTCACCTTGATGTATTCGCCGTCGTCGGCGCGCACGAAGTCATAGAGCGTCGGTGCGACGCGCGGCATGATCGACGTTCCGCCACCGATCCGGATCTCGAATCCACGCACGAGCTCACCGTCGATCTCGCGCACGCGGGGAATGAACCCGTCGTCGTGGATGCCGGTAATCGCCCGGTCCTCGTCGGTGGCCGTGAATGCCGTCTTGAACTTGCGCGGCATCAGCTGGCAGACCTCGTTGCGCACGAAGTAGCGCACATACGCACCGGCGTACGGCGTCGGGTCAAACAGCTCGCCCTCGCACACGCCGGCCCACGGGTCGCCGGTGACATTGCGCACGGTGTTGCCGCAGCCCTCCCGCGACGATAGGCCGGCGTCGGAGATCTCGCGGATCAACTTGGTGATGTCGATCAGCGGGATGTGATGCAGCTGCACGCATTGGCGCGTGGTGATGTGGCCCTTGCGCAAGGGTGCCCAGCGCTCCACGGCGTCGGCGAACATCTCGAGCTGTTCCGGGTTCACACCGCCGAACGGGATCTTGATCCGCACCATCTGGACGTCGGGCTGTCGCTGCCCATAGACGCCTTGGCGCAGACGGAACCCGATGAACTCGTTCTCCGGGATCTCACCCCGCAAGAACCTGACGGCCTCGGTATCGAAGTCGTCGAACTCGCGCGCGATGATCGGAATGACGTGCCCCGGGACGTTCGCGTGGACTTCCGGGTTCTCAAGCGTCCCCGTTCGGCCGGACGGGGCGTCGGAGTGGGCACTTCGGGCGGGTGTGCGATCGGAAGCCATCGACCTCGTCTCTTTTCGGTCCGACACGGGGGACGGCGCGGCTGCGCCGAGGATCGATCGCTTTATACCATAAATACCAGTGATTTTACCGTGTTTTACTTGACGGAACGGGTTGGCTATTAGCTGGCGCATCGTGCTGGCCGGAGCCGTCGTCGGCCCTCGCTATCGCGGAGCCCCCGTTAGAGCAGCGTCGCGTCGGACCCGGGCCCTTCAAGGCGTGACTTGACCTGGACCTCTGCGGCGTTCAGGCGCATGAGCGCCAGCGCCTCGGGGCTCGCCTGCTGCGGCCCGGCGGGAGGCGGCGGCCCGTGATGCCAGGCAACGCAGTGCAAGAGGGACAGCCGGCGTGCGTCCTCAAGCTCGGCCGTACGCGCCGCGGCAGCGACAATCTCCAGCCCGAGGGCGACGTGCCCCAACAGCCGGCCTTCCTCGGTCGCTTCGAAGGTCGCCGCGATGCGCCAGGCTCGCGTGTAACCCAAATCGTGCACGAGCGCCGCCGTGACCAGCAGGTCCGCATCGACGCGGGGGTGCCAGGTGCACAGCGTCTGGCATAGCGCGGCGACACCAACGGTGTGCTCGACGAGCCCGCCGATATACGCGTGGTGGCCGGAGCGCGTGCACGGGACCTGCCGCCAGGCGATAGCCAGGGTCTCGTCGCCGGTCAGTGCGGCAAGCGTGCGACGCAGGCCCGGGTCGGCGACCTCGTCCGCGAGATGCAGCACGAAGCCGAACAGCTCATCCGGATCTCGGTGACTGCGCGGCACCAGCTGGGTGTCGGCGGCCTCCTCCCCGGCGGGGCGCACGTGACTGATCAGCAGTTCGAGGCGCCCGCCGCGCTGCTCCGCCCGTCCGGCGACGCGCACCGGGGCGCCGGGTGTCAGACGCTCGGCGAACCAATCGGGCTGGTCAAAGATCACACCCCGCGCCGAGCCGGTCGCATCGGCGAGCACGACGGACAAGAACGGCTTTCCGCCGCGCGAGAGTCGGCGTTCCACCTCGCGCACCGCGAACACGCCCTCGAAGGGGGCTCCGGGTGTGAGCTGGGCGAGTCCGCTCATCGATCCATGGCCGGGCATAGGAGCCGATAGTCGCAGGTCCGGCACGCCCATGACGGCTGCGGCGCGAACCGCCCCGCAGCGATCTCGTCGAGCGTGGCGTGGGCGAGTTCGACGGCCGCCGCGATCTCCGCGCCGTCCGGGTTCTCGCGCCGGTTCTCGCCCTCGAGAACGTACTCGAGGGTGGCGACGCGCGGCTCGACCTGCCACGCCTCCCGCGCGCCGGCCAGGTACAGACGCATGACCAATCGCGCGTCGTCGTCGCTGCCGCTCGGCGGTGCCCCGGTCTTGTAGTCCACAAGTCCGAACCCGCCGTGCGGCAGACGATCGACGCGATCGATGCGTCCGTGGACGCGATGCGGACCGATGCGCAAGGTGAACGGGCGCTCGACGGCGACCGCCGTCACGCCGCTACTGCGGGTGCGCGCGACCAACGCGGGAAACCGCTCGCGGGCGAGGGCGAGCGCATGCTGGGCCTGTGGCGTATCCGCGATGCGCGCCTTGGCGAGCTCCGTGGCGAAGCGGGTCACGAGCTCGTCGGCCTGACCGGACCCGTTGCCCGGACGAAAGTATGCCTCGAGGGCCGCATGGGCCGCGGTGCCGACCTCGCGCGACGGGTCCGGGCGAGGCGGGATGCGATCCACGTGGGCAAATCGGTATTGCAGCGGGCAGTTCCGGTACCGAGCGATCGCGGTAATTGAGGCGGTGGTGCCCGGACGGGGCCCGCGTCCGGGCACCACCGGCGCCACCGGCGCCGGATCCGCAACGAGCGCCGACGCGCGCACCTGGATCAACTCCGCCAGCGCGTCGGCGAGTTCCGGATCGTCTGCAGGCACCTCGTCCGCCGCCCGCCGCTCGGCTGCGCGCATGGTCGCCGCCTCCAGGCGCGCCCGCGCAGCCCCGATGGCCATCAGCTGTGTGCGCGCGGGGCCGTCATCTACGTGCTCGACCGTCGCCCCGGCGGTGGATTCGAGGGCCTCGGTGACAAACCGGGACGGCGCCTGCGGGACCCCGGTCCCCGACGAGCGCACCCAGCACACGGTCAGGTGCGTGCGCGCACGTGTCATTGCGACGTAGGCGAGTCGCCGGGACTCGGCGACGTGTGCATCGGCGTCGCGGGGCAGCGCCTCCGGAAGCAATGCATCCGGGATATCGGGGCCCGGCCGGTGCCGGCCGGGCCAGTTGAAATGCGTCATCCCGACCACCGATACGGCGTCGAACTCCAAACCTTTCGCCTGGTGGACGGTCATGATCTGCACCCCGTCGCGTTCCCGCGGGGCACCGGCGTCGCCGCGATAGCCGAGATCCGCCAACCGCGACAGCAGCCCGGCCACATCGCGCGGTGTGAGGTTGGCTCGCGCCGCGACAAGCTCATCCACCAAGCGCTCGAGCGCTCCGAGCGCTGCCACCCGCGAGGCGCCTTCGGCCCCCCCCGTAGCGATGGCCCGCCGACTCAGGCCCGTGCGGTCGACGACGCTGCGGATCGCGTCGCGGGCGTCGCTCTCGGCGACGGCACGACCGACCTCCTCGAGGGTCTCAGCGAATGCGGTGTTGCCCCCCGCGTCGGCGATCGCGGCGCACAGCGCGTCCGCCACCGGCTGGGTGCGGTGCGTGGCAACGACCTCGGCAGCGAGGGTCCAGGGAACTCCCCACGCGGGATCCGCGACGATACGTAGATGCGCGGGCGCATCGGTCGGGTCGACCGCTGCGCGCAGCCAGGCAAGCGCCGTACGCACCTCCGCGCGCTCCATCAGACCAACGCCGCCGCGCACCTGATGCGGGATGCCGGCCCGCTCAAACGCGGTCACCAGTGGCGCGGCCTCCAACCGCACGGCGCGCATCAGCACGGCCTGCTCGTGATACGGGATCCCCGCCGTCGCGTGGGCGATCACCGCATCGACGACGGCCTGGGCCTGTGCGTCGGGATCCCGAGCCTCGACGAAGCGCGGCACCGGTCCGCGCGCGTCGTCACGCGCGGTGAGCGTCTTCGGTGTCCGGTCGGGAATCGGCGCGACGACGGCGCCCGCGGCGTTAAGAATCGTCTGTGTCGACCGGTAGTTGCGCTCGAGCAGGATCTGCTCGGTGCCCGGGAAGCGGCGGCGAAAGTCGGCCATGTTCTTGCCCGACGCCCCGCGGAAGCGATAGATGCCCTGGTCGTCGTCGCCGACGACGACCACGCTCCCATCCGGATCCGCCACGGCAAAGATCAGCTCGGCCTGCGCATGATTGGTGTCCTGGAACTCGTCCACCAACAGGTGCTGCACTTCGTGACGGATCGCCGCGAGGCGGTCGCCATGGGTGCGCACGAGCGCCAGGGCCCGCACGATCGACATGCCAAAATCCTCAAGACCCTCGGCGGCAAGCCATGCGTCATGGGCCGCGAACACCCGGGCGAACTCCAATTCGCGGCGGGCGCGCACCTCCTGATCGCGGCCGCTGGCCGCACTCACCGCCTCCTTGGCCCACGACAGGTAGTCAGCCGAGCCGACCAGTTCGTCGCGACACCGGTCGATACGCGTGATCATCTGATCGACCAGTCGCGCAAGGTCGCCACGCACCGAGTGGGCGCGCAGATCGAGCTCGGCGATCCGGTCGAGCACGATCATCTTGCGCAGTTCCTGGTCGGCCGGCACCAGCACAGGGGCGAGCCCGTAGTCGACGCCGTGGCGGCGCACGACGTCCTGAGCCCAGGAGTGCAATGTCGACACGCGTAGCGTTTCGTGGGAGCGACCGAGCAGGTCTTCTGCGCGGAGGCGGAGCTCCTCGGCGGCCTGACGGGTGAACGTGACGCCTAACACCCGTCCGGGCTCATTGCCCTGTTCGACGAGCCATGCCAGACGTCGGCACAGCACCCGCGTCTTACCCGCGCCCGCACCGGCCAGGACCATCAGCGGCCCCGACGGGTGGGTCACCGCTGCGCGCTGCTCGGGTGTGAGATCGTCCAGCACCGGACAGTTGATCCTAGACCGCGCAGCGGACGGGCGAGCGCCTTGGTAGCATCGCGACCCGTGGCTGACGTGAGACCGTTTCCCGCACTGCGCTATCGCGACGCCGCGGGCGCGCTCGGCGACCTCGTCGCCCCTCCGTACGATGTCATCTCGCCGGACGAACGTTCCGCGCTCTTGGCCCGCAGTCCGTATAACGCCGTTCGGCTCGAGCTACCGGATCCGCCGTACGAGGCCGCCGCCCAGGTGATCGCCGACTGGCAGGCCGCCGGCATCCTCGGACGCGCGGAGACCCCCGGGCTCGTGGCCTGGACGCAGACGTTCACCCTCGACGGCGCGCGGCTCGAGCGCAAGACGCTGTTGGCGACCGTCAAGCTTGAGCCGTACTCGGCTCGCGTGGTCCGCCCGCATGAGCGGACCCACAGCGGTCCGAAGGAAGACCGCCTGCGCCTGTACCGCGCCGTGCGCACGCATATCTCGCCGGTGTTCGGTCTCTATCCGGACCCGGCGGGTGCGGGTTGGGACGCCGCGCTGATCGGCGATCGGGCCCCGGAGGCGACATTTCGCTCCGATGGCGGCGCCGTCGAGAACCGCGTCTGGTGGATCGATGACCCCGACGCCCTGGCGGGGATCGCCGCGGCACTCGCCGACACGTGGATCCTGATCGCCGATGGACATCATCGCTATGAGACCGCCCTCGCCTATCAGGCCGAACAGCGCGCGACCGGGCGCGTGGACGACCTCGAGCGCCCGTACGACTTCGTGCTGATGGGCCTGACCGCCCTGGATGATCCGGGCCTGGTCGTGCTGCCCACCCACCGGATCCTTGCCGAATGGCCCGCCGGTGCCGGAGCACGGCTGACCGCGACCCCCGCCGCCGACCTGGATGACATGACGGCGGCGCTCCATGCCGCACCGCTGGGGCAGCCGGCGATGGGACTGGTCACCGGCGACGGATTCTGGTTGCTGACCGGATCACTCGCTCCCGACGCCACCCCGGGTGAACGGCTCGACGTTGCCGTGCTCGAGCGCGAGATCCTGATTCCGGATCTCGGCGACGACCAGGCGGCGCTCGCCCATCGCGAGGCACTCTGGTACACCAAGGACGCCGCCGAAGCCGTCGAGCAAGTCACCACGGGGAGGGCCGCCGCCGCGGTGATCATCCGGCCGCTGCCCAAGGACGCCGTCGCCGCCGTGTCCGACGCGGGCCAAACGATGCCCCAGAAGTCGACCTACTTCTATCCCAAGCTCTGGACCGGCGTAGCGTTCCACTCGCTGGTCGCGACTGCGGGGTAGCGCCACCCACGCGAGCCCGGCAGCTAGGCCAGCGCACCGCCATTCGGGCCCACCGGGGGTCGGCGCGGCGCGAGCTCGGCAACCAGCGCGCGAAACCGATCGCCGCGCTCTTCAAAGCTCGTGAACTGGTCGAAGCTGGCGCAGCCAGGCGCGAGCAGGACGACCTCGCCGGGTGCGGCCGCGGCGCTTGCCGCCGCGACGGCGTCGGCGAGTGTGCCCGCGTCGCGTGTCGGCACGCCCGCAGCCCGCATCGCCGCACCGATCTCGGGCCCGGCCTCCCCGATCAAGTACACGCAGCGGACGCCCACCGCCTGGGCGGCCGTGGCAAGCGGCGCAAACGAGGCCCCTTTGGGCTTGCCACCGGCGATCAGATGCACGCCGTGCGGGTACGCGTCGAGTGCCGCACTGGCGGCATCGGTATTCGTCGCCTTCGAGTCGTTGACGAAGGTCACGCCGTTGTACTTCGCGACAACTTCCAATCGGTGTGCCACCCCGGCGAAGCTCGCCAGGCCCGCGGCGATCTCGGTGCCGGTCAGGCGCGCGGCGTGGGCGACCAAAGCCGCGGCCGCCATGACGTTCTCGCGATTGTGTCGCCCCCGCAGCGGAATTGCATCCCAGCCAACAACCATGCCGAGGCCGTCCACATGCAGACCCCCCTGGGACCAGGCGATGTCATCCGGTCCACGGCGCGCGCCGTCACGGAGCACGCGCGGCCGCGCGCGCCCCGGAATCTCCCATCCCTCCGGCGCAATCGCCAGATCGTCCGCGGTCATCGCTTGGAAGATCCGCAATTTGGCCGCCCGATATTCGCCCATGCTGCGGTGGCGATCCAGGTGGTCCGGTGTGAGGTTCAACACGACCGCTGCACGCGGATGGAATCGGTCGACGTCCTCGAGCTGGAAGCTCGAGCACTCCGCGACGAGCCACGTGGAGGGGTCGACCGAATCGACCAGCGATGTCAGTGGAAGACCCTGGTTGCCACAGGCCAACGCCGAGCGGCCGGCCGCTCGCAGGAGGTGCGCCGCCAACTCGGTCGTCGTCGTCTTCCCGTTGGTACCCGTCACGGCAATGATCGGGTTCGACAGCTCGCGCGACGCCAGTTCGATCTCGCTGATGACCGATGCTCCCGCGGCGCGTGCGGCGACGACCTGGGCGGCATCGCCGGGCACACCTGGACTCTTGACGACAAGCGCGACGTCCGGAACTGGGTCGAGGTGTTCGCCCCGTACATCGACGCCAAGCGCCGACAGCTCAGGAGCGTCGACCGGCTCGGTATCCACCGCGACCACGTGCCAGCCGCGGCGCACCAACATGGCCGCCGCGGCGGATCCGGAGCGTCCCACGCCGACGACCAGCGCGGTCTTCATCGGTGTACCGAGCGGAAATACAACGTGAATCCGATCGACCCCACGATCAGGGCGATCAGCCACAGGCGCACGATGATCTTGGTCTCGCTCCAGCCCGCCATCTCGAAATGATGGTGCAGCGGAGCCATCAGAAACACGCGACGCCGGTACCGGCGAAACACGACGACCTGGACCATCACCGAGACCGCTTCGGCCACGAATACGGCGCCGATGATGATCAGCAGCACCTCGGTCTTGGTCATGACCGCCAGTGCCGCGATCGCGCCGCCCAGCGCGTACGACCCGGTGTCTCCCATGAACACCGCCGCCGGGAATGAGTTGAACCACAGAAAGCCGATGCACGACCCCATCAGGGTGGCGGCGAACATAGCGAGGTCCTGTTGGCCGCTCACGAAGGCGATGCCGGTGTACACCAGCAGCGCCACCGCGCAGGTCCCGGCCGCCAGGCCGTCGAGACCGTCGGTGAGGTTCACGGCGTTTGCCGCGCCGGACACGACGAGCAGGACGACGAACACGAACACCACTGGACCGACGGACACGATCGTGTCGTTGAACTGCAGCCCGAGCGTCGTGGGGACACCGACCACGTGGACCGCGACGAATGCAAGTACCAACGACACCGCCGCCAGGCCCAGAAGCCGCCACCGCGCGGCCAGTCCACCCGAACGCTTGCTGACGATCTTCCGGTAGTCGTCGACGAACCCAATCGCGCCGCAGGCAAGGGTCACGAACAGCACCAGCATCGCGCTGGTGCTCCGCCCAGACAGGATCAGAAACGGGACCGTCGTCGCGAACACGATCAGCAGACCGCCCATCGTCGGGGTGCCGCGCTTGGCGTCGTGTCCGGCAGGGATCAGCCCTTGCGGGCGCACGAACTGGCCGACCTCGTTCTTGCGCAGCCACGTGATGAACTTCGGCCCGAGAAAGAGCATCAGTGCGGCGGCGCCGATTGCGGCGATCAGGATCTGTGACACTAGGCAAGCACCTGGCACACGCGCTCGAGCGCGACCGACCGTGAGGCCTTGACAAGCACCGTGTCGCCGTCGTGCACAAGCCCGCCGATTCCCGTCGCCGCGGCCGAACTGTCGGTGAACCGGACCGACGGGACGCCTGCCGCGCCCGCGACGTAGCCGGCCGAGCGTGGACCGACGGCAACCAGGAAATCGATGCCCAGCTGGGCGACGAGCTCACCGACCTCGCGATGAAACCGGGCCTCGTCTGGCCCGAGCTCCATCATGTCGCCGAGCACGGCCACCCGTCGCCCGCGGCGCTCGGCCAGATCGCGCAGCGCCGCGCCCATCGCGACGGGGTTGGCGTTGTAGCAGTCCTCGATCAGGGTCCCACCGCCCGCCAGGGGCCGCTCCTGGCCACGCATCGCCGACAGCGCGACGTCGACGACGGTTCCCGGTGGCGGACACAGCCCGAGGGCAGCACAGCACTCCCACGCCGCGGCGCCGTCTTGTTGCTGCCAAGCCTTGCCCAACGAGATCGCGACGTCGTCCGGGAGGCGGTCGAACGCGCGGATCTCGACGCCTGCCGGCAGTGCATCCAGAAATGGCGCCAACAGCGGCTCGTCGGCCGGCACGACGGCGCTGTCGCCATCCGCAAGCTGCGACAAGATCTCCGCCTTCGCCGCCGCAATCGCCTCGATGGAGTCAAGGAGCTCCAAATGGACGGGCGCGATCGACGTGATGCAGGCGACGTGGGGCCGGGCGAGCTCGACCAGCGCGGCGATCTGGCCGGTGCCCCGCATGCCCATCTCGACGACGGCGACCTCGGTGCCCTCGCGAAGATCGAGCATCGACAACGGCACGCCGACCTCGGTGTTGCGGTTGCCCGCGGTACCGTGCACGCGGACGTTCGCCGCCCGGAGCATCGCGACCAGGATGTCCTTCGTCGTCGTCTTGCCGACGGACCCGGTGATGGCCACGACGGTCGCCCCCGAGCGCGCCAGTGACCGTCGACCCGCCTCCTGCAGCACGGCCAACGGATCCGGAGACGTGACGACGGTGCCCCCGGTCGCCTGGACGGACTCCGCGATCGCCGGCCACGCGCCCTCGCCGACCAGCGCCGCGGCGGCGCCGCGTGCCAGAGCGTCGGCGGCGTGCGCCCCCCCGTCCTGGGTCTCGCCGACCAGACCCACGAACAGGCGCCCTGACAGGTGCTCGCGTGAATCCACCGATGCACCGTCGACGACGACGCGCGGGTCACCCGACACCACGCACGCGTCCAGGCCTGCGAATAACTCCTCAAGGACCCAGTTCACCCAGCATGCTCCCGCAGAACGTCATGTGCGACATCACGGTCGTCGAACGGCAAGATGCGGCCGGCGATCTCCTGACCGCGCTCGTGCCCTTTGCCGGCGATCAGCACCACGTCACCCGGTTCCGCCAGGGCAACCGCCTCGGCGATTGCGGCCCGGCGATCGGGCTGAATCCGTAGATGCCCGCGTGCGTCACCCGCATCGACAACGATCTCATCGATGATGGTATCGGGATCCTCGGAGCGCGGGTTGTCCGAGGTGACGATCGCCACGTCGGCGAGGTGCGCGGCGATGTATCCCATAAGGGGCCGCTTGCCCCGATCGCGATCACCGCCGCACCCGAAGACGACGATGACCCGATGCGGGCCGGCCAGCCCGCGCACCGTGCGGAGCACGTTGGCGAGCGCGTCCGGGGTGTGGGCGTAATCCACCAATACCTGGAATGCCTGTCCGGCAATGACCGGCTCGAGCCGGCCTGGTACGCCCGCTAACCCTGCGATGCCGCGCGCGACCTGCTCGTGCGGGACCGACAACAGCTCCGCGACGGCGACGACGCCCAGGATGTTGAGCAGGTTGAAGTCCCCGCGCAGGTGACTTGTCAGTTCCAGGACGCCGCGGGGTGTCGCGATCCGCGCCCACGTGCCCGTCGCGGTCTGCTGGTGCTCCATCGGACGAATCTCGGCCCGGTGGTGGAGCCCGTACGCGAGCGCGCCGAGATCCTCCACCAGTCGGGCGCCGTACGGATCGTCGACGTTGGCGGCACCCGGCGGGTTCGGCCCGTCCCCTGCTGGCCGATCGAATAGGCTGCGCTTGGCCTGGAAGTACGCCTCCATGTCCCGGTGGTAGTCCAGGTGGTCCTGCGAGAGGTTCGTGAACAGGACCGCCGCGAAGGGGACGCCCGCGACCCGACGCTGCACCAGCGCGTGCGAGGACACCTCCATCGCGCAAGCCCCGTCGCCCGCGTCGCGCATCCGCGCCAGCAGCCGCTGGAGCATGACCGGATCCGGGGTGGTGTGGGTCGCCGGCTCGGATCGCCCACCCACAACGACCTCGACCGTGCTGATGAGCCCGGACGACGATGTCCCGGAGCCAAGCATCGCCTGCAGCAGGTAGGCCGAGGTCGTCTTGCCGTTGGTGCCCGTCACGCCGACGGTGCGCACCACCGATCCCGGATGATCCTCGAGCGCCCCGGCGATCAGGGCGATCGCAAGACGCGCGTCGGGCACGACGAGCTGCGGGACGTCCACGGGCACGACGCGCTCCACGACCAATGCGGATGCGCCGTGGTTGGCCGCATCCTGGGCGAAGTCATGGCCGTCGGCAGTGACCCCGGGAACGCAGACGAAGACCGCACCCGGCGCACTGTCATCGGATCGAACGGCCACGCGATCGACGCCGACCGTGGTCCCCACGGTCGGCGCAATCGCCAGACGGCTGCCGGGCACGACCTGAACCAGTTGCTCAAGCATCATCAGCATGTCCGCTGACCCGGTTGGGCTCCTCGATTCACCCGGGCGGAATGCCCAGCCGGATCAGCGCCATCGACGCGATCTGGCTGAACGCCGGCGCGGCCACGGTACCGCCATACGTGCCAACGCCCGGCTCATCCACGGTGACCACGATGACCAACCGCGGATGGTTGGCCGGAACATAGCCCGCGAACGAGGACACGAACAGTGAATTGCTGTACTTGCCGTCGCTCCCGATGACCTGCGCGGTGCCGGTCTTGCCGGCCACTGAGTAGCCCTTGACGGTCGCTGCATCGCCGGTGCCCTGCGTAGAGACGACCTTGCGCAGCATGCCGTCGAGCTCTTGCGCGGTGGTGACGGAGATAATCCGCGGGCCCGCCGGATAGACAACCGGCTTGCCCCCCACCTTGGCCACTAGATGCGGCGTGACCAGGCGGCCGCGGTTGGCGATCACCGAGTATGCGCGCGCGATCTGGAGCTGGGTCGCAGACACCCCCTGCCCGATCGGGACATTGCCGATCGAGACGCCGGACCAGCCCGGGCCCTGATACTGGGGGAAATAGCCCGTGCTCTCACCGGGATAGTCGATGCCGGTGGGACGGCCGAAGCCGAACTTGGAGACCCAGCCGGCCAGCGCAGGGTAGCCGACGCGCTCGGCGACCTTGATAGTGCCGATATTGCTTGAGCGCTCGAGGATCTCGGACACCGACCACACCTTGCTGCCGTGGGACTCGGCGTCGTGGATCTTGACGTCGAAGAGCGGCAGGACGCCCGGGACCGCGATCCTCGTGCTGGGCGTCACGACGCCCTCCTGGATCGCACCGGCCATGGTGACGATTTTGAAGATCGAGCCCGGCTCGAACTGGTCGGTGACCGACCGCAGGCGGGCAGTCACAGGATCGAACTGGGCGCGGTCGTTCGGGTTGTAGCCCGGTGAGGTCGCCATCCCGAGGATCGCACCGGTCTGCGGCTGCATCACGATGCCGCTGACCGACTTTGCCCGAAACTGCGCCTGCGTGGCCGCGAGGATCGACTCGAGGTTGGCCTGAATGTTGTAGTCCAGGGTTAGCTGGACGGTCTCGCCGGGCCTGGCGGGGGTGCTCTTGACCGTCGACAGTGCCTGCCCCTGGGGGTCCTGGTTCTCGATCACCACCCCGGGCGTTCCGGTCAGCGCGGTGTTGTACTGCTGCTCAAGCCCCGACAGGCCACCGGTATCGCCGACGAGCCCGAGGACCTGGGCGGCGAGGTCGCTATTCGGCAGATCGCGGGCGAACGAGTCCTGGACGCTGATGCCGCTGATCCCCAGGTTCCGGACCGCGTTCCCGACCGACTGGTTGAGCCCCTGCGCGACGACCGAATAGCCGCCGGTCACGATCAGCTTTGCCAAGATCGCGTTCTCGGGCAGCTTCAGCAGCGGGGCGAGCTGCATGGCGGCCTGCTGGGCGTCGGTGACCAGATACGGCGTCGCCACAACGGTGTCGCTGAGCCGATCGAACGCCAGCTCATAGCCGTTGCGGTCGACGATCGCTCCGCGCTGGCCGGGGCTGACGACGGTCTTCTCCTGCTGGCTTGCCGCGACCGCCGACAGCCACCCCGAGTCGACCGTGCCGAGCCAACCGGCCCGGGCAATCATCAGTGCGACGCCGACGACGGCGAGCGCACTGAGCAAGCGGATCCTGCGCGATCCCTCGCGCCGGGTGATCGCCGGAGGCTTCGCGGACCGGCGCCGACGCGACGTCGGGCGCTGTCGCTGGCGGGAGGCACCGGTCCCAGAGCGATGCGAGCGCGAACTCGGGCGTCGGTCCATCGACCTACGGCGTCGGGTTCGGGGCGCTCAGGAACGTCACCTGGGACGCAACCTCTTGTTTCATCCCCAGTTCGCGCGCGGCTGCGATGCGCACCTGCGCGCCTGTTTGCTGCAGCGCCTGATTGAGGTTGACGATCTCCGACTGTGCCTCGGTGGTGCGCTGAAGCGTGAGGCTCGAGCGCGTCGATAGGCGCAGCGTCGTGGCATTGAGGAAGACGATCCCACCGAGCGTGACCGCCAGGGCAGGGGCCCATGCCCAGCGGACCAACAGCCGGGTGCGACGCCGCTGCCGCGTCCGCGGCTGGGTGCGCGTGGACGGCCGGCGCGACGGACTTGTGTGTTCGACCGGCCGGGTTCGGGCAGGAGCCGTCCGCCGCCGTGCGGGGGCGGTCGCTCGCGCTCGGACGCTCATACGGACTCCAACTTGCGCACGGCGCGCAGGCGGGCCGAACGCGATCGAGGGTTGCGATGGGACTCGGCGGCGCTCGGCATGATCGCGCGGCCGTTGAGCAGCGCGCCGTCGGGAGTGCGCCCGCATCCGCAGACCGGCATGTCCGGCGGGCAAATGCAGCCCTGTGCGCGTGCCCGCATGAAGCGCTTGACGATCCGGTCCTCAAGCGAATGGAAGCTGATTACGGCAAGCACCCCGGTCACCGCCAGCAGGTCGAACGCCGATTCCAGCGCGTGTGGCAGGAGCTCAAGTTCGGCGTTCACGACGATGCGCAGCGCCTGGAAGACGCGCTTGGCCGGATGCCCGCCGGCGAACAACGCGCCCGCCGGAACCGCGGACCGGACGACTTCGACGAGGTCGGCCGTCGTGGTGATCGGCGCGGTCGCCCGGCGGCGCACGATCGCCCGGGCGATCTGGCGCGCGTAGCGCTCCTCGCCGTACTCGCGGAACCACCGCGCGAGGTCGGCCTCGGGCGCCTCGGCGACGAGCGTCGCCGCGGAGATCGGTTGGCTCGGGTCCATGCGCATGTCCAGCGGTGCCTGGCGGGCATAGGAGAATCCGCGCTCGGGCCGGTCGACCTGCATCGACGAGATGCCGAGATCCATCAGAATCGCGTCCGCGTGGACGCCGTCCCGGACCAACTCGTCGAGCGCGACGGCGAAGTTGGCGCGCTCGAAGCGCGTCTCGCAGGCCGTGCGGGACGCGAATGCATCGAAGAATGGACGGACGTCGGGGTCCTGGTCAATGGCGACGTACAGACCGTCGGATCCCAGTTCCTCGGCGATGCGCTGCGCGTGACCCCCCGCACCGAACGTGCAGTCGACCACGGTCTGACCCGGCTGCGGTCGCAGCAGGTCCAGGACCTCGTCGGCCAGCACCGGCTCGTGGACTGTTATGGCATCACCCAACGCGATCGGCAAGACGCTTGGCACGGGCCGATACCCCCTCTCGACGAAGCGCTGTAAATCGATCCGCGAGACGGTCGCCATCCCAGACCTCCAGATACTCGCCTGCCCCAACGACCTTCACACGCGATTCCAGACCCGCGTGCTCACGAAGCTCGGCCGGCAGCAGGATCCGGCCCTGGCGGTCCAGATCCTGTTCGAACGCCCCCGCCGACAGAAACCGGCTCAGTTCGCGCCCTTCGTCGTCGAGGACACTCATCGCCCCGAACGTGCGCTCGATGAGGCCCGCCCAGTCACGGCGCGGCACGATAATCAGGCATTCATCGATCCACCAACCCACGACGGCGCCACCGATAAACGGCTCGCGCAGCCGTGCCGGAATCGCCATCCGGAAGCGGTTGTCGAGGCTGCATTCGTGGGTCCCTGTCAGCAACCGGCGCTGCATGTGCCCCACCGTACCCCACATCTCCCCACATCACAACGCCAAACGCCCCAAAAGTCCCAACGGTTCCCCCACGGCCACGCAGTCCGCACCCCGCGACACGGGCACGAACATCTGTTCCGTCCGAGGGGCGAACTAATGTTCGGTACATGACTGGAACCGTGCACCACCTCCACACACACCGGCACCACCAGACACCCCGACTGACCGTGGTCGCCACCCCCACCCCGCGTCGTCGCCCGATGTCCGCGAACCTGGCCCTGTTCGGGGCTGGGCTGACGCCGGGTTTCATCCTCGCCGCAGCCGTATCCGCGCAGGGCGGCGCCGCCATGGTCCAAACCGCGCTGGTTTTAGCCGGCATCTCGGCCGCGGTCACGGTGGCGGCCGGCGTGCGTGCCCGACAGATCGCCCGGCGCCGCGAGCAGCGGCTGCGTCAGCGCGAACACCAGCGACCGGCGGCGCGCACGCCGGTTACGATGCGCCGCGCGGCCTAACCGGTTCCGGCTCACAACTCCCTGCAACACATGGACTCGCCGGCCCTATCGCAGCCGCGCGATGCGCTACGGTCCGGGCAGTGCTGGTTCACCAATTTGCAACATCCTACGAGTGATCGCAGCAGCGATCGACGTCGGCACGAACACGACGCGGCTGCTCGTCGCACGCGTCGAGGCAGATCACCTCACGCCGCTTGCAACCGACGGTGTCATGACCGCGCTGGGACGCGGGGTCGACACCACCGGGCGCATCACCGACACGGGGCTCGATTTGGTCGAGCACACCGTGGAGGCGATGACACGGCAGGCGCGCGCACTCGGAGCCGAACGCATCGCGATCGCCTGCACGGCGGTGGGCCGGGAGGCGGTCAATGCCCCCGATCTGCTGGCGCGGATCGCGTCCGCGACAGGCGTCGCGCCGGTCGTATTGTCGGGCGAACGCGAGGCCGAA
>Ga0307374_10002608_pt1 | contig 31772 bp, 27 predicted proteins | sample OX3MG_FD_202532 | JGI IMG/M metagenome (GOLD analysis project Ga0307374, IMG submission 202532) | Soil microbial communities from Risofladan, Vaasa, Finland - OX-3 | ecosystem: Environmental > Terrestrial > Soil > Coastal area > Acid sulfate soil | place: Finland: Risofladan, Vaasa | collected... | reverse complement strand
GGGCCGAGGAGCATGACGCCGGCGTTGTTGATCAAGGTGTCGAGCCGCCCGAGCTCGCTGACCGTGCGCTCCACCGCGCGCGAGGCCTCTCCCTCGTCGGTGACGTCTGCCGTGATCACGAGGATCGTGCCGCCGTCCGCGCGTAGACGCGTCGCCAGCGCATCGAGCCGGTCCGACCGGCGCGCGACAACAGCGACGGCAGCGCCAAGCCGCGAGAGCGCAACCGCCGTCGCCTCACCGATGCCACTCGACGCGCCGGTCACGAGCGCTACGGTGCCGTCGAGACGTCCGCGAGAAGCTGTCGACATGATGGCGCCTAGCTTGTCATATGGGCTCGCTGCGTCAGCCCGCAGCGAAGATCGCCATGCCCACCAGCGTCGCGACCACGGGGTGCGAATCGTCGTTGGTGCTCACCGAAAAGCCACAACCACCAGGCGCATTCGGAACCGTGGTCGGTCCCGCTCCGAGCAGCACGCCGTCGACGTACGCGGCGGCTGTGCTCCCCTGCATGGAGACGACAACGCGGACCTCCTTGCTGAGGTTTGGCGCGCCTCCCTGACTTGCCCTGAAACTGCCCTGGAGCAACGCCTCCGGAGTAGCGCCGTTGGTGCTCTCGATGACCGCGTACTGGCCGCCGGTCTGCAGCGCGACGTCGAACTCGCTCGATGACGAGACACGCACGCCGACTGTGTTGACGCCCGAAGCGTTGCTCGAAGGAACGAAATCGGCAACCACGACCACCGCACCAGGCTCGTTGACGGGCCCGGTCGAATCGCCGGCGAGGACTGCCGCGGTCACGCTCGTGCTCTTCGTGGTGAGGTCGCACCCGCGTGCCGTCGCCGCGACGGCCCCGAGGTGGCTCGCCTGCCCGGTGTTGTCGAAGATCTCCGCCGAGAGACCGGTCGGGACGGTCCCCTTGGTGCAGTCGGCGCTGAAGAGCAAGGAACCGAGCCTCAGATTGGCGCATGTGCTCGACAATCCTGCCGAGAGTCCGACGGAGGGCTTGAACATCGCATCCGGACACGCCGTCGAACTGGCGTTGCTCGCCCGCCACACAGCAGCCGCGGCCGGCGGCGTGGGCGTCGCCTTGCTCGCAGCCATGGTGCCGTTGCTGACCACGAAGCCGAGCGCGAGTGGTCCGACGATGAGCGCGGCCACCACGACCGTGATCGCGCCGGCCTGCCTGCGGCTGCGCGGCGATCCCGCGGGGTGCGCGACGCCACGCTGCTCGACCCGTCGCACCGCGACGGCCATCGCAAGCAGCGAGAAAGCGAGGGCCACGGAATCCGCCGCGTCCAGGAGCGAGACGTTGCGGATATCGGTGAGCGAACTCGTCGCCCGATACGTCAACTCCACGAGCCGGCCCACGATGTTTGCGCCAACCCACAGTGACCACCACACCGCAACGAGCGTCGCGGTGACCTGTGGTCGTCCGCGTGGGCGACCACGCCAGGCGAGAAAGAGCACGCCGCCGGCGCCGAGCAGCAGGATCTCCGAGAGGTAGCTGAAAAGCACGAAGCTGTCGCTCGCGCTCGCCGATCCGAGCGAGACTCGCTGCCCTGCGAGAAATCGAACGACGACGCGCACACGGCCCGCGTCAGCGCCGAGCTCCCAGAGCAGTGCGGCGGCGCTGACCAGCAGTGTGGCGATCAGCCACTTCGCCCGGGGGTGCCAGGAGCTGTTCATCGCAGACGGGATGCTAGGCGACGCGACCTTTCGCCACCATGGCCTCGGCCTCGCCTTGCGCGCGCGCCGCCCCCTCCCGCAGAGTCGGGCGATGGACAGTGACGGCTACGGCTACAGCACCGACGACCAGAGCATCGGCAGGCTCCTCGACGACATCCGGACCCTTTCACCCTCCGGGATCGAACGAGTGGCGCACGGTTGGGAGGTGTACGGTCGGCCCCACCTCGCTACGTACCACGAGGCCGAGGCAGCGGCGCTCGCCGCCATCGAGAACGCGCATCGCACCACCGACTGGCAGGCCCTGCAACGCGCCGTGCTCGATCTGACCGAAGGGCGCTCATCGCTCGTGTCGTGGAAAGTGGAGCATGGCGAGACGGGGCATCATGCTGAGGCCGCGGCACTCGGTGCCGCCCTGGCGCTCCATGCGGCAGGACATCTCGATCGGCGCCACACCGAGACACTCGCCCGCCCGATGGCCGAGGCGCTGCCCTGGCTGTCGGCCCTCCGGGGGCCTGACGCCGGCTAATCGGCCGGACCGGTCTTACTCGCTGACCAGCTCGTAGTCGGGGTTGAGGATGGCGAGTCGACGGCTCCAGGAGCCGACCATCCCCTCGACGATCAAACGGGCGCCGGGCTCGATCCCCGGAATTCTCGGGCGTCCCTGGAAGACGAGCAACAGGATGCCCGTGTCATCGGTGATCTCGCACTCGAGGTTGGTCGTGCCCTTGGCGGTCTGCACCCGGAGGGAGCGGATCCTTCCGGCAACGCGGACCCGCTCGCGGAATGCGACGTCGACGATCGGTGTCGTGCCCGTCGCTCGGCGCGCCAGCGCGCGGTCAACCCCGGAGCTCCCCATCGGCCGGCGCCTCGCCGCCTCGGGACGGACGGGGATGGGCCTGAGACGGCGCCGCGGGGCGGCTTCGACGTTGAAAGGAACGATCGTTGCGGCGACATGCGCCACGGTGCCGACCGCGTCGGCGATCCGGTCCGCGGTGCGGTCGTGGAGCACACGCTGCAAGCGCGAATGAAAGGCGCGGCGCGGGAGCAGCACCGTGCACTCGGTCTTGCCGTCTGCCGCGAGATCGGCGACGTACTCCAGGGCTGCTCGCTCGAGCCGGCGGTCCCGGCATTCCAGGATGTCGAGTGGGAGATGAGCCAGACCCAGCCGGCTCCACTCCTCCTTCAACTCTTCAGTGGCCGCAGTGTCGATGTTGAAGTGCACGACGCGGAGCTCGTCCGGGCGAAGCGTCCGTGCGTACTGGATCGCGCGCGCAGCGGCCATGTCGAGCTGCCCGACAAGGACGACGACAACATGCCGCTGCAGCACGGGCGCCTCGGTTGCGGCGACGGCCCCGGTTTCGAGCTGCTTCTCCTCCTCCACGTACTGACGGTGCAGGCGGATCAACCCGAAATACATCGGAGGACCGACGACCGCGACGATCCACGCGCCCTCGGTGAACTTGGTGACCAGCAGGATGAGCACGACGGCGAGCGACAGCGTCCCCGAGAAGGCGTTGACGACGACACCGAGTTTCCACCGTCGCTCATGCAGACGCAGGTTGTGCTTCACCATCCCGAACCCCGCGAAGGTGAAGCCCGTGAACACGCCGACGGCATACAACCCGACGAGCGCGTTGAGCTGGGCCTTGAAGGCGATGATGAGGAGGATCGCCACGACAGCGAGGACGAAGATCCCGTTCGAGAAGGCGAGGCGGTGGCCGCGCTTGGTCAGCTGCCGTGGCAAGAATGAGTCGCCGGCGACGAAGCTCGCGAGGTACGGGAAGCCGTTGAAGCTGGTGTTCCCACCGGTGAAGAGGATGAGCACCGTGGCCGCCTGCACGACGTAGAAGAGCGCGCTCCCCACCCACGACGAGCCCAGCACATAGCGCACTTCCTGCGACACCACGGTCGGGGTGCCCGCCTCATAGGGGACGGCGTGCGTGAGGTGGGCGAGGATCGAGGTCCCCAGCACGAGGAATCCGAGGATCAAACACATCGTGACCAAGGCCTTCCGCCCATTTCGCGCCACCGGTGCACGGAAACTCGAGATGCCGTCCGAGACCGCCTCGAGCCCGGTGAGCGAGACGCCGCCGTTGGCGAATGCCTTCAGGCAGTAGAAGATGCCGAGACCCATGAGCCATCCCTGGGTCTGGTGCCCGACGGGGTACCCCAACGTCGCCGGGATCGCGTGCGCGTGCAGGCCGCCGAGCACTGCCTTCACGAGTCCCGTGACGATGACGAGCGCGAGCGAACCGATGTAGAAGTACGTCGGAATCGCGAAGAAGGAGCCGGCCTCGCGGATGCCGCGCAGGTTCGCGAACAGCATGAGCAGCGTGACGCCGACGGTGATCCACACCGTCCACCGCACCAGCGTGGGGTATGCGGACGTCAGTGCCGCGGTCCCTGCCGAGGTCTGCACCGCAACGGTGACCGTGTAATCGATGAGCAGCGCGACAGCCGCGATCTGCGCGATCTTCGGTCCGAAATTGTCGCGCGCCACGACGTACGACCCGCCGATCCGCGTGTACACGCCAATGACCTGCAGGTACGAGAACATCACGAAGAACATCACCAGCAGGATCGCCACCGTGATGGGTATCACCATGCTGAAAGCGCCGATGCCGATGATCGGCACCATGATCCGGAGCATTTCCTCGGTGCCGTACGCGGACGAGGAGATCATGTCGGGGGCGAGCACCCCGATGGCCACGGGATTCGCCAGCCGTTCCTGGGTCAACTGCTCGGACACCATCGGTGGGCCGAGGATCTTGTTCTTGAGGCGGTACGCCCAGGACTCCGGATAGTTGATGGCGCTCGGTGATTCGCTCCGTTCAGGCGCCAGGCTGCTCGCCGGTGCCGGAACTCGCGCCGAGGTGTCTTCCACGGCCGCAGTATGGCCCATGGCCGAGATCAGAGCGATATCACCCGGGCCCCTTGGCGACCTGCTTGAATGGTGACGTGCACATCGTGATCGTGGGCTGTGGCCGCGTCGGATCCGGCCTCGCGAAGGCCCTTGAGAGCGAGGGTCATTCCGTGGCCATCATTGACAGGACGAAGAAGGCGTTTCGCCGCCTGCCGTCTGACTTCAAAGGCATCGTTGTCGAGGGATCCGGCTTCGACCGTGAGGCGCTTGCCGAGGCCCGGATCGAAGGCGCCGAGGCCTTCGCGGCGGTCACGTCCGGCGACAACTCGAACATCCTCTCCGCGCGGATCGCCCGCGAGACCTTCGGCGTTGAGCGCGTTGTCGCGCGCATCTACGACCCACAACGCGCCCAGGTGTATCAACGGCTCGGGATCCCCACGGTTGCCACCGTGACCTGGACCGTCGACCAGGTCCGGCGCTGGTTGCTGCCGGAGGAGTCGACGCCGCAGTGGCGCGACGGCTCGGGGACGCTCATGCTCGTGGAACGCGTCCTTCCGGAGCGTCTCGCAGGGCAGAAGCTGTCCGCGCTCGAGGCGGGCGGAAAGATCCGTCTCGTGGCAGTGACTCGCGCCGGCGTCCCGCGCCTCGACGCGACGTCGCTCGTCGGCCAGGACGGCGATCTCCTGCACATCGCGGTGCTGAAACCCGAGTTGCCCGCCCTCGAGGCGCTGCTCGCTCCCGCGCCGGTGGCCGAGAAGGCCGGCGTATGAAGGTCGCCGTCGCCGGCGGAGGCAGTGTCGGCATGGCCGTGGCGTCCGATCTCAAAGCGCACGGTCACGACGTTCAGATCCTCGAAGTCGATCCGGAGCAGGTCGCTCGGTTTCAGCCGCATGTCGACGTGCGCTGGACCGTCGCTGACGCGTGCGAAGTGTCGTCGCTGCAAGCGGCAGGCATCGGCGACGTCGACGTCATGGTCGCCGCCACCGGGGACGATGAGGACAACCTCGTCATCTCCCTGCTCTCCAAGCAGGAGTTCGCGGTTCCGCGGGTGATCGCTCGAGTCAACAACGCCAGCAACCAGTGGCTGTTCACTCAGAGTTGGGGTGTCGACGTCCCGGTGTCGACGCCGCAGCTCTACACGGCGCTCGTCGAGGAGGCGGTCTCGGTTGGATCCCTCGTCCATCTCATGAGCTTCGAAGGCGCGTCAGCCCACCTGCTCGAGGTGACTCTCGCCGATGAGTCACCGGCATGTGGCATGCAGATCAGCGACCTGGGTCTGCCGCGCGAGGCCGCCATCGTCGCGCTCGTTCGACGGGACCACATGGTCGTCCCCGATCCGGAGACGACGCTGTATGCCGGCGATGAGGTCGTCGTGCTTGCCGAAGTCGACAGCGAGAGCGCGATCACGACCATCCTCGTTGGTGACAGTCCCCCGGTCGGACCAGGGACCGGCCCGACCGACGACCACGGGCACGCTGTGTCCCGGGTGACCTCGAGCCCGAAAGGCACGGAAGACGCATATGCCTCGAATTCGCAAAAGCCCGTAGGATAGGCTGCGACCGGGGTTGGTGCCGACGACGCACAACGCATCACCGAACACGGCGAGTCATGACGACGCAGTCTGGCCGGAGCAACCCGCCGCTCTCGCCTGCGTCCCAGCACAGATGTACATCGAGGAACATCCAGGCAGAGAGCTGACAACCGTCTGGTTGCACCATGGCATCGGATCGACGCGTGCCTGGGACTCGCTCCTCCCTGCAGCCGCCGATGGACGCCGGGCAATTGCCTACGACCGCAACGGGTTCGGCCGCTCGCCGCATGACCGGGACTTCACGACCGCGATGTTCGATGAGGACGTCGAGGATCTGCGGACACTGCTGACCGAGCGCCGCACCGGGCCGGTGCATCTCGTGGGACACAGCGATGGCGGCACGGTCGCGCTGCTCCTCGCCGCACGGGCGCCCACGCTGGTCGCAAGCGTCGCCGTCGCCGCCGTGCACGTTCGCGGGGATCCCGTGACGCTGGCTACACTCCGCGCCATGGGCCCACCCACGGAGTGGCCGGAGGCCATGCAGCACAGCCTCGAGCGCGCCCACGGAGCCGACTGGGCCGACGTCGCCGGTCGATGGCGTGACCTCTGGATCGCCCCGGCATGGGCCCGCTGGAGCGCCGTCGACGAGCTCGGCTCGATTCGCTGCCCGGTCCTGGCGGTGCATGGGCTGCACGACGATCTCTCCCCGCCACTGCACGCCAAGACAATCCTCGACATCGTGCCCCGCGCTCGCGCGGCATGGGTGGATACCGCGACCCACGACCCCCATCGCGCGGATGTCGAGCACTTCACCGCCGGGTTGCGCTCGCTGTGGGCCGAGGCGGAGGCTGTCCATCGCTGACCTGTTCAACAGCTGCGAGTGGCTGGTCGACCGCCATGTCGTGGCGGGCAACGGTCATCAGGTGGCATTCGTCTGCGGCGACCAACGCACGACCTATGCCGAGCTCCTCGATACCGTTCAGGCCGCGGCCGCAGGATTTCGACGCCTCGGCATCCGTCCCGAGGAGCGGGTCCTGCTCATCCTCAAGGACGGGTTGGAGCTGGCGACCGCAATCCTGGCCGCGATGCGGGTCGGGGCGGTGGCGCTGCCGGTCAACCCACTGCTGCCACCGCGAGACCTCCTCGCGATCGCCCGTGACGCGCGCGCCCGCTGCGCGGTGGTCGACGGTGGCGCGCACCCCTTGCTTGCCGCCCTTGCCGCGGATGCCCCGGACCTGAGCGCGGTGATTCGCGTCGGCGACGTCGAGGACGCCGAGGCCGAGTCCGCCGGGCCACGATGGGCCGACCTCGTGGCCGCGGGGGGCAACGGCAGCGTTGACGCGACCACCGTTGAATCGCCGTGCTTCTGGCTGTGCACCTCCGGGACGACCGGAAGGCCGAAGCTGGCGATGCACCGTCACGCCGATGTCCGCACCACTGCAGAGGGATATGCCGCAGAGGTGCTCGATGTCCAGCCCGGCGATCGGCATCTCTCGGTCGCTCCGATGTTCCACGCGTACGGGTTCGGGAACTCATTGACGTTTCCGCTTGCGGCGGGGGCTCAGGCGTTCCTCGAGCCGACACGGCCGCCGACGCCCGCATTGATCGCGTCCCTCATTGAGAGTCACAAGCCGACGCTGTTCTTCGCGGTCCCGACGTTCTATTCGGCCCTGCTCGCGTCCGATCTCCCCGCCACCACATTCGCTCCGCTGCGTCATGCCGTCTCCGCCGGTGAGGCACTCCCGGCTGAGCTGTTCCTCCGCTTTCGCGAGCGCTTCGGGGTCGAGATCCTCGACGGGATCGGCTCGACCGAGATGACGCACATCTTCATCTCGAACCGGCCGGGCGCCGCGGTTCCCGGAGCCTCGGGGACCCCGGTCCGGGGCCATCACGTCCGCATCCTCGACGACGACGGGGCGTCCAGCGCCGTTGGCGCACCCGGACAGCTGTGGGTGTCCGGCAGCGCGGCGGCGACCGGCTACTGGTGCCGGAGCGAGGAATCCCGGCGGACGTTCGTCGGCGACTGGGTGGCCACCGGCGACCTCTACGCCGTCGACGCGGACGGGATCTACCGCCATCTGGGACGGCGCGATGACATGCTCAAGGTCGGCGGCGAATGGGTGTCGCCCACGGAGGTGGAGAGCGTCCTGCTCGGCCACAGCGATGTCGCCGAGGTCGCGGTGGTCGGAGCCCTCGGCGCTGACGGTCTCACCCGCGCCGTCGCCTTCGCGGTGCCACGATCGGGAGCGGTCCTCGATATTGATGCTGTGCTCGCTCATTGCCGAGCCGAGCTCGCCGGGTACAAGCGCCCGCGCCGGCTGCTGGTGGTCGAGACGTTGCCGAAGACGGCCACCGGGAAGGTGATTCGCGCCGAGCTCCGCGCACGGGCGGCGCAAGCCCTCAGCGACGCCGGCTGACCCGTCTACGCCAGGCGCACGTACTCGTACTCGACCGGCTGCCCGTTGATCCCGGTGGCCGGCGGCGCGATCCAGCCGGCCATCTTGCCCGGTTCGAAGACCGGCGTCATGAGCGACTGGATGTGGTCGAAGTCGGCCGTGGTCGGCAGCCACTCCCGGTGGCGGTGCTCCCAGGTCGCGGCGTCGATGAGCTCGCCACCCGGGGTCACGTTCAGTCCGGAGAACGCCCCGACACGCCGGTTGAACCCATGGTGCGGGAGCGCGAGCGTGCGGTCGATGCCCGCGGTCTCGAGCAGACGGTTCCAGCGCCGCACGCCGTTGTTGCAGTCGGTGAAGTACTCCGAGCGGAGATCCTGATTGAGCGCCGTGAGCGCCGGGATATGCGCGGTTTCGATGCGGCCGTCCACGACAACGTCGACAGCAGCGGTCAGGTCGGTCAGCTGGTGGTCGTCGTCTCGCCGCTCCTCCTGCCATCGACCCTTGAGTCCGGCGGTGAAGTAGTTCGCGACGTTTGTCGACCGCTCCCCGCCGAAGAGGTCGAGTGACACGCTGTAGTGAAAGTTGAGGTAGCGCTGGATGATGTCGAGTGGAATGCCGCCGTGGCGCGCGATGTCATCGGTGTTGTGCTCGCGCATCAGCTCGGCGGTGCGCCGCACGACGCGATCGATGCCCGTGGTGCCGACCATCATGTGATGCGCCTCTTCACGGAGCATGAACCGGCATGTGCGGGACAGCGGGTCGAAGCCGCTCTCGGCGAGCGTGCCGAGCTGAAATTTGCCGTCGCGATCCGTGAAGTAGGTGAACATGAAGAAGGCGAGCCAGTCGCGCGTCGGCTCGTTGAAGGCGCCAAGGATGCGCGGCGCGTCGACGCTGCCCGAGTGCCGGAGCAGGAGTTGCTCGGCCTGGTCGCGACCTTCACGTCCGAAGAAGGCATGGAGCAGATACACCATCGCCCAGAGGTGGCGCCCCTCCTCGACATTGACCTGGAAGAGGTTGCGCAGGTCGTAGAGGCTTGGGGCGGTGAACCCGAGCAGGCGCTGCTGCTCGACGGATGCGGGCTCGGTGTCCCCCTGCACGACGAGCAGCCGCTGCAGGTCGGCGCGGTACTCGCCGGGGACCTGCTGCCAGGCGGCGGTGCCCATGTGCTCGCCAAATGCGATGCGCCGGTCGGGCTCGCGGTCCGCGAGGAAAATTCCCCATCGGTACTCCTCGAGCGGGATGTGACCGAAGTGCGCCCAGCCGTCGCGATCGGCGCTGATCGCGGTGCGCAGGTAGACGTCCTTGGCGATGAGGTCGGGACCGAGGTCGCGCCACCACTGCATGAAGCGCGGCTGCCAGGCCTCGAGCGCCCGTTGCAGCCGCCGGTCTCCGCGCAGATCGACGTTGTTGGGAATGCGATCGGTGTAGTCGGCGTTGAGGCTCATCTCACACCCTCTCCCTGTCGAGGGTGGCCCGCCGCCCGCTGCCGTAGCGTCGCAGCGCGCCGTCCGGGCCGATGGCGTTCGGCCGGCTGAAGACCCAATTCTGCCATGCGGTCAGGCGGCCGAAGACCTTGGTCTCCATGGTCTCGGGGCCGACGAACCGGAGGTTCGCCTCCATGCCCGTCAGCGCGTCCGGGCTGAATGACGATCGCTCCTCGAGCACGATGCGTACCTCGTCCTCCCAGTCGATGGCGTCCGGCGCGAACGTCACGAGGCCCGCCGCTGCAGCGGTCGCGGCGGACAGCGGCACATCCGCGAGCGCATGCGCCGCAGTGAGTTCCGCGGGCCGTCCGAAGAAGCGGGATTCGAGTCGTGAGAGGTCGTTGCCCATCGGGAAGACGCCACTGTTCGACTCGGTGACGACGATCGCCGGCGGCTGCCCGCCGTCATCCTCGATGCCGTCGAGCATGAATTGCTCATCGCAGGCGAGCGCCAGTTCCAGCAGGAGTCCGCCAAAACAGCTGCCCGGCTCGACCAGCGCAATCAGGCTGCGGCTCGTGACATCGAGGCGCTTCAACACCCGCTTCATCAGGAGTGCGACCTCGTTGATGAACCAGTCACCGGTGCGCTGCGCGCGAAGGAAGTGGTCGTGCTGCAGCAGGAGATCCATGTCCCCCGCCGTGGTGATGACCCAGGTGCCCATGCTGAGCTCGTTGGTGCGCAGGTGGAGGACCAGATCGTCGAGCTGGCGCGCCAATGCGAGCGGCCAGAACGCGCTGCCGAGCCGTCGCGCAGCGTCCGCATCGGCCGGAGGTGCGTCGACCGGGCCATTCACGCGAATGGTGACGACACCGGCGCCACGGTCGAAGGATGCGCTGACGTGCTCGTACTCGACACCGTCGGGATCCATCCTCGCGACCACCGGTTCCAGCGCAACCGCCTGTGACGCCGGTGGCCTCGATGCGAGCGCCGCGATTGCCGACGTCCGCTCGCGCACCGTCGCGTCGTAGTTGCCGCGCGGAATCGCGGCATCGACCAGGCCCCACCGGACTGCGAGCGGCGCTTTGACACCTTCGCTCCGCGTGACGAAGACGTCGGCGAGGTCACGACGGACATGCCGTTTGTCAACGACGCGTGTGAGGCCGCCGGTCGCGGGGAGCACGGCCAGCAGGGGCAGTTCGGGGAGCGACACCGCCGTCGAGCCGTCGTCGACGAGGAGGATGTGCTCGCACGCGAGCGCGAGCTCGTAGCCGCCGCCCGCCGCAGCGCCGTTCACGGCGGCGACGTACGTCTGCCCTGAGTTCGCGCTCGCGTCCTCGATCGCGAACCGGGTCTCGTTCGTGAACTTGCAGAAGTTGACCTTCCAGGGATGCGACGACTGTGCCAGCATCCCGATGTTGGCGCCGGCAGAGAAGCACCGGTCCTTCGCCGACGTGATGATCACCGCGGCCACCTCGGGGTGCTCGAACCGCAGTCGTTGGACGGCATCGTGGAGCTCGATGTCGACACCGAGGTCGTATGAGTTCAACTTCATCGTGTATCCGTCGCGCAGGCCACCCTGTTCGTCGACGTCCATCGCGAGCGTGGCAACGGGTCCTTCGACGGTCAGGTGCCAGTGGCGGTAGCTGCCCGGGTCGGTCACGAACGACACGGGCGGAGATGCGACCTTCGCGGCGGCCTCAAGCGCCATCGATTCACACCTCTGTCTTGGACTGACCGGACCCCATTATCAGCCCGGGCTCAGCGCTGCGCGATCGTCAACGCGAGCGAGCCCTGCACCGCGCCCTCGCGGAGTTGCGTGAGCGCCTCATTGGCCTGCTCGAGCGGCCGCGTCTCCACCACGGTGTGCACGGGCACCCGTGCCGCCAGGGCAAGGAATTCGATGCCGTCGCGGCGGGTGAGGTTCGCCACCGAGCGGATGCTTCGCTCCCCCCAGAGCAGGTCGTACGAGAACGCTGGAATCTCGCTCATATGAATGCCCGCGCACACCACAACGCCGCCCTTCACCAGGGCGCTCAACGCCTTCGGGACGAGTTCACCCGCGGGCGCGAAGATGATCGCGGCGTCAAGCATCGCCGGGAGCTCAGCCTCTGTGTCACCCGCCCACGTCGCGCCCTCGTCGCGAGCGAACGCCTGGCTCGCCGTGTCCCCGGGCCGCGTCAGCGCGTAGACCTCGCGGCCCTGATGGCGCGCCACCTGCGCGACGATGTGTGCCGCAGAGCCAAACCCGTACAGGCCGAGGCGCGTGGCGTCGCCCGCCATCGTCAGCGCGCGATAGCCGATGAGGCCGGCGCAGAGCAACGGCGCCGCCTGAACGTCCGAAAACGAGGCGTCGATGCGGAAGCAGTAGCGGGCGTCGGCGACCGCGAACTCCGCGTAGCCCCCATCGATGTCGTAGCCGGTGAAGGACGCCAGGTCGCACAGGTTCTCCCGCCCGCTGCGGCAGTAGCCGCATACGCCGCATGTCCACCCAAGCCATGGCACACCCACGCGCTCACCCGTGCGCAGATCGTCGACACCCGTGCCGGTGGCGACGATCTCGCCGACGATCTGGTGACCGAGGATCAGCGGGAGCTTGGGCTTGGTGAGCTCGCCGTCGAGGACGTGCAGGTCAGTGCGGCACAGGCCGCACACATGCACGCGAATCCGGACCTGGCCGGGTCCCGGCTCAGGAGTCGGCACCTCCGCATGTCGCAACGGCATCCGCGCTGCGTCAAGCACCATCGCCCGCATCGCGATGACTGTATCCCGCTGCCTCCTACTCGAACCGGTCCCGGATGTCGAGCACGACGTTGCGCCGGCTCAGCCGGCCATCTCCGGAGGAGCCGGCTCGATCTCAGGCGTCGGCACCTGCGGCATCTCCGGCGATGACGGCCGTGGCGCGTCGGGCACGGGGGTATCCGGAATCGTCGGCGGCTCGATCTGCGGCGTGGCCGGCGGCGCTATCTGCGGTGTCTCCTGCGGCATGGCGCCGGGTGCATGCACCTCGTTCATCGTCCGCGACCTCCCGCAGTGAGCTGACGCCATCCCCGTGCTTCGATGTCGACGCCGAAACGGCGGGCTGCCGCACGGATCTTCCGCCATGCGCGGTCACGGTCCGCGTCACTGACGCCTTCCACCTGATCGAACCGTGCGACAGCGTTGCGCACGTGATGGGCATCGGTCAGCGGTTCCTTGCGTTGTTTCGTGAACGCGAAGTCCTTGCTCGCGAGGCCGTTGCGTGCGCGCGACCCCAGTTCGCCGTCATGCTTCGTTCGTGCCATACGTGCCTCCAGTCCCGACGCTCTGACGTGATAGTCTGCCTATCAAGAATGATCGCGCCATGTACCGGCGCACGCAACCCATCGCGCCCACCCGGAGCAATGACATGAGCAGCGACGACGCGAATGCTCGCGACCTCCCGTCGAACGACAGCCCCGCGGATGACGCCATCATCCCGGGCGCGACCGAGCCCGATCCAGCCGAGGTGGGGGGCAGTGACGATGACCCTCGCGACCTGGCCGGGCGGCCCATCAACGACCCGAACGTGCGCGAGAGCCTCGATGAACGTCTCGCGGAGGAGGAGCCGGACACGCCGGTGCGCACGGGGCCCGACGATGCCGTGCAACTGGTCCTCGGCGATGACGGCGCGGACGTGGACGCCGACCAGGCTGAGGGCGATGACGATGACGACGATCAGGGCGAACTGGGCGCCGAGGAGGCTGCCGTCCACATCGAGGACGCCTTCCGTTAGGACGCAGCGCGCGGCCTGACCGGTTCCCTCGCCACCTGTTGAGTTCGGCGCTCCGGGCATCGACCTCGAGGTGGGATGGCTCGGCGGCCGAACGATCCGGGCCACCGGCAACAGCTTTGCCGCGCCGCACATCGCTGGACTGATCGCTCGCATCCTCGGCAAGCACCCCGGCTTGACGCCCTTCCAGATGAAGACGGTGTTGATGGCACTCGCTGACAACGCGTCCTGACTGACGGAGCAGCCCGACCGCTCACTCCGGCTCGTTGTGGCCGAAGGTCAATTCCAGCGAGGGATGCGTGCGAGCGAGGCGCATCTGGGCGCTGCCCAACGCGGTCGGCGACAGGTTGGTCACCGTCAGCGCCTCGACGAAATCGGCGCCGTTGATGCGATACACGGTGCACTCGGTTGTCGTCGTCACCGTGGCGGTCCGAGGACGGTGCTCGAGTAGACCGATCTCGCCGAAGTAGTTCGGGGGGCTGAGCACACCGAGCGGCCGCTCGACTCCCGCCTCCCCTGCCGCGGACACGGCCACCTCGCCGGCGGTCAGCACGAAGAAGTCGTCGGCCTCGGCTCCTTCGCGAATGAGCACGGTCCCGGCCGCGACCGCTTCCTCCACGGTTGATCGTGCGATGCGCTCAAGGGCAGCTCGTGTCGCACCGGCAAAGATGTCCAGCCCCTGCAGCGTCAGGACGCGTGGCTCGATGCTCGCGAGATCTTTGAGCGCGCGTTTGTCGAGAATGCGCACCCAGGGGTACGAGGCGAGGGTCAGCGCCGGGATCGCGAATCCCATGACGAGCAGCGTCGTCTCCAGCCCCACACTGCCAAGCAGGATTGGCATCAGGAAGGCCCCGAGCGCGATCGCCGCGAGCACGAATGCAAAGAACACGCCGAAGACACGGGCGACGACATCGGGTTTGACCAGGCGCTGGAGGGCGGTGATCGCGAGGACATCCACCACGATCGTCCCCGCGCCTCGGACGACCTCGAGGAGAAAAGCGATCCAGGGCGCGTGCACGATCGACATCAGCGCCGTCGGCAGGCAGAACACCGCCATGCCCAGGACGATGATCGCCCCGAGCCGCCGCGCCGCCGCGATGCGGTTCATGAACCCAGCCATGAGAATGCCACCGACACCGAGCGCGGCAAGGAGATAGCCGTAGCCCGTGCTCCCGGTGCCGAGCTGATCCCTGCTGATCACCACGAAGAGGACCGTGTCGGTGCCGTAGACGAAGCTCGCAAGGATGCTGAACCCCGCGAGCAACATGACCGTCGGGGATTCGACGAACGCTGCGGCCCCGGCGGCCATCTGCTTGAGCGGACCCACGGTCCCACCCTGGGTGATGTCGGCTGGACGGCTCCGGGTCCGCATGCGGCTGACGAGGATCGCCGAGATGCCGAATGTGGCGGCGTTGATGGCAAACACGACGGCGGTCGGACTGAACAGGAGAAGCAGACCAGCAATCGCCGGCCCGACGATGACGGAGAGGTTCTCGACGGCGGACTGCGCACTGTTGGCCGCCGCAAGATGCTCTTCGCCGACGATCACCGGGGTCGCGGCGCGTGCGGCGGGGTCATAGGACGATCCGCACACCGACGACATCGCGGCCAGGACAATCGCCACGAGGACGGGCCCGTTCAGGGCGGCGACGACGGCCAGTCCCGACTGCAGCACGAGGCACACCGTGTCGAGCGTGACCATGAAGCGGATCCGTTCAACGCGATCGGCGACCAGCCCTCCGAATGGGCTCGCAACCAGCGCTGTGAGGAAACGTGTCATCGACGCCGCGGCAACCCAGGCTGCGGAATGCGTGGCATCGAAGACGAAGACGACCAGGGCGACGTTGTATGCCCACGAACCGCTCATGGAAATCGCAAGCCCGCTGAAGAGCAGGCGGTAGTCGCGATTCCGGAACAGCGCTCGGTATCCGACCTTCGCTTTCGGCGCGTCCGGTTGTTCCGACGCCTTGGCGGAACCGGTCACGTCGTCAGGCTGGAAGCGCTGTCGGTTCGGACGCGACGTTCTCGCCGTGCGCGGCCGCGTCGGCACGTTCGATCCACGGATTCGCGCCAAGCTCGACGAACGTCGCGCGGGACTCTGCGAGCATCGCCGCAGCTTCGGAGCCCTTTCCTCGCTGAGTCAGCCACTCTCCGAGTTCGAGGCGCGTCACCGCCACCCAGAACGGCATCTGCCGCTGCTGGAAGGCATCGATCGCCGCCTGAGCATTGGGGGTCACGTCGTCGCTCCGATCCTCGATGGCCGCGAGCCGAGCACGGAAGCGGTGGATCAGCGCGTGCACGGTCGGCGCCACTACTGGTGTCAGGCGCGATCCGACGACATCAAGCTGCTCGTGCACCGACTGCAGGTCTCCCGCGGCGAACGCCGTTTCCACGGTTTCGTTCAGCACCCAGCGGGTGAGACCCAGGTAATCCAGTGAGTGATTCATCCGTGCGAGGGCATCGACGAGGAGCGCCACCGCATCTGCATTCCGCCCCTGAGCACGCAACAAGCCGGCCTGGACCGCGTCGTAGACGAGCTGACTCTCCGGCACGAGTCGTTCGCGCATCCCGGCGAAATGTTCGAGCAGCTTCCGCGCCTCGTTCGGCTGACCGCGCCAGAGATAGACCCACGCACCCATGATGAGCTCGTTGCCAAATTCGGATGCAAAGATCCACTGATCGTCACTCGCAAGCAGCTCGGCGATGACGAGCATCGCGGCATCCCACCGGCCAAGATCGATGAGGACCGGCATCGATCCGGTGGCGAACATCACCTCCGAGCGGCGTCTGCCCATCAGTCTCGCGAGAGCGATCCCGGCCTCCACATACGACCAGGCGCGGACTGGATCGAAGCCCTGCGTTTCAGCAGCGAGATTGTTGTAGGCACGCAATGCCGCGTCGTGCAGGTCCGCGGTGAGTGCGTGGTCGAGTGCGGCCGTGATGAGGGCGCGTCCTTCCTCTCGGCGACCACGCCCGCCAAGAATGAGCCCCTTTGTGTTGATGGCCTCGCAGAAGACCTGCGAATTGCCGTTGCGCTCGGCGATGCCGAGGGCGAGCTCGAGACGTTCCATCGCGACGTCTTCCGGTCGATTGGCGAGAAAGAGCCGTCGACCTGCCTCCGCGGCGACGACGGCGAGATCCGACTCGTAGTCCGGTCCGCGGTCCGACTCGCGGAGCTGCGCGAACGCGCGCTCCATCCGATCGGCCGCTGCTCCGACATTCAACTCGTGCGTGTCGATCGCTGAGAGGGTGACCGAGACCCGTGCTGCGGCGCCAATATGGCCTGCCGCCGTGTGGAGGGTGACCGCTTCTTCGAGATGCCGCCGCGCGTCGTCCACGTGCACCTGCAACCACGCCATCTCACCCGCACGCACCAGCAACGTTGCGCGATCCTCGGGAGCGGCGAGCCGGAGCGCGCTCTCGAAATAGTGCTGCGCCGCCTCACCGGCACCAAGGGACGCCGCGTGATCCCCGGCGCGGACCAGCGCATCACGAGCGCGATCGCGCAGTGCCGGCGCATCCGCGGCGTCGGTATCGGCCTCGTAGGCTTCGACGAGGTGTGCCGCAACAACTTCGGCCACCTCCTCTTCATCGCTCCACGAGCTTTCGAGGTATGCGGCGGCAGCCAGGTGGCGGGCTTTGCGATCGCGACGCGCGAGGGTGCCGTAGGCAACGCTTCGCACGAGGTCCTGGACGAACACGTACTGACCGCGTTCCGGCGAACGCGGATCTGACTGGATCGACAGCAGGTCCTTGTTGACGAGACTTGCGAGACACGACTCCACGGCTTCCGGCGGCAGAGTCGTGATCGCGCGCAGTCCCGCCGCGGTGAACGACTTGCCGACAACGGAGGCATCCTGCAGGAGTTGCCGCTCGCCGCTGCCGATGCTGTCAAGACGCGCCGCGATCAGCGCATGGAGTGTCTCCGGGACCTCGAGTGCGTCGAGCGAGCCCTCGACGTGGTAGGCACCGTCTTTCTCCGCGATGAGGCCGCGGTCGAGCAGCATCCGGACCGTTTCGACCGCGTACAGCGGGACGCCTGCAGCACGCTCGAGAATGCGATCGCTCAGCTCATCGGGGAGGCCCGGGACCATGCCGGCGAGCAGGTGGGACATCGCATCGGGTGTCAGCGGGTCGAGATAGAGCGCCGCAAGCCCACGTTTGCCCGTACCCCACCCGGCTCGCCGCTCAGCGAGCTCGGGCCGGGCGAGGGTCACGACGAGGATCGGCGAATTGCGAGACCACTCGAGGAGATACTCGATGAAATCGAGCAGGCCGGCATCGGCCCACTGCAGATCCTCGAACACCAGCGCGGTGAGTTGTTGCGCCGCGAGTCGCTCAAAGAAGAAACGCCATGCCGCATAGAGGTCGCGCGGATCGGCGGCGGCGCGCTCCTCGAGTCCGACGAGGTGGGCGAGACGCGGTTCGACCCAGCGACGTTCTTCACCGGACTCCACGAACTCCTCGACCGTGCGGCGGAGCTTCTCGCGTGCGGTCTCCGGCGACTCGTTCTCGACGATCCCACACCGCATGCGCACCATCTCGTTGAGCGCCCAGTACGCCACGCCTTCGCCATACGCGAGGCATCTGCCTCGGTGCCACCAGATGGTCTCGGTGACACCGTCGACGTACTTGAAGAATTCCCACGCAAGCCGTGATTTGCCGATCCCCGCGAGTCCAACGATCGAGAGCAGGCGCGCCGTCCGCTCCTCCCCTGTCGCGTGCAGGGACTCCTTGAGCAGCCGCAGCTCACGATCGCGTCCCACGAACGGCGGCTCGAGCCCGGTGGGGCGCAACGCACCGCCGGACGCCGCCACGACCTGGCGCGCGCACCACAGGCGTTCCGGCTCGGGCTTGCCTTTCAGCGCGTGGACCCCCGTGTCTTCGTAGACGATCGCGGCCTCCGTCGCCCGTCGCGTTGCGTCGCCGACGTAGACGGTCCCGGGTTCGGCTGCCGACTGCACACGCGACGCCGTGTTCACGAGGTCGCCGGCCACCATGCCCTCACCGCTGACGCCGAGATTAACGACGACCTCACCGGTCAACAACCCGGCCCGAGCCCGGAGTCCGGGCGCGCCGACCTCCTCGCTGAACGCCGCGACGGCATCCACCAGTTCCAGCGCCGCGCGCACCGCGCGCTCGGCGTCATTCTCGAGGACCGCGGGAATCCCCCACACCGCCATGACCGCGTCGCCGATGAATTTCTCGACGGTGCCTCCGTAGCGGGCGATGATCGTTCGCGCGGTGTCGAAGTACCGGCTCAGCAGATCTCGCACATCCTCGGCATCGCGGTGCTGGGACAGTGGTGTGAATCCGACAAGGTCAGCGAAGAGCACGGTCACGTGCCGACGCTCAGCGCTGCGCCCGATCTGATCGCTGTGGTTCGACGGGAGAGCGGGCCGAGGGGATGCCGGGCCGGAGATGACCGCGGACCCGCACTCACCGCAGAAACGCTCGCCCTCGTTGTACGCAGCGCCGCACGACGCGCACGCGCGTGTCAGTTGCGAGCCGCAATGCACGCAGAAACGCACCCCAGCCCGATTGTCGGTACCGCAGCTCGGGCACGTCATGCGGTTGACCTCGACTCGACGGTGCCGGCGGTGGTGCGTGCAGTGGCGTCCACTCGCTCGATCCACGGGGTCGCGCCCAGGCGCGCAAAGGCTGATCGGGATTGGATGAGCAGCTCGGCGGCGTCGCCGTCGCGTTCCTGACGCATGAGCCACTCCGCAAACTCGAGTTGCGTGACCGCCAGCCAGAACGGCCGGCTCAGTGTTGTGAAGGCATCCATAGCGGCTTCGAACTCGCCGGCCACTTCACCGGCGCCACCGTGATCGGCGAGTGCCGCCCGCCAGCGGTGGATGTGCGCATCGATGGCTCGCTGTCGTCCCGGACGGTAGTGGCGGCGGACGAGGTCGATCAACTCCTCTACCTTGTCATCTCGACCCAGCGTGAACGCGGCGTCCACGGCCTCGATGAGATTTGCGCAGGCGACCACGGGAAAGGACTGGTCGAGACAGGAACGGAGACCTGCCTCGGCCGATGTCAACGCATCCTGGGGACGCCCTTCGGCCGATGCGACAGCTGCTTGCGTAGCGTCGAGCATTCCCTCCTGCTCGACGTTGGCGTCGCCGGCGTGCTCGGATGCGATGGCCAGTACAGCGCGCGCGGTCACGAGATCTCCGCGCCAGAGATGCAACCACATGCCGCTGCCGAGCAGACGCGCCACGACCGGAACGGCGAGCTCGGGCGCGTCGTGATCGAGGTACTCGCTGCAGATCGCCGCGTACTCGTCCCAGCGACCGAGCTCGAGGAGCGCATTCGACCGCGTCAGGCGTGAGGTCGCGACGCCGACGCGATCACCAAGCCTGCCCGCCAGAGCCTCGGATTCCGAGTAGTGCTCCAGACAGTCCTCGAGTCGATCCGCCTCCTCGAGCGTCGACGCCAGGTTCACCTCGAGGACGCGGCTCTGTTCTGCACCGACGTTGCGCTCGAGCGCGAATCGGCGCGCGCCCTCGAAGATCAACTCCGCCTCGTCCCGCCGTCCTCGCGCTGCGAGCGACGACGCCCGAGTGTTGAGGGCCACCACGAAGGCGTCCGGCACGTCGACCGACTCGGCGATCTGCAATGCGCGTTCTGCGAATTCGAGCGCTTCGTCCAGCTGTCCCTGGAAGTAGAGATTCAAGCTCAGTTGTGAACTGACCTGAGCGAGTTGCGCGTCGCGTTCGACATCCGTGTCGATGCCGCTCGAGAGCATCGCGACCACCTGCCGGAGACGGTCGATGCCGCTCTCTCGCTTCCCCTCCATACCGTCGATGCGCGCGAGATATGCCATCGATCGCGCTGCTGCACTGATCTGACCGAGCCCCTGGTACAGGGCACTGGCGCTCTCGAAATGCTCCCGGGCGCCGGGGTGCAACCGCCGGTGCGCAGCGAGCCCGGATCGCGCATGCAGATAGGCCTGCGACTGGTCATCGCCGCCGAGCGTCAATGCACGCTCGAAATAGCCCTGCGCAGACTCTGCCGCGGCAAGTGACATCGCATGATCGCCTGCTCTGATGAGCGCGGTGCGAGCGCGATCGCGAATATCTGTTGCGTCCTCAGCGTCTGGCTCGGCGGCGAGCGCCTCGACGAGATGCGACGCGACCACCTCCGCGACCTCTTCTTCCTCGGACCATTCGCTCTCGAGATACGTTGCGGCCGCGACATGGCGCAGCTTGCGGTCGCGCCGTGCGAGTGTCCCGTAGGCGACGCTGCGCACCAGGTCCTGAACGAAGACGTATTGACCGCGCTCGGGGGAGCGCGGGTCGGACTGGATCGCCAGCAGATCCTTGTTGACCAGACCGCTGAGAATCCGTGCGACCGTGCCGGATTCGAGGCCCGAGACGGCAGTGATGGAGTGCGCGGTGAACGACTTGCCGAGAACCGCGGCGTCCTGCAGCAACTGGCGTTCCGTCGGGTCCAGGCTGTCCAACCGTGCCGCGATCAGGGCGTGGAGGCTCTCGGGAACCTCGAGCGCGTCGAGCGAGCCCTTGGTCCGGAACCGGCCACCCTCCTCCACAACGAGACCGCGGTCGAGCAGCATGCGGACCGTTTCGACGGCATAGAGTGGAATGCCCGCGGCACGATCGCGAATCCGCGCGCTGAGATCCTCGGGCAGCCCGGGGAGGATCCCTTCGAGCAGCTGCTGCATGGATTCCGGGCTGAGCGGATCGAGATAGAGCGATGAGAGACCGCGTTTACCGGTCCCCCATCCCGGTCGCCGCTCGTTCATCTCCGGGCGCGCCAGCGTGATCACGAGGATCGGCGAAGAACGCGACCATTCGAGCAGGTATTCGATGAAGTCGAGGAGTCCGCTGTCGGCCCATTGCAGGTCTTCAAAGACGAGGACCGTCAGGTGTTGGGTCGCGAGGCGCTCGAAGAAGAAACGCCACGCCGCGTACAGGTCGCGCGGGTCGCTGGCGACGCCTTCCTCGAGCCCGACGAGATGTGCCAGGCGCGGCTCCACCCAACGACGCTCCTCGGCGTCCGGGACGAACTCCTCGACGGTTGCGCGCAACTTCGCCCGCGCAGCCTCGGGCGGCTCGTTCTCGATGATGCCCGCGCGCATCCGCACCATCTCGTTGAGCGCCCAGTACGCCACTCCCTCGCCGTACGCCAGGCAACGGCCTCGGTGCCACCAGATGGTCTCCGTCACCCCGTCGACGTACTTGAAGAACTCCCATGCGAGACGTGACTTGCCGACGCCGGCATCGCCGACGATGGACATCAGACGGGCCGTCTTCTCTTCGCCCGTTCCGTGCAGCAACTCCTTGAGCAGCCGCAGTTCGCGGTCGCGGCCCACAAACGGTGGCTCGAGGCCTGTCGGGCGAAGCGCTCCGCCCGTGGCCGCCACCACACGATCCGCGCGCCAGAGATGGACAGGCTCGGGCTTCCCCTTCAACGGATGGCTGCCTGCATCGGCGTACACGATCGCGGCTTCGCTCGCCTGCCTCGTCGCATCGCCGACATAGACCGTGCCCGGCTCAGCAACGGACTGCACGCGCGACGCGGTGTTGACAAGGTCCCCGGCGACGCTCGCTTCGCCGTTGTCGCCAAGGTTGACCGAAGCCTCGCCGGTGAGCACCCCGGCGCGGGCGCGCAATCCGGGGGCACCGACCTGGTCCCCGAAGACAGCCACGGCATCGACGAGATCGAGCGCGGCGCGAACCGCGCGCTCCGCGTCGTTCTCCTGGATCGACGCGACGCCCCAGACGGCCATCACGGCGTCGCCGATGAACTTCTCCACCGTCCCGCCGTAGCGGCCGATGATCGTTCGGGCTGTGGCGAAGTACCGGCTCAGGAGCTCGCGGACATCCTCGGCATCACGCTGGTCGGACAGCGGCGTGAAACCGACGAGGTCGGCAAACAGGACGGTGACGTGCCGGCGCTCGGCGGTCGGTCCGGGGCCGGCGGCCGGGGAGACATCCCGCCGTTGTGCAGTCGCCTGCAGCGTCCCGGCGGCCGGTGCGACGGATCCGAGCGGCTTGCCGCAGGCCCCACAGAACCGCTCGCCGTCCTCGTTTGCCGCCCCGCATGACGGGCACAACTGATCGAGGGAGGCGCCACACTGGCCGCAAAAGCGGCGGCCCGCTCGATTTGCGGCACCACACGCGGTGCAATTCATCGGAGCAAAGAGTACTCGTCACCCGGCGGGGTCGACTGGAAACCCTCGGCCATTCGGCACACGCGTGATGATTGGGCGATGACTGCGCGTCCCCGGCAATCCCGGAGGGTTGCCGGAGCGCTCGCGATTGCCGCCGCACACGCGGCGCTCGGCACGCCTCGGAACCCCGCCCAACCGGCGGTCTGGCTTTGGGCCGTCGGCGCCTGGACGCCGGCGTGAGCCTCCGGCCGCTGTCCGCGTATCAGCCGCGGCCGTACCGGCCGAAATGGACGGCGATCGCCGGTCTCCTGGTGGCCGCGGCCTCGTACGTCGCGTCGATGCCGCTCCCCTGGGCCGGTGTCGTCTCGCCATTTGGGCGCTACGAGATCGTCAAGGGCATCCAGCAGGCGAACTGGATGATCGTGGCGGCGGTGGCGGTTGTCGCGATCGCCATGCGATTGCTGCGCGAGCCGCCGGGCAGTTACATCCGATTCTTTTTTGTCTTCCTCGATTTCTTCATCTCGCTTGGGCTCTACATCGAGTACATCGACAACGTCGGCCGCGCGGAGATCAATGGTTTCGCCCCGTATCTCGGGGCGGGATTCTTCCTCGCCCTGGCGGGGACGGGCGTGTTCATCGTCTCGGGGGTCATCGGCTGGCGCGAACACAACGAGTGACGTTCGCCGCGCCGGGGGCGGGAACCATTGCGGCTCGTGCACCGTTCTGCAGGCAGCCATGTTGCAACCGCGCCATTTTCAGAATGGTCGTGGCGCGCCGCGCCCTATCGCCCGGCGTGTCCTCGTCGCGGCCGTTGCCGGAGCGGCCCTGCTCGTCTCCTGCAGCCCCGCAAGCCCGGCGACCCCGGCAGCACACTCTGTCGCGCCGACGTTCCCTCCCCTTGCATCGTTCAGCGCCGCCCCGGAGCCGACCGGGACGCCGACGCCGGCCGGCACGCTGCCAATCGGTCCCGTGCCGGAGGAGTTCGTTCCCGCGTCTGTGACGTTCGTCTCGCTCGACGAGGGCTGGGTGCTCGGATCGGCACCGTGCGAGGCCACGACGTGCCTGGTGCTGCTCAGGACACTGAACGCCGGTCGAACGTGGGCCAGCGTGAATGGGCCATCAACGTTCTTCGGCGAGGGCAACAGCGTGGAGATGTCGAGTGTCAGCCAGATCAGATTCGCCGACCCGGAGGATGGATGGGCATACGCACCAGGGCTCTGGGCCACCCATGACGGCGGTGCCCATTGGCGTCAGGAGTATCTGCCGTCGCAGGCTGCGCCCGGCTTTATCAACGACATCGAGGCTTCGCGCGGGATAGTCCATGCGGCGCTCCTTGACAGCAACTTCGACGCCCGCATCGAGACAAGCCCAACCGGATCCGACGCGTGGCACGAAACGCCGATCTCCGTCATCGCGGGTGCCGGTCCGGTGCCCTCGACGACGATCACGCTGAGCGGGACCGAAGGCTGGATGGTGCAGGTCGACCGCACGGTCATCGGCGGCGCGCGATTCGGGACGAGAGGCTGGGTGGCCTGGCAGCCTCCGTGCCTCTCCGGTGGTGGCGGGCTCGTGCTCGCCGCGTCGACCGCAACCAATATCGCGGCGGTCTGCAGCGACGGACAGTGGACGAACTTCCCCATGCACGTTGAGGTCTCCTTCTCGCGGAACAGTGGGACGACGTTCACACCCGCGGCACTCCAACCCGGGCTTGTCGAGGCCGGTGGCGCAGCGAGCCCGGCGCCCGGTGCTGTCGTGATAGCAACCACGGGCTCGGGCGGCACTGTGGTCTTCGTGGCGACGTACAACGCGGGAGCGACATGGAACAAGGTCTTCGGGACCATCACCGACGACTACACCGCGTTCATCGGGTTCACGAGCGCCTCGCGGGGAGTCGCGATCGTGGATGATGCCGGCGGTACCGCCGCGACCTTGCTCATGACGTTCAATGGCGGTAGGAGTTGGGCGCCCGTGCCCTTTCGGCAGGCGTCCTGACGCGAATGCTTCGGGAGGACAACCACCGGTGACCGTTGAGAAGATCAATCCGCCAGCGCTTCCCGTACCGATGGGCTACACCCAGGTCGTCGCCAGTCATGGATCGCGCACCGTCTACATCGCGGGTCAGGTCGCGGTCGACGCCATCGGCAACGTCGTGGCGCCGGGTGACGTCGTCGGTCAGGCGTCGCGCGCCTTCGCCAATGTGCGGTCGGCGGTCGCGGCGGCCGGCGGCAGCGTTGCGGACATCGTCAAGGTGACGTGGTATGTCGTCGGCTATCGGCCCGAGATGCTGCCCGCACTGGCTGGCGCGCGGCGCGACATCTTCGGCGACCATCAGCCCGCGAGCACGCTGGTCGGCGTCGCTGCCCTCGCGAATCCGCAGTACCTCGTCGAGGTCGAGGCGATCGCGGTGGTCGACGCACCCCCGGCGTAGTCACCGATGACAGCCCTCGACGGCGTCGAGATCGGGCTCGGAGGCGCGCTGGCCGCGATCACGCTCTTCGACGTGTTCCAGTCCGTCGTGTTTCCACGGCCGTCGGTCGGCCGTGTGCAGCTGAGCGTCAACCTCGTTCGACTCACGTGGCGCGCCTGGCGCGCCGTGGCGCAGCGGCCGCACAGGCTCCAGACGCGCGAGGCGGCGCTCGCCGCGTTCGCGCCGCTGGCAGTGGTGGGACTGCTCGTGCTCTGGGGCGTGCTCATCATCACCGCCTATGCGCTGATCTTCAGCGGCCTGCACGATGGGTTCACGCCGCAGCCCGATTCCTTCGGCACCACACTGTTCTTCTCGGCCGGCCGCATGCTCGCGTTTCCCGTCGGCGGCATCGAGGCAACCGGCGTCGCGACGCGCATCCTGACCAGCCTCGAGGCGGCGACGGGTTTCGGGCTGTTCGCGCTGGTCATCAGCCTGCTCTTCTCACTCTTCAACGCCTTCCAGCACCGCGAGGCGGCGGTGGTGGCGCTCGAAGCCCTCGCCGGGGCGCCGTCGACGGGGTTGCAGCTTCTCGAGACCTGCGCCAAGGACGATCTCGCCTCCCAGCTCGCAGTCACCTTCGACGAGTGGCGCATGTGGTCGGTGGACGTCCTCGAGACTCACCTCGCGTATCCCCTGCTGTTCTTCTTCCGCTCCAGCCACGACAACGAGGCCTGGGCCAACTCCTTCGGCGCCGTCATGGATGCGGCGGTGCTCGTGATGAGCACCATCGACGGCGGCCCGGTCGGGCACGCGAGACTCATGCACAAGGTCGGTTCGCATCTCGTCGCCGACATGCGCCACTACTACTACCGAGGTGTCCGTGGCGAGCTCCCGGGCGTCGAGCAGGCGGAATTCGTTGCCGCATGCGACCGGCTGCGACGCGCCGGCTATCGCCTTCGTGACGCCGACACGGCGTGGCAGGAGTTCAGCACGCTGCGTGGCAACTACGCACCGTGGCTCAACGAGGTGACCAAGGGCCTCGCCATTCCTCCTGCCCCGTGGATCGGCGACCGCTCGTACCTGCCGCACCGCGAACGCGGAGCGAAGCGCCGCCGGTAGGGCCCAGGCTCAGATCGCTCGCATCCGATTGTTCCGCGGATTGTGCTCGACCTCCGCGAGGCCCAGGGCTTCGAGGACGGGGGGCACGTAGTTGCCGAAGCGTCCTCGCAATCCCTTCTTGATGCCGTACCAGCCACCGACAGGATTCGTGAGGGAACGGCCCCACGCCTCGACGCTCCCCTGCGGTGCGTCCTTCCGCTCATCCGCATTGCTGAGCGGCATCCAGTCGCCGTGCTCGACGAGCATCGTGTGCAGATCCTCGATGCACGAAAGGTGATACCGGAGTTGCGTCTTTCCCACCTGGACGACGAGCGCGGGTGGGTTGGCGTCGGGGTCGCGAAACGACTCGAACTCGCTGTTCCCGGGAGGGGTGGTGAGGTGCCAGGGATCCGCTGGAGTGCCGGTCCCGACGACGTCATCGTTGTTCATGGCGACAACCCTAGCAGGCCTAATCTGACATCTACTGTCATCTTTTCTTAGACTGTCGATAATGCGTGCCGCAAGGGTGCTCGACATGCTGTTGCTGCTCCAGCGCCGCGGCCGGATGACCGCGCGCGAGCTCGCGCAGACGCTTGAGGTCTCGGAGCGGACCATCCTCCGCGACGTCGAGGCTTTCACCGAGGCCGGTGTCCCGATCGTCACCAGCCGTGGAGCGCGCGGCGGGATCTCACTGCTCGACGGATTCCAGACTCACCTCACCGGCCTGACCACCGACGAGGCGTTCTCCCTGTTCCTCGTCGGCCAGCCGCAGATCGCGCACCGGCTTGGGCTGGGCGCCCCGAGCAGTTCTGCACGGAACAAGCTGCTCGCCGCCATTCCGGCGCAGTTGGCGGCGGAGGCGGACCGCCTTGCGACATGGTTCCTCAACGATCCCGACCCCTGGGCCGGAAACCAGATTCCGCACGGCGAGCTGCGACGTCTCGCCCGGTGCATTCAGCAGCGACGTGAGATCGAATTGACCTTCGCACACGGCGCGACCATGAACATGCGCGCGATCGGCCTCGCGCTCAAGGCCGGATCGTGGCACGTCGTCCATATCGAAGGCGAGTGGGCGGAAGTCACGTGCATTGACGAGTTGCGTGCGACGCGGTTGACGAACCGAAACTTCGCGCCGCCGGACGGCTTCGTCCTCGCCGAGTTCTGGCGGCACCATGTCGCTGCGAGCTCGTAAGCCGGCGCGACGTGCCCTACTATGGTTTTTCCGCCTCCAGTAAAGCCAGATCCGCCGGAGTCCTGCGCACGCTCAGAGGTCGCAGACCCGCCGCGGCAATCAGATCCTGGAGCTCTGCGATCGATCGCTCACGACCGCCCTCTGTGACGACGAGCATCTGCAGGTCGATGGGAGAGAACCGTGCATGCGCTGCATTGCGATCCTGCACGCCCTCGATCACCACGAGCTTCGCGCCGATCGGCATTGCGGCCGCCACGTTGCGCAGCAGACGCACGCATGCGGCGTCGTCCCAATCGTGAAGGATCCATTTCAGGAGGTAGACGTCAGCGGTGAACGTGAAAGCCGTAAATAGGTCGCCTTCGCGAAGTTCCACGCGGTCGGCGAGACCCAGGTGGCGGAAGTATCGAGCCGCCTCACCAAGCATCAGTGGCGCCTCCACAAGGATGCCCCGAATTCCCGGCCGGCGGCGGAGGACCTCTCCGAGCATGGCGCCGGCGCCACCCGCGACGTCGCAGACAACCCCCGATTTCGGGAAGGGATATGCCGATGCGATCGCCGGAGCCTCCGATAAGGTGAGACCGGACAGCCCGGCGGCAAAGTCCCTTCCCTCGGCCGGGTGGCTGTCGAACCACGCAAAGACGGACATCCCATTCTGGCGCTTGAATGCCGCTTCGCCGGTACGCAACGTCTCCGCGAGATCACCCCACGCCGCCTGATGTGCGCGCGACGCCATGAACGTGCACCATGCATCCGATGCATACGGCGCGCCACTGGTGAGCGCATCGGTCAATCGCGTGGCGCGGAATCGACCGGCACGATCGATGCGGACCACGTTGTATACGGCAGCGACACGAAGCGCGCGGTGGAGCGCGTCAGCGTTGCAGTGCAATGATGTTGCCAACTCCTCAGCCGTCCTCGGACCGGCGGCGAGTGCGTCTGGCACGCCGAGTTCAACCATCGCCGCGAGCAGGTATGCGACGGAGAAGCCCGCAGAGTGCTCGAGCAGCGCGAGCTCCGACGGCAGGACGCGGTCGGCGGCTCGGAGCAGGAGGCGGCGCAGCTTCATCGCGGCGTGGACTGTGGCTCTTGGCGGCACCTGCGTCCGTGGGCGGCGCCTTGTGAGCGCCGGCGTCTCCGGAGCCTCGAGCGGAACGACCTGTATCGCCATGTGCTCTCCTTTTGCCGCTATTGGTCAGACTTATAAGCTGTTCGTTAGACTCATAGTACAGTGAATCGAGAGCCTCTTGTCAAACGGCCCTACCAGTCGCCGTTGCGGCGAGCGCAGGCGCAGTCAACACGCCTCACAATCGTCGACGCTGCCGCCCGGCTTTTCGTCGCCGAGGGGTACGTCGGCACGTCGATGGACGACATCGCCGTCGCGGCCGGTGTCAGTCGTGCGACGGTCTTTTCATCCGTGGGGGGCAAAGCCGCGATCCTCAAGGCTGCCTTCGACATCGCCGTCGTGGGCGACGACGAGCCGGTTCCGCTCCCCCAGCGCCCGTGGGCGATCGCCGTTCGAGACGAGCCGGACCCGAATCGAATGATTGACGCCTACGCCAGAATGATCACCGAGGTGTCTGGCCGCGTCGCACCGATCTACGAGGCGATGCGCGGCGCAGTCGGGGCTGACGTTGAGGTCAATGCGGTATGGGAGGCAATGCGCACGGAGCGGCGTGGGGGGGCCGCCGGGTTCGTCGGGTTCGTGGTCGCCCGAGGTGCCCTTCGCCCCGGTGTCGACCGAAAGCGCGCCGCCGACGTGGTGTGGGTCCTCAACGATCCGGGGACATACCACCTCTTCGTGCACGAGATGCACTGGACACCGGCCCAGTTTCGATCCTGGCTGGCCGAGATCCTCCGAGATCAGCTGTTGGAGCGGAATGGTCCGGGCGGGCTGCCGGGGCGGCCGCCTTCAGCAGCTACACGAGGATAGGCTTGCCTTCCATCTCGTCCAGCGGGTCTCGCGTGATCTCGAGGAGCGCGCCGTCCGGATCGTGGAAATACAGCGAATTCTCCACGCGATCCGGCCCGAAATACTCGATGTGCAGGTCGTCGAGCTTCGCGCGAATCGTGTCGAAATATTCCGGGTGCACCGCGATCGCGATGTGATGCATGCCCCCGATCGACTCTCGCGTCGCCGGCATCGGATCCTCGGGAAAATCGAAGAACGCCAGCAGGTTGCCGTTGCCGATGTCGAAGAAGAAGTGCGTCGAGCTCTGCAGGTCGCGGTTCGCGAACAGCTCGACCAGTGGGAACCCCAGCACCTCGGTGTAGAACTTGATGGTGCGCTCGATGTCCGAGCAGATCAGCGCGAGATGATGCGAGCCGCGCGCCGTTGACGCCGGCCGATCCGGTTTCGGCTTCAGGTACGTCTGTATCAGCGCCTCTCGCCTGGCACCGTAATCGACAGCCGCTTCCACCATGGTGGGCCCTCCTTGTGGCTAGATCTTGAACCAGAGCCGGCGGATCCGGGCCGCGAGCGCCTGGTCGCCGATCGCGGCACCGCCGCTGATCCGCTGAAATGATGTGAGGACGAAGTCGTTCGGGTCGAAATTGAAGACAACCGGCATGCCGGCGACACTCCCCTCCTCGTACGAGAGCTGCCCATTCTTCAGTGTCGCCCGCCACGAGCCACCCGCCTCCCCGGAGACGCGGACTCCCCAGGTTGCGTCGAGGCCTTCCGCCTCCTTCTGATCGACCGTGGAAGGATGCAGGACGAAGAACATGTAGGGAATCAGCGCATCCGCTTCGGCGTCCGGGATCGGAGCGGAGCGTCCGAGTCCGGCGCGGATATCCCAGCTGTGCACCGCGTAGTCGATGAGCTGAAACCCCATGTAGATGAAGGCCGGGAGTGGGCCCATGTAAACGTGCTCGACCAGCTCGCCTCCCCACTTGTCGGAATCGATCCCGTCGAAGATCACGAACAGCTCGTCCGACGCTCGCTTGAGACGAGCGATCAGCTCCTGTTGCGGTACCTCGCGCAGCTTCTTCGCCGCCGCATCAAGTCCATGGGGCATCACGTCCTGCACGCCGACTGCAGATCCGACCGATTGCCCGCTCCGCGCGAGCGCCCAGCGCTGCAGGTACGCTTCAGTCACGTCGACCATGTGCGCGGCGACATCGCGAACCTGCCATTCGGTGCACGCAGTGGGTGTCGCCCAACCCTCTGCATCGAGGTTGTCGACGAGGTCGAAGAACTCGGTTCTGGCCTGCCGCACGGCCGACAGCAGATGGTCCTTGCCCGCGTGGTCCATCACATTGATCCGCGACGGTTGTACCTGGACACTCATCGTTGTCACCTCCTCGTGTCACCCACTGCGCCTTGATAGCCTGCGCCGCTCCACGCCGGATTTCAACTTTCGATATGCCTGTTCGCACTGCGTACCGTGCCTGTTCGCACTGCGTACGGTTCGTCTTGAAAATCGGCCGAGACGAGATCGCACTTCACCTCGAGGGTTGGTTCGCACCCATGGCGTTGGCCGTCGCTCGTCTCTCTGGCCGTCGTCCGTACCAGCCGCGCCGAGAAGCGCGTATCGTCGGCAGCTGTCAATGAGGAGGAGCACTCGATGCCGCTGTACATGGATCACCACCACAAGGTTGAAGGCCTCACGGCGGATGCCGTCGCCGGAGCCCACCAGCGCGACCTGGAAGTTCAGGCCAAACATGGTGTGAACTACATCAAATACTGGTTTGACGAGGGTACCGGGGCGGTGTTCTGCCTCGTCGAGGCACCGAACAAGGAGGCTGCCGCGGCGGTGCACCGTGAGGCGCACGGCCTGGTCGCCGACGACCTCACGGAGGTCAAAGAGGGCGCCTAACCTCGCTCCTCTGACCTCTGGCGCGGAATCTCATGATATGCGGCGAGGAGTTCATCCTCCGCCGCTTTCAGCTCTTGCGCCGCGGCATCTCCTTCCACCGAAGTGCTGGAGCGCGTCGCCTCAATCGCTCTACCCCACCGGTCCACGGCTGCGAACAGCCGCTCGAGTCGCCCGCGCACCCTGTTGCGAAACTCGCTGACGGATCTGCTCCGATCTGCAGGTGTCATTGCCGAACTGTACGCGCGAGGAGGCAATCAGCTGCGCTGCGGCGCCGCCCCGTGTGCCGGATCCAGCGCGGTGACCGCGTCGTCAATGCGGGTCACCTGTGGGTGCTTTCCGCAGCGACCTCCGACTGGAGCGGGAGACGAGGCTCGAACTCGCGACCCCTACCTTGGCAAGGTCCGGCGTCAAATCTGAATACGCGAGGACTAGAAAGCGGCCTCGCGGCGCCTACTTCCCGGCTGGATCGA
>Ga0307374_10002604_pt1 | contig 31782 bp, 23 predicted proteins | sample OX3MG_FD_202532 | JGI IMG/M metagenome (GOLD analysis project Ga0307374, IMG submission 202532) | Soil microbial communities from Risofladan, Vaasa, Finland - OX-3 | ecosystem: Environmental > Terrestrial > Soil > Coastal area > Acid sulfate soil | place: Finland: Risofladan, Vaasa | collected... | reverse complement strand
AGCCAGGCGACGGTGGCGTGGGCGGGTGAGCCGTGCAGGTCGACGACCCCGATCTGGCGGTCGCCGGGGCGGCCGGGTTCATTGGCGTCGAAGGCGATACGGTCGCCGTCATGCGACCACACCGGCCGCCAGGAATCGAAGGCGCCCCGGGTGACCTGGACGGCGGGCCCGCCGTCGGCGGGCATGACGTAAAGCTGATCCCAGCCACTGGTGTCGCTGGCGAAGAGAATCCATTTGCCGTCGGGCGATACCTGGGGCGTGGCGCCGCGGTCAATCATGCTCCAGAACTTGTCCTCATGGTCCACGTGCACCGCGCGCGCCGGGCCGCCGTTGGCATCGAGAAAGTAGATGGTGCGGCTCTTGAAGTCGGGCGCCACATGGCTGACCACCAGCGTGGTGGCGTTGACCCAGCTCGGCGCGCCGTAACCCCCGCTCGGCCCCTGTACCGCCACCGGGGCGCCGCCGGCGAGCGCGGCGACGTAGAGCTGACCGGACACGAACTCGCCGCGGGCGAAGATCAGCTTGTCGCCGACCTCCGGAAAGGTGGTGTCGTGCGGCACGGCATGCGCGCCGACGGTGTAGACGAGGCGGCGACTGTCGGGCGACCATCGCAGGCCGCCGATGTTCTCGGAAGCGCTCGCGACGCTGCTCCCCGCGCCGCCGTCGCGCGGCGTGACGACAAGCTCGAAATCGCCGGCCCGGCGCTCGACGCGGGCAAGAAAGCGGCCATCGGGCGAGGGCGCGGCGCCGCCGACACCGCCGCCGGGTTCACCGGCCGGCGCGCCGGGCACCAGCATGGGTGTACCCGGTTCTTCGGCGTTGACGCGGTAACGGCCGTAGACGCCGCCTGAATCCCAGGTGAACGTCAGGCTTCGGCCATCACGCGACCAACGCCAGGCGGATGGGTATTTGATGCCGACGACAGCGGGGATGGTCAGGCGCTGTGCGCCTGCAGGCACCGCGAACAAGAGGAACAGGAACAACCAGGACGTACCAGCGCGTCTCGCGGACGCGGCCAAGGCGAGCTTCGCCTTGAACTCGGGAACATGGGTGCGGCAGGACGGCTTCGACATCGGGGACTCCTCCTCGTGAGTGGCAAACTTCCGCCCGGAGAGCCCGCCTGTCCAGTTGGCTCGCGTGACCGAGGCAGAGCGCGTCCGTCGCGCGTATACTTGTCACGCCGTCGCGCTCCGCGGACCGTCGGCCCGCGGGTGACGATTCTCGATCAAGGAGAGTACTTGTGCGCCTCGCCGTCCTCAGCGGTCTGCTCCTCGCCGTTTCCGCCTTCGGCGCCGGCGCCCAGCAGCCCCGCGCGCCGCAGTTCAAGGCGCTGGACGTTCAGTCCGGGCACTGGGTCTACCGGGGTACCACCGCGCCGCGCCGAGCGGGCGATAAGCCCGGTACGTTCACCTGGGACGAGCACTGCGGCTGGTCCGCGGACCAGCTCTTCCTCATGTGCAGCTTCGACAACGACTGGTCCGGCCAGAAGGTGCAGTCGCTGGTGGTGGATACCTGGAACAGCCGGGACAAGGCCTATTGGCACTACGAGATGTTCGCCGTGGGGGCGAGCGGCGAGAAGCCGTTTGCGTCGAAGATGACCATCCAGGGCGACACGTGGCTCGAGCTCGGAACGGAGATCCGCGGCGGCAAGACAACGTACGAGCGCATCAGCTACGTCTACTCCTCTCCGACGCACGTGACCGTGAAGATCGAGGTGTCGCCGGACAACGAACACTGGACGACCACCTTGGACGGCGTCGGGGTCAAGCAGTCGGAGTAGCGCCTGCTCCGGTGACGGTTTCAGGCGAGACCTAGCCCGTTGATGGGGGTCAGGGGGTCGCGGGTTCGAATATTGATTCCGCAGTACCCCGCCGCGTTTCGCGGCACGCGCGAAATCGTCCTTCGTCACAGGGACCCGCGCCCGGCGCCGCCGGGCGTGCCGGTTCCCCCAACTCGTTCACCGCATGCCGCCGCTCATTCCGCCCGACGCCACCCAGATCGCCCTCGTCCTCCTGCTCTCGTTCCTCATCGGCCTGGAGCGGGAGGAACGGAAGAAGGCCGAAGGCGCGTGGATGTTCGGCGGGGTGCGCACCTTCCCGCTCATCGGGCTGGCGAGCTACGCGATGGCGCTGCTGTCTGGCGCCGATCTGCTGGCCTGGACGCTCGGGTTCGCGGTGGTGGGCGGCTTCATGCTCCTGTCGTACAACCGCAAACTGGCGGCGTCGGAACAGGCCGGCATCACCACCGAGATGAGCGGGTTGGTCACCTACCTCGTGGCCGGCCTCGTGTACCGCCAACTGTACTGGATCGCGGCCACGATCGCGGTGCTCTGCGTGCTCCTGCTCGAATTGAAGAAGGGCCTCGAGGGACTCACCAAGCACGTCGCCTCGGGCGAGATCGCGACGGTGGCCCAGTTCCTGGTGCTCACGGTGGTGATCCTGCCCATCGTGCCCGACCGCCCGTTCACGAGCTTCGCCATCAACCCGTTCCGCACCTGGCTCGTGGTGGTGGCGGTGAGCGGCGTGTCGTTCGGCAGCTACGTTCTGCAGCGAATGCTCAAGGGCCGAGGCGGCATCATGCTCTCGGCGCTGCTCAGCGGCGCCTACTCGTCCACCGTCGCCACGGTGGTGCTCGCCCGCCGGTCGCGCGACCACCGCCGGCCGAATCTGTTCGCGGGGAGCATCCTGGCCGCGTCGGGCGTCATGTACGTGCGGCTCCTGATCCTGATCGCGTTCTTCAATCTGACGCTGGCCCGGATGCTCCTGCCGGGGTTTGCCCTGGGCGCGCTGGCGGGCGTGGGCGGCGGCTGGTATGTGTCGCGTCGGGCTGACGGCGCCGCAGATTCGGGGGCGCCCGAACAGCCGAGCCTCAACCCGCTGGAACTGCAGGCGGCGTTCCTGTTCGCGGCCGCGTTCGTGGCGATTCTCGTGGTCACCACGCTCGTGCGCCAATACCTGGGGCGCACCGGACTCTATTCCCTGGCGGCGATGATGGGTGTTACCGACGTCGATCCGTTCATCCTCGGGTTGACGCAGGCCAACGCGACGGCGATCTCGCTGCCGGTGGCGGCCACCGCGATCATCATCGCGGCATCGAGCAACAACGTGGTCAAGGCCGTCTACGCGCGGAGCTTCGGCGACCGGGTGACCGGCCGCCGAAGCCTGCTGCTGCTGCTCGGCCTGGCCGTGGTGGGACTGGCGGGGCTGGCATGGATCTGACGCCCCCCGCACCCGTAGCGGCGGAGCGCGGATGGCTCCGCCGACTCGCGCCCTGGATCGCCGCCCTCGTGGCGTGCGCCGTGTACCTGAACGCCCTCCACAACGGATTCGCGCTCGACGACAAGGTGATCGTCGACCAGAACCCCCTCGTGCACCACCTGGCGGCGATGCGCGACATCTGGGTGTCGGCCTACTGGCCGAACATGCCGTTCCAGATGGGGCTCTACCGGCCGCTCACGATCGCCATGTATGCGGTGGAGTGGTCGCTCTGGCATGGCCAACCGATGGGATTCCACGCCCTGAACGTGGTGCTTCACGCCGTGGTGAGCGCGCTGGTGGTGCTGCTGGTGCTCCGGCTGGGCGCGCCGCCGCTGGCGGCGGCGGTGGGTGGCGTGCTGTTCGCCATCCATCCGGTGCACGTGGAAGCGGTGGCGGGCATCGTGGGCCGCGCCGAAGTGGTGATGACCCTGTTCGTGCTGCTCGCCTGCTTTCTGCACCTGTGGCGGCGGGGGCCGGTGGTGGCGCGGTGGGTGGGGATCGCGGTGTGCTTTCTGGCCGCGCTGCTCACCAAGGAGAGCGCCGTGGCGCTCCCCCTGCTGCTCATCATCGTGGATGGGCTCGATCCCGAGCGCCGCAAGCCGCTCTGGCGCACGGTGTGGGACGACGCGCCGCTCTACCTGCTGCTGGCGGCGATCTTCGGCGGCTACATGGGACTGCGCTACGCGGTGCTCGGCGTGTTCTCCGGCAGCACGCTCACGCCGGCGCTGCGCGGCGCGTCGGCGTCCACGCGCATCGCGACGGCGATCAGCGTCTGGCCCCAGTACCTCCGGCTGCTGGTGTATCCGCGCGATCTGGTGGCCGACTACGGGCCCAACGTGCTCGTGGTGGCCCATTGGGGCGAGCCCATCGTATGGATGAGCCTCGTCCTCGGCGTCGTCGTGATCGGGAGCGCGGTGCTGCTCCGGCGGCGTTCCCCCTGGTGGACGGCGGCCGTGGCCTGGTTCGTGGCCGGCATCTTCATCGTGTCCAACCTCGTGGTGCCGGTGGGAATCCTGCTGGGTGAGCGCACGCTGTATCTGCCGTCCGTCGCGCTGGCGTTCGCCGCGGTGCCGCTGGTGGAGCTGGGCCGTCGCCGTCCGCGCCTGGCGGTGGCGGTGGCGGCGCTGGCATTGACGCTGGGCGTGGCGCGCACGTGGACGCGAACTCCCGTGTGGCGCACCACCGACACGGTGCTCACGCAGCTCGCGTCGGCCCACCCCGAGTCGTTCTACGCGCAGACCTACCTGGGCGACGAGGCCGTGCACGCGGGACATCCGCACGAGGCGGTGCGCCACTACGCGAAGGCGTGGGCGCTGGCGCCCTACCCGGTGATCGGCGAGAGCTACGCCTACGCGCTGGTCCTGATCAAGGACTGGCCCAAGGCGGAGCAGGTGGCTCGTGCTTCATGCAGCATCGAGTTTCCGAGCCCCTGCCTGTACGTGGTGGACGCGCTGCTGGCCCAGGGCCGGCCGGCGGCAGCGCGCGTCCTGGTGGATTCGATCATGCCGCACGTGCCGCCGTCGGAGGCGCTGATCAAGCGCGCCCTGAACGTGGCCCAGGCGCTGCACGACACGGCGGGCATTGCCGCCGCCGAGCAGGCCATGGCCGCGCTGCGCCCGCCGCCGCCGGCGCCGGCGCCGGCAAAGAAGCCCGCGCCCGCCACGCCGCGGCGCGGCTGACACACCGCGCGGGCGGGGCTAGTTGCCGCCGCCCCCGCGGCCCGGTTTCCGGACCGCCTTCCGGCCCGCAGCCGGCTTCTGCGCCGGGTGCGCGGAATCACGTTGCGGACCGGCCGGCCTTCCCTCGCGCAGATTCTTGACCTGCTGCGGTTCGAGCGGACGGCCCGGATTTGCCTTCATGGCCTCTTCGCGCTTGGCAAAGGGCGGATTTTCCGGCGGCGGCGCGCGCTTGGTGATGATCGGCCGCGGCACCGCGGTGCGCGGCTGAGGCCTGGCGGCCGGGGGCCGCGGCGACGGGGGGCCGCCCGCCGCGGCGCGTGGCGTGGGGAGCACCGTGGGATGCGCGGCGATGCGCGCGCGCTCGACGTCGGTGGGGCGCACGCGCACCATTCCGCGGTCCACGCGCTCCCCGTTGCGGAACACCGCGCTCGGCACGGCGGTAAAGCCGTGCGTGCGGTTGGCCCAGCGGACGGTCTGGATGTTCCTGACGCGAACGAACACGTCGATGTCGGTCACGCCGCGCACGTTGGTGGCGTTCACGGCGCGCAGATACCGCGGCCCGTAGTGATACCATGGGAAGAACGGCTCATGCGGGCCTAGTGGGAACCACGCCTGCACGCCGCCGCCGAATGCCGGCCCCATCACGAACACCACCAGCCCGGGCGAGTAGTACGGCCGGGCGACGATCGGTCCCGGAATCCACGCCCACGCCCGGCCCACCATGGCCCATCGGCCGTAGTGGAAGGGCGCGAAGCCCCACGGCTCGTCTTCCACCCACACCCAGCCCCACGGATCCACCCAGCCCCAGCGTCCGTAGCGATACGGCACCCAGCCCACGGCGACGGACGACGGATACCACACCGTGCCGTACTCCGCCGTCACCACCCAGCGGCCGTATTGATCGAGATCGGCGCATCCCGGGATGTCGTTGCTCATGTATCGCGAGCACGACGACGCCACGACGCGCTGGTCGCGCTCGGCGCTCCACGCGTCGAACGCCGTGCGCGGCGGGCGCGGGGCTGCCAGCGCCCGGATGGGGTTGTATCCCGCAAAGCTCACCGCCTGCCCGGTAGCCACCGCCTGCTCGAGGCCGGGGCCGGTGGCGTCGAGGCTGCCCTCCTCCACGCTGACCAGCGTGTAGTCGGTGTTCAGCGGGATCTCGATGCGATACGTGCCGGGCGCGCGTACGACGAACGCGCCGTTGGGCGTGTCCACTTCGATCGTGTCGCCCGCGAGCAGGCGGTACACGCTCACGCGCATGGTGCCCTGCGACAGTCCGAACTGCGCATAGTGGTCGCCCAGCGCGGTGACGGTGAGATCGGTGCTGTCGGCCAGGCGAACGGTGAACGGGCCCACCTCGAGTTCGGCGCGCGCGTCCTGCGCGGTGAACAGCCGGTCGCCCGTGGTGATGGAATAGTTGATCGGGGCCAGGCTCCAGTCGCTCACGCCGGCAGGCAGCAGCGACACGGCGCCCTCCACCGCGCTCAGGCGCGCCACGCGCGAGGGCGCATCGCCGGACTCCTGAGTGGACGGTTGTTGCGCCCACAGTTGGAGCGGGAGGCACAGAACCATCGCGGGCCAGAACAGACGGCGCAGCGTGCCGCGGGGCACGGCGCCGATGGAAATTCGCAAATGCGTCATCGGACGCTCCACACATATCGGTGCTATCAGTAACCGCGGATGCTCGGAGAGTTCCGAGGCGCCGGATCACGCCCGCACGTTGCCCGCCCGCCGGGGCGCGTGGTGTCCGGCATTGCCCGTCGGCCCGTAGGGATTCCCTTGGCGCGGGACGCCGCGCCGGCGTGGCGTTGGCGCCGGCGCGAGCGCGATGCTTGATTAGGGGCTGTGGCGCCGCCTCCGGGAACCGGCTCCCCGTTCGGGCCCGCGGTCGCGACACAGCCGAGACCGATTCGTCGCCCGACCGAAGCCCAGCCGTGAGATCGTGGGAGCGTCCGGTCACCGTTCACATCCGCAACCCTTCGCACCGCCATGCCAACCCGCATTCGCCGCTCTTCCGCCGTCGTTCTCCTCGCGCTGCCGGCGTTGCTCGCCGCCGCGTGCAGGTCGAAGGCCAAACCCGCCGCCACCGACACGACCGCCGTGGCCATGGGCGCCACCGCGCCGGCCGTGGCGCCGCCGGCCATCCGGCACGTGTTCGTGATCGTCCTGGAAAATCAGGGCTACGACACCACGTTCGGGCCGGCCACGCCGGCGCCGTATCTGGCCGATACGATGGTGAAGGCGGGCGCGGTGCTGCACGAGTACTACGGCACGGGCCACTACAGTCTGGACAACTACATCTCGATGGTGAGCGGCATCGCGCCGAGCGCCAAGACGCAGCTGGACTGCCCGCGGTACGAGGAGTTCGTGCAGACGGGCACCGCGCCCGACGGACAGCCCATCGGCAACGGGTGCATCTATCCGGTGCACGTGCAGACGATCGCCAACCAGCTCATGGCCAAGCACCTCACGTGGAAGGGCTACATGGAGGACATGGGCAAGGATCCGTCGCGCGAGCCCGCCACCTGCGGCCACGTGGCGATCGGGGGGCCGGACGCCACGGAGCACGCGGCGCCCAACGACCAGTACGCGGCCAAACACGATCCGTTCGTGTACTTCCATGCCATCATCGACTCGGCGTCGTGCGCTCAGCACGTGGTGCCGCTCACCGCGCTCGAGGCCGCGCTGCGCTCCGCGGACCAGACGCCCAACTACTCGTTCATCGTGCCCAACCTGTGCCACGACGGCCACGACCGGCCGTGCCGCGACGGCGAACCGGGCGGGCTGGTGTCGGCCAACGAGTTCCTGAAGCACTGGGTGCCGCTGATCACCAATTCGCCGGCGTTCAGGAAAGACGGATTGCTGATCGTGACGTTCGACGAGGCGCTGAGCATCGATGCGTCGGCGTGCTGTCACGAGCCCTCGGGCCCGAACGTGGCGCAGGCCGGGTTCAACGGGCCGGGCGGCGGCCGCACGGGGACGGTGCTGATCTCGCCGTTCATCAAGCCGGGCACGGTGTCGGACGTGCCGTACAACCACTACTCGATGCTCAAGAGCGTGGAAGACATATTCGGACTTCCGTATCTGGGGTACGCGGGGCAGCAGGGGTTGGTGGGGTTCGGCGCCGACGTGTACACGCAGGCGGGCGGCGCCCGGTAGCCGCCCGCGGCTATTCCGCCCGCATCGCGATCGTCGGATCGGCGCCGGCGGCGCGACGGGCCGGGATGTAGGCCGCGGCCAGCGCCGCGGCCGCCAACACGGCCGCCGTGGCCGCGTAGGCCACGGGGTCGCCGGCCGGCGTCTGGAACAGCATCGCGCGGATGAACCGCGACAGCCCCGCGGCGCACGCGGTGCCCACGAGCAGGCCCACGAGCACGAGCCTGGCGCTGTGGCCGAGCACCAAGCCAAGGATCTGGCGGCGGGTGGCGCCGAGCGCCACCCGCACCCCCATCTCGCGGGTGCGCTGCGCCACGCCGTACGCCACCACGCCGTAGAGCCCGAGCACGGCCAGCAGGAGCGCCGCTGCCGAGAAGGCGCCGACGAGTGAGACCGCGAGCCGGCGCCTGGCCAGGCTCTCGGCGAGCGTGCTCGACATCTGACGAATGGCCGACGGACCGCCCAGCGACGTGAGCGGCGCCGACGGCTCCACCTCGTGCACCGCGGTGCGCAGGGCCGGGATGACGCGCGCGGGGTCGCGCGCGCGCGCCACGACGGTGATGCCGGTCCAGACCTCGAGCGTGTAGGGCACGTACACCTCGGGCTCCACGGGCACGTCCTGCGCCGTCTGGTGCACATCGGCCACGACGCCCACCACCTGACCGGGTATCGGCTGCCCGTAATCGGGCCGGCCCTGCGCCGCGCGGTGCACGGTGAGCGGCTGCCCCACGGGGTCCTTTCCGGGCCAGAGGCGTCTGGCCATCGTCTCGTTGACCACGAAGTTGGCCGCGCCGGCATGCATGTCGTCGGCGTTCAGCCAGCGGCCGCGCACCATGTGCATGCGCATGGTGCGCAGATAGTTGGCCGATGCGGTGCGATACCACGCCGAGACGCCGCTGCGTTCGCCGCCGCCGGCGTTGTCGATCTGCGCCAGCGTGGGCACGCCGGCGCCGCTCAGCGGCACGTGATTCACCAGCGCCGCGTCGCTCACGCCGGGCACGGCGCGCACGGCCGCTTCGAGGCGGTCGTACATGGCCGCCGACTGCGCGGCATCGAGGGTCTGGCCGGGGACTCCGACGTTGATCGTGATGAGGCCGGCGGGGTCGAAGCCCAGCGGCACCTGCGCGGCGCGGCGAAAGCTCTGGGCCAGGAGTCCGGCGCCGACCAGCAGCACGAGGGCGAGCGCGAGCTGCGAGACGGCGAGCCCATTCCGGACGCGCGCCTCGCGACCGCCGCCCACGGCACCCGACGCGCCGCCGCGCAGCCGCTGGATGAGATCGGCGCGCGTGGCGCCGAGCGCGGGGGCGATTCCCACGAGCAGGGCGGCGAGGATGGAGACGCCGAGCGCGAACGCCAGGGCGCCGCCGCTGACCACGATCTGGTCGGGGCGCGGCAGTTGGCGCGCCGCGACGCGCCGCACGGCGTCCACGAGCGAGAAGGCCAGGCCGGTGCCCAGGGCGCCGCCGAGCAGGGCGAGGAGCAGACTCTCGGTGAGCAGCTGTCGCGCGATGCGCCCGCGCCGCGCGCCCAGCGCCGAGCGCACGGCCAGCTCGCGCGCGCGGCCCGCCGCGCGCACCGCGAACAGGTTGGCGACGTTGGCGCAGGCCAGGAGGAGCACCAGCGCCACGGCGCCCGCGAGCAGGTACAACGTGGGCCCGACGTCGCCCAGCATCTCGTTGCGGATGGGGTAGAGGCCGGCCGACGTCCACCCGCCGGACACGGCGGGATACTCGGCGGCAAGGGTCTGCTCGATGGGGTTGAGGGCCGCGGTCGCGCGCAGCGAATCGGCACGGTCGGCGATGCGCACCACCGTGCGGCTGTCGGCCAGCGCGCCGCGGCGCTGCAGCGACGAATCGGTGGTCTCGATGGCGCCGATGGGCTGCCAGAGCTGGGCGAAGGTGGGATAGGCGTCGGGCGGCATCACGCCGATGATCGTGGCGAGGGCGCCGTTGAGATTCATCTGGCGGCCGATGACGGCGCTGTCGCCGCCGTAGCGTTCGCGCCACGTGTCGTACGACAGCACGACGCCGCTCGTGGGGGCCGATCGGGCCTCGTCCGTCGTGAAGGTACGGCCGAGGATCGGGCGCACGGCCATCACCGAGAAGAAGTTGGGCGTCACGTACGCGACGACGGTGCGCTCGGGCCCCTCGGGGGTGGCGATCGTCCCGCTGTTGCCCTTGACCCAGGCGATGCCCTCGATGGCGCCGCGCAGGGCGGGCGCCGCGTCGTGCCAGTCGCGGTAGGTGGGGTAGGACGGCGAGCGGTAGCGTCCGTCCTTGTTGAGTTCGAGCGCCATCGCGAGGTGCGACGGATTGCGGTAGGGGAGGGGGCGCAACAGGACGCCGTTCACGATGCTGAACACGGCCGTGGTGGCGCCAATGCCCACGGCGAGGGTGGCGACGGCGATGAGGGTGAATGCCGGCGCGCGGCGCAGCGTGCGGAGCGCGTAGGCCAAGTCGTGGCGAGCGGCGTCGAGGGCGGAGCCGAGGGACATTCGGGGTACGGTGGAAGCGTGGCGGCGAACGACCGGGGTATGGGGAAGCATGGCGCGCGCGGTGGCCCTGCCGAAAGGGCCGGTGTGCCGGGGACGGTCAGGGGGCCGGATGGCGCCCGCGCCAAGTCAAGATGGCGCAAAGTCTTGCATGGCGGCCCGGGGTCCATGGTGGACTCCCGATTGATCCCCCGGAGACAGGGCTTATACTTTGGGGCGGCACCCCCCTCTGGAGCGCCTCGGCAGCCCTGCCGCGGTGGGCGCAAGGCACGAATCCAGGGAGAAAGTCTCCGTTCGCGGTTCGTCTGTCCGATCGGCCTTCCAACCCTGTTGACATGCGCATTTGTTTGGTGACGCCATACGATCTTTCTCATGAAGGTGGCGTCAATCGCCATGTGATCACGCTGGCCCAAGCGCTTCGCCGGCAGGGGCACGATCTGCGGATTCTCGGTCCGGCCAGCGGCGAGACGCCGCCGCGGTGCGACAGCCTGCCCGGCGTGGTGCCGGTGCGGGCCAACGGCTCGCGGGCGCGCGTGGGGCTGCTGGTGTCCAAGGCGGCGGTGCGCCGGTACCTGGAACGTGGACGGTTCGACCTGGTGCACGTGCACGAGCCCTGGGTGCCGGGCCCGTCGCGGTACGCGGTGCAGTGCTCCACGGCGCCGCTGGTGGCCACGTTCCATACGTTCTCCGAGTCGGAGCGGGGCGTGATGACGCTGGCCCGGCGGGCGCTGGCGCGGCCGCTCCGCCGGCTGAAGTGCGGCATCGCGGTGTCGGAGTCGGCGGCCGACTTCGCGCGGCGGGTGTTCGACGGCCCCATCCACATCGTGCCCAACGGCATCGACCCGACCACGTTCGCCACGCCGCACGCGCCGCACGGGGTGGACAACGTGGCGGTGGAGCCGCGCGAGTCGGGGCCATTGCGCCTGCTGTTCGTGGGGCGTTTCGACGAGCCGCGCAAGGGATTGCGGCACCTGTTGGCGGCCGCGGCGCTGCTGCGGGAGCGGGGACGCGTGCTCGAGCTGCGCGTGGTGGGGCATGGCGATCCGGCGCCGTTCGGCGATCTGGCGCGCCGCGCGGGCGCCCAGTTCCTGGGCCGCGTGGACGAGCAGGGGCTGGTGGACATGTACCGCTGGTGCGACGTGTTCTGCGCGCCGTCCACGCACGGCGAGAGCTTTGGCGTGGTGCTGATCGAGGCGATGGCGAGCGGCCGGCCGGTGGTGGCGAGCGACATTCCCGGCTACCGCGACGCCACGATGGGCGCGGCGATCCTGGTGCCGCCGGCGGACGCCGAGTCGTTGGCGGCGGCCATCCTGCGGGCGGCGGACGACGAGCGGCTGCGGCACCACGTGGTGCGGCAGGGGTGGCAGCGCGCGCACCAGCTGGCATGGAGCCGCGTGGCGCTCACGATCACTTCGCTGTACGAGGAAGCGGCGGCGACGGGCACGGCCCGGCGCGACGCCATCGGCGTCCCGGCGTGACCGAGCCGGCAGTCTCCACGGGCCGGTTCCGCCGGGAGGGCGGGCTCTCCCGCGTCATCATCCCCGGCGTGCGGGTGTTGTCCCGCTATTACTTTCGCGCGCGCTCGGTGGGCGAGGATCGCATTCCCGCCGACCAGCCGGTGATCTACGTGGCCAAGCATCCGCAGACGTTTCTATATCTGGAAACGGTGATGCTGGCGCTGTTCACGTTCTGGGACACCGCCCGCCCGGCGATCCGGGTGCTGGAGAAGACCGGGACGTCCATCCACAAGACGCCCGTGCTGGGATGGATGCGCCGGAACGTGAACGCGGTGCCGGCCACGGAGGCGCACGCGCTGGCGGTGCTGGCGCAGGGCGAGTCGCTGCTGATCTTTCCGGGCGGCACGCGCGAGTTGTACGGGCCGCGCGACGAGTTGCGGTGGAAGGGGCGCACCGGGTTCGCGCGGCTCGCCATCCAAGCCGGCGTGCCGGTGCTGCCGTTCGCCATCGCCGGCGCCGACCGCCAGCATCTGGGGCGCCTGTCCATCCGCGGCGCGAGTCTGTGGCTGCCGCCCTTTCCGCTGCCGGTGCGGCTGGAATACCGATTCGGCCATCCGATGATGCCGCCGGCGGCGGCGAGCGCGGATGCCGCGGACCCGGCGGCGTTCGCGGGTCGCGTGGAGGCGGCCGTGCGTGCACTCATCGCGGGCGGCACTTCCGATGGGTGAAGCGGCCGCCGGGCCGGGGGAGGTGCCGGCGCTCGACCCGCGTCAGTGGCGCTACCGATTCGGCTACATGCGCCTGGCGCGCTGGATGTCGCGCTATCACCGGGTGCGCGTGGAGGGGACGCCACCCACGGGGCCGTGCATCTACGTCACCCACCACGGCGCGGGATACCTGAACGTGGATCTCGGGATCGCCGTGTACCAGCTGGCGTGGCGCGACTGGTTCGAGCGGGGCGGCGCGCTGCGCACGCTGCGCATCGCGGCGTCCAAGGGCAATCCGCTGGAGCGGGCGATTCCCGGACTGGCGGCGTTGAAGCGCGACGCCGGGCTCATCGATCCGTCGGAGTCGTCGTGCCTGCGGGTGCTGGAGCGCGGCGACCAGCTCATGATCACGCCCGGTGGGCGGCGCGAGTCGAGCCCGCGGTCGCGCGATTATCGCCTGCGGTGGGACGACCGGTACGGCTTCGCGCGGTTGGCGGTGCGGATGGGCGTGCCGGTGGTGCCGCTGGCGGTGGTGGGCGGGTTCGCGGCGTATCCCGGGTTCTCGCTGGGCAGGCTCTCGTTCTGGAGTCCGGTGCCGCTGCCGGTGCGCATGGACATCGCCATCGGCACGCCGATCGCGGTGGCCAAGGATCCGGAGCGCGCCCGCGACCTCGCGGTGCTCAAGCCCCTGCAGGAGCAGGCGCGGCGCGCCACGCAGGCGCTCTACGACACGCTGATGGCTCGGCAGCGCGGGGCGGCACCGTGAGCCGCACGGTGATCGCGGGCGACTGGCATCTGGGCAGCTACAGCGCGCCGGCGCAGGCGCAACTCGCGCTGGCGTTCCTGCAGCGCGCGCGGGACGCGGGCGACTTCGTGGTGCTCAACGGCGACATCTTCGAGGGGCTGTTCGAACCGGTGTCGCGCGCCGAGCAGGCGCATCCGGCGCTGAGCGCGCTGATCGCGGCGATGGCCCGCGCCGGTGAGCTGGCGCGGCTCGAGGGCAACCACGATCCCGGGGCGGGGGCGCGGTCGCTGGTGCTCGAGCACGCCGCGGTGGGGCGGGTGCTCGTGGCGCACGGCCACGTGGTGGATCCGATGCACGATTCGTCGGTGGGAAATTTCGGCGACGGGATCTCGCGGCGATTCGGCCACCTGTGGCTGGTGCGCGGTGCGGCGAGCATGGCGGAGGCCGTGGTGGCGGGCACGGTGGCGGCGCGCGTGGACCGCATGTACCGCGGGCGTTGCCTGGCGATGGTGGAGCGCGAACGGTGCGCGCTGGGCGTGTTCGGGCACAATCACCGCCGGTACCTGGTGCGCGGCGACCGGTACGCGAATGCGGGGCGCATGCGCCGCAGCCGGCTGGAATATCTGGCGCTCGAAGCCAGCGGCGCGGTCCTGCGCGAGTTCGACCTGCGCGACGCGATGGCCGGGGCGGGCGCCGCGTCGTGATCGCGACCGTGCTCGCGTTCCTGGCGCGCTGGAAGTACGTGGGCGCGTTCGTGGGCATCTTCGTGGAGGAATCGGGGGTGCCGCTGCCGGTGCCGGGCGACGTGTATATCGCCGCGCTGGGCGCGGCGGGGCGCGCGGGCCACGCGAACTTCTTTCTCACCACGGTGGTGGTGTTCGCGGCCACGGTCACGGGAAGCGCGATCCTGTTCGAGGTGTCGCGGCGGTTGGGACAACCGCTCCTGCGGCGCATGGGCCACCGATTCGGGTTCAGCGACGCGCGCGCGGACCGCACCGCGGAGTGGCTGAACTCCCATGGCGCCGTGGCGGTGGCGTTGGGACGATTGGTGCCGGGGTTCCGGATCCTGCTCACGGTGGCGGCGGGTTCGCTCCGGATGAACCGTCTGGTGTTTCTCGTGGGCGCGGCGGTGGCGTCGATTCTCTGGGCGGCGATCTACTACTGGCTGGGCTTCGCGCTGGGCGCCGGCGTGGCCAAGGTGCTCGAGGGGGCGGCCGGCCGCGCGATCCACAATCCCGAGGTGGTGGCGGTGTTGGTGGTGACGATCGTGGTGGCCGCGGCCACGGTGGCCGGCACCATCATGTGGCGGCGGAAGCAGGCCCGGTAGGCGAGGGGAGGCGGCCGAGCAGGCGGAGCAGGCCGTCGAGCACGGTGAGCGGGTGCGGCGGACAGCCGGGCACGTAGAGATCGATGGGCAGGTCGCTGGGGAATCCGATCTCCGCGCTGCCGCGGAATGGGCCGCCGGCGATGGCGCACGCGCCCACGGCGATGACGAGGCGCGGGCTGGGCATGGCCTCGTACGTCTTGCGCACGGCGTCGAGCATGTTGCGGTTCACGGTTCCGGTGAGGATGAGGCCGTCGGCGTGGCGCGGCGACGCCACGAACTGCACGCCGAACCGCGCCAGATCGAACACCACGTTGCCGAGCGCGTTGAGTTCGGCCTCGCAGCCGCCGCAGCTTCCGGCCACCACCGAGCGCAGGCGCAGCGACCGCTTGAACAGGCGCTGCATCTCGGCGTCGAGCGCGCGCGCCAGCTCCACCTGTCCGGTGGGGGAGATGAGCGCCTGGCGCGACGACGCGGCCATGCGGTGGTCGCGCGAGAACGTCAGCGTGCCCTCGGGGCGCGCGCCCGCCTCCTCGGGACTGAACAGGCAGGCGCCCACGTCGAGCGGCGGCGCGCCGGGCGTGGCATCGAGCACGGGGAGCCCGCGAAAGCGCTCGGGAAAGTCCACCGGGCCGTCGGGGAACGACGACGTGCGCATGCCCTGGCGCATCCGTTGTTTCAGGAAGTCGAGCATCGCCTGTGCGTCCGGAGCGCCCGCGGCGCTCGGCTAGAGGTCATGGCCGGCATACGAGAGGTTGAAGCTCTTGTTGCAGAGCGGGAAGTCGGAGATCTGGTTGCCGGGCAGCGACACCGCCACCGCGGTCCAGTTGTGGAACGACGGATCGACCACCTTGTGGCGGCGCACCGCGCCGTCGGCGCCGGTGATGACCACGTGGGCAATCTCGCCGCGCCATCCTTCCTGCAGCGCCACGGCCAGCTGGCCCGGGTATGAAGCGCCGCACGACACGCGGGCCTCGCCGCGGGGGAGGGCGGCCAGCTGTTCGAGCACGAACTCGAGCGACCGGCGCACTTCGTGCCACCGCACGAGCGCGCGGGCGTGCACGTCGCCCGCCCAGCCGGTGGCCACGGGGATGTGCGCGAAGCGGAAGATCCCGTAGGGGTGATCGTGGCGCACGTCGCGCGCCACCTCGCAGGCCCGCGCCACCGGACCCACGAAACCCAGCGCCACGCACTGCTCGCGCGACACCGTGCCCACGCCTTCGAGCCGCGCCTGCACCGAGGCGGTCTCGAACATCAGCGCCGCCACCGGCTCCAGTTCGTCGCGTAGCGTCTCCAGGCGCGCGCGCATCTCGCCGGCCATGTCGGCGGGCAGATCGAACGTCACGCCGCCCGGGCGGATGAGGCCCCGTCCGTAGCGATTGCCCGAGAGCTGCATCAGCAGGTTGAGGCACTCGCCGCGCATGCGGCCGAAGTAGGCGGCGGCCGGTTGGTACGCCACGTCGCCGGCGATCGCACCCAGGTCGCCGATGTGATTGGCCAGCCGCTCGATCTCGAGCGCGATGCCGCGAATGGCTTGCGCGCGCGGGGACTTGCGGCAGCGGGACACGGCCTCGATCGCGCCGCAGTACGCGCCGGCGTGTCCGATCACGGTATCGCCGGCGATCGACTCGGCCACCAGCATGCGCTGGTCCGCCGGCGCCGACTCGAGCAGGCGCTCGACGCCGCGATGCTGATACCCGAGCATGATCTCGAGGAACAGCACCTCCTCGGCGTGCGCCTGGAATCGGAAATGGCCGGGCTCGATGATGCCCGCGTGCACGGGGCCCACGGCCACCTCGTGCACCTCGGCGCCCTCGACGCGGAAGAACGGATACACGGCGGGATCGAGCACCACGTTGCTGCGCGCCGGCGGCCGATGGTCGGGCAGGTGGCGCCGCAGCGGCTTGAGCCAGGGATGGCCTTCGGGCAGTACGGCGCACTGCTCGGCGATCTCGCGCTCGAAGGCGTGGGCCTGCGGGCAGTCGGGCGTGAGCGCGGGATAGCGGTCGCCCACGAGGGCCGTGGTGGCGCCGAGCTCGCCGCGCGCGTCGTTGGCGAGGATGGCCACGAGGCGCGTGGTGTCGGCCGCCTCCGGCATGCCGAACAACGCCACGATGCGCCACTCGGCGGCCACGGCGTCGATCACGGTGCGGCGCCAGGCGTCCACCGGTTCGACGGGCACCGAGGCGAGCGACACGGCGCGCCGGTTGCGGAGCCCGATCTCGTTGAACGCGTTCACGGCGTCCTCCCGCCCAGCGCCACGGCGGCCTGCGCGAGCACGTGCTGCAGCGGTGCCGGGATGTAGACGCCGAGCATGAGCACGGCGGCGGCGAGCGCGATCGGGCCGGCGAGGAGCCACGCGCTCTCCCGCTGCGGTGGGACGGGGGACTCGGGCTCGCCGAGCGCCATCTCCAGGATCAGCGCGGCCATGCCCACGAAGATGATCGCGAGCAGGAGCAGCACCACGGCGGCGATCCACGGATGGCCGCCGGCCACGGCGGCGCGGAGAATCGTGAACTCGCTGATGAAGAGTCCGAACGGCGGCGACCCCGTGACGGCGAACAGTCCGAGCACGAGCAGCACGCCCGACACCGGGAGCGCGCGCACGAGGCCGCGGACACGCGCCGCCGACGACGTGCCCATGGCGAGCACGACGTTACCGGTCACGAGGAAGAGCCACGCCTTGGAGAGGCCGTTGTTGACCAGGTGCAACACCGTGCCGTACGCGCCCACGCCGCCCAGCCCGAGCCCGAGCACGAGCAGCCCCATGTGTTCCACGCTCGAATAGGCGAGCAGGCGCTTGAGGTCGCGCTGTCCGATCACGAACGCGGCGGCCACGGCCAGCGACAGGAGTCCGAATCCGAGCAGCACCGGCTGGATGAACGGCGCCATGCCGGCCGCCATCGCGATCTCGGTGACGCGGGCCACGCCAAGGAACGCGCAGCTGGTGAGCCCACCGGCCATGAGGCCGCCGACGAGCGCAGGCGCCTCGCCGTAGGTGTCCGGTTTCCAGGTGTGCATGGGCGCCAGCCCCATCTTGGTGCCGAATCCGACGAGCAGGAAGAGGAACGCGGCGCGCAGCCACGCGGGCTGGAGTTCGTGGGCGTGGGCGATGAGGTCGCCGAGGATGAGCGGCGCGCCGGGCGCATCGCGCTGCGCGCTGGCCAGGAAGAACGTGCCGAGGAGCGCGAGGGCGATGCCCACCGACGAGATGAGCAGATACTTCCACACGGCCTCGAGCGAGCGGCGGTCGTGCCGGTGATAGATGAGCGGGGCCACGGAGAAGGTGGTGGCCTCGATACCCACCCAGAGCATGGCGAGATGTTGGCTGACGCAGACGATGGTGGTGGCGGAGAGGAATCCCAGCAGCCCGCCCACGAACGCGCGTCCGCCGCGGGGCGTCTCGCGGGCCAGGTAGCCCACCGTGTACACGGCCGTGGCGAAGAAGATGATGCTGATGACGGTCAGCACGAGGAGGCCCAGGGCGTCAACGCCGAACCACCCATTGACCGTCGCGTCGGCCGGCGACACCCAGAGGGAGATCGTGAGCGCCAGGTGCGCGGCTGCCGTGGCGACCAGCGCGACCACTCGCCAGCGGCCCACGCGCGGCGACCGCGCGGCCATCGTGATCGCGGCGATGAGCGCCGGCAGCAGGCAGAGCGCGATCAGGCGCATCAGTCCTTGAGCTCCGTGAGCCGCGCCGAGTCGAGCGAGTCGAATTCGCGGTTGATATGGAAGACGACGATGCCCATGATGAACACGCCCGCGAACACGTCGAGCAGCACGCCGAGTTCGAGCAGGAAGGGCACGCTTTCCATCTGCGTGAGGCCGAACAGGTAGATCCCGTTCTCGAGCATCAGGTAGCCCACCACCTGGGTGAGCGCCTTGCGCCGCGTGGTGAGCACGATGAGGCCGATCATCACGGTGGCCAGCGCCACGGGGACGAGCAGCGGCTCGCGCACCTCGGCGAGCGGCAGCCGCGCGGTGATCGCGAACGCCAGGGCGAGCGCCGCCGCGCCGAGGAGCAGCGAGGCGATGAAGCCCACCACCGGCTCCACCTCGCGGCGCACCGCCGCTTCGCGAATGGCCCAGGTCAGGAACCAGGGCAGCAGGATGGCTTTCACGAGCACGGTGCCGGCGGCCAGCGTCACGGCATGGATGGTGAGCTGCGGCGCCAGCGCGATCGGCAGCAGGCCGAGCAGGAGGCCCTGCGCGGCGAGGGCGCGGATGCACGTGCGCAACCGCGACGTGCCGAGCACGGCGAAGTCGGTGAGTACCACCAGGAGTAGTACGATCTGCGCGGCGGTCTGCATGGTCAGCGGAGCAGGAGGATGATGCCGAACAGCGCCAGCGCGCCGGCGCCGACGAGCAGTTGCGGGACGCGCGTGAGCCGGAGCCGCGCCATCACCGATTCCACCACGCCCACAGCGACGGCCACCGCCACGAGCCCGGCGGCGAGCAGCAGCAACGCCTCGGGCAGCGAGCGCGTGGCGCGCGGAACGGCCAACCCGACGATCAACGCCGCGAAGATCGCCAGCTTGAGCGCGCTGCCGTACAGGATCAGCGCCAGATCGGGGCCGCTGTGGTCGAGGACGATGACCTCGTGGATCATCGTGAGCTCGAGGTGCGTGGCGGGATCGTCCACCGGCACCCGCGAATTCTCGGCCAGGAGCAGCACGAACAGGGCGATCGCCACCAGGCTGAGCGGCGCGGCGGCCCCGGCCCACGCCGCGGCCACGGGCGCGCCGAACATGCCGCTCATGGAGAGATGCCCCGTGGCGAGCACGAGCGCGATGAAGCACAGGAAGAGCGTGGGCTCGGCGAAGCTGGCGAACGTGACCTCACGGCTGGCCCCCATGCCCTCGAAGCTCGACCCGGTGTCGAGTCCGGCAAGGACGAGCGCGAACCGCGCCAACGCGAGCAGCGCCGCGAACGCCACGAGATCGCCGGCAAAGTGCGCCGGCGCCTGGCGGCCGTCGAGCGGCAGGAAGAGCGCCGCGGCGACGAGCGCTGCCAGGGTCACCACCGGCCCGGCGCGGAATACCCACGTGCTGGTGGTGCTGTACACCGATCCCTTGCGGACGAGCTTGGCGAGATCGGCGTAGAGCTGCAGCACGGGCGCGCCGCGCCGCCCGGTGAGCCACGACTTGGTCTTCACGGCCACGCCGGGCAGGGCCGGCGCCAGCACCAGCAACACGGCCAGCGCGGCGACCGCGCGCGGATCCACCACCGGCATCATGAGGCCCGTCCCCAGCGCACGAGGTACAGCAGCACGCCCACCAGCGCGGCCACGATGTAGATCAGGTAGAGCGATAGCCGGCCGCGTTGGAGCGGGCGAACCCTGCCCGCCGCGGACTGCACGCCGTGCCACACCGGCAGCACCACGGCGTCGAGCACCGGGTCCACGGCGTGCGTGGCGAACGAGGTGGCCGTGCGGTGCACGCGCACGCCCGCCACGGCGCGATAGGCGTCGAGTACGGGCGTGGCGAAGGACGACGCGGTGTACTGCATGCGCGGCGTGACGGGCGAGAAGCCGCAACCCCACGTATCCGCGGCGCGCGATGCGCGGCGGCGCTGCAGCCGCGATCGCGCCGCCCATGCGGCGGCGAGCGCCGCCGCGAGCGCGACCGTGAACCAGGTGATGGTGCGGACGGCCGGGTCGACGCCCAGTGTCCACACGCCGGGCAGGGACGCGCCGGCCACGAGCGCGCCGACGCGGAACAGCGGCGGCAGCACCAGCGCCGGCAGCAGCCCGATCGCGGCGCAGGCCGCGGCGAGGAACGCCATCGGCTGCATCATCCCGGGCGTCGATTCGTGCGCCGCGGCCACGCCCGCGTCGCGCGGCGATCCCAGAAATACCACGCCCATCACCTTGGCGAAGCAGGCCAACGCCAGCGCGCCGATCAGCCCCAGCGCGGCCACGGCCAGCACCGCCATGCGCAGGGACTCGGGCGTGAGGCCGGCTTGCAGCAGCGAACGGAAGACGAGCCACTCGCTCAGGAAGCCGTTCAACGGCGGGAGGCCCACGATCGCCGCCGAGCCGATCAGGAACGCGATCGCCGTGCGCGGCATCCGCCGAGCCAGGCCGCCCAAGCGGTCGATCTCGCGCGTACCGGTGGCATGCGCCACCGACCCGGCGGCCAGAAAGAGCAGGGACTTGAACAGCGCGTGATTCAAGGTGTGCAGCGCCGCGCCGGCGAATCCAAGTACGGCCACGAGCGGATGGTCGTACGTCACGCCCAGCGATCCGGCGCCGAGCCCGAGCAGGATGATCCCGATGTTCTCCACGCTGTGAAACGCGAGCAGTCGCTTGAGATCGTGCTGCGCCAGCGCCCACAACACGCCCAGCACGCCGGACGCGGCGCCCAGCGCGAGGAGCAGCCACCCCCACCACGCGGGCAGCACGCCGAGCAGCATGCCCACGCGCATCAGGCCGTAGATCCCCATCTTGATCACCACGCCCGACATCACGGCCGATACATGCGACGGCGCCGCGGCGTGCGCCTCGGGCAGCCAGAAGTGCAGGGGCACGACGCCGGCCTTCATCCCGAACCCCACGAGCGCCGCCACGAGCACGGCGGCCTGCGCCGGGCCCACGGGGGGATGCGCCGCCAGCGACCCGAACGACAGGTCGCCCCCGCCCGACCCCCACACCGCGAACAGCGCGAACAGCGCCAGCGTGCCGGCGTGCGTGGCCACCAGGTACAGCATGCCCGCCCGGCGGTTCTCGGCGCGGTCGTGGTCGGTGACGATGAGCGCGTACGAGGTGAGCGCCATCGCTTCCCACGCGATCAGGAACGGCACCGCCGCCCGCGCCACCACGACGAGGGTCATCGCGGCGAGGAGCATGGTCATCAGCAGGTGCGGCACGGCCACGCCGCGGCGCGATGCGTCGCGCCGCAGGTACGTCACGCCGTAGAACGCGCTGGCCGATCCGGCCAACAGCACCGCGAGCAGGAACACCGCCGACACACTGTCCAGCCCGAACACCCACGGGCCGCCCGGCACGTGCGAGGCCACGGACACGTCGGCCACCGTCCCCCCGCCAAGGACGCGAAGGGCCGGCACCAATCCCGCGATCGCGCCGGCCACGAGGCACGTGCGGAACACGCGTTCGGCCAGCGCCCGCCGCGCCGAGAGCGCCACGGCCGCCACGCCCGCGATGAGCATGAGCACGACGCTCAACGTCACGAGGATCATCGGTTGAGTCCGGGCAGCACGAGCAGGCCCAACAGCACGACCACCACCACGACCATGTAGACCAGCGACGTGGTCACGCGCGCGCGGTGCAGGGAACGCAGCCGCTGCGCGGCGCGCGCGATGCTCGCGAACGCCGGCGTGTAGAGTCGCTCCAGTACGCGGTCGGCGGTGGACGACGCCCACGACGCCGACAGCGGCCACACCGCGCGCTCTCCGGTGATGGGGAGTTGGCGGGCAACCATCTGGCGCCGCGTCTCGACGTGGAGCAGCGGTTGCAGGACGTTGGTGAGCGCCCCGCCGAACGAGGTGGACGTGTACTGCATCGCGGCCGTGGGCGCGGGGTAGCCGCATCCCCACGTGGGCCCGCGGCGCGCCATCGCTCGGCGCGTGGCCACGGCGCGCAGGCCGAGCGTGAGGAGGACGATCGCGGCGAGCAGCGGGAGCAGCAGCGCGATGGGCCGGAGCATGGCCTCCGCGGCGCCGAGGTCGGCCGCCGGCGCCACCACGCGCACGGCGGGCGCGAGCGCGCCCAGCGCGAGATGGGGCATCGCGGCCACGAGCACGCAGCCGGCGCCGAGGGCGACGATGGGCAGGCGCATGGCGCGTTCGGGGGGCGCGGCGTTGGCCGCGCCCGCGGTGCGCGGCGTTCCAAGCAGTCCCACGCCGACCAGGCGCGCGAACGCGGCCGCCGCGAGCGCGCCCGTGAACGCCACGGCGAGGATCCCGCCCAGGAGCGCGATCCGGTTCACGCCGCTGAGGTCGAGCGCGCCGGCCAGCAGCGCGCGCAACAACAGCCATTCGCTGGTGAACACGTTGAGCCCCGGCAGCGACGCGATGGCCGCGGCGCCGAGCACGAGCGTGCCGCCCACCACCGGCCATCGGGCCAGCAGGCCGCCCATCGCGTCGAGGTCGCGGCTGCCCGCGCGCTGCGCCGCGGCGCCGAATCCCAGAAAGAGCAGGCTCTTGGCCAGCGCGTGATTCCACAGATGGAGCAGCGCGGCGCCCCACGCGAGCCCGGCCAGCACCGGGCGGTGCAGCACCGTGGCCAGCACGCCGACCCCCATGGCGAGGGCCACGAGACCGGCATTCTCGACGGTGGAATATGCGAGCGCGCGCTTCACATCGCGCTGCGCGATGGAGAAGGCGATGCCGGCCACCGCGCCCACCGCGCCCAATCCCATCAGCGTGTACGCCCACCAGAGCGCCGGCGCGCCAAGCAGCGGGATGAATCGCGCCAATCCGTAGAACCCCATCGTGATCATCACCGCCGACATGAGCGCCGACGCGTGCGATGGGGCCGCGGGATGCGCGTCGGGGAGCCAGACGTGCAGCGGGACGAGGCCGGCCTTGGTGCCGAAGCCGATCAGGGCGAGCGTGAACAGCAGGCCGGCGTTCGCCGTGGTTGCGGGGCCCAGCGGCGCGATGGCGTAGCCGCCGGTGGCGGTGGCGAACAGGAGGGCGAACAGCAGCAGCGCGGCCGTTGCCAGGTGGCCGGCCACGAGGTACTGCAGCCCCGCGGCGCGCACCGACCGTTGATCGTGATCGCTCACCACCAGCGCCCACGAGCTGAGCGTCATCAGCTCCCACGCCACGATGAGCAGCACCAGGTTGTCGGCTGTGACCACGAGCGCCATCGCCAGCAGCAGCAGATTGTAGGCGGCCATCGACGCGCCGCCGTGGCCACGGCCGGCGTGGTGGCGCAGGTAGGCCACGCCATAGAGGGCGCACGCGGCGCCCACCACGGCCACGGGGAGCAGGAACGCCGCGGCCAGCGCATCCAGCCGGAGCGCGACGGCGCCGCCGGGCACGCTCCATGGCATGGACCAGTGCAGCCCCGCCGGCGCGCCGAGCGCGCGCACCGCGGCTTCGGCCGCGGCCACGCCACCGACCACGGCGCCGGCCGCTCCGAGCGATGCGCCGATCGCGCGGCGCCGGAAGGCGAGTGCGGCGCCCGCGCCCAGCGTCCAGCACGCGGCGGCGATTCCGAGCGCGATCACGGGGTCATCCGTTGGCGCGCGACGGCGTGGACGTGGACGCCTCGACGGCGGCGATCCGCTCGAGAATGGCCGCCGTGGGCGCGGCCGTGCTGAGCAGGCGCCGCAGCTCGGGGTCGCGCAGCGTGTAGCCGAGTTGCGCGAGAATGCGCAGGTGCGCCGGCACCGTGGCACTCACCACGAGGAACAGCGCGTGGACGGGCTTGCCGTCCACGGCGTCGAACTCCACGGGATGCGTGAGCAGGCACGCGGCCACGAACGAGCGCGCCACGTGCAGGAGAATCGGATTGCGGACGTGCGGAATGGCGATGCCGTCGCCGATGCCCGTGGAGCCCATGGCCTCGCGGGCCTCGAGCACGCTGATCAGGAACTCGCGGTCCACATCGTCGGGCAGCGGAAGCCGCGCGACCACTTGGCGCAGCACCTCGGCCTTGGTCGCGCCGGGCACGTCGCGGTGCACGCCCCCTTCGGCGATCAGCGTGGACAGCGGGGGCACGGCGTCGGGCGCGCGCTGCGCCTGCTCCAGCAGACTCTTCGACACCGGGACGCCGTGCTCCACCGCCCACTCCCAGAGTTCGATCGCGTTGCAGTACAGACGCTCGTTCACCCGGTGCGCCGGCAGGTCGCGACTGGTGATCCAGTGGCGCACCGTGGAGTCCGGGACGTCGAGGTACGACGCGACCTGGCGAAGCGTGAGTTGCATGGCGGGGTGAACGGGAGCCGTCAGTGGGTGGAGACGAAGATGCGGGATTCGGTCGCGCGCACCAGCGCGATCACGTCATCGGCGGTGCGTGTGTCGTGCAGCTGGGCCAGGAAGCCGGGCTCCTGGCAGAGCCGCGTGAGCTTGGCGAGCAGCGCCAACTGGTCGCGCTCGCTCCGCGCGAGCAGCAGGATGAGCGTGTGCGTGGGCGTCCCGTCGAGGGCGCCGAAGTCCACCGGTGACTGGATGCGTCCGATGGCCACGAGGTCGTGGGCGTTGAGCACGCGCGGGCGGCTGCGCGGGGTGTGCAGCAGCGCCACCCCTCCCGACGCCGCCGTGCTGCACAGCCGCTCGCGCTCCAGCACCCGCTCGCACACGAGGTCCACCGACACCGGCTCCGGAAAGCTCACCTCACCCAGGAACGCGCGCACGACCCCGTCGCGCGAACCGGCCGGAACGTCGATGCGCGCATTGCCGGACGCGATCAGACCGGCAATGCTGAGGGCGCGGGGGCCCGATTCGTCGTCGCTCTCCAGGGCATGCAGCGACGCGGTGTCCAGGCGCTGCATGTTGACGTCGAGCCACTCGTCCACGATGGCTTTTCGAAAGCGCCACTGGCCGCCCACCTTCACGGCGGGCAGGTCTCCGCGCTCCAGCAGCCGGTACACGGTGCGCTGGGAAAGCTGGAGATATTCGGCGAGCTGTTTGGGGCTGAGCAGGTCGGTCAGCGTGGCAACCAATGGACAGATTCGAGAGAATTATGGCCTCGAATAGACCCGATTGTCAACTGTTGTCATATAGTGGCACAAGAAGCCCGACCAGTTCCAGGAGCTTGAGGGCGTTACTCGAGGTGGCTTTGCCGGGGCGCAGCCGGTAGTCGAAGCTCATGGATGCCACCCCATCCGTCCGCGAGAACGTCTCCTGGAAGTGCACGTGCCGGGCCACCGCGGCGAGTTCGGGCACGTCCACCAGCTGCAGGTCGTGCGTGGAGACGGCGCCGATGGCTCCGCTGGCCGCGAGATGGGTGAGCACGTGGCGGGCCGCGATCGTGCGCTCGGCCGAATTGGTGCCGTGGAGGATCTCGTCCAGCAGGTACACCAGCACGCGCGGGGCCTGCGGCGGCACGGCGTCGGCGGCGTCGACCACCGACTTGAGCCGCTCCAGCTCGGCCATGAAGTAGCTCACGCCGCGGGCCAGCGAATCCTGCACCCGCATGCTCGTGTGCAGGATCGCCGGCGGATGCCGCAGCTCGCGCGCGCAGACCACGGAGCCCGCCTGGCTGAGCACCAGGTTGAGGCCGATCGATCGCAGCAGCGTGCTCTTGCCCGCCATATTGGAGCCGGTGACCACGAGGATGGTGCCGGCCGGGCCCACCGTCACGTCGTTGCGCACCCCTTCGTCGTCGGACAGGAGCGGATGCCCCAGCGCCCTGGCCTCGAGGATCACCGGCGCGCCGGCGTCGAGGCGCGGGAAGGTCCAGTCGGGATTGTCGTGGGCCACGGTGGCCAGCGCCGACAAGCTCTCGATCTCGCCGAGTGCCCCCAGCCACTGGCCCACGTGGCGGCCCGACGCCTTCTGCCACCGCTCCAGCAGGTGGACCACGTGAAAATCCCAGAGGGTGAGCGTGTTCACGATCACGTAGAGCATGGGCGACAGCCGCAACTCGCTGCAGTCGGCGAGCGCGGTGAGGGCGCGCATGCTCGCGTGCGCGGGCCGCGGTCCCGCGGCGAGGCGCGCCTGGAGGCCGGTGAGCGCGGGCCCGGTGAACCGCGTCTCGCTCACCAGGTGCGCCATCTGCGCGTAGCGGCGGAGCGTGTTGGAGCGTCCCACCACGGGCGCGAAGCTCCCGGCGAATGCCTTGCCGTGGCGCGCGGTGAGCGCCCAGCCGATGAGCGCGGGCGCGATCCAGTACGAGTGGGCCACGGCGCCGGCGAGCTGCGCGGCCGCCAGTCCCAGCGTGGCGCACGGAATGGCGATCGTCGCCGCGAGCAGCCCGGGGCGCCCACGCAGCCATCCGTCGCTCCGCGCCCACGCCTCGAGCTCGGCCAGCGACTGGGCCGATGACGTGATGCGCATGCCGCGCCGCGCGAGTTCGTCGCGGAAGGCGGAATCCCGCGCCAGCTCCGCCACGGCGAGTTGGCGCTCCTCGACCACGGCCGGCGCGGCGGGCGCCACGAGCCATGAGCGGAGCGTGGTGCGTCCCGGCGCCGAGCTCATGGGCGGCAGCAGCTGAGCCAGCGAGGCTGTGCCGAACAGGTCGAGGTCCACGGCGTACGGATGGGACGCGGGCGCCGGCTCCCAGTCGCGCACGGGGAGTTCGCTCCAGTGGCGCGCGGCGCGGTGGGCGCCCTCGTCGGCGAGCGTGACGAGATCGTCGGTGCGTTGGAGCTCCGCCTTGGCGCGGTTGCTCCACCAGACGAGCGCCACGAACCCCAGGGTGACGGCGATCGCGGCGGCGAGCCAGGCAGTCCGCCCACCGGACGCGGTGGCCCATCGGGCCGCGAGCAGGAGCGCGAGGCCGAAGGCGGCGAGGCGGCCGTTACCCAGGCGATCGACGAGGCGCGATTGGACGGCGCGACGGGCGCGGAGCGTGGCGGCGCTGTTCCTATAGAAGGAGACGACGCCGGCGGTGGTAGCGGTCATCCTTGAAGATGGCGAGGCGGCGCCGTTCGCGCCCGGCGCTGGCGGGACCGTGGTTCGGCGCGCATGATCCTGGGCGGCGAGCTCGCGCATTCCCGGCCGGGCTCGCGACACCCCACGTCCAGATCCTGGAGCACCCCCCATGCGGAAACCCATGCGCCTCGCGGCATTCGCGGCGGCCGGCGCGCTGTCGCTCGCGTGCCCGCTCGTCCTGCGCGCGCAGGCCAATCCCAACACGGCGCTGATCGCGCAGCGCCAGAAGACCGAGCAGGCGCTCGAATCGATCGCGACCATCCACCGCAAGCTCATGGTGCCGATGCGCGACGGCACGCGTCTGGCCACCGACGTCTACGTGCCGAAGGACGGCGGGCGCGTGGGCACGATCTTCGTGCGCACGCCGTACAACTTCAACTACTGGGACGTGAAACTCGGGGCGCCGAGCGACATGACGGCCGTGTACGACGCGGTGAAACGCGGCTACGCGTACGTGGAGCAGAATGAGCGCGGGCACTTCTTCTCCGAGGGCAACTACGACATCCTCGGCCCGCCGCTCACCGACGGCGACGACGCGATCTCGTGGATCGCGAACCAGCCATGGTCCAACGGCAAGGTGGGGCTGGTGGGCTGCTCGTCCACGGCGGAGTGGCAAATGGGCGTGGCGTCGGTGGGGAACCCGGCGCTGGCGGCGATCAATCCGCAGGGCTTCGGCGCCGGCGTGGGGCGGGTGGCGCCGTACTTCGAGCAGGGCAACTGGTATCGCGGCGGCGCGGTGCAGATGCTGTTCATCGCCTGGCTGTACGGCGAGCAGAATCAGGTGCGGCCGATGTTCCCGGCCGGCACGTCGGCCCACGATCTGATCCAGGCGTCGCGCGCGTTCGATCTGGCGCAGCAGCCCCCGCTCGTGGACTGGGCCAAGGCGCTCTGGCATCTGCCCGAGATGGACATCATCAAGGCGGTGGACGGTCCGCGCGGGATCTTCGCCGACACGATGCCGGTGCCCACCGGCGGCGCGATGATCGAGCGCGCGCCCAACGATCCGGCATGGTACAAGGGCGGGCTCTATCACGACAACATGCCGTTCAACGTGCCGGCGCTGTACTTCATGTCGTGGTACGACGTGTCGATCGGGCCGAACCTGGCGATGTTCCACCACGCCCAGCAGGTGGCGTCTCCCGCCGTGGCCCGGGAGCAGTACGCGGTGATCGCCCCCACGCTCCACTGCAGCTACAAGCGCGCCACGGCCCAGACCGTGGTGGGCGAGCGGAACATGGGCGACGCGCGCCTGGACTACGACGCGCTCACCTACGGCTGGTTCGACCATTTCCTGAAGGGAGAGAACAACGGGTTGCTCGACACGCTGCCCCGGGTGCGCTACTTCACGATGGGGCTCAACAAGTGGCAGACGTCGGATACCTGGCCGCCGCGCGGCGCGCGGATGGAGACGTACTACCTGGCCAGCGGCGGCGCCGCGAACTCGCTCAACGGCGACGGCCGCCTGGTGGCCAAGGCGCCGGCGGCCGACCGGCCGGACGGCTTCGTGTACGATCCGATGAACCCGGTGCCGTCGTACGGCGGCAACGTGTGCTGCACGGGCAACGCGGTGCAGGGCGGCGCGTTCGACCAGCGCAAGATGGAAGCGCGCAACGACATCCTGGTGTACAGCACCGATCCGCTCGCCGAGAACACCGAGGTCAGCGGGCCGATCGAGGTCACGCTGTACGTGTCGTCGGATCGCAAGGACACCGACTTCACGGTGAAGCTGATCGACGTGTATCCCGACGGCACGGCGTACAACCTGGACGAGACCATCCAGCGCGTGCGCTATCGCGAGGGGTACGACAAGCAAGTGTGGATGCAGCCGGGCAAGGTGTACAAGGTGGCGTTGAGCCCCATGAACACGAGCAACTACTTTCCCGCGGGCCACCGCATTCGCCTGGAGGTGTCGAGCAGCAACTTCCCGCGGTTCGACCGCAATCTGAATACCGGCGGGCACAACTACGACGAGGCCACGGGGCTCGTGGCGCACAACGCCGTGCACCACTCGGCGATGTACCCCTCGGAGGTGCAGATCTCGGTGGTGAAGCGGTAGGGGCCGGCGCGCTCCGGGCGGCGGACGGCGCCCGGAGCGCTCAGTGGCCGGGCGTGGGGGCGATCAAATCGTTGAACGCATCGAGCCCGCGCATGAATTGGTAGCGCGGATCGGTGCGGATTTCCGGGAGGTCGATCAGATGCCCGGCGAGCGCGCACTTGAGCTCGGTGAGCGTGCGATCGGCGTCGTGCCGGACGGCATAGGCCCGCGCGCGTTCCCGGCAGATGCGGGGCGTATCGCCCTGGATCTCTTCGGCCACGGCCAGCAGGGCCAGGGCGCGGTCGGGGTCGTTGTACGCCAGGTACGCCTCGGGTTCATACAGCGACACCTGCTCGTACACGTCGCTCAACCGGCGGGCGGCCCAGTCGGCGCGCAGGGAGTCGTTGGCGTCTGCGGCCCACTGTTGCAGGGCCACGATGTTCAGCTCCTGGGTGAGCCGGCGAAGATCTGGAACGCCCGGTCGCCGGCGCAGATCCGACAGCGGCTTGATGATCCCGCGCTGATAGTCCGGCGTGGCCCGCACCAGCGAGTCGCGCTCGGCAAGCCACGGGCGCACCGCGGGGTCGGCGGCCAGTTGGGCGGCGCGCGTCGCGGCGAACGTGACGTCGTGCGCGCCGGCCCACGCCGCGGCGATCTCGGCCCAGCGGTCGGCGGCGTTGCCAAGTTGATGGGCCGCGGCCAGCGCGGCGGCGTCGGCGGAGTCGCGCGCGAACACGGAATCGGCCAGCGCCTGGTCGATGGGACGCAGGCGGCGGGCCATGGCGCGCACGTCCAGCCAGCCGAGCTGTCGCGCGAGCACGGGCTCGGGCGGCCACTGGTCCGTGCCGGGGAACACATCCACGCGCAGGGCGGCGTGCGTGGGGGTCGTGGGGCGTGCGGCGCGCAACGCGCTGGCCGTGGAGACGACCTCTTCATCATTGATGCCGCGCGCGCCGGACGCCATCGCGACGTCGAACGGCGGCGGGCCGGGAAACAGTCGCCGCCACACGGTGTCGGTGGGCATCGCCGCGCCCGCCGAGATGATCCCCGCCACATGGCCCGACGATCCGTACGCGAAGCCCCACGTGTCGCGCGCCGTGCCCGAGAATCCGGCCAGGTAGATGCGCGAGGTGTCGATGGAGAAGGCGCCGAACGCATCGGCGAGCATGACGTTCACGGCGCGCTCGTTGGGCGCCTTGGGATCGTCGCTGCGCGTGTCGTAGCTGCTGAGCACGATCCACCCGAGTCGCTCGGCGGCCGGCGCGAATCGGACGATGGCCGGCACGGCGCGCCCCGCGGGGTCGAGCACGAGGAGCAGCGGCGCGGGGGAGGCGCCGTGGTAGCGCTTGGGGATGAACGCGGCGTAGTGGAACGCGGAATCGGCGCGCGCGGTGAGCCGGGGTAGGACGGTGCCCTGGAACGCGGTATCCACGGCCTGCGCGGCGGCAGGGCGCCCGCCGCCGGCGAGCAGGACGGCGGCGAATGCGGCGAAGGAGCGACGGTATGTGCGGCGCATGCGGAGATCGCCTCGGCGGAATCTGCACAACAATACGCTGTGGCACGAACCCCCGCACGCCGGGTATTGTTCGGGATTCGCAAGCCCCCTGCCGCCTGGAGTACCTGATGTCGCACCGCGTACGTCTCGCCGCGCTCGTCGTGGGCGTCCTCGGCCTGTATGCCTGCAGTCCCACGGGGACGGAGCCGGCTGGCAGCGGGCAGGTGGCGCAGGTTACCGTGACCGCGTCGAGCGCCGCGGTGGGCGTGGGCGAGACGCTGCAGCTCGTTGCCACCGTCACCGACGCTGCGGGCGCCGTGGTGACGAATCCGGCGATCGTCTGGACCTCTTCCGACACCACGCGTGCCAAGGTAACGGCCACGGGGTTGGTGAACGGTGTGGCGCCGGGCACCGTGACGGTGGGCGCGACCGCGGGTGGCGTGTCGGGCACGCTGTCGCTGGTGGTGGTGGCGGCGGGCATCAGCAGCGTGGTGGTGACGCCGTCCACGGTGAGCCTGGCGGCGGGCAGCACGGTGCAGTTGAGCGCGGTGGTGAAGAGCAACTCTGGCGCCGTGGTGCCGGGCGCCACGGTGACCTGGGTGTCGTCGGACACGAGCAAAGCCGCGGTGTCGGCCGCGGGTCTGGTGACCGGACTTGGCTCGGCGGTCGCGCCGCAGATCGCCAGCGTTGCGCCGGCCACGATCACGCCGGGGGTGCCGGTGACGGTCACCGGCGCGAACTTTGCCGTGGGCAGTGGGGGCGTTTCGGTGACCGTGGCGGGCACGCCGGTGCCGGCCACGGTCACCTCGGCGACCACGCTCACGTTCACGCTGCCCACCGCGTTTCCGTGCGTGGCCACCGGCAACACG
>Ga0307374_10002599_pt1 | contig 31819 bp, 33 predicted proteins | sample OX3MG_FD_202532 | JGI IMG/M metagenome (GOLD analysis project Ga0307374, IMG submission 202532) | Soil microbial communities from Risofladan, Vaasa, Finland - OX-3 | ecosystem: Environmental > Terrestrial > Soil > Coastal area > Acid sulfate soil | place: Finland: Risofladan, Vaasa | collected... | reverse complement strand
GGAACCCCGACAAACTCGTGTTTACGAGCAGACAGGGAACGCCAGTGCGTCCCGAGACCTATCTGCGCTCCTTCAACAAGGTTCGCGATAAGGCGGCGACGCTCTCAGACGAGGCAACGCCCCACACGCTGCGACACACGTGCATAACTCTGATGGTCGAACGCGGGCAGACGCCACTCATGCAGATCGCGAAACTTCACGGACACAAGGATTTGTCAATGCTCACGAAGGTCTACGCGCATCTTGGCAAGGACGTGGTGACGGGCCAAGAGTCGGTGCTGTCCGACTTACTGCCCGCCTGAACCCGATGTCAGTAAGTTGAAGCAGTAAGTTATTGCCCCAAATTCAAAGCTCCTGGTGAGCACTTCCCCGCCCTCCATAACAACCTCTGACCAGGGAATATACGGGAATGGACGTAAACACACGTACCATCGGCAATGAACCCCCAGTCAAGCGCGCTAACCAAGCTGCGCCACAGCCCGTGTGTCGTCGAGGCACTTCGAAGAGGTGCGTATCCCGACGGCTCACCGGAGCGAGGTCGGGACCAGAACGACTTGAGGATGGTACTCCACCCCGATCGGGGAGTAGCCAGAAGTCGAGGTTTCCCCTGGTCCCGGGCGTTGTGCCACAAAGAATTGTGCTTAAGCACCGCCGCCGCCGGGCCGAATTGTCCGAGGTGGCAACAACTGCGCGAGGCACGCAACTTGATCTACTGCACTACGTCATCGAGACCCAGCGGCTGGTGAACGCAGTCCCCGGAGCAGCGGGCGACCGTGCGCTCCAGGTGGTTCTCGAACGGGTGCAGACAGTGACCAATGCAGACGGTGCGGCCATTGAGGTGGCCGACAAGAACGTGATGGTCCATCGGGCCGTCAGCGGCATGCAGATCGATCCCGAGGGAACCCGTACCCTCGGCGACCGGAGCTTCTCGGGGCTCTGCGTGCAGGTCGGCATGCCGCTCCTGTGCCGGGATACCGAGACGGACCCCCGGGTCGACGCCGAGGCCTGCCTGCGGGCCGGTATCCGTTCCATCGCGGTGGCGCCGATGATCCGGGGCGGAGAAGCCGTCGGGGTCCTGCGGGTCGTCTCCAGCGAGGCCGAGCACTTCGACGACTCCGACGTCGCGGTCCTCGAGCTGATGGCCAACCTGGTCGCCGCCGGGTTGACGAACAACTCCAAGCTCGAAAAGGAAGCAGAGCGTGCGCTGCGTGACCCGCTCACCGGTCTCGCCAACCGCTTCATCTTCATGGATCGACTCGCCCACCACGGGTACGAGGCTCGACGCTACGGCAGGCCCTACGGGCTCTTCGTCATCGGCCTGGACCGGTTCTCCGTGATCAACGAGTCGCTCGGACAGGAATGGGGCGATGCCGTCCTGCGCTCGGTGGCCCAGGGACTGAACAACACGGTCCGCGCCGGCGACACCCTCGCCCGCATCGAGGGCGATCAGTTCGCCGTCCTGTGCGGCAACGCCGAGCAGTCCGTCGTCGAGGACCGGCTCAAGTGCCGCATCGAAGGCGTCGTGTCTGAGGTCAACAAGGAGCTCAGGTTGGACGGCTACACCTTGAGCGCCAGCGTGGGCGTGGCCTGGAGTGCCGGGTCCGACACCACCCCCGAGGAGCTGCTCACCCACGCCCGCGGCTCGCTGCGGCGCGCCAAGCCCCACCGCTAGCTCCCCCGGCGCTCGTGGTTCTCAGCCGATCCGGCGCAACGACGCCCGGTACCGCTTGGCGTTGTTGACGTACTCGAGACCGGAGATATGGATCATCGCCACGTCCGACCGGCCCTCCAGGATCTTGGCCGGCACGCCCAGGGCCAGCGCGCCCGGCGGGACCACCACGTGGTTGGGCACCACCGCATTGGCACCGACGGTCGCACCCGTGCTGATGACGGCCCAGTGCAGGACGACACTGCCCGAGCCGGCCAGCGACTCGTCCTCGAGGGTGCACCCTTCCAGGTGGGTCAGGTGGCCGACTACGCAGCCGTCGCCGATGACCGTCGGGAAGCCCGGCCCTGCGTGGACGACCGTGCCGTCCTGAATGGACGAGCGCGCGCCCACGGTGATCGTCCCGTAGTCGCCGCGCAGGACGGCGCCGGGCCAGACGCTCGACTCGGGGCCGATCGTGACGTCCCCGATCACGATCGCGTCGGGGTGCACGAAGGCGGCGCCGTCAATGCGCGGGGCGACGCCTTCTATCTCGTAAATGGGCATGGCGAGCGACGCTACACGTGGCTGGCAATCCAGGTCACACCCTGGTAGCCGCGATAGCCGAGGTAGATCACGCTGGCGACCAGCATCGCCTTGAAGTACCAGGGGATCGGCGCACGCTCCTGTTCGGCCAGGATCGTGCCGCACGTGGGGCACTCGCCGTCCTCGCCCAGATCCTCGTCTTCGACGAGCGCGTCGCACTCTTCGCACCAGGCCATCAGGACCGGCCGCTCCTCACTTCCCGCCGATCCGCACGCGCAGCTTCATCGGCGTGGCACCGAGATCGAACTTTTCCCGGATGCCGCGCTCGATGTAGCGGAGATAGGTCTGCGGCAGCCGCCCGTTCGTGAAGAGCGTGAAGGTCGGAGGGTCGATGGCGCCCTGCACCACGTAGCGGATCTTGAACCGCGGCGCCGCCTGGCGGAGCTGGAGCTCCTGCACGGTGCGGTTGAGCGCCCCGGTGGGCACCCGCTGGTGGTAGGCCGTGACGCAGTCGCGCAGCGCCGGGAGGATGCGGTGCACCCCCTTGCCCGACAGGGCGGACAGCTTGAGCACCGGTGCGGCGCCCAGGAAGGCAAGCCGATCCCCGACGCCGGCCAACACGTCGTCGCGGTCGTCCACCGGCACCAGGTCCCACTTGTTCAACACGACGATGGCCGGGCACCCCGAGACGCCGATGCGCTCGGCCAGCCGCTGGTCCTGGTGTGACGCGCCGATGGTGGCATCGATGACCAGCAACGCCACGTCGGCTCGCTCCAGGGCGCGCAGGGCACGCATGGTCGCGTGCTGTTCGGTACCGCCGCGCTCGGTCTTGGACGGGCGGCGCAGCCCCGCCGTGTCGATGAACCGCACCGGCCCGTCGACCGTCTCGACCACCGTGTCGATGGCGTCGCGGGTCGTGCCCGGCATGTCGTGCACGATGGCGCGCTCCTCGCCCAGGAGCTTGTTGAACAGCGTCGACTTCCCCACATTGGGCCGGCCGATGATGGCGACGCTCGGCGTGCCGGGGTCACTGTCTCCCCTGCCACGGTTGGCGCGCGACGTCTCCGCCTCGTCCTCGCCCGGGAGAGGGACCGGCAGCAGCGCCACCACCTCGTCGAGCAGGTCGCCCGTGCCGCGTCCGTGCAGGGAGCTCACCGGGAACGGGTCGCCGATGCCGAGGGCGACGAACTCCCAGATGGCAGCGTCGCGGCTGGCCCCGTCGACCTTGTTCACCACGAGCCGTACCGGTGGGCCGGCGCGCCGGATGACCTTGGCCGCTTCGAGGTCCTCGTCGGTCACGCCGGTGGTCACGTCGACCACCATGAGGATCACGTCGGCCTCGGCCAGGGCGCGCTCGGCCTGGTCGCTCACCTTGGACTCCAGGGCGTCACCCGCCGCCAGCCACCCGCCGGTGTCCATGATGGTGAACGGGACGCCCGACCATTCGGCCGAGAGCTCCTTGCGGTCGCGGGTCACCCCCTTCTCCTCCTCGACGACCGTCGCCCGGGCACCGACGATGCGGTTCACCAGCGACGACTTGCCGACGTTGGGGCGCCCGGCGACCACGACCATGGGGCTCATGCGGCGCACACGGGCCGGAAGGACGTCCCGTCGAGGGCCCGGCGCAGCGAGGCCCCCTCGGTCGGCACCACCTCGACGTCTCTCGGCAGGTCCGCCAGGGTGAGCCCGTCGAGGAAGCGGCCCTCGTTGAGGCAAGCGTCGGGCAGCAGGCAGCGGGACTCGTCGGGCACGTCCTTCAGCGCCCGGGCCACGTCCTCACCGGTCAGCAGGCCGGCCACGCCGATGTTGCCCCCGAAGAAGTCGTTCGCCACGGCCTGGAGCCGGACGTCCTGGCGCGGGTGGGCGGCCACCAGCGGGCCGAGGACCCGGGCGCCGTAGGTCCCCGTCAGAATCGTGACGGGGCGGCCGTCGGCCCCTGCGGGAGCGGTCGGGAGCCGCGGGGCCCGGTAGCCCTCGGCCGGTGCGGCGTCGACCGACGCGAAGAACCCGTGACGCACGCCCCCGGGACCGCCGGCGGCGGGACGGGCGAAGGCGTCGACGAAGGCCCGCGCCATGCCGATGCCGTTCTCGTGCTGGGGGTAGCCGTCGTAGCTCCGGGCTGGCGGAAGGTCCCGGCCGGCCAGCAGGTAGTACTCGTCGGCCGCGTAGACCATGCGGTGGCCCACCGCCTTCTTGTACAGCCGCTGCCAGTCCCCGATGGTGTCGAGGACGCGCTCGGCCTCCTCCTGGGTGTGCGGGCGCATCTCGGGCTCGTTGGAGTAGCGGCTGAGACCCAGCGGGACCGCACCCACGCTGGACAACGCCGAGTAGCGGTCCAGGATGCCGGCCAACGTGTCCTCCAGCGCGGCGCCGTCGTTGACGCCGGGGCAGACGACGATCTGACCGTGCACCTCAATGCCGCCGTCGAGGAGGACCTCCAGCCAGCGCAGGCTGGTGGCGCCCTTCGGGTTGCGGAGCATGTGCGCCCGCAGCTCGGGGTCGGTGGTGTGGATCGACACGAACAGCGGGCCGAGGCGCTCGGTGAGGATGCGCTCCGCGTCGAGCTCGGTGAAACGCGTGAGGGTGGTGAAGTTGCCGTAGAGGAACGACAGCCGGTAGTCGTCGTCCTTGAGGTAGAGGCTGCGCCGCATGCCCTTGGGCAACTGGTAGATGAAGCAGAAGGCGCAGTGGTTGTCACAGGTCCGGATGCGGTCGAAGACAGCCGAGGAGACCTCCACCCCGAGCGGCTCCCCCGCCTCCTTGTCGATGCGCACGACCCGCGGCAGGGGCGCGCCGGCGCGGCGCACGAGGACGCTGAGGTCGCCCGCGTCGCTGAGTCGTTGGAAATCGATGACGTCGCGCGGCTCCTGCCCGTCAATGCTCAGGAGCTCGTCACCCACGGCCAGACCGGCGCGGGCTGCCGGCGACGCCGCGGTGACCGAAGTCACCGTGGGAGCTGACATGGAATACAGGTTAGTGCCGATAACCTGGACTTTGTGCCCGGAGTCGACCGAGTGATGCTGGCCGAGCCCCGGGGGTTCTGCGCCGGCGTCGAGAAGGCGATCAAGGCCCTGGCCTGGATGGTCCGGGTCTTCGAGCCGCCCGTCTACTGCTACCACGAGATCGTCCACAACCGGCATGTGGTCGAGCGCTTCCGTGCCCAGGGCGTGATCTTCGTCGACGACGTGGCCGATGTGCCCGCCGGTGCCCCTCTGATGCTCAGCGCCCACGGGTCGGCGCCCGAGGTCGTCGAGGCGGCACGGGCCCGGGGTGGCGCCGTCGTCGACGCCGTCTGCCCGCTGGTGACCAAGGTGCACCACGAGCTCAAGGTGCGCAGCCGCAAGGGCTTCACCGTCCTGTACGTGGGCCACGCCGGCCACGAGGAGGCGGTGGGCACCATGGCGGTGGCGCCGCAGTCGGTCCGCCTCCTCGAGCACGAGGAGGATCTCGCCGGACTGGACGAGCTGGCCGCCAAGGGGACGCCCGTCGCCCTGCTGGCGCAGACCACGTTGAGCCATGACGAATGGCGTGGACTCATGGAGGCGGCCCGGCAGCGCTTCCCCGATCTCTGGATGCCCAACCGCAGCGATCTCTGTTTCGCCACGACCAACCGGCAGGCTGCCCTCAAGACCATCGCCTCGGAGTCCGACGCCGTCGTCGTCATCGGCTCGGCCAACTCCTCCAACACCGTCGCCCTCGAGAAGGTCGCCCGGGCCGGCGGCTGCCCGCGGGTGTTGCGCGTCAACGCCGCCGACGAGCTGCCCGACGATCTCTCCGGCACCGTGGGCGTGACGGCGGGAGCCTCGGCGCCCGAGGCCTTGGTCGAGGAGGTCATCGCCCGCCTCGCGCCGGCTGAGGGGGTGACCGAGGTGACGGTCACCACCGAGGACGAGTACTTCCCGCCCCCACCCGAGCTGCGGGAGCTGCTGCGGGCCGTGGGCTCCATGCTGGGCTTCTTCGCCGGCGGGTCCCGCCCCCTGCGGGCCGATCCCGCCGCCGAGGACCGTTCGGTCTCCGCGGCCGACGTCCTGGACCTACTGGCCTCGTGAGGCCCCGGGCGCGATGATTGGGCCATGACGTTCACCCGGATGGACGAATCGACGAAAGAGCAGTGGGATCACATCATCGTCGAGTCGATCGAGCACCAGCCCCGCGTGGCCGACCGTGTGCTCGCCATGCTCGCCTCGCTGGAGGAGATCACCGACGGCTTCGAGGTCGACCAGCTCGTCCATTCGCTCCAGACGGCCACTCGGGCGGAGGAGGCGGGAGCGTCCGACGAGGTTGTGGTGGCCTCGCTCTGCCACGACATCGGCAAGGCCGTCTCGGTCATGAACCACCCGCGCATCGCTGCCGAGATCCTGCGCCCCTATGTCGGCGAGGACACCTACCGCATGATCGATGCCCATCAGGACTTCCAGGGCCGGCACTACTACGAGTACCTGGGCCAGGACCCCGACGCACGGGACAAGTACAAGGGCGCGCCCTGGTACGCGCTGGCCGAGCAGTTCGCCGACGAGTGGGACCAGACCAGCTTCGACCCCGACTACCCCACCAGGCCGCTCTCGCACTTCGAGCCCCTGGTTCGCCAGGTCTTCGCGACGTCCCGGTCGTTTTGAATCCCGGACGCGGCGCCACCTCGGGCGCCGCCATCCACACCGACCCTGATCGCGCGCGCCGCGTCATCGAGACCTCACGGCGGGAGTTCGATTCCCGCCATCCCGACGTCAAGCTCTCGCCCGCCGTGGGCCTCATCTGCGCCTACGAGGAAGAGGACAACATCGGGGCTGTCCTGGCGGCCATGCCCGAGGAGGCCTGCGGCCTGGCCGTGACCACCCTCGTCATCGTCGACGGCGGCAGTGACAAGACGGACCAGGTGGCCAAGGATTCCGGCGCGGTCACGTTCGTGCTGGACGAGAACCTCGGGCACGGCTACGCCCTCCGCGTCGGCTACGCCCTCTGCATCGAGCTCGGCGCGCAGTTCGTGGTCACGCTGGACGCCGACGGGCAGAACGACCCGGCGGAGATCCCGGTCATGCTCCAGCCCCTCGTCGACGACAGGTCGGACTTCGTGGTGGCCTCGCGCGTCCTGGGACTGGACACCACGACGGACCGCTTCCGCAAGGTCGGCGTGCGCGTCTTCTCCTGGGCCATGAGCGCCATGGGTCACACAAAGCTCACGGATACCTCCAACGGCTACCGGGCGCTGCGGGTCAGCATGCTCGACGACATCGCCTACCGGCTCGTCCAGCCGCAGTATCAGACGGCCGAGCTCCTCATCATCGCCATGAAGCGCGGCTGGCGGGTGAGCGAGGAGCCGACGGTGTGGCTGCCCCGCGCCTCGGGCACGACGAAGAAGGGCAAGAATTGGCTCTTCGGCTTCCGCTACGGGCGGGTCGTGGCCGAGACCTGGTGGAAGATGCGCAAGGAGCCGCACCACCAAAAGGAGCCGCACCACCAATAGGGGCGTCCCCACGCCCCGCCGTCAGTAGCGACCGGTCTTGTCTCGGGCCTCGTCGTAGACGGCCTGCAGCTTCGGCACGAGCGTCTCTGTCGCGGCCCGCACGGCCGAGCGTGAGACGCGACCACCCTCGGTGCGTGCCGGCGGCGGGATGGCCGGGCCGATGACGACCTGAATCGTGCGCGGCTTTGGGATGGCGCTCCCCTTGGGCATGGCCAGGTCCGACCCGCCGATCCCGATGGGCACAATCGGCGCGCCCGTCCGCGCCGACAGGAAGGTGGCACCTTCCATCAGGTCCTCGATGACCCTGCCCTCGCGCCGCGTCCCTTCCGGGAAGAGGACGAGCAGCTCGCCGCGGCGGAGTACCTCTTCGGCGCGCTGGAGCGCCTCACGATCGGCCGACTCGCGGTGGACCGGGAAGGCCCCGACCGTGAGGAGCAGCTTGCCCAGCCACTTGTTGTTCCACATCTCGTCCTTGGTCATGAAGAAGAGCTTGCGGTCCGTGCAGAAGGCGGCGAAGCCGAAGTCGGCGAACGACCGGTGCACCGGGGCCAGAATGGCCGGCCCGGTCTCGGGGATGTTCTCGCGCCCGACGACCCGGGGCCGGAACCAGGCCCAGAGCACGGTGCCGAAGATCATCCGCTCCACCCGGTAGAGCGGCGTGCGGCGGGGGTCGATCTCGAAGGGCTGGTGGCGTCCCGGCGCCTGGGCGCCCATCCCGTCGGGGCCGCCCGCTTCCGGTTCCGGTGACGTTCCCGCTGGGCTCACAGCCACGACAGCACCTCCTCGACCACATCCTGCACGGTGCGGCCCGTCGTATCGAGCCGGTGGGCGTCGGCGGCCTCGCGCAGCGGCGATGCCTCCCGGGTCGAATCGATGCGGTCACGCCGGGCCACCCCCTCGGGAGCCTCGTCGTCGCGCCGGCGCGCCCGCTCCTCGGGCGACGCGGTCAGGTACACCTTGACCTCCGCCTCCGGGAAGACGAACGACCCGATGTCGCGGCCCTCGACCACCCCACCGCCATGGGCGTCGGCCCAGGCCCGCTGGCGCTGCACCAGGTGGCGTCGCACCTCGGGGTTGGCCGCCACCACCGAGACGGCGCGCCCGACCTCGGGTGAGCGGATGACGCCGGTCACGTCACGGCCGTCGATGGTCACCCGGTCCCCCACCACGATCGTCGACGCCCCCGCCAGGGCCGCCACCGCGTCGCTGTCCTCGAGAGGCGTGCCCAGTTCGAGCGCCAGCGCGGCCACGGCGCGGTACATGGCGCCCGTGTCCAGCCGCTCGACGCCCAGGTGTTGGGCCACCGCATTGGAGACGGTGGACTTGCCGGCACCGGCCGGCCCGTCAATGGCCACGAGCAGCGCCCGGGGGGCGTGGGGACCCGCCGCCAGCCGCTCCAAATCGTGGGCGAAGGTCGGATAGCTCGTCTCGACCGCCCCGAACCCGGTGAGCAGGCTGCGCTCCCCCGGCGCCGCGGCCAACGCCGCCACAGCGGCCGACATCGCCATGCGGTGGTCACCCCGACTGTCGAAGCGACCGCCCCGCAGCGGACCGCCCGCGCCGGTGATGGCGAACGTGTCCCCGTCAATGCTGGCCCGGGCGCCGAACGTCTCGACCATGTCGGCCACGGCGACGAGACGGTCCACCTCCTTCACCCGCAGCTCGCCGACGTCGGTGAACACCGTTGTGCCACTGGCCACGGCGGCGGCCACGGCCAGGGCGGGGATCTCGTCGAGGGACGGGATCTCGCTGGCGTGGACCTCGGTGGCCGTGAGCGGCCCGGCCGTGGCCCGGATGGTCGTGGTCCCCGGGTGGCCGGCAATGAGCGTGATGGAGGCGCCCATGCGCCGAAGGACGTCGATGTAGCCGAGCCGGGCCGGGCCGTCGTAGACGTCGGCGATGTCGACGACACTGCCGGGGACGACGCACCCCGCCACGGCGAAGAAGGCCGAAGCGGACGGGTCGCCGGGCACCGTGCGGTCGACCGGTTTGAGGGAGGACGCCCGCACCGTGACGACGCGTCCATCGCCCCAGGGCTCGACCGTGAGGTCGGCTCCCGCCTCTGTCAGCATCTCCTCGGTGTGGGCGCGCGTCGTGACCCGCTCGCGCACAATGGTGTTCCCCTCGGCCGACAGGCCGGCCAGAAGGATGGCGGACTTCACCTGCGCGCTGACCACCCTGGCCGTCCAGTCGATGCCGTGCAGCTTGGCGCCCCGGACGCGCACGGGCGGCAGGCAGCGCTCACCCCGGCCCGTCACGGCGGCGCCCATCAGCCCGAGCGGCTCGGCGACGCGGTCCATGGGTCGGCTCGAGAGCGACTCGTCGCCGATCAACTCGGTCTCCCAGCCGAAGCCCGCCACCAGGCCGATCAGCAGGCGCATCGACGTGCCCGAGTTCCCGCAGTCGAGCGGCCCGTCGGGCCGGTGCAGTCGGGCCCGGCCGCCGTGCAGCTCCACCCGACCGTCATCGTGGCGCTCGACGCCGGCCCCCATGGCCTCGACGGCGGCCAACGAGGCGGCGACATCGGCGCCGTCGGACAGGCCGCGGATGACCGACGTCCCCTCCGCCAGCGCGCCGAGCAGCACGGACCGGTGCGAAATCGACTTCTCGCCCGGCGTGCGGACGGTGCCCCGGCACGGGGTGCCGCCCTCGACGACCAGAATGCGCGGTGCCGTCATGACAGCTGCTCCGCCCGGCCGGGGTAGCCGGCGGCCTCGACCGCCACGCGCAGGGTCTCGGCCTCGGCGTTGTCGACGACCAGAATGAGGACGCCGCGCGGCCCTTCGGCCGAGTGCGCGATCTCGATGTCGTAAATACCGATGCCCGCTCCCGCGGCCAGCGAGGTGATCTCCGCCAGCACCCCGTCGCGGTCGGGCACGGGGATGCGCAGCTCCGCCAGGTGCTCGGGCCGCACCGCGCGGGCGGGCAGGTTGCGCCGCGCCGCGCTGGCCTTCTGCAGCAGGTCGAGGATGGCCGGCCGGTCTTGCCCCGCCACGCGGTCGCGCATGGTGATGAGGTCCTTCACCAGCCCGTCGAGCGCCGCCACAATGGCCGTGGCGTTCTCGGCGCAGATGTCGGGCCAGATGCCGGGGTGGCCGGCGGCGACCCGCGTCATGTCACGGAAGCCCCCGGCGGCCAGCCGCAGGAGCGTGCCGTCCTGCTCGGCGCCATCGGTCGCCGCGTTCATGAGCGTCGCCGCCACCAGGTGCGGCACGTGCGACACCACGGCCACCCGCCGGTCGTGGTCACCCGGGGAGAGGACGAGCACGTCGGCACCCAGGCTCATGACGACGCCTTTGAGCCGGTTGAAGGCCTCGAGGTCGGTGGTCGCCGTGGGCGTGAGCACCCACACCGCGCCGACGAAGAGGTCGGGGTCGGCACCGGTCAGCCCGGTCTGCTCCGAGCCCGCCATCGGGTGGCCGCCGATGAAGCGCGGGTGGTCACACTCCCCCACAATGGTCGTCTTGACGCCGCTCACGTCGGTCACGACCGCGTCGGCCCGCCGGCCCTCGTGGCCCAGGGCCTCCCGCGTCACCGCCGTGACCGCCGCGGCCGGCACGGCCACGAAGACCACGTCGGCCCCCAGGTCGTCCCCGACAGCGTCGAGGATGCCCGAGTCGAGCGCCGCCTCCAGCCGTGCGGGGTCGGCGTCGAGGCCCGAGACGTGCCAGCCGCGCCGGCGCAGCCCGAGCGCGATGGAGCCGCCGATCAGCCCCGTCCCGACGACGACCGCCCGCCGGCCCGCTCCGGCCTCAGCCGGGGAGGTCATCGCGCAGCGATTGGGCGCCGTGGAGGTAGATGTGCTTGATGTCCTCCCGCGAGCGGGTCGTGTGGACGTGCAGCAGGACCCGGATACAGAGGGGCTTGGAGCCGGGGACGGCGATCTCGGCCGCGCACAGGAGCGGGACGGCGCCGAACCCGATCTCCCGGATGGCCGTGGCCGGGAAGGTGCTGGTGACGTCGCCCGTGGCCGTGAACAGGACGCTGATGATGTCGTCCTCGACCAGGTCGTTGCTGGCCATGAGCTCGCGCATGAGCTCCTGGGAACGTTCCGTGACCTGGGCCACCGTGTCCTCGTCCACTGTCGTCGCCCCGCGCAAACCCCTGACGGTGGGAGCAGCTGCCATGGCGGGTCACTCTACCGGCAACGCTCGGAGTCCCAGTTGAGGGGCAATTCCTAGGGTTGGCTCGCCGCCCGGGCGCTGCCGGACCCGGCCGCGGCGGCCAGGGCCCGGACCTCGGCGGCCTCGAGGTCGCGCCACCTCCCCGGCGCCAGGTTGGGGTCCCGAACCGGGCCGATGCGGGTGCGTACCAGCCGCTGGGCCGGGTGGCCGATGGCGCTGCACATCCGGCGCACCTGGCGGTTGCGGCCCTCGTGGATCACGATCCGCAGCACGCCCGGGGCCAGCACGCCCACCTCGGCCGGCGCGGTCATCCCGTCCTCGAGCTCAATGCCCTGGCGCAACGAGCGCAGGGCACCCGGCGCCGGCGTCCCGCCCGCCACCTCGGCCACGTACTCCTTGGGCACGCCGTGGGACGGATGGGTGAGGAGCTGCGAGAGCGTGCCGTCGTTGGTCAGGATCAGCAGGCCCTCGGTGTGGCGGTCCAGCCGCCCGACGGGGAACACGCGCGGCTCGGCCGGCACCAGCGTCATCACGGTGGGACGCCCCTGGGGGTCGTCCGCGGTGGTGATGGCGCCGTCGGGCTTGTTCAAGAGGTAGTAGACGAGGTCGGGCGCCACCGGGACCAGTGCGCCGTCCACCTCGACCCGGGCCGTGTGCAGGTCGATGCGCCGGCCGAGCGTCGCCACGTCGCCGTCGACGCGCACGCGGCCGGCGGCAATCAGTTCCTCGCAGGCGCGGCGGGAGCCGAGGCCGACCCGCGCCAGCACCTTCTGCAGGCGTTCCCCTTCCGGTTCAGGCGTCGTCAGCGGACGTCTCGACCCCGAGGCCCAAGGCAGACTGCAGGTCGCGCTCGAGATCCCCGGCCACCTCGGGCCCGGGGAGGAAGTCCTCCACCGCCGGCAGCTGCTCCAGCGAGTCCAGGCCGAGCCGCTCCAGGAAGAGGTCGGTGGTCCCGAACAGCGCCGGTTGGCCCGGGCCGTCGGCGTGGCCCACCACCTCGATGTAGCCCCGCTGCTCCAGCAGCCGGCTGACGCCGTCCACATTCACGCCGCGCAGCGCCGAGATCTGCCCGCGCGAGACCGGCTGGCGGTAGGCGACGATTGCCAGCGTCTCGAGGGCGGCGGTCGACAGGCGGTGCGACACCTCGCGGTTGGCGAAGCGCTCGACGTAGGGCGCCATCTCGGGGTGCGTCTGCAGCCGGGCGCCCCCGGCGATGCGGGCGAGGACGAAGCCGCGGTGCTCGCGCTCGTAGGACTGCGCCAGTTCCGTCAGCACCTCGTCGACCTGCTCGACTGGCACCTCCACCAGCTCGGCCAGCAGTTGGGGGGCGACGGGCTCCACCGCCACCAGCAAAATCGCCTCGAGGGTGCGGCCCAGCTCTGCGTTCTCCACCTGATTCAAACCCTCATCCTTCGTAGTCGTCGATGGCGTAGCCGTCGAGCTCCGCCAGGCCGCGGCCACTGGTCACGTCGGCCAGGGGGTCCGTGGCCACCCACGAGATGGCCAGGTCACCGAACGTCGCGCCCTGGCCGAGTGTCACGCGGCCCATCTTGCACAGCTCGAGCAGGGCCAGGAATCGCACAATGACCTCAATGCGGGTGCGGCACCCCTCCACCAGCGAGCGGAAGGAGGTGGCGCGGTCGGCGGCGGGCACGGCGATGAGGTCCGATACGGCCTCGGAGACCGACAAGGTGTCCACGGTGACATGGGACAGGTCGACGCGGGGCACGGGGCGCTCGGCCGATCCCCGCAGGTAGGCCTGGGCGAGATCGTCGGGCGTGATCCCGGCCAGGAGGTCGGGGGCGTGCACCACGAAGTCGTCGTCGAGCCCGACCTCGCGCGGAATCGAACGCGAGGCCTGCTCGGCCAGGGCGACGAAGACGTCGGCCGCGGCGGCGTAGGCGCGGCACTCGAGCAGGCGCGCCAGGAGCAGGTCGCGCTCCTCCCAGCCCACCAGGTCATCGTCCTCGTCGGAGGTCTCCCGGCCGGGCAGCAGCTTCTGGGACTTGAGCTCAATCAGAATGGCGGCCACGAGGAGGAACTCGGAGAGCTGGTTGAAGTCGATCTCCCCGCGCTGCGCTGCGAGCACGCTGACGAACCCGTCGATGACGGGCAGCAGGGGGATGTCGAGGATGTCGACCTCGTGCGACGAGACGAGGTGCAGCAGCAGGTCGATGGGACCCTCGAAACTTGGGGTGGAGACCGAGTAGGCCACTCACTGACGTTATCGAACCGGCCGCCGGGCCCGGGGCACCCCAGGTCACCGGCCAGGGCGGCCGCCGGGGCGCCCTACCATGGTGCCCCATGAACCGGATCGTCTCGGGCATCGCGCCCTCGGGCAATTTCACCTTGGGGAACTACCTCGGGGCGCTCCGGCAGTGGGTGGCGGTCCCGGAAGGCACCGAGGCGCTGTTCTTCGTCGTCGACCTGCACGCCCTGACCACCCCGATTCAGCCGGCCGACCTGCGGGCCAACACGCTCGACGCCGCCCTCAATCTGCTCGCCGTCGGGCTGCATCCGGAGCGCTGCACCATCTTCGTGCAGAGCCACGTGCCCGAGCACGCGATGCTCACGTGGCTCCTCGAGAGTACGACCACCATGGGCGAGTTGCGCCGGATGACGCAGTTCAAGGACAAAGGGAAGGACCAGGAGTCGGCCCGGGTGTCGCTCTTCACCTACCCCGCCCTGATGGCGGCCGACATCCTCCTCTACGACGCGGCAGAGGTGCCGGTGGGCGACGACCAGCGCCAGCACCTGGAGCTGACCCGCGACGTCGCCATCCGCTTCAACCACCACTACGGCGACACCTTCGTCGTCCCCGAGGCTGCCATCCCGCGGGCCGGCGCCCGCGTGATGGACCTGCAGCACCCCGAGCGCAAGATGTCCAAGTCCGCCGACTCCCCCCTCGGCACCATCCGGCTCCTCGATTCGGAGGAGGAGATCACCAAGAAGGTGCGCAAGGCGGTCACCGACACCGACGGCGAAATGCGTTATGACCGTGACGCCAAGCCGGGCCTGGCCAACCTGTTGGACCTGTTGGCCGCAGCGACGGGCCGGACGGCGGTGGACGTGGCCGCAAGCTATGAGCGCTACGGCGACATCAAGAACGACGTGGCGGCGGCGCTGTCCGAGCTGCTGCGGCCCGTGCGGGAGCGGCGCGCCGAACTCGAGACAGACCTGCCGTACGTGCACGAGGTGCTGGCCCAAGGCGCGGCGCAGGCGCACGAGATCGCGGCCGCCACCTACGCCCGGGCCGCCGAGGCCATCGGGCTGCTTCCCCCGCCAGCCCGCTAAATCCCGAGCACGCTGGTCCACCAGCTCGACAGCTGGCCGAATAGCCACGTGATGGGGCCGTGGGGGTAGAGAAAGAAGTTCAGCAGGACCAGCCCCAGCAGAATCGGCATCGTGTACTGCCGGTAACGCAGATACGTCGGCCAGTAGCGCGCCGGAAGGAGGCGCTCGAAGAGCACCGAGCCGTCGAGGGGCGGGATCGGGATCAGGTTGAAGATGCAGAGCCACACGTTCACGAGGCCGATGTAGAAGACGATCAGCGCGCTGGTCGGGATCGCGCCGTAGGTCGGCAGCCCGGGGCGGATCACCTTGATGAACACGACGGCGGAAATGGCGGCGATCACCGCGTTGGTGGCCGGCCCCGCCAACGACACCAGCACGCCCTGATTGCGCGGGCTGTGCAACTTGCCGGTGTTCACCGGGACCGGCTTGGCCCAGCCGAAGACACCGGCGCCGGCCAAGGACAACAAGGCCGGGACGATCAACGTGCCGACGGGATCGACGTGCGCAATCGGGTTCAGGGTCAGACGCCCGGCCCGTTTCGCGGTGTCATCACCGAAGGCGTTGGCCACCCAGCCGTGCGACACCTCGTGGAGGATGATCGACGGCACGATCACGCAGAAGACGATGACTTCGGACTCGGTGATGTGGTGGCCGCGGTACAGCGCGATGAAGACGATGACACCCGCGATGACCCACAGGGCGCGCTTGGTGCGGAGATCCATCGGTCGGCGCCCCCCCGAGGAGGGAGCTCCGGAGTAGCTCACCTACTGCTTCGCGGCGTCGGCGATGCAGAGGCGCGCGGCGGGCATGGCTTCGAGCCGGGCGGCGCCGATGGGCTTCCCGCAGACCTCGCACAGGCCGTACGTGCCGGCCTCGAGGCGCTCGATGGCGGCATCCACCTCGTCAAGGGTCTCCTGTAGCTCAATGGCCAGGCGCTCGGCCTCGCCGCGCTCGGCCGTCACCTGGCTGGAGTCGGCGAAGTTGGAGTCGTAGTTGAGGCCGCTCCCCTGGTCGGCGAACCCCAGTTCTGTCAGCTGGGCCTGCAGACCGGCCTGCTCAGTGCGCAGGAGCTCGGCAAAATCAACGTCGGCGGTCTCGGCCGTTGGAGCCTCGTTCGGCATGGGGTCATGCTACGCGGTCCCTCCCCCTCGGTGTTCCCGCCCGCGGGTGGGCACCCTCGTAGGCACGGCGCAGGTGCTCGGCGGAGACCTTGGTGTAGCGCTGGGTCGTGGCGATGGAGGCGTGGCCCAGGAGCTCCTGGACGACCCGCACGTCGGCGCCCCGCCCGAGCATGTGGGTTGCGCAGGAGTGGCGCAGGACGTGCGGGCTGACCTTGTCGCCCAGTCCGACGCGGTTGGCGTACTTCTTCACCACCCCGAAGACCCCGACCCGGGACAGCCGTCCACCGCGGGCGTTGAGGAAGACGGCCTCGGCGTCGCGGCGGCTGCGCCACTTCTTGGGCTCGAGCAGCGGCCGGCCCTGACCCGAGAGCCACTCGGCCAGGGCGGCGCGGGCGAGCGAGCCGATGGGGACGACACGCTCCTTGTTCCCTTTCCCGAGCACCCGGAGCAACGGGAGGTCGGTGCCCTCGACCGCCGCGATGACGTCGCCCAGGTTCAGGCCCACCAGTTCGCTGACGCGGGCGCCGGTCCCGTAGAGCACCTCGAGGACCGCCCGGTCGCGCAGGACCATCGGTCCGGTCCCGACCACCGAACCGAGCAGGAGTTCCGTCTCCTCCTCGCTCAGGGCCTTCGGCAGCAAGTCCGTCACGGAGACCGACGGCAGGTCGAGCGTGGGATCGTCGGCGCGCAGCCCCTCTTCGACGAGGAAGCGGTGGAAGCCGCGCAGGCTCGAGAGGGCCCGCGCCACGGACGAGGCGTTGTGGGTCCGGCGCAGCAGCTCCAGGTACGCCGCCACCTCGGCGGAGGTGGCCTGCTCGATGCTGCGATCCCCGAGGCCGTCTTGGTAGGAGGCCAGGTCGCGCCGGTAGGCCGCCAGCGTGCGCGGGGAGCGCCCCCGCTCCACCTCGAGCCACGAGAGGTACTCCTCGGCGTCCCGGGGCAAGGAGGTCGTCACGAGGGTCGGCCCTGCGCTCGGTCCCGCAGGCGTTGGCGGGCCATGGTGAGCCCCAGCACCGTCGTCTCGTCCTTGAGCGTCCCGTCCGCCACCAACGCGTCGACGTCGTCGAGGTGGATCGTCTCGACCGTCATGTAGCCCTCTTCCACGCCCTGGGGCCGGCTCGGAACGGAGGACAGGCCGGTGGCGAGGTAGATGAGCGTGTGCTGGTCGCTGATCCCGGGCGTGTTCCATGTCCCGATCAGCAGCTCCAGGTTGGCCGCCTCGAGGCCGGCCTCCTCGGCCAGCTCTCGTCTCGCCGCGTCCTCCGGTCCCTCCCCCTCCTGGTCGAGCGTCCCGGCTGGGATCTCCAGGACCAGGGCGGCGACGGCGGCCCGGTACTGGCGCACCAGGGTCACGGTGCCGTCGTCGTGCACGGGGACCACGGTGACCGCACCCGGATGGCGGATGACAAAGCGGTCGAAGGGCTTGTCGTCGGGGTCGAGCAGGTGGAATCGGTCGACGCGGAACAGCCAGGCCCGGAGGAGCTCCTCCTCCGAGACGCGGCGGAACCCTGGCACAGGCCTAGGTGACGGCGTCGAGGTCGAGCAGGTGCGGCTCGCGCCCCTCGGCCCGCTCGAGGGCGGCGGCCACGAGCGCGCGGAAGAGGGGGTGGGCCCGGTCGGGCCGGCTCTTGAACTCCGGGTGGGCCTGGGTCGCCACCCAGTAGGGGTGCTCCTCCAGCTCGACGAACTCGACCAGCCGCCCGTCGGGAGAGATCCCAGAGCACACGAGGCCGACCGCGGCCAGCCTGGTCTTGTACTTGTTGTTGAACTCGAAGCGGTGGCGGTGACGCTCGGTGACGCCCAGAGTGCCGTAGGCCTGCGCCACCTTCGAGTCGGGCACCAGCGCGGCCTGGTAGGAGCCGAGGCGCATGGTGCCGCCCTTGTCGGTCACCTCCGCCTGATCGGGCATGAGGTCGATCACCATGTCCGGGGAGAGGCTGTCGAACTCACGCGAGTTGGCCCGCACCAGCCCGGCGCGGTCGCGTGCCACCGAGATCACCATCACGTGCAGCCCGAGACACAGGCCCAGGCACGGGATGCCGTGCTCGCGGGTGTAGCCCGCGGCGGCGATCATGCCCTCGATGCCGCGTTCGCCGAAGCCGCCCGGGATCACGACGGCGTCGAGCCCGCGCAGGCGGTCCGTGCCCAGCAGGTCGGGGATCAGCTCGGCGTCGATCCAATCGAGTTCGACCTGCGCGCCGTGATGGAAGCCGGCGTGGCGCAAGGCCTCGACCACCGACATGTAGGCGTCGGGCATGTTCACGTACTTGCCGACGATGCCGACCTTGACCCGCCGCGACAGCGACTCGATACGGTTGACGAGCGCCTCCCAGTCGGAGATGTCGATCGGGTGCGCCGACTCGTCGATGCCCAGAGTCCGGCAGACGTAGGAGTCGAGCCCCTGCTCGTGCAGGACGAGGGGGATCTCGTAGATGCTCGGTGCGTCGACGGCCGAGACCACGGCGTCAATGGCGACGTCACACTGCAGGGAGATCTTGCGCTTCAGGCTCTCGGAGATGGGCTTGTCGCTGCGGCACACGATGACGTCGGGTTGGATACCGCGGCTGCGCAGCTCGGTGACCGAGTGCTGCGTGGGCTTGGTCTTCTGCTCGCCCGACACCAGGTACGGCACCAGGGTGAGGTGCATGTAGCAGACGTTGTCGCGGCCGATGTCCCGGCGGAATTGGCGTATTGCCTCAATGAACGGGACGATCTCGATGTCGCCGACGGTCCCGCCGATCTCGACGATCACGATGTCGACGTCCTCGTCGGCCAGGCGCTTGATCCGGTCCTTGATCTCGTCCGTCACGTGCGGGATGACCTGCACGGTGCGTCCCAGGAAGTCGCCCCTGCGCTCCTTGGCGATCACCGCGCTGTAGACACCGCCGGTCGTCGTGTTGGAGCGCTTCGACAGGTTCTCGTCGATGAAGCGCTCGTAGTGCCCGAGGTCGAGGTCGGTCTCGCCGCCGTCCTCGGTGACGAAGACCTCTCCGTGCTCGCCCGGGTTCATCGTCCCGGGGTCGACGTTGATGTACGGGTCGAGCTTGCACATCGTCACCCGGAGGCCACGGCACTTGAGGAGGCGGCCGAGTGAAGAGGCGGTGAGACCCTTCCCGAGCGAGCTCGAGACACCGCCGGTGACGAAGATGAACTTGCTCACGCCGCCTTCGGCACGCCGAGGATCAGGGGGAGTGATCGGGGCACCTGGCCACGATAATCGACAGCCACGGATCGCGCGGTGGACTACCGGCCCTGTGGGGCGCCGAGCAGCTCACGGGCATGGGCACGGGCGGCATCGCTGTCGGGGTGTCCCGACAGCATGCGGGAGAGCTCGGTGACCCGGTCCTCGTCCTCCACCGCGGTTGCCTTGGTCACGGTTCGGCCCCGGGACGTGCCCTTGACGACGCTGATCTGCGCGTCGGCCTGTGACGCCACCTGGGCCAAGTGGGTGACGACGAGCACCTGACGGTCGCGGCCGACCTCGTGCAGCGCGTCGCCCAGGGCCAGCGCGGCGGCGCCACCCACGCCGGCGTCGACCTCGTCGAAGACCATCGTCTGCGGACCGCCGAGCCCCACCAGGCGGATGGCCAGCATGGCGCGGGCCAGCTCGCCACCGGAGGCGGCACGCGCCAGCGGCTGCACCGCCTCGCCGATGTTGGCGCCCAGGGAGAGCTCCACGGGCTCCCCCGCCCCGTCGGGCGCGACGTGCACCTCCAGGCGGGCCCCGGCCATGGCCAGTGCGCCCAGCCGCTCGCCGACGAGGTGGCCGAAGGAGCCGGCGGCCTTGGCCCTGACCTTGCGCACGGCTGCCTCGGCATCGGCCAGCTCGCTGAGCCGACGGTCGCGCTCTTCCTGCAGCCGGGCGGCCTCGCCCTCAGCGTTCTCGAGCGCGGCCAGCCGCAGGGCGCCCTCGCTGCCGTATGTCATGACGGCCTGGAGATCCTCGCCGTACTTGCGCCGCAGCTCGGCGAGCAGGCGGCGCCGCTCCTGGACGTCGATGAGGCGCTGCGGGTCGTCCTCCCAGCTCTCCACCTCATCGCGCAGCGTGCGGGCCAGGTCGGACAGCTCCACGGCGGCGGCGCCGAGTCGGGCGTGGTAGCTCTCGAACGCCGCCCGGTCGGCCAGCGCGCCGCCGGCCCGGCCGAGCAGGTCGACGGCTCCCCCCTCGCCGGCGGGGTCGACCAGCTCCAGCGCCTCGAGCGCGGCGTCGCGATAGGCCGAGGCGTCGGCCAGGCGGTCCTCCTCCAGGCGCAGGCCGGCCTCTTCGTCGGGGTCCTCCAGGTGGGCGTTGGCGATCTCCTCCACCTGGTAGCGCAGGACGTCGGCCTCACGGGCTCGCTGCTGGGCGTCGCCGCCCAGGCCGGCCAGCGCCTCGTCGAGCGCCTGCAGCTGGCTCCGGATGGCCCGGACCCGGCTGAGGTCCGTGCCGGCGAAGGCGTCGAGCACGTTGCGCTGCGCGGCGGGTGAGACGAGGGCGCGGTGCTCGTGCTGGCCGTGGATCTCCACCAGCTCGGCGGCGGCCTCGCCGAGCGCGCCCAGCGGGGCCATGCGGCCGTCCACCCAGGCCCGCGACCGGCCCTCGGCGGGGACGGAGCGGGTGAGGATCACCTCGCGGGCGTCGTCGCCGTCCCCCAGCACGAAGCGGGCCTCGACCAGCGCCTCGGCGGCCCCGGTGCGCACCATGCCGGGGATGGCCCGTCCGCCCAGCACCAGCTGCAGGGCCGTGACCACCAGCGTCTTGCCGGCGCCGGTCTCCCCCGTCAGAGCCGTCATGCCGGGCCCGAAGACGAGGGTCAGGTCCTCGATGACGCCGAGGTCGCGCACGTGCAGGTCGGTCAGCACGGCGTGCTCACGGGTCCTTGTGGGCGAGCAGGCGGAAGCGCAGGATGCCGCCGAAGGTCTGGGGCTCGTTGCGCACCACGCGTACGGGTCGCTCGGCCACCGTGCAGGTGACGGTGTCACCCGGCTGGAGGCGTCCGATCTCCTGCCCGTCAATGACGAGGACACCGGACCGGTCGGGCGCGATCTCAATGGTGACTTCCTGGTGCTCGGTGAGGACCAGGCTGCGGTCGAGCGAGAAGTGGGGCGCCACCGGTGTCAGGACCATGGCGCGCAGGGTCGGCGCCAAAATCGGGCCGCCGGCGGAGAGGTTGTAAGCGGTGGAGCCGGTCGGCGTGGCCACGATGAGGCCGTCGGCCGAATAGGTCAGGGCGTCTTCGCCGTCGACCGAGGTGGCCAGCCGGACGGTGTGGCCGAAGTCGATCTTCTCGATCACCACCTCGTTGAGGGCCAGCAGCGACCTGACGCCATCACCGAGTGAACGGTCCGAGATCGCCACGTCGAGCGCGCAGCGGTCCTCGATGATCGCCTTGCCCTCGAAAACCTTGGTCAGTGCGCCGCGCACCTGGTCCGGCAGGAGGTCGGGCAGATAGCCGAGGCGGCCGAAGTTGACGCCGAGCACGGGGACGTCCTCGGTGGCGGCCAGGCGCACCACGCGCAGGAAGGTGCCGTCGCCGCCCATGCTGACGGCCACCGTGGTGCCGGCGAAGTCGACATCGGCCATTTCGACGTCGGTGCCGGCCTCACGGACCCGGTCGGGCCCGCTGAATTGGAGGATGCGGGCGATGTCGCCCCGCTCGGTCAGCCAGTTCGCCGTGGCGGTGGCCAGCGCGAGCGCGTCGGGGCGGTCGGGATGGACCAGGAAGGTGACGGTCGCCATCGGCGATGGGCTCAGCCGGCCGGAGGGCCCGGCCGAAGTTGTCCGTCCGCCTCCGACACGGCGGCGGTGAGCAGGGCGGCGACCTCCCCCGCCCGTCCTTGTGCCGCACCCTTGCGGGCGTGCACCAGGAACTCGACGTTGCCGGCCGAACCGGTCACGGGGGAAACCATCGCTCCCATGATGCCGGTTTTCGCGTCATGCAGCGCGGACGCCACCCCTTCGAGGGCGCTCAGCCAGAGCGCGGGGTCCCGGATCACGCCCTTGCCCCGGGACACCGCGGCCCGGCCGGCCTCGAACTGGGGCTTGACCAAGAGGACCAGGTCGGCCTCCGGCGTCGCCACGGGGCCGGCCAGGGCGGGCGCGACGCTGCGCAGCGAGATGAAGCTCAGGTCGGCCACCACGAGCGGGCACGGCTCGTAGGCCGGGTCGGCCGCCGTCAGTTCCGCCACGGTCAGGGTCCGGACGTTGGTGCGCTCGAGCACCGTCACGTCGGAGTTCTGGCGCAGGGACGGATGGAGCTGCCCGTGGCCGACGTCGACCGCATAGACGTGGGCCGCCCCGTGCTGGAGCAGGCAGTCGGTGAAGCCGCCGGTGGAGGCTCCGGCATCGAGGGCGCGCCGGCCCGTGACGGCGATCGGGAAGCGCTCCAGTGCGGCCTCGAGCTTGAGGCCACCCCGGCCGACGTAGGGCGACGGGGGACCCAGCAGGACGACGGGCTCGTCCGGGGCCACCAGGCGGGCCGGCTTGTCGGCCTGGGCGCCCGAGACGAGGACGGAGCCGGCGACGACGGCCGCCTGGGCCTCCTGCCGGGATTCGACGAGGCCGCGGCGCACGAGCTCGGCATCGAGCCGGCGGCGGGCCCCGCTGCTCAGCTGGCGGCCTTCTTGGACGCCGAGTCCTCGGACTCGGAGACCTTCTTGCCGTGGGACTTCTTGGCGTCCGTGTCGGACTTGGCCCTGTCCTTGTCCTTGTCCTTGTCCTTGTCCTTGTCCTTGTCCTTGTCCTTGTCCTTGTCCTTGTCCTTGTCCTTCGACTTCGACTTCGCCTTGGCCTTGGGTGAGGCCCCCGGCTTGATGCCCGGGATCCCCGACGGCACGACCCGGGTGACGGTGTCGCGGGCGCGGCTGGCGGTCTTGCCGGCCTGCGTGGTGACGTCCTTGGCGGCCTTGCCGGCCTGGGCCGTCACGCCCTTGGCCGTCTGGCCCGCCTTGTTGGTGGCGTCCTTGGCGGTCTTGCCGGCCTTCGAGGTGGCGTCCTTGGCGGCCTGGCTGGCCCGCGTGGTGACGTCCTTGGTGGCATTGCGGCCGGCCGCGGCCGTCCTCTTCAGGACCTCGGCCACCTGGTTGGCCAGTGACTCGAGCGACTTGGGGTCGATCTTCTCCAGCTGGACCGAAACCTCGTGGCGCACCAGTTCGAGCACCTGCTCGCTGGACTTCTGGCTCCGCTCCACCAAGTTGTCGACCCACTCCTGTGCCTGGCTGCGCTGGATGTCTCCCGCGTTCACCAACTCTCGCACGATCTCCTCGGCCCGGCCACGGCTGACCTGTCCGAGGACGGTCCCTGCATCGAGGTATTTGCGTATGCGCTCATTGCTTGCCATTTCACAAGAGTATCTGAAGTGCTAGCTAGTGGCAAGCACTTTGGCGCCGCGGCTCAGGTGGCCGCCGCGCCGTCCAGGGCCTGCTGGACCAGTCGGAGGAAGTCGGGCGCCGTGGCCGCCGGGTCGGCGTCGGCCGGGACCTCCCCTTTCCTGGTGACCCCCGAGAGGACCAGCCCGAAGGGAATGCCCAGCTGGGCGGCCAGGGCGCCGTCGGTCGAGGGGCGGTCCCCCACCATGACCCGGAGGTCTTGGGGGTCGACCCGGGTGACGATGGCGTCGGCGGTGGGCCGGTGGGGCTTGCCCGCCACCTCGGCGCTGACGCCACTGGCCGTCGTGACGGCGGCCAGGATGGCGCCGGCTCCGGGCACCAGTCCCTCGGCCGTCGGGTAGGTGGCGTCCTCGTTGGTGCCGATCAGCCGGGCGCCGTTGCGCACGGCGGTGACGGCGGTGGTGAGGCGTTGATAGGTGAAGTCGCGGGTGAGGCCGACGACCACGGCATCGGCCGGCCCCTCGGGCACGACGGTGACGCCGCGGGCGGCCAGCGCCTCGAGCACCCCGTCGCCGCCGAGCACCACCGCGGTCGTGCCGGGTTGGAGGAGCCCGGCGGCCACGTCGGCCGAGCGCAGCAGGTCCGCGTCGTCGGCCGTGATGCCGCAGTGCGCCAGTTGGCGTTGGAGCTCCGCCCGCGTCGGCAGCGCGTTGTTGGTGGCGAACAGGACGCGCGCACCGACGCCGCGCAGCCGGGCCACCGCCTCGTCCACGCCGGGGATGGGCCGGCCTGCGAGCCACACCACGCCATCGAGGTCGACGACCCAGGTGCCGCCGGGTGGTGGCGGCCAGGCGGACGTCGACGCGGGGGTCGGGCTCGGGGTCGGCATCGGAGCGAGGCTAACCCTCTCGGCCCACCCGCTCCCTAGACTCCCCTGGCGTGGCGGAGCTGCGGATCGACGGGGACGAGCTGGTGCTCCACCTGCGCCCCATGGAGAAGGCGGAGGGGTTGCACAGCGACATCCGCGTGCCGCTGACCGCGGTGAGGGCGGTGCGCGCCGTCGACGACCCGTGGCCCGAGTTGCGCGGCATCCGCGCGCCGGGGACGGGGCTGCCCAACGTGATCGCGGTCGGCACACGCCGGGGCGACTTCGGCAAGGACTTCGCCGCCGTGCACGGCAAGGGCCCGGCGGTGGTGGTCGAGCTCGAGGGTGCCGACTATGGCCGCTTCGTCGTCACGCTGGACGATGCGGCGGCGCAGGCGAGCGCGATCGCGGAGGCGCTCGGCCAGGGCTGAGCCCGGTAGGTCAGCTGTCGGTCCAGGGCGCCTGGAAGGTGATTGACCGGGCGACGTCGCGCTGGGTGACGAAGCCGACGACGCGGTCTTCACTCAACACGAACAGCCGGGAGCGCTGGTGGCGGCACATCAGGGCGACGGCCTCCTCCAAGGAGACGTCGAGGTCGAGCGCCACCACATCGGCCGGCCCGGTGAATTCCGACAGGCTGACCTGGCGCGGGTCCCGGTCCTTGGCGACGACCTGGGACACGATGTCCCAACTCGAGACGGTGCCGGCCAGGCTGCCGTCGCTCAGGCACAGCGGGGCCGCGTGGTCATGGTGGGTGGCCAGGTACCGTGCGGCGTCGGCAGCGGTCTCCGTGGTCCGAAGGACATCGACGTCCTCGCTCATGACGTCCCGGATGCTCCTCATGGTGCCTCCCGCTGCGGGCCGGTGGGGTCGTCGGCCTGTCCCCCACACTCGCGCTTTCGATTTCTGAGAGCAATGGCCCCTCCGGGTGCGCAGCTGACACCGCCACTGCGCCGGATGCAGGGGCCGCCGAAGTTCGCGTGTGGTCAGCCGAAGGCGAGAAGATTCGTGGGATCGGCCAGGACGTCGCCGACGTCGCGCAGGAAGCGCGCGGCCTGCTGGCCGTCGGCCAGGCGGTGGTCGAAGACGAGGCTCAGCGTCACCAGGTGGCGCAGGGCGAGCTTGCCCTGGTGCTCCCAGGGCCGCCGCTGCAGTGTCCCGATGGCCAGGATGGCCGCCTCCCCGGGATTGAGAATGGGGACGCCGGCGTCGACACCGAAGACGCCGACGTTGGTCAGGGTGATCGTCCCGCCGCGCAGGTCGTCGGTGCTGCACCGTCCGGAGCGGACGCGCTCGGTCTGATCCCCGAGGGCTGCGGTCAGCTCGCGCAGGGTCAGGTCCTGGGCGCGCTTGATGTTCGGCACGACCAGGCCACGCGGGCTCGCCACTGCGATACCCAGATTGACGTCGCGCTTCGTCACGACTTCGTCGGTCGCCTCGTCCCACGAGGAGTTCAGCGCGGGGTGCTCACGGAGGGCGAGGACGACGGCCCGGGCGACGATGGCGAGCGGCGTCACGCGGAGACCTTCGAAGTGCCGGTTCTGCCGTAGCCAGTCGATCAGCTCGACGGTCGGCGTGGCGTCCACCGTGAGGAAGAGGCAGGCCTGGGGCGCGGTCGCCACGCTGCGGGTCATGGCCTCGGCCATGTGCTTCTGGACACCGCGTACGGGCGTTCGCGTCTCTCCGTCCGCTTGTGACGTGTGCGGCGGCTCGGACGCAGCGCCGTTGATGTGGGCGGCCAGGTTCTCGCGGGTGATGACGCCGCCCGGGCCGTGGCCGGTCACGTCGGCCAGGTCGATGCCGTTCTGCCGTGCCATGAAGCGGACCGGCGGGGCCGCGAGGGGCCTCGGGGGTGCGGTCGGTGCGGTCGGTGCCGTCGGTGCGTGGTCGGGGAGGTCGGCGCTCCGTTCACCGTGCCCGCTGCCGTTGCGCCGACGGCGGCTGGGTGGCGCAGCGGATGGCCCGTAGCCGACGAGCATCGGCACCTTCTCCTCGCTGTCGCTCGCCTGTGTCTGCAGCTGCGCCTGCGGCGGCCCGGAAGGGGCAACGGCGTCGGCGGTGCTCTCGATGGCGATGATCGGCGCTCCGACGCGAACCGTTGCGCCGTCCGCAACCAACAGCTCGACGACCGTGCCGGCGAAGGGGCTGGGCAGCTCGACGACCGCCTTCTCGGTCTCCACCTCGACGAGGACCTGGTTCAGGGTCACCTCGTCACCGACGCCGACATGCCAGGCGACCACCTCGGCCTCCGTGAGCCCCTCGCCGAGGTCGGGCAGAAGGAATTGGCGGTGGGTGCTCATGGCTGGAGGCACCGGTCCACTTCGTGCAGGATGCGGTCGGCATCGGGGAGGAAATGCTGTTCCGCCCTGGAGGCCGGGTACGGCGTGGCGAAGCCGCCCACCCGTCGCACTGGAGCTTCGAGATGGAAGAAGCACCGCTCCGAGATCCTGGCTGCTATCTCGGCCCCGAGCCCGCAAAAGACGCTGGCCTCGTGGGCGACGACCAGGCGCCCGGTCTTCTGGACCGAGGTCTCCAACGTGGCGAAGTCGATCGGCGACAGGGAGCGCAGGTCGATGACCTCGAGGGAGGTGCCCTCCTCCTCGGCGATGCGGGCGGCATCGAGCGCCGTGGCCACCATGGAGCCGTAGGCGGCGATGGTGGCGTCGCTGCCCACCCGGACGACCCTGGCCTGGCCGAGCGGGACCTCGGCCGGTGGGCGCTCGCCGTCGATGTCGCCGTCGACATCGTCTTCGTCTTCGACGTCGCCCTTCTCCCAGTAGCGCCGCTTGGGCTCGAAGAAGACGACGGGGTCGTCCGAGGCGATCGCCTGCTGGATCATGCGATAGCCGTCAGCCGCGTTGCTCGGGGTGACGACGCGCAGCCCGGCGGTGTGCGCGAAGTAGGCCTCGGGTGACTCGGAGTGGTGCTCGACCGCGCCGACGCCGCCGCCGAAAGGCACGCGGATGGTCACCGGGACCGTCACCCGTCCCTCGTTGCGGTAGTGGAGCTTGGCAACCTGCGAGACGATCTGGTCGAAGGCGGGATAAATGAAGCCGTCGAATTGGATCTCGCACACGGGCCGGTACCCGCGCATGGCGAGCCCGACCGCCGTGCCGATGACGCCGGACTCGGCCAGTGGCGTGTCGATCACGCGGCGGTCGCCGAAGTCGCGCTGCAGGCCCTCGGTGACCCGGAACACGCCACCGAGCTTGCCGATGTCCTCCCCCATCAAGACCACCTTGGGGTCGTGCTCCATCGCCCGCCGCAGCCCGCTGTTCAGCGCCTTGCCCAGCGACATGGTGGCCATCTACGACTCCTCGTCGAACGACGCCAGGTAGGACAGGTAGCCCTCCTTCTCCTCCTGCAGGAGCGGATGCGGCTCCGCGTAGACGTGGGCGAAGACGTCGGCGGGCTCCGGGTCGGGCATGGCCAGGCACCCGGCGCGCAGCGTGGCGGCCACGGCATCTGCCTCGGAGGCCACCTCGTGGTCGAAGGCGTCGTCGGCCAGGCCTTCACGGTGGAGGAGGGCCGACAGGCGCGCCAGGGGGTCCTTGACCCGCCATTCCTCGTCGTCGGCCCTGGCGCGGTAGCGGCTGGGGTCGTCCGACGTGGTGTGGGGGCCCATGCGGTAGGTCACGGCCTCGATGAGGGTCGGGCCCTCCCCCGCCGAGGCGCGGGCCAGGGCGAGCCGCGTGGCCGCCAGGACGGCCAGCACGTCGTTGCCGTCGACCTGGACGCCCGGGATCCCGTAGCCCTGGCCGCGCTGGGCGATCGAGGTGTGCGACTGCAGGCGGACCGGCTCGGAGATGGCCCACTGGTTGTTCTGGCAGAAGAAGACGACGGGCACGCCGTAGCTGGCGGCGAAGCCGAAGGCCTCCGCCACGTCGCCCTCGCTCGTGGCGCCGTCGCCGAAGTACGTCAGCACGGCGGAGTCGGCGCCGTCGAGGGTGACGCCGAGCGCGTAGCCCGTGGCGTGCAGCGGCTGCGACCCCACCACAATGGCCGGCGTGGCGATGCCGTGCACGGCGGGATCCCACCCCGAGAGGCCGGCGCCGCGCCAGAGGCGCAGCATCTGCACCGGGTCGACACCAAGGCAGTAGGCGACGCCGTGCTCGCGGTAGCTCGGGAAGACGAAGTCGTCCGGCCGCAGGGCACGGGCGGAGCCGACCTGGGCGGCTTCCTGCCCGAGGAGTGGGGCCCACAGGGCCAGCTCGCCCTGCCGCTGCAACGCCATCGCCTCGGCATCGATGCGGCGGACCACCACCAGGTCCCTGTAGAGGTCGCGCAACTGGTCACCGTCGACGTCGGCCACCAGGTCCCAGTACGGGCAGCCGACCGTGCGCTGGCCGTCGACCGAGATCAGCTGGACGAGGCCGTCGAAGCCCGTCCACTCGGGGATCTTCCTCCCCGGAACCCGCACCGGCGCAGTGGTCACCTGGACTCCCTTCACGAGCTGGGCCCGACAGGGGTATTTCACCACGGATATGCACTTTGGGGCGGGTATATGAATCAGATCAGCGAATTGTCACCGATTCGTTGCTCAGACGTGTTCGAGGACGCAACGGGTCACCGGGACAACATGGATTGCCGAGCTGTGCCGCCGGACCGGGCGGCGCGGGGTTCAAGAAGCCTTGCGGCGGGAGGCCGTCTTGGCCCGGGCGGGTGCCTTCGTGGCCTTGGCCGCCTTCTTGGCGGGAGCGGAGCGCTTGGCCGTCGTCGGCTTGGCGGTCGTCGGCTTCGCCGGGTTGGAGTTCGAACCGTTCTTGGCCGCGGCGGCGATGCTGGCGTTCAGCGCCTCCATCAGATCGACCACCTTGGCGACGGGCTCGGGTCCCTCCTGCAGCACGATCTCGTGGCCCTGGCGCTTCTCGTCGATGATGGCCTCGACCTTCTCACGGTGCGTGTCGTGGAAGCGCGCCGGGTCCCAGTCGCTCTCCATCGACTCAATGAGGAGCTGGGCCATCGAGAGCTCGCGGTCGGTCACGTCGCCCGTCTCGGGCAGCTCGAGGTCGCGGCCGGGGTCGCGCACCTCGTCGGAGAAGTACATGGTGTGCAGGGCGAGCGCATCGTCCTCGGGGCGGATCGCCACCAGGTATTCCTTGTTGCGCATGACCAGTGTGGCGATGCCGATGCGCCCTGCTTCGGCCATGGCCTGGCGCAGGAGGGCATAGGCCTTCTCGGCCCCTTCCCCCTCGGGGGCCAGGTAGTAGCTCGAGCGGAAGTAGACCGGGTCGATGTCGACCAGGCCCACGAAGTCCGAGATCTCGATCTGGCGAGATTTCTTCGGCTCGGCCGACTCGAGCTCCTCCTCGCTGAGGATGACGTACTCGCCGCCGCCGAGGTCGAAGCCCTTGACGATCCGGTCCTGGGGGACCTCCTCGCCGGTCCGCTCGTTGACCTTCTTGTAGCGGATGCGGTCGGACGTGCCTTCCTCGAATTGGTTGAAGTGGATGCTCTTGTCCGAGGTGGCCGGGTAGAGGCCGACGGGGATGTTCACCAGTCCGAAACTGATGGCCCCCTTCCAGATCGTGCGTGGCACGCCCACCAAAATACCAGCCCAGGGCCGGTCCACCACCTTGTTACAGCCTGTCGTCACACTAAATCCATGGTGAAGGACGATCCGACCGGCTTCGGCCCCGCCCTGCTGCGGGGGTTGGCCGACTTCGGGCCGGTGGAACCTTTGTCCGGAGACCTGTCCCTTGAACTGGGCATTTCCGTCTGGCTGCACTCGAGCGGGACGTCACTCATCCAAGCCCGTTCATCCCTCCTCGAGATACGCCGGGTGATTCTCGAGGTCTGCGGTCTCGACCCGTCCACGGAGCCCTTTCCGATGGTCGGGCGCTCCCCCAGGTCCGACGTCGTGAGCCTGGTCGGCTACGTCTCCGAGCTGCTGCGGCGGGCCTCGGCGGGACTCGGCCGTGGCGTCGAGGCGGTGGTCGAGTCCGTGGTGGCGGAATTGCCCCTGCCCGAGGACGAGGCGCTCGGGGCCTGAGCCCCAGGGCCTTGCGCGGCCTAGAAGCCGAAGGCGCCGATGATCTCCCCGTTGAGTCCGGCGGCCGCCATGCTGCCCAGGAAGGGCGAGTCGCCGTACGAGAAGACGTCGCCCCGCGCCGAGGCGACCCAGTAACCCTGGTTATCGACCGTGGGGAAGATCGTGGTGGCGGGGTTGAACCCATTCACATAGCCGGCCGGGGAACCGAAACTGTCGGCATCGCCGAAGTTGTCCACCACGCCGTTGGCGAAGAGGAGCCAGTAGCCGTTCCCGTCCCGGGTGGCCACTCCGTCGACCACGGGCACCGACGAGGCGGTGGGTCCGCCGTAGTAGCCGGCATCACCAAAGGCGTAGACGCCACCGGTGTTCGTGACAAGCCAATAGCCGTTTCCAGTGTGGTCCGGCATCACGGCGACGGCCGTCCCCGCGCAGCCGCCGATACCGGGGCAGGAGCCCTCGAACTTGGCGTCGCCGAACGCGAAGACGCCACCATCCGAGGCCACCATGAAGTAGCCGTCACCGGTGTAGGTCGGCACCATCCCGACGATCGGCGCGTTGAGGCTGTGCGGCAGCCCGGATCCGGCGGGGTGGAGTCCGACCCCTGGGAGCGAGCCGTGATAGGTCGAGTCGCCGAAGCTGAAGATGCCGCCGTCCGAGGCAACGAGCCAGTAACCGTTGCCGGTCGAGGTCGGTGTGATGGCGACCACGGGGCGCTGCAGAGGGGTGCCACCCATGGAGCCATGGAAGGCGGCGGTACCGAACGAGAAGATGCCACCGTCGGACCCCACGAGCCAGTACCCGTGGGAAGCTTCCTGGACGGGGAAGCTCACCGGGATTCCGGTGGCGCCGAAGTGGTTGGCGCCCTGCGTAACGCTGGGGGTGAGTGTGCAGGTCCCAAAGCCCACAAAGGTGACCGTGAGCCCGTTGGAGCTGACGCTGCACACCTTCGAAGTACTGGAAGTGACCGACGTCGTGCCGTCACCGGTCGTGCCGACGATGGCCGTGAAGCCGAAGAACTCTTTGGCGGGGGCCGGGACGTTGGTGATGGTGGGTCGGGTCGGATTGGCAGGCCCGATGGTGAAGGTCTGGGCGACGCCAGTGCCTGCGAGGTAGTTGGGGCTTTGCGCCACTTGGGCGTTTAGGGAGCACACGCCGACGCCGACGTAGCTGACCGCAAGGCCGTTGGTGGAACAAACGGCAGGTGTATTCGACGTGACTGACTGCACACCGTTGCTGACGTTCGTGTTGAGGGTTCCCGTAAAGCCCCCACCGAAGGTCCCGCTGGAGGGCAGGTTCGTGATGGTCGGTGTGGTGGGGTTCGCCTGGCCCACGTCGAAGCTCTGCTGGCTGCCCGACAGGGCTCCGAAATTGGTTCCTGCCGCCACGCTCGCGGTCAATGTGCAGGGTCCGGCGCCGACGTACGTCACCGTGATGCCGTCGGGTCCAACAGCACAGACGCCCAG
>Ga0307374_10002597_pt1 | contig 31834 bp, 30 predicted proteins | sample OX3MG_FD_202532 | JGI IMG/M metagenome (GOLD analysis project Ga0307374, IMG submission 202532) | Soil microbial communities from Risofladan, Vaasa, Finland - OX-3 | ecosystem: Environmental > Terrestrial > Soil > Coastal area > Acid sulfate soil | place: Finland: Risofladan, Vaasa | collected... | reverse complement strand
GACTACATGGTAGTGGAGGCGGACGAGTCGGACGGCTCGTTCGTCCACCTTTCGCCCTTGGCCGCCGTGGTGACCAACATCGACGACGATCACCTCGATTTCCACAAATCCATGGACCATCTAAAGCAGGCGTTCCTGGACTATCTGCACCGGCTGCCCTTCTACGGCTGCGCCGTGATCTGCCAAGATGATGCGGGCGCGGCTTCGATTGTGCCGCGCGTCGAACGTCCGGTTTCGACTTACGGCTTTGATCGCAAGGCCGGCTGGCGCGCGCGCGATGTGCGGCTGTTTCGCGGCGGGGCCAAATTCGAGGCGTTCCATGACGGCCGCAAAGCCGCCGACGTATCCCTTAAGGTTCCGGGCCGGCATAACGTGTTGAACGCCTTGGCGGCCTTGGCCGCCGGCGCTTATTTAGGGTTTGATCCGAAAGATTTGGCCCGCGGACTGGGCGAGTTTGCCGGCGTGGGGCGGCGCTTGGACCCTTTGGGCTCGGCCGGGGGCGCCGAGTTCGTGGACGACTACGGCCACCATCCGACCGAAATCGCCGCGACGCTCTCAGCGCTGGCGTCCGGCGCGAAATCCCGTCGCGCGCATCGCGGTCGGCTCGTGGTGATTTTTCAGCCGCACCGCTTCTCGCGCACCAAACTCCTGGCCGGGCATTTCGGCCCGGCGTTTCGTGGCGCCGATTTCGTCTACGTGACGGACATCTATCCGGCCGGCGAAAAACCTCTGCCGGGAGTCAGCTCGAAGCTTATCCTCGATTCCCTGGTCCGCAGCAAGATTGCCTGCGCGGCTTTTCCGGGCGTCGCGCCGGTTTTGGAGCGCATCAAAAGCGGCGACACGGTGCTGACCTTGGGCGCGGGAGACGTGCGCGCCATCGGCGAGGAACTCCTGCGCCGGCTGGCCGCGGCCCGCCCGGTTCGGGGCTAGGTTCGGAATGCCGGCTAGGCTTGGGCAGCATTTCCTTTCGGACGAGCGGGTGCGCGACCGCATCTTGTCGTGCGCTCAAATCGAAAAGGGCCGACGCGTTTTGGAAATCGGGCCGGGCCGCGGAATGCTCACCCGCGCTTTTTTGGCCGCGGGCGCCGAGCTCACGGCGGTGGAAATGGACGAGCGCCTGGCCGCGGCGCTGCAAGAAGAGTTCGCCGGCCGCTCCGATTTCCGTCTTATCCGCGCGGACTTCCTGAAGCTCAACCTCGCCGACCTGGGCCCGGCCTCGGCCGGGCCGCTTCGAATCGCGGCCAATCTGCCCTATTCGGTCGCGTCGCCCATCCTGCAAAAGATCCTGTCCTGGGAGCTTTGGGACGAGGCAGTTTTGATGTTCCAGAAAGAAGTGGCTCTGCGCATCGCGGCGGAGCCCGGGACGGCTGATTACGGCGTTTTGACTCTGTCGGCCTGGCTTTACGCCCAAGCCGAGATTCTTTTCGACGTGGGGCCGCGCTCTTTTTCGCCGCCGCCCCAGGTCAAATCCTCCGTGGTGCGCGTGGTCAGGCGGCCCAAGCCCATGCTTGACGCCGCGCGCCAAGCGCTGTTTTTTCGGCTGGCCAAGGCGGCGTTTGGCCAGCGGCGGAAAATGGCGCAGACGCCCATCGCCCAGGCCTTTGCAATTCCTAAGAACGCGGCGGCGCGCGTGCTCTCCGAATGCGGCCTTTCGCCGTCCTGCCGGGCGCAGGACATCCCACCGGAAGCTTACGTCCTCCTCGCGGAGAAATTTGCTATTTTAAAAAGCAAGGCCGCGCCGGAGGATATTCAAAAATCGTGATCGCGTTCAACGTGAGCCGGAACGCCGTGGTGGCAGCGCAAGTTTCGCGGGCGGACACGCCGCGGACGCGCTCGCGAGGACTCCTGGGCCGGGATTCTTTGGGCCGCTCCGAGGGCCTTTGGATCGTGCCCTGCCCCATGATCCACACGTTTTTCATGAAGTTCGCCATCGACGCGGTGTTTCTCGATTCGAACTTGGGCGTCGTGCGCGTGATGGAAAACTTGAAGCCGTGGCGCCTCTCGCCGTGGGTTTTCCGAGCCAAGAGCGTGCTGGAACTGGCCGCCGGAGCCGCGTCCGGCGCCGTCGCCGCGGGGGAAAAAATGGAGTTCCGCCAATGAGCGACGCCGCGCCCATGCCCGCGCCCGCCCCGGCTCCCGAGTTCGAGACCACTTCGGGCCTGGAGATTTCCCGCTACTACGGCCCGGACACCGCCGCCGTTTCGCCCCAAGACTTGGGGCGGCCGGGAGAGTATCCCTTCACCCGCGGAATCCAGAAGACCATGTACCGCGGCCGGCTTTGGACCATGCGCCAGTACGCGGGTTTCGGCACGGCCAAGGAAACCAATAAGCGCTTCCGCTACCTGCTCTCCGAGGGGCAGACCGGCCTTTCCACCGCGTTCGATCTGCCGACGCAGATCGGGCTCGATGCGGACGACCCGCGCGCCAAGGGCGAGGTCGGCCGGGTGGGCGTGCACATCGGCAGCTTGGCGGACATGGAGGAGCTCTTTAGCGGCATCGAGCTGGATAAAGTCTCCACGTCCTTGACCATCAACGCCACGGCGTCGGTCCTGCTGGCGTTCTATGTCGCCTGCGCCAAGAAGCGGGGCGTGGCCCCGGCGCAAATCCGCGGCACGGTCCAGAACGACATCCTGAAGGAATTTTTGGCCCGCGGCACCTACATTTATCCGCTGGAGCCGAGCCTGCGCCTGTGCGCCGACACCATGGAGTATTCCTTCCGCAATCTCCCGAGCTTTCATCCCATCTCCATCTCCGGCTACCATATCCGCGAGGCGGGCTCGGACGCGGTCCAGGAGATCGCGTTTACTTTCGCCAACGCGGAGGTCTATCTCAAGGAAGTCCTGGCCCGCGGCGTGTCCGTCGATTCGTGCGGTGAGAAGCTGGCGTTTTTCTTCGGCTGCCACAATAATTTCCTGGAGGAAATCGCGAAATTCCGGGCCGCGCGCCGCGTCTGGGCCAAAATGATGAAGGATGACTACGGAGCGGCAAGCCCCAAGGCCATGGCGCTGCGCTTCCACGTCCAGACCTGCGGCTCGACGCTCACCAGCCTGCAGCCGCGCAACAACGTCATGCGTGTGGCGCTCCAGACCATGGCCGCGGTGTTGGGGGGATGCCAGTCCCTGCACACCAACGCTTACGACGAGGCGCTCGCTTTGCCCACCGAGGAATCCGCGGCCCTGGCCCTGCGCACCCAGCAGATTTTGGCCTGCGAGACCGGCGTGGCCGACACCGTCGATCCGGTGGCCGGATCCTACGCGATAGAGTCTTTGACCTCCCAGTTGGAAGCGCGCATCCAGGAGAAGCTGGGTCAAATCCGCGCCCAAGGCGGCATGATCGCGGCCCTGCACAAAGGGCTTCCGCAGGCCGAAATACAGGAAAAAGCCTACCGCTACCAGCAGGACATCGAGTCCGGCCGCCGCAAGATCGTCGGGGTCAACTGCCTGCAAGTAGATGAAACGGGCGCCAAGCGGAAGGAAAAAACGCTCAAGGTCTCGCCGAAGCTCGAGACTGATCAGGTCGCCAAGCTCGCCCGCCTGCGCCGCGCCCGAAATTCCCAGGACGCGTCTCGCGCCCTGGCGGCCTTGAAGGAATCGGCCCGGGGCAAGGACAACCTGATGCCGGCCATCCTGCTCTGCGTCGAGAAGAGCGTCACTATCGGGGAAATTTGCGGCGTGCTCCGGGCGGAGTTCGGCGAGCATCATGCCGGCTAAGGGACTTTCGCGGCGCAGGACCGCGGCCGAGGTTTTCTCGGACAAGGGCTTGGCCTCCGCGGAGAAAATACGCGAGGCCGAAGAGGCCGTCAGGAAGGATAGAAAGCCCTTCATCCAGGCCGTCATCGACATGGGCGCCGCGTCCAAGCACGACGTGCTGGCGGCGCTCTCCGAGGAATGGAAGGTCCAAGCGGTGGACCTGACCAAGGTGGAAATGGATTTGGAGGTCGCGCGGATCATTCCTGAATCCACGGCCAGGCGCCACGGGGCCGTTCCCTTCGCCAAGGACGAAAACCTTCTCTACGTGGCCATGGCCGACCCCAAGGATTTCTTCGTCTGCGAGGACATCGAGCTGCGCACGGGGCTCCAAGTCCAGGGCGTGCTGGCCGTGCCCCAGGACATCAGCGACGCCTTGGACAACGTCTACGGGCGCAGCGGCGCGGCGGCCGTGAGCCGGCTCATCGAGGAAGTCGCCAAGAAGGACGATTCGGGGCAATCAATGGGCGTCGATGTCTTGTCTGATCAGATCAAGACCGACATCACGGAAGTCGACGCTTCCGCTCCCGAGGTGGAGAAGCTCGTCAACGCCATCATCCTGACCGCGCTGTCCATGAAGGCCTCGGACATTCACATTGAGCCCTTCGAGGATCCCACGGGGCGCAACTCCCGCGTCCTGGTTCGCTACCGGGTCGACGGCCAGTTGGTGCCGGGTCCTTTTAATGTTCCCTGGGGCTACCGCAACGCCATCGCGGCCAAGATTAAGATCATGACCAACTCGATGAACATCACCGAGCGCCGCATCCCGCAGTCGGGGCGCATCCAGATTCTGGCCCAAGGCAACCCCATCGAGTTCCGCGTCGAAATCGTCCCCGCGGTCTACGGCGAGTCCTGCGTCATGCGTATTTTAGACCGCAAGGCCGCGCAGGTGGACATCGGTAAAATGGGGTTTCTGCCGGACACTCAGGAAAAATTCCTAGGCCTTTTAAAAGGCATCGGCGGCAAGAAGAATTTCGGACTCATCCTGCTCTGCGGCCCGACGGGATCGGGAAAATCCACGACGCTTTACGCCGCCTTGAACCACATCAACCGGCCGGACATCAAGATCCTGACCGCGGAAAACCCGGTCGAGTACAATTTGGACGGCATCATCCAGGTGCCCGTCAACCCGGACTTAAAGCTCGGCGAGGACAAGTTCTTCGACTTCGCGACCGCGCTGCGCTCGTTTCTGCGCCTGGACCCCGACGTCATCATGGTGGGCGAAATCCGCGACCGCGAGACCGCGCACATCTCCATGGAAGCGGCCATGACCGGCCACCTGGTCTTCTCCACCATCCACACCAACGACGCGCCCTCCGCCATCTCGCGCCTGGTGGAGATGGGCATTCCCGCCTACATGGTGGCGACCACCTTGAAGGCCGTCATGGCGCAGAGGCTTTCGCGCAAGCTCTGCGAGAAGTGCAAGGTCCCGCACGATCCGACGCCCGAGGAGAAGCAGGTCTTCGCGGAAAACGGCGTGGAGATTAAATCCGGCGCGAAGATTTACGGGCCTTCGGCCGAGGGCTGCGAGGCCTGCAAGAAGCTGGCCTTCCGCGGCCGCATCGGCCTGCACGAGCTTCTGGTGATGTCCGATTCCCTGCGCGCGCTCTGCCTCAAGGAAATCGCGGCCGATCCCATCCGCCATCAGGCGCTCAAGGAAGGCATGCGGCCCATCGTTCAGGACGGCCTTCACAAGGTGCTCATGGGCTTGACCACGGTGCGGGAAGTCCTCGGGGGGGTCGAATAGCATGGCCGCGGAGCTTTCGCTCGATACGCGGACGGCGCTGGAGCTTTTCTCCATCGCCGGGAGCTTTAACTCCAGCATGGATTTGGACTCGCTGCTGCGGCAAATCGGCTCGGAGGCGGAGAAGCTCCTCGACTCCGAGGCCAGCGCCATCATGCTCCTGACCGACGACGGGAAAAACCTCTTTTTCCGAGTGGCCTCGGGAGACAAGGCCCGGGCGATCCGGACCATGACGCTGCCCTTGGGCCAGGGCATCGCCGGCTGGGTGGCCCAGAACCGCAAAATGGAGATGGTCAACGACGTGAAGAACGACGCGCGCTTCACGGGGCGCTTCGATAAGGCGTCGGGCTTCGAGACGCGCTCGGTCTTGTGCGTGCCCATGTTCTTCAAGGGCGACTTGGTCGGCGTCATCGAGGTCCTGAACAAGCGCCGCGGGAAATACTCCGAGACCGACGCGAAGCTCCTGGAAAGCCTGGCGGGCTTGGCCTCGGTGGCCATCACCAACACCCGCATGATTGCGGATCAAAAGAACTTTTTCTCCCACATCCTGGAGCTGCTGGTTTCGCTCATCGAGACGTCCAAGCCGGGCATGCAGGGCCACCCCGGCCGCGCGGCCCGGCTGTGCTGCGCCGTCGGCCGCGCTTTGGACATCGGGGAGCACGACTACCGGATGCTCTACTACGCGGGCCTGCTTCATGACGTGGGCTATCTGGCTTTCCGCAACATCAGGCTCTTGGGCGAAATGGGCATGACCAACGTTTCGGAGGAAAGCCATCCGCTGCTTTCGGTGCGCATGCTCGAAGGCATCAAAATTCTCGCCGGGGCCCTGCCCGCCATCCGGGAGCATCACGAGCGCTTCGACGGTTCGGGGTTTCCGGCGGGATTGAAGGGCGAGGACATTTCGCTGGGCGGCCGCATCCTGGGGCTCGTTGAAGCCGTCGAGGATATGCGCATGAGCGGCGGGACGGACGGCGAAAGCGTGCGCGACCGCGCGATATCGCTGGCCAAGCAGGGCTCGGGCTCGCGCTTCGATCCGCGCGTGGCCAAGGCTTTTGCCGAAATCGCGGCGAACGAGGAGGGCGTATGGTGACGGAGAAAAAAACCTACCGGGTTTTGATCGCCAAGCCGGGTTTGGATGGGCACGACCGGGGCGCCAAGGTCATCGTGCGGGCCCTGCGCGACGCGGGCTTCGAGGTGATCTACACCGGCATCCGGCAGACGCCCGAGATGATCGCGGAGGCCGCGATGCAGGAGGACGTGGACGCCGTGGGGCTTTCGCTTCTCTCGGGAGCGCACATGACTCTTTTCCCGCAGGTGGCGGGGCTGCTCAAGAAAAAGGGCTTGAAGGGCGTGCTTTTGTTCGGCGGCGGCATCATCCCCGATGAGGACGTGCCGGCGCTAAAGAAAAAGGGCGTGCACCAAGTGTTCGGCCCGGGAACGCCGCTTTCCACCATCGTCGGCTACCTGCAAGAGAACCTGCCCCGTGCGCGCGGGAAATAAATCGTCCGCCCTCGCGGGCGAGGTGCGCGCGGGAAACCGCCGCAGCCTGGCGCGGGCGCTGAGCCTGCTCATCGACGAGACCTCGGAGTCTGACGCCCTGCTGCAGGATTTTTTCCCGGAGTCGGGCCGGGCGCAGAAGATCGGCCTAAGCGGCCCGCCGGGCACCGGCAAATCCACTTTATGCGGTCGCCTTATCTCTCATTTCCGCGGCCAGGGACTCAAGGTCGGCGTCCTGGCCGTGGATCCCACGAGCCCCCTGACCGGCGGCGCGTTTTTGGGCGACCGGCTGCGAGTGCAGGAGCACGTCTCGGACGAGGGCGTGTTCATGCGCTCCTTGGGCACGCGCGGCATGGTGGGCGGCGTCTCGCAGACCATTTACGGCGCCATCCACGCCTTGGAGGCGGCCGGCTTCTCCAAAATCATCGTCGAGACCGTGGGCACGGGCCAGGACGAGGTGAGCATCGCCAAGGTCGCCGACACCGTGGCATACGTCACCACGCCGCAATTAGGCGACGAAATCCAGGCCATGAAGGCCGGAGTCATGGAAATCGGCGACATTTTCGTGGTCAACAAGGCCGACCTGGGCGGCAAAGACAAGGCGGTCAGCGATTTGAGATCGGCGCTGGCCTTGGGCCGCGGCCGGGAGGCCAAGCCGTGGGAGCCGCCCGTTATCGCCGTGTCCGCCGCGACCGGCGAGGGCGTGCCCGAGCTCGGGAAAATCCTCGAGGCCCATTGGGAATACCTGCAATCCTCGGGAGAGGGCCGCGCGCGGCTTTTGGCCCAGCACAAGGAAGAGCTCTCGCTCTATATTTCCCGGCGGCTTTACCGCCGGGCTCTCGACCGGATCACGAGCGAAGACTTGGAGCGCATGCTCGATCACCGCTCCGATCCGGTGAGCGTCGCGCGCAGAATTTTAAAGCCCGGCCGCGGCTAGGCTTCCCAGCCGCAGGGCGAACTCCTTGTCGGAGGGGAACATCTCGCCGGTGGGGATGGCGTTCGCATCGGCCCAGAACAAGTCGATGACGTCGTCGCCGTTGCCGCCCGAGCGCAGCGTCCCGCCAGCTTCCTCCACCAGCCAGTAAAGGCTCACGATCTGCATGGGGCGCTGGGTCGAGACGTGCAGCCCCTCGCTGGCGTAGAGAACCTTGACGGGGCGGATCAGAAGCCCGGTCTCCTCCTTGTACTCGCGCTTCAGGGCGCTTAAAGGGGGCTCGCCCAACTCGATGCCGCCGCCCGGGAAGTTGACGAATTCGCGGTCGATGAAGCGGCTGCGGGTGAGAAGGACCTTGCCGCCGCGGCGCAGGACGCCGTAGATGCGGCAGCTGAAGAACTCGGGAGTCGTCGGCATAAAATGGGCAAGGGGGGACTTGAACCCCCAAGGCCTTGCGGCCACACGGTCCTGAGCCGTGCGCGTCTGCCAATTCCGCCACCTGCCCGTAAAGCGAGGACTTCCGCGAAGGCGTGTTATTCTATCAAAAAGGGCCCGGCTTTGCCCGACTTGCTATAATGCCTGCGCGCCCGGTGGGCGCCACGATGAAGCCCTCCAAGAACGAGAAAGAGTCGGACAAGATTCCGGTCGCGAGCTACCGGAAGGCGCGGCATTTCTACGAAATCCTGGAGACTTACGAGGCGGGCATCAGTCTTGAGGGCCCCGAGGTCAAGGCCCTGCGCGGCGGGCAGGCGTCTTTGGAGGGCTCGTTTGGCCGCGCGGAAGGCGGCGAGGTCTATCTCTTTAATTTCTACATCCCGCCCTACAAGTTCGCCCGCCTCGAGTTGGAGGCCGATCCGCGGCGCAAAAGGCGGCTCCTGCTGCACCGACGCGAAATCGACAAGATCGCGGGCAGCCTGCAGACCAAGGGCCTGACTTTGGTGCCGCTCGAGGTGTTCTTCCGCCGCGGCTGGGCCAAGGTGGTGGTCGGATTGGCGCGCGGCAAGAAGGGGCCCGACCGGCGCGAGGACCTGAAGAAAAAAGCCGTCGCGCGCGAGGCGGAGAAGAGCTTTAAAGGAAGCTACAAGGGCTAAAAGCGGTCCCGTCCCGCATCTAGAAGCGCATGCCCAGTCCGGCCTCGGCGCCGCTTTGGCCGTGCATGAACACGTAGGCCGCGTCCGCGTAGAGGAAAGTCCAGGGCCGGTATTGAATCCCGGCGGTAAAACGTCCCTCCAACGTGAGCACGGAGGTCCCCGCCAGGGAAGCGTTGGCCGCGCTGGTGACGGTCACTCGCGTGCGGTCGAGTCCGATGCCCAGGTAGGGAGTGACGGTCTGGTTGCCCATGGAGCCGACCAAGGAGGCGCCCAGGTGATTGGCGGTGAACCACTGCGAGGTCGCGGTGTTGCCCACCACGGTCGCCAGGATTTGCGGCTTCCAGGGCTCGTCGGAAACCTTCAAGAGCCCGTAGCGCAGCCCTCCGCCCACGGCCGTCATCCCATCGAAATCCGTGCCGCGCACGAAGCCGTCGATTTTGAGCGGCAACCCGACCTCGGCCTGGGCCCAGGGCAGGATGATGGGGTGCGCGCCGTTGGCGCGCATGACGGCGTCGTCCTTGTCGGGCAAGAACTGCATGGCGACGTGCCCGCCCATGTCGAAGCCGGAGAATCCCAGCACGCGCCCGGTGTGAAACGTGTCCGAGCCCAAAAGCCCGCCCAGATCTCGGGCGAAGGGCTTCAAGTCCGCCTGGGTCGCCGAATTGTAAAAGCCGCCAAACTCGGTCGCACAGGCGAGCGCGGGAAAAAGCAGCGCCGCCGCGGCCAGCAACGAGAATCGTTTCGTCATGCCAAAGCCTCCATTCGTTCATGGGCGATGCGCAGCCCCTCGAGGGTCAGGTCCGGCTCCCAGCGGGCGCCCTTGGGCAGGTCCTTTCGGAAAAGGCCGGAGAGCCCGCCCGTCGCGAACACGGCCGCCTTCGGGGCCTTCATTTCCTTCTTGAACATCTCCAAAAGCTTCTCGATCATTCCCAGGGAGCCGTAGTAAATGCCGGAGCGCAGGCATTCCGAGGTGTCCCGTCCGATGGCGCGGGACGGCTTCTCGATTTTTGCCAGCGGCAGAAGGGCTGTTTTCTCGGACAGAGCCCACGCCGAGGTGTTGGGGCCGGGAACAATGGCTCCGCCTAAAAAGCGCCCGCCGCTTGAGACGCCCTGCACGGTCGTGGCGGTGCCGAAATCCACGATCACGCAGGCGCCGCCGGCTTTTTCGTGGCCGGCCAGGGCGTTGAGCAGCAAGTCGGCCCCGACCTCGCGCCGCCCTTTAAGGGTCATTTTCACGCCCAGTTCCATCTCCGGCTTGACGGCTTTGGCCCGGCATCCGAACGCCAGGCGCACGGCGCGCTCAAGCGCGGCATCGGCGCTGGGGACCACGCTGCCGTAGACCACGGCCGCGACGCGCAGGCCGCGGGTCCGGCGGCGCAGCTCCGCCGCCAATTTCTCCGCGGAGAGCCCCGCTGTTGTCTCATGGCGCCAGCGTCTGATAATCTTCTTGCCGTTGAAGACTCCGGCCGTGATGTTGGTGTTCCCGACGTCGAGCGCCAGGAGCATCTATTTGAGCGCGACGGAAAGCTCCTTGACCGCCGAGGCGGACTTGAGCAACTCGGTGCGCTCCTCCACGGTGAGGTTCAGTTGGATAATCTGCTCGATGCCGCGCTCGCCGAGCTTGACCGGCACGCCGACGAAAACGCCTTCGACGCCGTATTCGCCTTCCAGATAGGCCGCGCAGGGAAGAACCTTCTTCTTGTCCTTGAGGATGGCTTCCGTCATTTCCGCGGCCGAGGCCGACGGGGCGTAATAGGCCGAGCCGGTCTTTAAGAGCTTGACGATTTCCGCGCCGCCGTCGCGCGTTCTCTTAATGATGGCCTCGACCTTGTCCTTGGGCAATAGCTCGGTGACCGGGATGCCCGCGATGGTTGAGAAGCGCGGCAGAGGGACCATGGTGTCGCCGTGGCCGCCCAGCACCATGGCGTGCACGTTTTCGATGGAGACGTTCAAGGCGTCTGCGATGAAGCAGCGCATGCGCGCGGAGTCCAAGACTCCGGCCATGCCGATGACCCGGTGTTTGGGAAACTTGGAGGTCTTAAGCGCCACCAGGCACATGGCGTCCAAGGGGTTGGAGACGATGATGATGACGCACTCGGGCGAGTAGCGCGCGACCTGCTCGGTGACGGACTTCACGATGCCGGCGTTGGTCTTTAAAAGGTCGTCGCGGCTCATGCCGGGTTTGCGCGGCACGCCGGCGGTGATGATCACGACGTCCGAGCCCGCGGTGGCCTCGTAGGAGGTCGCTCCGGTCACGCGCGAGTCGTAGCCCATGATCGGGGCCGACTCCATGATGTCGAGGGATTTGCCGGCGGGCATGCCTTCGGTCTGCGGGATGTCGACCAGGACGACGTCGCCCAGCTCCATTTCCGCGAGCCTTTGGGCCAAAGTGGCTCCAACGTTTCCGGCACCGACCACAGTGATTTTTTTGCGCGCCATGCGGACCTCCTTAAGAGATGAAAATCTTCCTTGATTATGATACCAAATCCGGGGAAGGGCGGCGGAGTTCCGGCGCGGCCGCTTTAGAGCGGGATGTTGCCGTGCTTCTTGGCGGGGGCCTGCGCGGCCTTGCTCTTTAAGAAACGCAGCGCGGTGACGACCTTGCGCCGGGTCTGGGACGCCTCGATGATCTCGTCCACATAGCCGCGTTTGGCGGCCTGGTAGGGCGAGGCGAAGCGTTCGATGTAGCTTTCAATGAGCTCCCGGCGCTTGGCCTCGGGGTCGGCGGCCCCGGCGATTTCCCTCCGGTAGATGATTTCCACCGCGCCGGCCGCGCCCATGACCGCGATTTCCGCGCCCGGCCAGGCGTAGTTGACGTCGCCGCGGATGTGCTTGGAGCTCATCACGTCGTAGGCGCCGCCGTAGGCCTTGCGCAGAATCACGGTGATCTTGGGGACGGTGGCCTCCGCGTAGGCGTAGAGGAGCTTGGCGCCCTTGCGGATGATGCCGCCGTGCTCCTGGGCCAAGCCCGGCCAGTAGCCGGGAACGTCGACCAAAGTCAGCAGCGGAATGCCGAAGGCGTCGCAGAAGCGCACGAAGCGCCCGGCTTTCTCGCTGGCGTCGATGTCCAAGGCGCCGGAAAGCACCGCGGGGTTGTTCGCGATGACGCCGGCGCTTTCCCCACCCAAGCGGACAAAGCCCACGACGATGTTCTTGGCGAAGTCGCGGTGGACCTCGAAGAACCGGTGGCCGTCGGCGATTTCCCCGATGACCGCCTTGATGTCGTAGGGCTTCTTGGAGTCCGCGTTGGAGATGGAATCCAGAAAATCGCTCGGGCGCGCCGCGTCGTCCGAGAGCATGACCGAGGGCGCCGGCTGCTTCCAGTTGGAGGGGAGATAATCCAGCAGTTCGCGGATTTGCCTAAAGCAGTCCTGCTCGCTGGCCGCGCGGAAGTGGCATACGCCGGATTTTTCGCTGTGCGTCCGGGCGCCGCCCAAAGTCTCGAAGTCGCACTGCTCGCCGGTGGCCTGACGGATGACGTCCGGGCCCGTGATGAACATGTGGCCGGTGCCTTCGACCATGAACACGAAGTCGGTCAGGGCCGGGGAATAGACCGCGCCGCCGGCGCAGGGGCCCAAGACCACGGAAATTTGGGGGATCACGCCCGAGGCCCGGACGTTGCGGTGGAAGATTTCCGCGTAGCCCCCGAGCGCGTCGACGCCCTCCTGGATGCGCGCGCCGCCCGAGTCGCACAGGCCCACGACCGGAACTCCCGCCTCCATCGCCAAATCGAGCAGCTTGGAGATCTTTCGCGCGTGGGCCAGGCCCAGAGAGCCCCCGGCCACGGTGAAGTCCTGCGCGAAGACGCACACGCCGCGGCCGTTGATTTTTCCGTGTCCGGCCACCACGCCGTCGGCCGGCGCCTCGCCGTCCTCGGGGCCGAGTTCCGGGCGGTTCTTGCCCGCCAATAAATCGATTTCCTCGAAGCTGTCCTCGTCGAGGAGCAAATCGATGCGTTCGCGGGCCAGGAGCTTGCCGCGCTGGTGCTGCGCCTTGGCCCGCTCGGGCCCGCCGCCGGCCTCGGCTTTTTCCCGGCGCTTAAGCAGGTCCTGGGTCTTGGGCGAAACGGACGGCTTCGCGGGATCAGCCATTTTCCACGAGCTCCACCAGCGTTCCCTTCGCGTGCTTGGGGTGCAAAAAGCAGACTTGGTGCCCCCGGCTGCCCAAGCGCGGCTCTTTTTCCAGCGGCGGCGCGCCCGCGCGGGAGAGGCGCTCCATCTCCGCGCGGATGTCTTGGGCGGCGAACGCCACGTGGTGCAGTCCGGGCCCGCGTTCCTTTAAAAACTTGGCCACGGCGCCGTCGCCGGTCGGTTCCAGGAGTTCGATGGAGGATTCTCCGGCTTCCAGAAAGACGACGCGCACGTTCTGCGATGGGACGCTTTCCTCGTGCGTGAGCGCCAAACCGAGCTTTTCCTTGTAAAACGGCAAGGTCTCCGCGATGGAGGAAACCGCGATGCCGACATGGTCGAGCTTCATATGATTTGCTCTAACCATAGCAAATCGCGGCGGGTGGAAAAAATCCAATCCGGAGCCGGACGCTCGCGCGCATTAGGGATAAAGTCCCGCCGATCAGCGCGGAGTCTTTTGGGATTAATTTTTAACGGAGGATGATTCTTTCTTGATTCCGTTTAAAACAACCGGATTGACGAAGACGCCCGAGACCTGCGGGATCGCCGCCAAGGTCTTCGCGATTTTCGCGGCTTCCAGGACGTTCTTTGTTCTGATTTCTATGTAGTTGGCGCCGCCCAGCGTCAGATAGGAATAAAAATCCATGCCCATGCGCGCGGCGATTTCTTTGTCGTAATAGTAAGGGTCGCCGTTGCGGGAAAACGGGTTGAACAAAACGCTGGTTTCCGGAATGGGGTGATAAATGTTGTCCTGATATAAGCTGAAGCTCCATATTTTGCCGTCCCTATTTTTGGAGGGCAGGTTTAGAAGCTTCACGATATGCCGCGCCAAGGATTGCGCCGAGGCCTTCCACCATGACAGCGCCGGGTAAACCCGCGGGGCGTCGGCGGGAACGGGGATGTTCTGCCCGGCGGCCGCTGCCGATTGCGCGGGAGGGTTTTTAGCTCCCAGCAACGTCGGGGCGGCCTCCGGCCCCGCCGCGTGCAAAAGCGGAAGGCCCGCCAGCACCGGAGTCCCCAAAAATACCGCGCGATCGAACAGCCGCTTTCCGGCGTCGTACTGCGCCATGGCGTTTTCCGATTTATCCGGGAGCGCGGCCGCGGCGCGGACGGCGTCCAAGTCGGGCGAGGAGCCGGCCTTGAAGATCCTCGCCTGATAAGACCCCTTTTCATCCCGCCCGATGGCCGCCAGGGGTTTGCCCGAGGCGTCGAAGAGCACCGCGCTCTCTTTCCTGCCGCGTCCGTACGTTTCGACTATGTAGGAAGCGTTTGCCCAATTAATGGCCAAAGCCGAGACCGTTGCGTCCTGATTCCGGCCGGCTTTGCGTCTTTGCAATCGGTAAAATGCCCTGGCCGCCTTTGGAAGTTTGGCCGGAGAAATCGATGCCGTATTCAACATCCGGTAAATATCCAGCAATTCCTTCGGGCTATACGTGTCGAGCGGAGCGTCGACGCCGGATGCCGTGATGCGCGTTGAATCCGCGGCGGAAGCCGCGTCTAAAGCGGCCGCGCCGAAATCTTCGCCTGCCGTAATGCCGGCATTCCCGATAGAAACGCCGATAGGGGCGTCGCCGCCGCCGCTTTGGATATCGACGACGCCGGCTACGGCCTGGTAGCAGGACAAGCTGGCGGAAAAAAACATCAGGCTGGAGCAGAGAAGGGCGGAAATGGGGCGTTTGGCGCTGTTCATGAGACTGGAGACCTCCCGGGAAACGGGCACGCGGATTTTCATCGGCCAAGAATTGTGTCATAAATGCGGCGCGGCCGCATGGGCCGTGCGGACCGCCTAACCGGAGGCTTTGGGCCCACCGCTTAAATGGGACTTTGGGTTTCATGTCATGGATGCGGCCGCGTCATCGCGCGCGGGCTCTACAAATAATTCTGATATAATGCTCCCTGGTTTATACATGAGCCAAGAGACCGAGAAATTCCATTACCGCTGGTTCGTCCTGGGCGACATCAACGGGTTTTTCGGCCTCATCTCGGACAACTTGACCCTCCTGTCGTTTCTGGCCGGCATCCTGATCTACGCCTTCGGCTTTCCCGCCGACGTCGTCTACACGAAAATGTTCCCGGGCACGGCCATGGGCGTCCTCTTCGGCGACTTGGTCTACACCTGGATGGCGGTGCGCCTGGCCCAAAAAACCAAGAACCACAACGTGACCGCCATGCCGCTGGGCTTGGACGCGCCGTCGACCATCGGCTTGGCCCTGGCCGTGCTGGGCCCGTGCTTTCTGGCCATGAAGCAAGGCGGCATGCCCGTGCACGAGGCGGCGATTGAGACCTGGTACATCGGCATGGCGACCATGATTTTCATCGGGCTCTTCAAGGTCGCCTTCTCTTTCGTCGGTCCGTGGGTGCAGAAAGTCGTGCCCGAGGCCGGGCTCTTGGGCTCGCTGGCCGGCATCGGCCTGGCGCTCATCGGCTTTATTCCCTTGGTCGACATTTTCAGCATGCCGGTCGTGGGCTTGATTTCGCTGGGCATCATCGTCTACGCGCTCATCGCGCACTTAAAGCTCCCCGCCAAGTTTCCGGGCGTGCTGGCCGCGGTGCTCATCGGCACCGCGATTTACTACGCGATGGCGCCCTCCGGCGCCGCGGCCCAGGCGTATCACGCCAGCCGGCTTCAGCTCTGCTTTCCCATCCCGACTCTGGACTTTGTCCGGGGCTTGCGGCCAGCGCTGCGCTATCTGCCCATCGCGATTCCCTTCGGCCTCCTGACGGTCGTGGGCGGCATCAACGTGACCGAGAGCGCGCGCGTGGCCGGCGACGACTTCAACACGCGCGACATCCTCTTGACCGAGGCCGTGGCGACCTTGGTGGCCGGCGTGTGCGGCGGCGTGGCGCAGTCAACACCCTACATCGGCCAGCCGGCCTACAAGCACATGGGCAGCCGCGCGGGCTACACGCTCTTGGCCGGGCTCTTCATCGGCTTGGGCGGCATCTTCGGCTACCTGGGCGCCATCGTGGAGCTCATCCCGCAGGCGGTGCTGGCGCCTATTTTGATTTTCGTGGCGCTGGACATCGTGGTCCAGGCCTTCCACGCCAGCCCGCAGCGCCACGCGCCCGCCGTGGCCTTCGCGTTTTTTCCGACCATCGCGCGGCTGCTGCAGATTAAGCTCTCGGACCCGACCTACGTTTCCGCCGCGGCTTTCCAGAAGCTCATCTCCACGCCCGGCAAGACCTTGCCCGAGCTTTTGATCATCGTGGCGCTGGGCAACGGATTTATCCTGACCGCCATGCTCTGGGGCGGGTGCATCGCGCACCTCATCGACAAGGAAATCCGCCGCGCCGGGGTCTATCTGTGGATTTTGGCGGGACTCTCGTTTTTCGGCATCATCCATTCCGCCATGCCCAACGGGGACATGTACCTGCCCTGGAATTTATCCGGGCTGGCCCGACAAATTCCCTACCAGTTTGCCGCGGCCTACGCGATTCTGGGCCTGGCGCTCTATGCCGCGTCCTTGACGGCTAAAAAGGAGCCCGTCGCGGCGTAGCTCATGGATTTAAGCCAGCTCACGAGCCTCTTCGGCGTCGCCTTCGTCCTCTTCATCGCCTGGCTTTTCTGCCGCCACAAAAAATCCGTCAACTGGCGCACGGTGTTCTGGGGCACGGCGCTGCAGTTCATCTTCGCGCTCCTGGTCCTAAAGACCCCGCCGGGCCGCTGGTTTTTCTCCTCGGTCAACAGCCTGGTGACCGCGCTCATCGGCTTTCAAACCGACGGCGCCAAGTTCGTCTTCGGAGCCCTGGGCATTCCGCCGGGGCAGCCGGGGTCTCTGGGCTTTTTCTTCGCCTTCCAGGCGCTGACCTCCGTGGTGTTCCTGGCCGCGCTCATGTCCGCGCTCTACTACCTGGGCTTGCTCCAGCCCTTGGTGACGTTCTGCGCCAAAATCATGTGCCACACCTGCCAGACCTCCGGCGCGGAGACCTTGAACGCCGCGGGCAATATGTTCGGCATGGGGCAGACCGAGGCGCCGCTGCTGGTCAAGCCGCATTTGGAGGAGATGACCGAATCGGAGCTTCTCTGCGTGATGGTGGCGGGCATGTCCATGATCGCGGGCGGCGTCATGGTGGTCTACGTGGACATGCTCAAGCCCTATTTCCCGGACATCGCCGGGCACCTCCTGGCCGCCAACGTCATGGCCGCGCCCGCCGCCCTGGTCATCTCCAAGATGCTCATCCCCGAGACCGGAAAGCCGAAAACCAGCGGCGCCACGAAAATCGAGTACCACGACGAGTCCTCCAACGTCGTCGAGGCGGTGTCGAGCGGAGCCGAGGTCGGCATGCACCTGGCCATCAACGTCGCGGCCATGCTCATCGCCTTTATCGCGCTTCTGGCCATGGTCAACGCGGGCCTGCACGCGATCTTCGGGCTCTTCCACCATCCGGACATCGGCTTGGAGCAGCTGTTGGGCTGGATGTTCGCGCCCATCGCCTGGATCGTCGGAGTTCCCTGGCGCGACTGCGCCACGGCGGGATACCTGCTCGGCGAGAAGACGGCCCTAAACGAGTTCGTGGCCTACACCTACATGATGAAGTACGCCGCCGCGCACGCGGCCCAGCAGCTGTCCTACCGCTCCTACGTCTTGATCGCCCACATGCTCTGCGGCTTCTCCAACATTTCCTCCATCGGCATCCAAATCGGCGGCATCAGCGTCTTGGCGCCCGGCCGCCGCAAGGACCTGGCCCGCCTGGGCGTCTACGCGCTCATCGGCGGGGCTCTGGCCAACCTCCTGACCGCGGCCGTGACCGGGGTGCTGATTCATTGATCGCCTGGGCGCAAGAAGCCTTTCACTTCCTTTATAACGTCCACGGGCTCATCGAGTGGGGCGGGCTGTGGCTGGTGACTTTCGTCATCTTCGCGGAGACCGGGCTGTTCTTCGGGTTTTTCCTGCCCGGCGATTCGCTCCTGGTCGTGGCCGGGATTTTCGCGCGCGCCCGGGAGCTTCCCCTGCCCTGGCTCCTGGTCCTGCCCTGCCTCGCGGCCATTCTGGGCAACCAGACCGGGTATTTCCTGGGGCTGCGGCTCGAGCATTCCATGATGAACTGGCCCGATTCGTTGTTCTTTAAAAAGCGGCATTTGGTGATGACCCACGAGTTCTACGCCAAGTACGGCGCCAAGACGATTTTCCTGGCCCGCTTCGTGCCCATCGTGCGCACCTTCGCGCCGCTGGTGGGCGGCATCGGCGAGATGGGCTACGCGCCGTTTCTCCTCTACACCGTGGCCGGAGCCGTGGCCTGGGTGTGCGGCCTGGTGCTCGCCGGCTACTCCCTGGCCTCGCTGGTTCCCGACATCGAGAAAAAAATTCACGCGGTCATCGTGGTCGTGGTCTTTCTCTCCATTCTGCCCGGCATCGTCGAGTTCTTCCGCGCCCGCCGCCGGCGCCAGTAAAGAACAGATAGGCAAGACCGGCACTCACACTTGCAGGGCTAATTGTCTGGGGCTATACTTCTGCCCATGGAAGCTGATGGCCAAGTCTGGATCATTGCTTTTTTTGTCGCGATTCTTTGCCCATTAGGTGTGCTTTCGGTTTATGGGCAAGACGAAGATGATCCTGTCCTTGATCAATGCAATTTGCAGCAAGTTGTATCTGGTAATAATATTTATTTCATCCCCGAATTGGAGAATCCTCAGCGGACGGATGTTGGAAATGGGCTTTGCTTCAGCAATGTCATTGTTTATGCGAGACTGCCGTCTGTTGTCAACCCTCCCAGCGCTTCCCAGCAGGATAGCAACTCAATCGAATCGGTGCAGACGTCCGCTTGGCAAGAGTTCGTGGATCCGGGAACAATCAAGACGGATGGCGATTATGTGAATGATGGGCCGGGCTCGAAACGACAAAAATTTAACATTGACCATATAAAAGGTATTGACGTAATTCCGAATTCATGGCTTGACATTAATGGATATTACCATTCTTATGTCACGCTGAAGGCGCAAGTCGATTTCCGTAGATGGCTGCTTGAACGTCCCAATTGTGCGAATGGGTGCACGCTGACTGCGGGTCGAGTGTCCCCTTTTGTTATTTCCGTTCCGGCCGTCACTGGAATCCTGGATCGGGATACATTTCTCATTCCGTTAATGAAGCTAGAGTGGTATTATGACTCGTCTTATCGCGCGCTCCTAAGCGACTGCCAAAAACAGTATTCCCCAAATTGCTCGGGCCCGCCATGGCCCGACTCATTTGCATATCGGGTCGGCAAGTTGAGTCATGCGCGCGCAACCTTGGACGCCTTTTCCAAAGTGTTGGCCAAGGCGTCTTTCGGGCCGCAGGATTATAAGTCTATTAATGAAGCGGATTGCGATCCTGATGATAGGTCGGGCGTAGGCGGCTTGAAACTGGCGTGCAGTGCTTTCGACGGGTACCATGATCCTGATTCCGAAGCGGCGGCGCCGGAGTTGCTGGTTAAAGGAGCCTTCTATCCGGATTCATTGCCCACGGAAGAAGTCCAAGACGCGCAGGCGCGGGCTGCGCAGGCCATGGCGGAGGCAGCCGCGCTTAACGATCTCGAGGTTTGGGACCCCCAGATATCCCCGGGCCAGAATGAATCGCAGGACCCAACGGCAGGGAACTCTCAATGAAAATCGCTCGCTTCGCGCCGCTTCTTGCCGCGCTCTTGACCAGCTATTGCTGGGCAGACGAAATCGTTATTCCTCCCTCGCCGGTGCCGCACACGGCCTCCGCCACCGCGCGCAAGGGCTCCGTGCAACTTGCGCTTAAGATTTACAACACGCGCATCACGCGGCACTACGGCATTGAGAAAGTCTTTGACTCAATCCGTTCGCTGAAAACTCATAACGTCAGGGTCAAGCGCGCGCAACCCGTGTGGTTCCAGTTGGAAATTAAGGATGTCGGAAAGGACGCGTTGCCGACGAACGGCATGTTCGCGAAAAATGCGGCCAGGTTTTTTGAGCGAAATTGGGAACAATACAACGGAGGCCGTTACGGAACATACCTGGTAGTTATGGGACCGGACGGCAAGCCGGAACCGTGGAAACAATACCCCTATTTCCACATGCACGGGTGCGAACTGCCTAAATCCATGGCAGGGTTCTTCGTCGTCCCCGATTTCATGCCGCATGAATCCGATGCGCAAGAACGGAAAAATGCCGTGACTTTAAGCCCAGGCCAATCCGCGCGCACGCCGACCTGGGTCCTTCCCGGCGAGTGCCCCGGGGACAGGCCCAATCCTCCGACACCCATGCCCAGCTACGCTGAATTGTGGCATTTTTCCTTTGATCGGCCCGGGAAATATACGGTCTGGGCGGTTTATGATGTGGAACCTCTTTCAAAAGAAGATATGAAGGGTTTTACTCCCGATTTAGTTAAAGTGTTGGGGAAAAAACTAGACTGGCAAGTTCATTTTAAGACCCCTCCAATCGCCATTACGGTGCTGCCATGATGACCATCATTGCTTTGTTGTTTCTGTTAATTCCCGTTAACAATGCCTGGGCCATCCATGCGGCGACGAAACCTGAGATCAGGGCTATTCAAAAACAAATTGACGATGCCCAGAAAGGAATCCCTGGAGAAATAGACAAATATAATGCGGAAATCAGCGCTAGCGACCGCGGTGAGATTCGATTAACAGACGCGCAGGTAATGAAAATTGATGAACATATCGCTCATTTGCGCAAGCAGATACCAGCGGCCTACAACAAGGCGATTAAGATGACCATCAAAGCCTACGGCCTGGAGCCACCGAAAACCTCTGCCAAGATTATCACGCCCAACAAATTCGAGAACCTGACCGCCAAGTTCCAAGTCGACTATAAGGCCGGCCGGCACGACATATACGATCAAGAACAACAAAGGGAAGACCATCAATCTAGTAATGCCGGGGGTTGACCTTTCTGGAATGACGATAGTGGGTCAGACATTACCGGATGGACATATCGCCATCATCGATCCGTTGGCATTTCAAAGTCCTGGATTTTTGGCTTCAATTATCGTTCATGAAAGAACCCATTACGAGCAGACCATCACGCTCGGGCAGGGAGACAAGATTCATATGATAGAAGCCGAAAAGGAAGCTTTCAGCAATCAGCTCGGCGCTGCAAAGATATTGGGGTTGACCAACGACCAAATAAAAAAACTACAAACAGACGAGACCAACGAGGTTCAAGGCCTAAAAAATATTGGCAATCCCGGTTTCTGGACATTGCCTGACGCCAACGCCAAGCTTGCGCGACATATTGAGGATATAAAAAAGGAGGGGCGGGATGATTTCCTGAGCTCCGTTGCCCAGGGCAGCGGGAATTTGGATCGAAAATTCAACACTGCGAAAAAAGAGAGGGTGGCGGACCATGCCCGTCAAGCGGCGGAAGATGCGGCTCAAGCGCGGCGCAAATCCATGGGTTGGGTTGCTCTGGAGAAGTATGCGGGAACCGTTTGCGACTATGACTATCCTGGGCCGAATGCTATGCAAGACCGCCAGTATCTTCTGACGCATTCGATTGTAATCCAAAAATCAGAGATTAAAAAACTGCTGGATACGGAGGGGGCGTCTGAGTTGGACGGCTGTGAGGATGCATTCGTTCTCCGCGTCTATAAGGCCAACGGAACCATCAATTCGGCATGGCTGGTTCAAGAAATAGATGAAGATAATGCTGAAGGGGTATATGGTCATATTTTTCATCCCATCCTCAAAGGCCTTAAGTTCGTCGGCGCGGTACTCGTGGCCGGCATTGCGGTTCCATTCATCGCGGTAGGTGCCACTGTTGTCGCGGTGAGGAACGCCGTAAATGCGCCAGATGACAGTGGGAATGGAAGTCAGGGAGCGGGAACGCGCGCGTCGCGCCCATCCACGCCGGATAGCGGCATCCATCTGCAAAACAGCGAGGCGTATGGGCAATTGGAGGGCATCGCTGATGGTACATTTAACGGGTTTGGCCAATAGGTCTTTTATGTTCTTCTCGTCGCCGGCGCAAGATCAGCTCAGCGCCGCTTTCTTAGCCTCCGCGTAGGCGGCCAGGACCGACTCCTGCGCGGCTTGGCGCGCCTCGGCCGTCACCGGGCAGGCGATTTCGTACCATTGGTTCTGCTTCTCGCCCTTGCCCGGTTTGGCCGGGAAGGAAAGAAAAATGCGGCCTTCGCCGTTTTCCCCGTCCTTGCTTTTGAGGATGCGGATGCCGCGGATGGCGAAGGCGCCGCCCACGGTCAGGTCCGCGAAGCCCAGGAGCGTGGCCGCTCCGGCCTCGCTTTCGAAGATGCGCACGGTGGTCTTGATTTCCGGCAGGGTCATGGTGCTGCCTCCAGTCGCGATTTATCGTCCTTGCGTCTCCTTGAGTTACGATTCAAAGGGCCGAAAAGTTCCCCGTTTGACAGGGGGGGAGCGGCAAGGTAGAATCAAGGCCCCATGAACATCGGCATCGGCGTGGGCTACGGGCCGGACGCGGCCAAGGCGGCGCGGGATGCCGCGCGCGAGGCGAAAAAGGGCGTCAAGAAGCCCGATTTGGCCCTGGCTTTCTGCGGCGTGAACCTCAATCAGAAAAAGGCCCACCGCGCCCTGTGCCGGGAATTGGACGCGAAGGTTCTCGTCGGCGGATCGTCCTACGCCGAAATCTCGCCGCGGGGCGTGAGCGAGAACAGCGTGGCGGTGCTCTTGATGACGCTTGACGGCGGCAAAGTGTCCTTCGCCCAGGCGCCGGTGGGCGACGATCCGCGCAAGATCGGGGAAGAGCTCTCGCGCCGGCTGCGCCGGCAATTGCCCGGCAGCGCGGCCCTGGGCTGGCTGGTCCCGACCAGCTCCAACGGCTACGAGAACGAGGCCTTAAAAGCCGTCAACGTGGCGGGCGAGAAGTTTCCGCTCTTCGGCGGCATGCCCTGCGGCAAATACGATTTGGGCATGAGCCATCCGGAATTTCGCAGGCAGTACAACTACATGGGGCCGGCCTTGGCCGAAAACGGCGCGCGCCTGGCCTTTTTGGAACTGCCCAAGGACGAGGCGCGCCTGGGCTTCGGCTTCGACCACGGCTGGCAGCCCATCGGCCCCGAGATGCGCGTGACCCGCTGCGAAGGCAACAAGATTTTTGAAATCGACGGCGTCCCCATCATCGATTTCTACCGGCGCCTGCTGGGCACGAGCGGCAGCGACGAGTTCTTCAACTTGGACATCCAGCGCTTCGGCCTGGCGATGCTCCTGGAAAACGAGCACGAGGGCCGTTCGCTCATCAAGCTGCCGGTCAGCACCGACTTCAAGGAAGGCTCCATCACCTGCTGGCCCGCCGAGGACCTTTCCGGCCGCCGCATGCGGCTTATCGTCTCCAACCGCAGAAGCCTCGTGGACGGCGCGCGCGACGCGGCCAAGCGCTGCCTGGAGGCCTTGGACGGCGCGCCGCCGCGGCTGGTGTTCATGGTCAGCTGCTGCACGCGCAAGGCCATCCTGCACAGCCGCATGGATCAGGAATTCTGCGCCGTGCGCGAGGTCTTCGGCGGGAAGGTCCCCATTTTCGGCTTCTACACCGGCGGCGAAATCCTGCCGTTTTTAAGCCGCTACCGGGACATCGTCGATCCGGAGATTTCCTTTTCCGGATCCTACTACCACACCACCACGATGGGGCTCCTGGCGCTGGGCGCCAAAAAACCGTTCAAGGTCCGCGTCGGCTATCCGCGCGGGCCCAAAACGTCGTCGGCGCGGGAAATCTCCGAGCTCAAGCAGCTCCTGGCCAAAAGCGAGGGCAGCCTGGACGGGACCGAGGCGTTTTTGGAGAACCTCGCGCGCAAGTCCTACCAGGACAGCGAGAAAATCAGGCGGCAGAACGAAATCATCCACAGCTACACCCCGCACAACGTGTTCGCGCGCATCGGCGAGAACGTGGCCCGCGGCGTGGACGAAATCGCGGACGCGGAGTTTTCCGGCTGCTTTTTGTTCCTCGACATCCAGGGGTTCACGGCCTTCAGCGAGACCCGCGAGGCCGCGGAGGTGGTCCGCGCCATCAACGATCTTTTCGATCCGGCGACCCAAACTATTTACCGGCACGGCGGGGACGTGGACAAGTTCATCGGCGACTGCATTTTCGCGGCCTTCGACTCGCCGCGCCAGGGCGTCGCCTGCGCCCAGGATCTCCTGCGGCTTTTCCTGGAGCGCAAGAGCCGGGGCAGCCCCTTTTCCGTGCGCATCGGCTTGAACGCCGGCCGCGCCGTGCGCGCCAACGTGGGCTCCTGCGCGCGCCGCGAGTACACCTACATCGGCGACGCGGTGAACCTGACCCAGCGCCTGGAGGCCAACTGCGCGCCGGGGAAAATGCTCATGAGCGAGGCGGTCTACCGCGAGGCCGCCGATCTGGCCTCGGGCGCCGCGCGGCGGGAAATTTTGGTCAAGGGCCGCAAAGAGCCGGTCGCGTGCTACGAGTGCGGCACGTGAGGTTTCCGATCTTAAAGCCGTTCCTGGCGGCGTGCGCGGCGCTGGCCTTGTGCCTGGGCTTGGCGCCCGGAACGCGCGGGGAAACCCCGGCGCCGGGCGCATTCCGGGACGTGATGCGCGCCCAAGCCGACGCCGCGCCGTCTTCGAGCTCGGTCCCGGCGTATCAACGCCTGAGCCGGACGTCCGAGTCATATCTGTGCGAATACGGCTTCACGAGCTTCAACCGCGACAAGTGGGACATCCATTTTTCCCTGAGCCGCGCCGGCTTGGCCCGATACGAAAATCTTTTCGGCTACACCCAGTCCGGCCTAAACCGCCTGGAGTCGTGGAAAGCCTCCGCCCTGCGCGCGGGAACGCCGGCTTCGGAGGCTCAAGCCGAATATCAGGGCAAGCTCGTTTCCTACTTCGCCCGGCATGGGTTCGAGATCGCCGGGCCGCGGACGGTCGAGGTGGACATGCCGGCCCAGATCAAGGAAAATACCGCGCCGCTTAAAAGCGTCGCCGATATTTTCGCGCGCGTGGGCGCCCGGCGCGGCTATGATTCGGGCGCGCTCATCGGCGCGGTCGCGGCCATGGTGCAGACGGCCGTGAACTATCGGGAAATTCCGCAAAACTACGGCGGCAAAGACGTCGGCGCCTACCTGCCGCCGCTGCAGATTCTGGCCCAAGGCTGGGGCAACTGCGCCGCCAAGAGCGGGCTCTTGGCCGCGATATTGTCCAACTGGCCCGAGGCGCGCCTGGTGGGCGTGGCCGCGCCCAACCATTACCTGGTCGGCGTGCTGCGCATCCCGCAGCCGGGCGACTACTACGTCCAGTACGACGGCCTGCAGTACGTGCTGGTCGAGGCGGCCGGGCCCGCGTGGCTGCCGCCGGGCACCGTTTTCGATTATACCGCCGCCATTTTGCAGTCGTCGGATTACCGCATCGAGCCGTTTTTTGATTGAACAAGGAGAATCTTATGAGCGTGGCGAGAGCGCTGGTCGGGTTCGTGCATTTCGGATTGGCCTTGGTCCTCTCCGTGGTGGTCATCTACGTCACCTACCGGGTCTTCATCCTGGCCAACCCTGATTTCGACATGGAAGCGGAAATCCGCAATGGCAACACCGCCGTCGGAGCCTTGGTCGGCGCCATTTTGGTGGCCGCGGCCATGATCCTTAAAAACGGCATGTCCTCGGTGATGACCATGGTGCGCCTGCGGCTTTTGGCGCCGGCGGAAAGCGGATTTTCCTTGGAGCGCCTCGTGTGGCTGGCCGCGGCCCATTTGACGCTGTCTTTGCTCATGGCGGTGCTCACGATTTCCATCACCCTGCGCGCCTTCGGGCGCCTGAGCCGGCGGCGCGGCTGGCGGCCGGGCGAGGAGCTGCAGAAAAACAACGTCGCGGTGGGCGTCTTGTTGGCCGCCGTGGTCATCATCGCCGCGATGTACGTGGGCGACGGCGTGGGGGCGCTCTCGAGTTCGCTGCTGCCGCAGCCCACCATGGGCCATATCCAAATCATGCGTTGACGCGCGCGGCGTAAAAATATTTTTTTGACATGAGCGAGCACCTTGAGACCCAGGCGCAGAAAGACGCGCGGGATTTAAAGCGCCTGGGCTACGCGCAGGAGCTGCTGCTTCCTATTTTGTGTTTACTTCTGGATATCGGCATTCTTGGATACTTTCTAAAGCACCACTGGTGGCCCAAAAAAGAGAATTTTAGAGCGTGGTTTTTAATTCTGTCCAAGCTTAATTTATTTTTTCTTTCCCAATCAGCCATAAAAATCTCCGAGGCTTGCCTAATATTCTTCGGGGCATATGCCCTGGGAGACCTCCTGTTATCAAGTTTAAATGCCTCAATGAAGCAATTTAAGTCTAATTCCGAATATCATTTCTATTCGTTAGGCGTTGGGTTGGGAAGCATTTCCTTATTGTTGTTCCTGCTGGGAATAGCCGGCCTCTGGTATCGATGGATTCTAATCGGGGCTATTCTCGCTCCGGCGGCATTGTGGTTGTCACTAAAGGGAAAAAATATTCCTACAGTTCTACGTTCAACCAATCTAAGAGCGAAGCACCACCCAATAGAAATACTGGCTGCGGTGTTTTTGGGAGGATTCGTCCTGCTCAACTTCCTGGCCGCGTCAGGGCCGGACGTTTTTTATGACTGCCTCGTTTATCATTTGGCGCTACCGCAACTTTACCTTCTGTGGCACCGCATTATTCCTACGCCCACGATACTCTATTCGGCCATTCCGCAGGGAACCGAGATGCTTTTTGGTCTGGCCATGGCTATGCAAGATGGCACTCTGGCCAATATTATCCATTTGGGATTTGGTTTGGCGACAACCGCCCTGATTTTTCATTGGCTTGATAAGCGAAGCGGGAGATTCGCGGCTTGGATGGGGGCGCTCTTATTTTATACGGCATCCTTCGTTTGCTTCGAGAGTTGGTTTTCAATGATCGAACTGGCATGGACATTTTATATAGCCCTTGCCGTTCTGGCGTTGCATGAATCGCTTCAAGAGAAAGAACAAAATACAAGACGAGGATGGGTGTTACTTGCAGGCATCTTTATCGGATTTTCCATCGGAACCAAATACAATGCGCTTCTATCATTGCCAGTCTTAACGGTGACATTATGGGCTTGCGAGCATGATAAAATGGACCTTTTAAAAAGACTTTGCATGTTGTGGGCTGCTGCTCTATTGGTCTCTTCGCCATGGTTCATAAAAAATGTTTTTTATTTCCACAACCCCATCTATCCATTCTTGAATAATTTCTTCCCTACAAGACACACGGGCATTAACCTGGCAGCGTTTAAAAGCGACGCATCTTTTTCACCATTCTGGCGTTCTTTTGGTAGCACGAGTGCGGCGGCCAGCGCTTTGCGCGGATTTTTTCGGCCCTTTGAACCAGGAATGTTCGTTTCTGACTATGCGGGCTTAGCCCTAACCTTGGGGACACCATGGGTGCTAGCTTGGCGGTCTGAGAAAAAAGCACAGCGTTTTTTATTCGTCTCTTTTGCGTTCATGTGGGCAAGCTGGGCGCTTTACAGCCGGATGCCGAGATTTCTTCTCTACGTTTTTCCAATATTATGCATCCTTATCGCGCTCTCACTTGCAAAAATGAAGCCCATTTTGCGCGCTTCCGCTGCCGCACTTCTCGCATACGGGTTCGTTCTTAATTTCAGCGGATTGCTTTTCGCTTTTTACCATATCGGAATGTGGCGGGTGCCTCTCGGGGCGGAAAGCCGCGCTCAATACTTAAGTCATTGGCATCCGTATTACCCCAACAATTACTACGCCGCCATTAATTTCATTAACAAGGACACACCCGAGAACGCGACCATTTTGTTCCTGGGAGAATCGCGCGGGTATTATTGCAAAAGAAAATTCATCACGGCCTCCGTGTTTGATACAAATCCAATAGATACCTTCGCGAACGGATCTCAAAGCGGAGAAGAACTGTTCTCTAAAGTTCGGAAGGCCGGTATTTCTTATATCTTGATAAATATGGCGGGAACGCAGTGGCAGAGCGAACTCTCGCAAATGACCAAAAGAGGCAGTGAGAACTTCTTAAATTTCTCGAATAACCACATGCAGCTTGTTTGGAGCAACAAGATTATCCAGCCCGACAATATTTCTTGGACGCTAATTTATAAAATTTTTTGACATGAGCGAGCACCTCGAGACCCAGGCGCAGAAAGACGCGCGGGATTTAAAGCGCCTGGGCTACGCGCAGGAATTGCTGCGCGACATGGGAGGCTTCGGCAACTTCGCCGTCGCGTTCACCATCATCTCAATTCTGACCGGCGCCATCACGCTCTACGGGCAGGGCCTGGCCTTCGGCGGCCCGGCCGCGGACGGCATCGGCTGGCCGCTGGCGATGATTTTTACTTTGGCGGTCGCGGCGTCCATGGGGGAAATCGCCTCGGCGATTCCCACGGCCGGAGCGATGTACCACTGGTCCACGTTTTTGGGCGGGCCGGGCTGGGGGTGGTTCACCGCGTGGCTCAACTTGGTCGGCCAGGTCGCCACCACGGCCGGCATCGACTACGGCATCGCGCTTTTTCTTTCCGCGCTCCTGCACCTTTCCGGGCAGGCCCATCTCCTGGAGATTTACTGCCTGCTGCTTCTGAGCCACGGCCTCATCAACCACTACGGCATCCACTTGGTCGCCATGCTCAACGACTTGAGCGTCTGGTACCATATCGCCGTGACGCTGGGCCTGGCCGCGATCTTCTGGTTCTTCGCGCCGCGCCAGCCCCTGTCCTTCGCCTTCAAGACGGGGTTCACCACGTCCAAGTCCCCGTACTGGTGGGCGTTTTTGCTTGGGCTGCTCCAAGCGCAGTGGACCTTCACGGGCTACGACGCCTCCGCGCACATCACGGAGGAAACCCTGGATCCGCGCCGCAACGCGCCCTGGGGCATGGTCAACGCCATCTGGATTTCGGGCGTCATCGGCTACGTCTTGATGCTGGCCGTGACCTTGGCCATCAAGGATTTGCCCGCGGCCGCGGCGGCCTCAAACCCGTTTGTCTACGTGTGCGACGAGGCCTTGGGTCACGGCTTTGGCAACGCGGTGGTCTGGGCGGTGCTGCCGGCCATGTGGTTTTGCGGGCTCTCCTCGGTCACGACCAACGCCCGCATGATTTTCGCCTTTTCGCGGGACGGCGGCCTGCCCGGTTCGCGCCTCTGGTCCCGGGTCGATCCCAAGCACAGGACGCCCGCGGCCGCGGTCTGGCTCGCGGTCTGCCTGGCCCTGGCCGTGGCGCTCTACGGCCGGGCCTACACCGTCATCGTCTCGCTTTCGACCATCGGGCTCTACTTGTCCTACATCATTCCCGTGATCTTGGTGCTGCGCGCGCGGAGAAACGGAAGCTGGAAGGAACTAGGCCCGTGGCGCCTGGGCCGCTGGGGCGCGGCAATCAACGTCATCGCGGTGGCCTGGACCGCGCTCATCACGGTTTTGTTCGTCTCGCCGCCCAACGAACTCACGGGCTACACGCTGGCGGGGGTGCTGGCGGCCTTGACCGTTTATTACGCGCTGGCGGAGCGCAAGAACTTCACCGGCCCCAAGCGCCTGACGGCGCACTAAGCCGCGGAGAGAAGCCGGAATTTGCGGACGAGTATCCGCCGGCTAGTTGTTCCCTGTGCCGCCGTGCCCCATCGATGATCCAGGTGGGGTGTTGTTTATAGGTCCGCCGTTTAGACCGCCAGTTGCACTGCCATTTGGATTGCCGCCAGCTACTCCGGCAACCTGCGCTACCGACGTCATGTCGGCGGGCAGTTCCGCGCCGCCGCAGGCATAGGTCGAGCCCGTCGCGTCTACGGCATAGCCCCAGCCGCTGTAAGACGCGGACGCTGCTCCCTGCCGCGTGGTGCACGCCACGTAGCTGCCGTTGGGACAACTCGCCCCGCAGCTTGCGTTGTCGACCGCCTCGGCCGAGTAGGGGTTGGTGTCCCAGTCCTGCTGGCTTAAATAGCCGCAATAGATCAAATCGCAAGCGTTATGGGCTCCGCTGGTGCTGCAGTCCGCGCTCGTGCCGGAGCACGCGCTCGTCAGCGCTCCGGAGAGATGTATGCCGTTATCCGCGGCGTACATGCGGTTGGCCGTCGCCACCATGTTGGCTAAGGCGGCTCCGGAATTAGCTTTGCTGATTTCCACGGTCTTGAGGTAATAGGGAACGGCGAAGCCGGCCAGAATGCCGATCATCAGGACGACGACCAAAAGCTCGATTAACGTGAATCCGCGGCTGGTTTTTGCGGGCACAAATGGAATTATTGTGCGCCGGGGCTCAAATGTCAAGTGGTCAATGCGGCTTAAGGACGGCACTCGGACGGCCAGGCCGAATGCTCGCCGCCGAGGTACCATCCGTCGTACCAGGCCGGCAGGGTGACGAAGGTGGCGCCGTGATGATCGCGCACGTTCCAGAGGGTGATGATGTTCTCGGCGTAGCGGCCGTGGGGAACGCGCCGGCCGCGGATGGAGAGGCAGCGGATGGCGGGCCCGCCGCGGACGCTCATGCGCAGGCCTTTGTCCACGATGAGTGAGGTGGAGACGGCGCCGGAGGCCTTGAGCGTTCCCAGGGCGGTGGCGTCGCTTCCGTTGGTTTTTTCCAGGACCAGCGTTTTGCCGGAGAGAACCAGCGCGTAGCCGTGCCGGCGCAGGGCGGCCTCGGTAGGCCACCACACGTAGGCGTTCTCGTTTTCATTGCGGCTGCCGTCCGCGTTGTCGCCGGATTCGACCATGATGTCGCTGACGTCGCGGGTGATGACATTGCCGGAGTCGTCGCGCCCAGGAACATCCTCCCAGGAGCAGATTTTTTGGTAGCTCCCTTCGTAGTAGGGCTCCTCATGGCACGGCGGCGGAGTTTGCGGCGGCTCGGTGACGAACGTCACGCCGATGTCCAGGCCTTGAAGATTAATGGGCATCCAGCTTTTTATGGGCGCGTCGCCGTAGATGGTGTTGGCCGCCGCTTCCTTAATAAGGACCCTCGCGGAGGGCAGGCTGAAGTTTCCGGCCGCGGCTTTTTGCGCCTCGATGCTTTCCGAGGCCTTGGATTGCGTGAAAGACAAAGCTAAAATCGCCGCCGCGAGGATGGCCGTTTTCTTCATGATCGCGAGTTCTCCCTTGATAACGCAGCTTCTGATGCTATTGAACGATTTGCGCGTTGAAGAAGCCATGGCGGGGAGATAAAATGCGGGTGACGGGCGTGTGACAAGGGCGGGACCCGCGGGCGCGGGCCGGCCCTAATAAAGGATGCGAAACTTGATGGTGTGCTTGATGGCCGCCAGGTCGCGCGCGATGGCGCGGCTGTTGGACGGGCTGATGTCGGTGATGGCGTAGCCCAGGGTCTCGTTGGTCTTCAAGTACTGCTCCACGATGTTGGCCTTGTGCGCGGCGAAGACCCGGTTGAGCTGGGCGAGCATGCCCGGGATGTTTTCGTGGATGTGGATGACGCGGTGCACGCCCGAAACCTTGGGCAGCTGGATGTTGGGAAAGTTCACGCTGTGGAGCGTGCCGCCGGTCTGGGCGTAGTCCAGGAGCCGCTCGGCCACGAAGGCGCCAATCGCGGTCTGCGCCTCCTCGGTCGAGCCCGCCACGTGCGGGGTCAAGACGGCCTGGTCCAGGCCCTGGAGCGGCGAGTAGAAACTCTCTCCCGAGCCGCGCGGTTCCTTGGCGAAGACGTCCAGGGCCGCGCCGCGCAGGCGGCCGGCTTTTAGCTTCTCGGCCAGGGCCGCCTCGTCCACGACGAAGCCGCGGCTGGCGTTGATGAAGATGGCGCCCGGCTTCATGAGGTTGAACTCGCGCCGGCCGAAGAGCCCGCGGTTGCCGGGCCGGCCGTCCACGT
>Ga0307374_10002596_pt1 | contig 31850 bp, 27 predicted proteins | sample OX3MG_FD_202532 | JGI IMG/M metagenome (GOLD analysis project Ga0307374, IMG submission 202532) | Soil microbial communities from Risofladan, Vaasa, Finland - OX-3 | ecosystem: Environmental > Terrestrial > Soil > Coastal area > Acid sulfate soil | place: Finland: Risofladan, Vaasa | collected... | reverse complement strand
GGGATTTCGGTTCGCGGCGGGCCCGTGTGAAAGCCCTGCTGCTGGATCAGAGCGTTCTGCGAGGCATCGGAAACATTTATGCGGATGAAAGCCTGTTCCGCGCGCGGCTTCATCCCACACGCATCGCCGGGCGTCTGGAGAAGAAACAGCTTCAGGGACTGCACCGCGCCTTCCGGGAAATTCTGGCGGAGGCCATCCGCCTGCGCGGGTCTTCGATTTCGGATTACGTGGACGCGGAAGGGAACCGCGGGGCATTTCAGCTCCGGCATCGCGTCTATCAGCGCGAGGGAAAACCCTGCTTTCGCTGCCGGACAAAAATACGCCGCATGATAGTCGCGGGGCGAAGCAGTTATTTCTGCCCGCGCTGCCAACCCGCGCCGCGCTCACCCAAGAAAACGAGCAAGACCAAATCCTGAACGAAAAATCTGCCTGTGGAAGGCGGAAGCCAGTCCTAGATTATAAGAATCGGCGCGCAACCGCCGCCTGCGCGCGCAAAATTCACGAAATCGCATCTGTGGATTTCGGACGCTTCGCGTTAAAATCACGCGCTCGGAGGAAATTCTTGCGCGCCGTCGTTCAGCGAGTGGCTCGTGCCCGTGTTGCCGTGGACGCTCGAATTACAGGAGCGATTCGCGACGGCGTGCTGGTGTTTCTGGGAGTGGGGCGCGCGGACAATCCGGAAGCGGCCGGCTACCTTGCGGAAAAAATCGCGAACCTGCGAATATTTCCTGACGATGCGGGAAAAATGAACCGCTCGCTTCTCGACCGGGGCGGGGCCGCGCTGGTGGTTTCGCAGTTCACGTTATACGCGGATACGCGCGGCGGGCGCCGCCCATCGTATGTGAATGCCGCGCCTCCCGAGCAAGCGATTCCGCTGTATGAAGAATTCGTGCGTGCGCTGCGCGCGCTGGGCGTATCCGTCGAAACGGGAGTGTTTCAGGCGCACATGGAAGTGGAGCTGGTCAACGATGGGCCGGTCACGATTCTTCTGGATTCCGAGAAAACAGCTTGACGCAGCCCGCAGGCCGGGCGCGGCGAAGCCCGGGCGCGGGAAAAACAGATTCCCCGGAAGTGCGCGCGTTTCAGCGGCGCCCGCGAACGAGCTTATGTATCTTCATTTGCGGCTCGGATATACTGTCATGACAAAGCGGAGGGTTTTGCGCAAGACCTCGTAATATCGTTCCGGAAATGTTGTTTAGGGGATAAAATATCCGCCGATTTCGGGCGTGTATCTTCAAATAGACCGGGAATGTATCGGGAGGCGATACAATTACATGGCGCCCAGCAAGTCCAATGCAATGACATCCGCGGAATTCCGCGCCCTCGCCGAATTCCGGCACCGGATTCGAGTGTTTCTGAACGGCAGCGAAGAAGCGGCGCGCGAAGCGGAACTGGAGCCGCAGCAATATTTATTCCTGCTGGCGCTGCGCGGATTGCCGTTGGGCCGCGAGGCCACCATCCGGGAGCTTGCCGATCGCATGCAGTTGCGCCACCACAGCGCCGTGGAACTGGCGAACCGTCTCGAATGCAGGAAGTTCCTGCGGCGCGAGAGATCCCGGACCGACCGGCGGCAAGTCATCCTGCACCTGACGTCGCGCGGCGAAAAAATTCTCACGCGGCTCGCCAAGACGCGCATCGCCGAGCTTCGCACATCCGCGCCTGCGTTGGTGCGTTCGCTCACCACGGTGATTCGCTCGGTGCAGGTTTCTGGACCACGGCGCGCGCGCAACTGACGCTGCCGGCGCGGCCATTTGTTCGAGCAGCTGGTCCAGCCGTTTATAACCCGCCGCCCCCGCCGCCGCCAAAGCCGCCGCCGGAAGAGCCACCACCGCCAAAACCGGAACCGCCGCTGCTGCGGGGAGCCGAAGCCATCACCGCGCTGGCTCGGGCCGTCATGTTGTCCAGGCTGGTGATGAACATGAGGGGATAAAAAGCGCCGTTATAGTAGCCGCCCTGGTACCACGACGGCGGTTGCGAATAAATATTCTGAAATGCGCCCACCCATTTCTTTTCCACGCCCAGGGCCATGGCAAACGGGAGAAACTTCTCGAATGTTTCCGGGACCTGCTGTATCCGCTCCAGGTGGTCGGCTTCGACGTGCGTCAGAAAATCCTCGAAACCCAGAACGCCCGCCAGCGCCTTGGCTCCCCCGGAAGTGCGCGCCGGCATGAACCACCCGAATCCGACGATGATCGCCCCCGAAACAATTGCCGCGATGTAAAAGGGAGCCGGCGCCATTCCCATATTTTGCGCCAGCGAGTTGCCCATAATAAACAGGAGCACGCCGATGGCAATTCCCCCGCCCACGAACGCGCTGCGCACGTAATCCGGCCGGTGCGTGAAGTAGCCGAGTTCCATCAACTCGTCGAAAATACTGTTTTTGATGTTCGGCAGATTTGTATAAAAACGGTTCTGCAGCGAAGACAACTCCACGTCGGGCGTCACGCCATTGGAGAAGATTCCGGCGAGTAGCACCAGTTCGTGCGACTTCAATCCGGTCCACTCCTTGGGCGTCTTCTTCATATGGAAAACGTAATCCTTGTTCGTCAGTAATCCCATCATCTTGTGCGTGTCTTTTTCCTCGATCGTCAGGTAGCCGCGCACGGCCAGGTCCACGATAGTCGCTGTGATATCACGCATATCGGCCTCGTCGTCAATCAGGGTGCCCGCTTCCGCCGGGGTCATGCCTTCCGGCGGCGCGTACTGGACGGCGATCGGGCCGACGCGCGGATCGCGCCCGCGCGTGTACCACAGCCAGAACATGAACAGGAAAACAGGGATGGGGAAAAAGACGGGCCAGTTGCTCTCCAGGAACTGTTTGATCAGGTCCGCCGTTCCCGGTTGCTGTACAAATCCTTTGTCCCAGCCGACCACCACCGTCAGCCCTTCATGAAAGTCCAGAGGGCGAAGCATGGAAATTTCCACGGTATTGTCCGAGGTCTCGACGCGTGCGTCCTGCGCGCGCGAACCGTAGGATCCGGTGAATGCGAGCGCCCGGATTCCGGTGGTGCCCGGCGGCAGCAGAATCTGGGCGCTGGCGTTTCCGAGGGGAACGTCCCACTCGTCTCCGGTCACGTTCCAGTAGAGTTCGTCGTGGTCCTGGAAAAATTTCAGGCCGTTCCGAACCTGGTAATGCAGCGTAATGGTCCGCACGGCGTCGGTGGCGTCAGGGACATAAATTTGCCATCGCAGGTAGTGCCCCTGGCGCGAGGTTTCCACGCGCAGCGCCTGCCCAGCCGCGTCGGTGGCGCTGAGCAGCTTCACGAACAGCGTGTAATTGAATCCCTGCGGCGTCACGTATTGGACGGGAATCGTGCGGTACATGCCGTGCCATGCCCCGATGAAATCTGCCTGGATCGTTTCCGTGACATCCAGGGAGGCGTTGGACTGGACAAAAATTTCCGCAGAGAATTTTTGAATCTTGAGTTGGCGCGCGGAGGCGGACGCCGCCAGCGCGGCCAGCAATACGGCCAGCACGGCCGCCCGGCCAAACAGCTTGCGCAGCGCGCTGCGCCAATGCGTTTCGCTCCGCTTCCACAGTTCGATTATCTGCAGGCACGGGAACATCATCCGCAGCCCGCCCGCCAATGCGCCCGCGGCAGGCGGCATCAGCCGCAAATGGCCATCAGAATTGTGATCTCGTTCCGTTGCGGCACCCATCGCGGTTAAGCGCCGGTTGTCCCGAAGCTGACTTTGGGCACTTCGCGTTCCGCGGGGGCGCTGACCTGGAAAAATTCGCGTTCCTTGAAATGGCCCATGTTCGCGACGAAGTTGGTGGGAAACTGCTCGATCATCGTATTGAAATCGCGGACCACGGCATTGTAGTAGCGGCGGGCGTTCTGCAGCGTGTCTTCGATTTGATTCAGCGTGTTCTGCAGCTGCGTGAAACTTTCGACGGCGCGCAATTGAGGATACGCTTCGGCCAGGGCGAAGATTTGCCGCAGCGCGCCGGTGAGCATGCCTTCGGCCTCGCCTTTGGCGGCGGGACCCTGCGCGGTCATGGCGGAATTGCGCGCGTTCACCACGGCTTCCAGCGTGCCCTTTTCGTGCGCCGCGTAGCCTTTCACCGTTTCGACGATGTTGGGAATCAGGTCATAGCGCCGCTTGAGTTGTACATCGATGTCCGACCAAGCGTTGTCGCACTGCAGCTTCAGGCGAACCAGGCCGTTATAGGCGTACATGAGGTACATCACCAGGCCCACCACTACCACGATAAATCCGATCAGCATGGGAAATCCTTTCTCGCTCGGTTAGAGGGAACGACCCGTAGTCTTATTCGAATATAGGGCGATGATTTCGGTCTGTAAAGCAACTCTCTCGCCTTGCGTGCGAAAAATGACATCGGGCCGCACGAGTTTTTCAGCGCTTTCGCGCAGGCGTTTTGCAGCGGCGGGCTTTCCTTACCTCTTATGCTGGCATGGACGTGCCATTTGCGTTACTCTTGCGCCCGCCGGACGTTGTCACGTCCGTTGACAGATGTGAACGCATGCATTTCAAAACTTTCAGCGCCGCGGTGTTTGGCATCGACGCCTACCTGGTCGAGGTGGAAGTGGACGTCGGCTCGGGGAAGCCCGGAGACTTCAACGTCGTGGGCCTGCCCGACGTGGCCGTGAAGGAAAGCCGCGAGCGCGTCAAGGCCGCGCTAAAAAATTGCGGCCACGATTTCCCCTTTGCCAGTGTGACCGTCAATCTGGCCCCCGCCGATATTCGCAAGGAGGGTTCGGCGTTCGATTTGCCCATGGCACTTTCGATTCTGGGGTGCCAGGGCGCGTTCTTCGGCAAGCGGCTCGATCAATACATTTTCCTGGGAGAACTTTCGCTCGACGGTCAGGTGCGTTCGGTGCGCGGAGCGCTCTCGGCGGCGCTGGCGGCGCGCGAGCACAAGATCAAATCCGTGGTTGTGCCGGAGGCGAATGCGCGCGAGGCCGCCGTCGTCGAAGGCATCGACGTATTTGCCGTGCGCTCGCTCCCGCAGGCCATGGATATGATCAACGCGCCGGAGTCGTTCGCACCGGTGCGTGTGGATGCGAGCATGATGCTGTCGGACGCCGCGCAATATTCCGTCGACATGCGCGACGTCCGTGGACAGCAGGCCGCCAAGCGCGCCCTGGAAGTTGCCTGCTCCGGCGGCCACAACATTATTTTCATCGGGCCTCCGGGCGCGGGGAAAACGATGCTCGCCAAGCGCATTCCCACGCTCCTGCCGCCGATGTCGCTGGAAGAAGCCATCGAAACCACGCGCATTCACAGTGTTGCGGGCCTGCTCGATGAAGCGCGCGGGCTGGTGGGCACGCGGCCGTTTCGTTCGCCGCACCACACGATCAGCGATGCGGGGCTGATCGGGGGCGGCGCGGTGCCGCGGCCGGGAGAAGTTTCGCTGGCGCAGCACGGCGTCCTGTTTCTCGATGAATTGCCGGAATTCGAGCGTAACGTGCTGGAAGTGATGCGCCAGCCGCTGGAAGAAGGCTCGGTCACCATCTCCCGCGCCGCAATGTCGCTGACGTTTCCGGCCCGCTTCATGCTCGCCGCGGCCATGAACCCCTGCCCGTGCGGATTCTTTGGCGATTCCACGCGCCAGTGCCACTGCTCGCCGCCGCAAATCCAGCGCTACGTATCGAAAATTTCCGGGCCGCTGATCGACCGCATCGACATTCACATTGAGGTGCCGGCCGTAAAGTACAAGGAGTTGCGGGCCACCGGCGCTGTCGAAGAGTCCTCCGCGGTGCGCGAACGCGTGTGCAGCGCCCGCGCGCGCCAGACCGCGCGCTATGCCGGCGAAAAGAAAGTGTTCTCGAATGCGCAGATGCCGCCGAAGCTGATCCGGAAATTCTGCGCCATCAGCGAGGATGGCGAAAAGATGCTGGAGACCGCCATCGCCCGCCTCGGCCTTTCCGCGCGCGCCCACGATCGCATCCTGAAAGTCGCGCGCACGATCGCCGACCTGGATGCGTCGGAAAATCTTGAGACGCGCCACCTTGCCGAAGCCATACAGTACCGCACTCTAGACCGCACCTACTGGGCGTAGGCTGAAGCCTGCGTTGTTTTCTGCGTGCGAATTAAAACCGCACAGGCTGAAGCCTGTGCTACTGGAAATTCGTCGCGCCCGGCAGAGAATTTACGTCGCCGTGGCGGCGAATAGGCGAGGCAACTCCGATATTCCTCAAGAATTTCCGCACGATTTGTGACGGACACGCTCAATGAAATGCTGCAAACGGGCATGCAGGCGAGGCAATTTCACGATATAATCAAGAGCTATGCTTTCGGTCAATGACATCACGATGCGATTCGGCGGCAGGATCCTGTTCGAAGAGGTTACCTGTTCGTTCCTGGAAGGCCGCCGCTACGCCATTACCGGGCCCAACGGCGCCGGGAAAACAACTTTGATGAAGATTCTGGAAGGCGAGCTCGAACCGACGAAGGGTTCGGTGACGCGCCCCAAGAAGCTCGGCATCCTGCGCCAGGACCAGTTCGCCTTCGATGAGTATCGCGTGATCGACACGGTGGTCATGGGCAACGGCCCGCTGTGGAAAGCGCTGCTCGAGCGCGACGCACTGTATGACAAGCCGCACGACCAGTTGACCGACAAGGACGGCATGCGTCTGGGCGAACTGGAAGGCATCGTCGGCGACGAAGGCGGCTACACGGCCGAAGCCGACGCCGCGATCCTGCTCGACGGCCTGGGCGTGGAATCCGGACTGCATGAGCGCAAGATGGGCGAGTTGCAGGGCGGTCAGAAGGTACGCGTGCTGCTGGCGCAAGCCCTGTTCGGCACCCCGGCGGCGCTGTTGCTGGACGAGCCGACCAACCACTTGGACCTGGATTCGGTGCACTGGCTGCAGGATTATCTCCACCAGTATGAAGGCGTGCTGATCGTGATTTCCCACGACCGCCATTTCCTGAACAGCGTATGCACGCACATTGCCGACATCGATTACCAGACCGTGATCATGTACAACGGCGGGTACGACGATATGGTGTTTGCCAAGACGCAGGTCCGCTCCCGCATCGAATCGGAAAACGCCGTGCGCGAAAAGAAGATCGCGCAGCTCAACGAATTCATCGCGCGGTTTTCGGCCGGCACGCGCTCCTCGCAGGTGACCTCGCGCAAGAAAGAAGTGGAGCGCATCCAGACCTCGGAACTGGCGCGGTCCAACATTGCCCGGCCGTACATTCGCTTTGACATGAAAAATCCCTCGGGGCGGCATCCCATCGAGTTCAAAGGGCTCGCCAAATCCTACGACGATCTGAAAGTGATCCAGAATTTCACCGCCAGCGTTGAACGCGGCGAGAAAATCGCGCTGATCGGCCGCAACGGAGCGGGCAAGACGACGCTGCTGAAATCGCTCATCCGCACCGCCACCGGCTACATCGATGATGCCGACCGGCAATTCCCCATCGACGGCGGCCACGTGAAATGGGGGCACGAAGTCGCCGTCGGCTACTTCGCGCAGGACCACACCGATTCCATCGCCAAAGGCTCCACGGCCATCGAGTGGCTGCACCAGTTCGATCAAAAGGCGTCGCAGGAGGAACTGCGCGGCGTGCTGGGGCAAATGTTGTTCAGCGGCGAGGACGCGTTGAAGCCCACCGCCGCGCTCTCCGGAGGCGAATCGGCGCGGCTGATCTTCTGCAAGCTGATGTTGCAGAAGCCCAACGTGCTGGTGCTGGACGAACCCACCAACCACCTGGACCTGGAATCGATTAACGCGTTGAATATGGCGCTGCAGAAATATCCCGGAACGGTTTTGTTCGTCACGCACGACCACGACGTAATCGACGAAGTGGCCACGCGCATCTGGCACTGCAAGGGCGGGCACGTCGAGGACTTCAAGGGACCCTACGGGGATTTTCTAGTTTACGCGAAGGAGAAAGCTTCCTAGCGCCGGGTCTTCCGCAGTTTCAAATCCACTTTCATCATCATTCTGTTTTCTATCTTGGCAGAATCCGGTTTAGGCCAGTGTCATATGGGGCGCGGGCTTTCGCCCGCGTTTTTTGATTTTTTTCAGCAAGAGAAAATTCCGCAGGCGGACGCCCGCGCCACTCGGAAGGGAAAGCGCTCTAGAGCGCTCGGTAGAAAAACACGATCGTGATGCTGATGCTGATGAGAATGATGAACGCGCGGATATAACGCGGATTCACTTTCTTGGCCGAACGCGCGCCCACATATCCGCCCACGATCGCCGCAACGAGCATGCTCAGCGCCTGCGGCCACCAGACCTTGTGCGCGAGGACGAACAGAACCACCGCAGTGCCGTTGATGGTTGACCCCAGCAGAGTCTTGTTCGCGTTCATCACGTGGATATCGGTGAGGCCGAAGGCGGTCCACGTCGCGAGCATTACGATGCCGATCGCCCCTCCAAAATAGCCGCCATAGACAGCCACGATGAATTGAATGACGACGACCGTCGCCGGGCCGATATGGAAAGTGCGTTTTAGAATCGGAGAAATCCGCGGGCCAAATATGAACAGCAGCGTCGCGGCCAGCAACAGCCACGGGATTACCGAATCGAAGGTTTTCTGGGGCGTATACAGCAGCAGCAGCGCGCCCGTAACGCCCCCGGCCAGGCTGACGCCCAGCATGGGCCGCAGCGGCAGGGTATTGGATTTGCTCAAGTCTTCGCGGTAGGCCCAGGTGCTGGCCAGGCTTCCCGGGATCAACGCGACCGTGCTCGTTGCATTGGCGATGATCGACGGCACGCCGGTAAACACCAGCGCCGGAAAGGTGAGAAACGAGCCTCCACCAGCGACCGAATTGATCAATCCGGCCGTCAGTGCCGCGAAAATCAGTAAAAGATAGGAAGCCATGTTTAATTCGAGCCATCAAAACTAACATTACTCTGGCCCTGGAGTCTCTACATAAACCGCGGGTCTGTTTCCCGGGGATACCCTGGGCGGAATATGCCGGGTAAAAATGCAGCCTCGCCGGTTTTCCTCCGTTTGGGCAATCCCACATGCGGGATTGACTTACCGGGCGGCGGTGTGCTACCCATACAGGTCCAAAAACACAGGTTCCAACAGCTGGATGTCCTCAAAACCACAGCGGATCGAAGTCGTCCTGGAGACAAGAATCGAGAGCATCTCTCTTGCCGAAGAAGCCGGCGTGCGCGTTGCCGCCGCCGCGGGCTTCGACGAGGATGACCAGTATAAGATCGGCCTGGCTGTGCATGAAGCCGTGATGAACGCATATCAGTACGGCAATGAGCAGCAGTTCGGAAAAAAAATCCACGTGGCATTTGAACTCCATCACGAAAAACTGGTGATCTATGTGGCCGATCAGGGAACGGGCTTCCGGCTTTCCGATGTCCCCGATCCCCGTGAGGATGAAAACGTCCTGGGGGATTCGGGCCGCGGCGTTCTGCTCATGAAGGCATTCATGGACGAGTTTGATGTCACGGTCGGTTCGGCTGGGGGCGCCGAAGTGGTGATGGTAAAGCACTACAAGAGGACCATTCCCCAGTCCACCTAGCGCGCACCTGGCGAAGCGTGTCCATGAAGAACCCGACCATAAGCAGGGAACCTCGGAGCAGGAAAGGTTTGCGATGAGCTTTAAGGCGGCCAGCCGCGAAGTTGGAGGCGTCCTGGTGATTGATATGGACGGGCGCATCACGCTGAGCGAAGGCAGCGAACTGCTGCGCGATTTGATCCGCGAAAAACTTGACGCCGGCCACAAAAAGATCGTCATGAATCTGGCCGAAATCAGCTACATCGACAGCACCGGCCTCGGTGAGTTAGTGAGCGGGTACAGGCAGATAAAAACAGAGGGCGGGGAATTAAAGCTTCTAAACCTCAATAAAAAAGTAAGCGACCTGCTGCAAATCACCAAGCTTTATACCGTTTTTGACATCCATACCGACGAAGCGCAGGCAGTCACCAGTTTTCGCTTCTAGCCGCATCCTCCCAACGCGTTCGCCATGCATTTTGAACTGCCGAAGGTTTGCTCTGGCGTGCCATGCAGCAGCCGTCTCAATGTGGGAAAAGATATAGACACACGTCAGATTTTGTTGTATTCATGGCCCGCTTTTTGTTGGTCCGGTAATTCCGTAGGGGTACGGAGGCCCGAACCGATTCACAGAACATAGTGACCGTGGAGGGCAGGTTTTTTCGGCCACCGACTGGTGTTACGCCCGGCAAATAGCGACCGCTCATGATAGAGGAGTCACGAAGTTGAGCAGAGAACAAGGTGTGGTGAAGTGGTTTAATGCATCCAAAGGCTATGGATTCATCCAGCGCCAGTCGGGCGAAGACGTGTTCGTTCACTTCTCCGCCATCCAAATGGACGGCTACAAGACACTGAACGAAGGCCAGATGGTCGAGTTTGAGGTCAAACAAGGACCGAAGGGCTATCAGGCTGAAAGCGTCACCGCTGCATAATCGGCTCCACGCGTTCTGAGGGCCCTGCCCGATCCGTCGGGCAGGGCCCTTTCGCTTTGCAGCGGGTTTGAATTTGCGATCGACTGTCCTCCGCATTTTTCCTGCACTTACCATGCTCTTCAATGGGCGGCACATTGCTTGCCGGTTCCAATCATTACGTCCAACCTGTGATACGATTGCAGGATTGGAAACAACTGGAGGGATCGCTCCGTGGCGCAGCATATCTTGCGTAAGGATCTGAAGAAGGACGAAATCCGCGAGACGTTTGTTCACGGCGTCGAATCGGTCGCCTCGCACCAGACGCTGTTGTGGATCGTGGTTGCCGCGGCGATTGTCGTGGCGCTGGGCTACTTTGGCTGGAGCAGTTACTCGCGGCGGCAGACGGCAAAAGCCGAGGCGGGCCTGGACGGCGCCATGCAGGTTTTTCAGGCGCGGATTCGCGCTCCCAACGAGTCAGCCGCGCCCGGCGAAATCACTTACGTCGACGAAAAAAATAAATTCACCGACGCCAATCAGAAATTTCTGGCGATCGCCAATCAGTACAGCCGGACCAAGCCCGGACAGGTGGCGCGATATTACGCAGCCCTTTCCGAGATCCAGCTGAAACAGTACGCCGAAGCGGAAAAGAATCTGAGCCAGCTTTCCAGCGCCGATGAAAATCTTGCGGGACTCGCGCAGTTCCAATTGGCCGGCGTTTACCTGCATGAAAATAAGGATTCCGAGGCCGTGGCTCTCTACAGGAAATTGGCGGACAAGCCCAGCGTGTTTGTTCCCAAGCCGATGGTCCTGCTGACCCTGGCGGGCTATTACCGCAAAAAAGATCCCGCGCAGGCCGCGAAGCTTTACAACGAGGTCAAGCTGGAATTCCCGGACGCCGCCCAGCAGGCCGATGACGGCCTCGAACTGCTCAACGCAAAGAGCTGACGCGAATCGCAGCAGAAATCCGGATTTCTACTTCCACATCGCTTGCCACTGGCAGCCGGACCTCTCCGGCATTCCCAAGCGCGCAATGGATTGGCAGCGTCCCTGACGTAGCATAGAATCGTGCCATGGCACTGGCCCCCTATGCGATGGATGTGGCAAAGTCGCGCGGCAGGCGTTATCCCGAACCTTCGCATCCGTATCGAAGCGACTATGCGCGCGACCGCGACCGCGTGATCCACTCGCGAGCCTTTCGCCGCCTGGAAGCTAAGACACAGGTGTTCACCACCCGGTATTCCGATCATTTCCGCAACCGTCTCACGCACACCCTGGAAGTCGCGCAAATCGCGCGCACCGTGGCGGGAGTTCTCCAGCTCAACACCGACCTCGCGGAAGCTTTGGCCCTGGTGCACGACATCGGGCACCCTCCCTTCGGGCACGCCGGCGAACGCAAGCTGGACGAATTGATGCGCCCGCACGGAGGCCGGTTTGATCACAACCTACAGGCGCTGCGGATCGTCGAAGAATTCGAACAGCGCTACCTGGATTTCCCCGGCTTGAATCTGACGTTCGAAGTTCGTGAAGGAATCGTCAAGCATTCGAAGGATTACGATCCGGAGAAATTTCCGGAACTTTCCGAATACCTGCTGGACCTGCGCCCTCCGGCGGAAGCCCAACTGATCGATTGCGTGGATGAGATTGCCTACAACAGCGCCGATCTGGACGATGGTTACGAGGCGAAGCTGCTGGATATCGAGACGATTCGCGCCGGGGTTCCGCTGTTTTCCCGATTCTACCAGGAAGTGGACCGCAGCCATCCGCAGGGCCGGGAAAGGTTGAAGTTCAACGAAGCCAACAAGCGCATGCTCGACTATCTGGCGACCTGCCTGATTGAAAACACGCGCAGCCAGATCGTGGCTTCCGGGGCGCGTACCGTCGACGAGGTTCAAACCTTTCCGCGGCGCCTGGCGGGATTCGGACCCGAGGCCGCGGCGGAAAATGCGGCGCTTAAAAAATTCCTCCACGCCCGCCTTTACAACCATCCCTCCATCGTGGTGGATCGCGAAAGGTCCGTGGAGGCTTTGGGGCAATTGTTCGAATTGTATATGGAGCACCCGGAGTCCATGCCCAGGGCCTATACGGAACTGGCTGAACATAGCCCGCGCTATCGCGTGGTGTGCGATTACATCGCCGGGATGACCGACCATTTCCTGCTGCGGCTTCACGGCGAGTTGCTGGGTGCGGATTCGGCACGCTCGGCGGACTGAATCAGGTTTCCCGCTCGGTCCTGTGGGCGTGCCTGTTTCGATGCACCCCCCGGGAACCTCGCCGAGGCTTCCTTGACATCACTTGGGTGGGACTTATAATGGGTGCCAGGCAATCAATCAGGGATTCCGGGTAAACGGTATATATCGATGTTCTTAGATGTCAAAGATCTGGCGGTTCGAAAAATTCGTATCCGGAAGAGCTATGCTCCCGGGTCGGTCGACTACCATACCGGTGAATTCCGCCAGGTAGAGCCTCTCGAGGTGCGGGCAACCGCCGAACTGATCGAAGGACAGATCCGTGCCACCGGGGAGTTGCATACACGGCTGGAGATGCCGTGCGCGAGGTGCCTGGAGCCGTTAAACGAGGATGTGACCCGCGAATTCGACCTGTTTTACCGGCCTCTTTCCTCCATGACCAGGGAAGAAGAGGAACGCCTGAAGCTCGACGACACCGAAATCGCTTTTTTTGAGGGCGATGGAATGTTCCTGGCCGATATTCTTGCCGAACAGGTCTTGTTGGCGCTTCCCATGAAGGCAATCTGCCGAAGCGATTGCCGGGGACTTTGTCCGCAATGCGGAGTAAACCTGAATAATGAGGAATGCCGCTGTGAAAGCCATGTTTCCGACACACGCATGGCGCCCCTGTCTCGTCTGAAACAGGACTGGTTCAAAAAGCAATAGAAATCCCAGCGGAAACGCCATAAAATGCCCTGTTCCATTCGGGGCGCATAGAAGGAGTTTGTATGCCTAATCCAAAACGCCGCCATTCCAAAGCGCGAAAGAACAAGCGGCGCGCGCATGACTTTCTGGTTGCACCAGCCCTTGCCAAGTGCCCCAACTGTCACGAAATGAAACAGCCTCACCAGGCTTGCCCGCAATGTGGTTATTATAAGGGCCGGGAAGTTGTGGATACCGGGGCCTGACGCCCGGATGTCTGCGGCCCCCGCACGGACCCTGCCGGAGTCTTGATGATCACCATAGCAGTGGATGCAATGGGAGGAGACCATGCGCCGCGTCCTGAAGTTGAGGGCGCAATCGCGGCTGCTCGCGAACTTGGCGTACGCATCCTGCTGGTCGGCCTTCCGGGGGAGCTGAAAAAAGAACTGGGGAAGCATGCGCATCGCGGCTTGCCGATCGAAATCGTGCAGGCAAGCGAAGTCATCACGATGCAGGATTCGCCATCGCAGGCTTTTCGAAAGAAGAAGGACAGTTCGGCGCACGTGGCGGCGAAGCTTGTACGCGGCGGGCAGGCCGATGCCTTCATCAGCGCGGGAAATACGGGCGCGGTGATGGCGGTGGCGCGGTTTGGGCTAGGCACGCTGTCATCTGTGGACCGGCCGGCGCTTGCCGCTCCTTTCCCAACCTCGCGCGGCGGGACCGCCGTATTGCTGGACGTTGGCGCAAACGTGGATTCCAAGCCCGCGCACCTGGTTCAATTTGCGGTGATGGGAGAAATTTATTACCGGGCGATATTCGGTACGCGGCGTCCGAAAGTGGCTCTGCTGTCGATTGGCGAGGAAGAAACCAAAGGCAATGAGCTGACGCGCGAGGCCTACAGCCGCCTGAAACTTTCGCCCCTGAATTTCATGGGAAACGTCGAGGGCCGCGACATTTTCAATGGTACCGTGGACGTGATCGTTTGTGACGGGTTTATCGGGAACATCGCGTTGAAAATCAGCGAAGGCGTCGCGCAGCACATTGCCGCGATGCTCAAAGAAGCCTTGCAGAGCACGCTGAGTTCTCAGGTAGGATATGTACTATCGCGCAAGGCCTATAAGGATTTTCGGAAAAAGATCGATTATTCGGAATACGGCGGCGCACCTCTGCTGGGTGTAAAAGGTGTGACCGTAATCGGGCACGGAAGTTCGAATGCTCTTGCGATCAAAAATGCCGTAAGGGTCGCGACCGAATTGGTTCGCGGCAACGTCAACGAAAAAATTGAGCAGGAGCTTTCCGCGCTTCCAGTCCCCGTGGAAGCCTGAACGACGAAACGGCGGCACATTCAATGGGAAAATTAGCATTTTTGTTTCCGGGACAGGCTTCTCAATACCCGGGCATGGGCAAAGAACTAGCCGATAACTATCCGGCAGCCCGAAGTGTGTTTGACGAGGCGGACAGGTCCCTGGGCTTTTCGGTTTCCGGCCTCTGCTTCAATGGCACCGAAGAGGAGCTCAAGCTGACTGCGAACACGCAGCCTGCGATCCTGAGTGCATCGGTGGCGGCCTATCGAGTGCTCGCTGAAAAGGGCGTGCAGCCGGATTTTGTGGCGGGGCACAGCTTGGGAGAGTATTCCGCGCTTGTCGCGGCGGGCGGTCTGGACTTTGCCGATGCGGTGCGCTTGGTACGGCGTCGCGGAGAATACATGCAGTCGGCGGTGCCCGAGGGCGTTGGAGCGATGGCGGCCATTCTGGGGCTCGCGCCTGCGCAAGTCACCGAACTTTGCCGGAAGGCGGCCGACGAGCAGGTGGTCTCGCCGGCGAATCTGAACTCCCCCGAACAGACCGTGATTTCCGGCAATGCCGAGGCGGTGAAACGCGTCGTGGAGATGGCTTCGGCGGGCGGTGCCAAGCGCGCCGTGATGCTTCCGGTTTCCGCTCCCTTTCACAGCGCGCTCATGCTTCCGGCGGCGCAGCTCCTCGAGACCGATCTGCGCGCGGTTACGTTTCATACGCTGCGCATTCCCCTGGTCACCAATACCGACGTGGAGATCACCACCAGCGGCGAGGAAGCGCGCGAATCACTCATCCGGCAGGTGACCTTGCCGGTGCGCTGGGAAGAATCGGTGCGCGAACTGATCGATCAGGGCGTCAATACGTTTGTCGAAGTCGGGCCCGGGCGGGTGCTGACCGGACTGCTGCGGCAAATCGACCGCTCCGTGCATGTGTTCAACGTGGAGGACGAAAAGTCCCTGCGCGCGACGCTGCAGAAGCTGGCGCAGGCGCAAACCGAGGCTGCCGAAGTGTAGCCGGTAGGACAGGCTTTAGCCTGTCTTCTGACTTCTGCCGGGACCGTAAAAATTAGCGCTGCAAAATTCAAAAGAAGACAGGCTGAAGCTTGTCCTACTGAAAACACATGTTCAGCTTGAAAGACAGAGTCGCGCTGGTGACCGGCGCATCGCAGGGAATCGGACGCGCCACGGCGCTGGCGTTGGCGCAGGCGGGGGCGCGCGTGGTCGCGGCTGCGCGAAACGCGGAAAAAATCGCGGCTGTGGCTGGAGAAATTACGGCGGCGGGCGGGGAAGCCCTGGCCGTGGCCATGGATGTGGCCGATGCCGAACAGGTGAAGGCGGGATTTCACCAGGCGATTGAAAAATTTGGCAAGCTCGACATCCTGGTGAATAATGCGGCCATCACGCGCGACGGCCTGGCCGTGCGCATGAAAGCCCAGGACTGGGACGCCGTAATCCGCACGAATTTGACCGGCGCGCATCTGTGCGCGCAGCAGGCCATGGCCGTGATGATGCGCGCGCGGTACGGGCGGATCATCAACGTGACGTCGGTGGTGGCGCAGACGGGCAATCCCGGGCAGGTGAATTACGTCGCGGCCAAGGCGGGTTTGATCGGATTGACGCGCGCGCTGGCGGTGGAAGTCGCCTCGCGCAACATTACCGTGAACGCCGTTGCGCCCGGATTCGTCGTTTCACCGATGACCGATCCATTGCCGCAGGACGTCAAGGACGCCCTGCTCGCCCGCGTGCCGCTCGGACGCATGGGAACCGGCGCGGAAATCGCGGCGGCCATCGTGTTTCTGGCGAGCGAGGAAGCCGGCTACATTACCGGAGCAGTGCTGGATGTCAACGGCGGCTTGCGGATGGGCTAGGCGCGAACGCCATCATTCGCATATTTCGAGGAAGAACTCAAGAAATCGAACGTGGGATTCAGAGTTAAGTTGACCTGAAGCGGGACCGTACATAGAATATGCGGGGCCCAAATTAGGCATGCGAAGAAGAATCTGAATAAAATAAATAGCCACACGAAGCGGCGCACAGCGCATAGCGGAGGCATAACAGTATGGCCAGTGTCGAAGAACGGGTAAAACAGATTATTGTCGAGCAGCTCGGAGTGGATGAAGGTGAAGTGACTCCCACCGCTTCTTTCGTGGACGATTTGGGCGCGGATTCCCTGGACACGGTTGAACTGGTGATGGCATTTGAAGAAGCCTTTGGAATCGAGATTCCCGACGAAGACGCCGAAAAAATCGCCACGGTGAAGGACGCCGTCGAATACATCCAGAAGCATGCCTCGGCCAAGAAGTAGTTTGCCGGCCGCCGCAACGTCATCAGGAGAGAGTCGCTAACGTGAGCCGCCGGGTCGTCGTAACGGGTGTCGGGCTAGTCTGCGGACTGGGCATCGGTACCGATGAAGTCTGGAAGAACATCCTCGCCGGCAAGAGCGGGGTTCGTTCCATTACGCATTTTGACACCACCGGATTTGACTGCACGATTGCCGGAGAAATTCGCGACTTCGATCCCCTCCATTGGGCTGAAAAAAAAGAACTCAAGAAAATCGGCCGGTTTATTCAAGTCGCGCTCGCGGCCACCGATTTTGCCATGCGCATGGCAGACCTGACGGTCACGCAGGAGATGGCCGAATCCACCGGCGTATACGTGGCCAGCGGAATCGGCGGATTCGACGTGATCGAGCGCGAGCACTCGAAATTGCTGCAGGGCGGCCCCGGGCGCATCTCCCCGTTTTTCATACCCGCGGCGATCATCAATCTGGCCTCGGGGCACATTTCCATCCGTTATGGCGCGAAAGGTCCGAATTCGGCTACGGCCACGGCCTGTTCGGCGTCGGCGCACGCGGTGGGAGATTCGTTTCGCATGATTCAGCACGGAGACGCGGAAGTGATGATCTGCGGGGGCGCGGAAGCCGCGATCACGCCGATGGGAGTGGGAGGTTTCGCGGCGATGAAAGCGCTTTCCACGCGCAATAGCGAACCGGAACGCGCCAGCCGTCCGTTTGACGCCGACCGCGACGGATTCGTAATGGGCGAAGGCGCGGGCATTCTGATCCTGGAATCGCTGGAATATGCGGAGCGGCGCGGCGCGCCGATCCTGGCGGAGATTGTGGGATACGGAATGTCGGGCGACGCCTACCACATCACCGCGCCCGAGGGAAACGGCGACGGTGCGTACCGCGTCATGCGCGCGGCCATTCGCGACGCGAAACTCGAGCCGCAACAGATCGGATACGTCAACGCGCACGGCACCTCAACGCCGCTGGGCGACGCCATTGAAACCAAGGCCATGAAGCGCGTGTTCGGCGAATACGCCAAAAAGATTGCCGTCAGCTCCACCAAATCCATGACCGGACACCTGCTGGGCGGCGCCGGCGGCCTGGAAGCGGGAATCAGCGTGCTGGCCCTGCGCGATCAGGTGCTGCCTCCCACAATCAATCACGAGACGCCGGACCCGGAGTGCGATCTCGATTACGTGCCCAATCACATGCGCAAAGCCAGCGTTGAATACGCGCTGTCCAATTCGTTTGGCTTCGGCGGAACCAACGCGGCCCTGCTTTTCAAGCACTGGGCTTCCCGCTAGACCGCGCCAAGCCCCCAAGAGGTCCGAATGAAAATCGTTGTCTGCGTCAAGCAGGTGCCCGCCAAAGACGCTCCCCTTGTCATTACCGATGGAAACTGGATTCGCGAAACCGACATTGGATTTGAAATGAACGAGCCGGATAGTTACGCGCTCGAGGAGGCCCTGCGCCTGAAGGAAAAACACACCGGGGAGGTGATCGCGGTTTCCATGGGGCCGGACCGCGTGAAGCAGACGATCAAGGAAGCGCTCGCCAAAGGCGCCGATCGCGGTGTGCATATTTCCGATGACCAGGCGCACACGCTCGATCCGCTGAGTTCGGCGAATTCCCTTGCGGCGGCCATCGAACGCGAGAAGCCCGACCTGGTGCTGACCGGCCTGCAGAGCGACGATCAGGGTTTCGGGCAGACCGGCGTGCTGCTGGCCGAGCGGCTGGGCCTGCCCCATGCAACGATCATCATGCAGATTGAGATGAAGGACGGGCAATTCCGCGTGAAGCGCGAACTGGAGGCCGGGTGGTTCCAGTGGGTCGAGTTGCCCATTCCCGCCGTGCTGACCATCCAGTCCGGCATCAACAAAGTGCGCTACGCCACGCTCAAGGGCATCATGGCCGCAAAGAAGAAAGAGATCGCCAGCATCACGCGCGAATCGCTCGGCGCAGCCACGGAACCGACGCAGCGCATCGAGCGCATCTACGTGCCGGTGAAAACAAAAAAGACGGAATTTTTGACCGGCACGCCGAAAGAGGCTGCCGCAAAGCTGCTGGAAAAATTGAAACACGAAGCGCGAGTCCTGTGACCGGGGCGCGGGCGCAGGCAAATAAACGATGAACATCCTACTCATCACCGAACAGCGCGAAGGGCAGTGGAATAAGACATGTTGGGAAACTCTGGCCGCGGCGCAGCAGATAGCCGGGGAAACGAAAGGCCGCCTGGCCGCCGTGGTGATCGGCAAAGGTGTCGCCGCTCTGGCCGGCGAAATTGCGGCAACCAAGGTCGATGAAGTGCTGCTTGTCGAGCATGATCTGCTCGCCGCATACACGCCGGATGGATACACGGTCGCGCTGCAGCAGGCCATCGCGCAGGCCAAACCCGATCTGGTGTTATTGCCGCACACCTACCAGGCGCGTGATTTCGCGCCGAAGCTGGCCGCATCGCTCGGCAAGGGCATGATCGGCGACTGCGTCGGCTACCGCCACGAAAACGGCAAGCTGATTTTTGTGCGCCAGATGTTTCAGGGAAAAACGGCCGCGGACGTGGTGTTCGAAGGCGCGGCGCCGTGGTTTGCGACCTTTCAGGCCGGCGCGTTCCGCGCGGATCTGGTCGCGCAGGGCACATCCCCGGCAGCGATCACTTCAGTAACGGTGGATCTCAAACCGGAGCAGATTCGCACGAAGCCGCTGGAAATCTTCCGTCAGGCAAAACAGGCCGTGGACCTGACGCAGGCGCCCATCCTGGTGTCGGTCGGACGCGGCATCAAGGCGCCTGAAAATATTCCGCTCGCCGAGAAACTTGCAAAATTGCTGGGCGGGGAGGTTTCCGCTTCGCGCCCGATCTGCGATGAAGGCTGGCTCCCCATGGACCGCCAGATCGGCAGTTCCGGCCAGACCGTCGCTCCCAAGCTGTATCTCGCGCTCGGTATCAGCGGAGCCATTCAACACGTTGTCGGGATGAAGGGCTCGCGCACCATCGTGGCCATCAACAAGGATCAGAATGCGCCGATTTTTGAAATCGCCGACTACGGCATTGTCGGCGACCTGTTCGAAGTCGTTCCCGCCCTCATCGAAGAACTCGAAAAAACACAAGGAAGTTAGAGGGAAGCGGCTTCGCCGGTAAATTGTTTTTTCCTACACGGCAAATTTTCGGAATTGAGTAGCACAGGCTTCAGCCTGTGCGGGGTTGGTCTTGTGTACGCTGCAGGGAGACATAGGCCAAAGCCTGTGCTGCAAAAGCATCCTACAATTCAGAGGAAGTGAGTTTCTCGACGCGGCGCAGTTCTGGAAAACTCCAGGCCCACAAAGCGGTCACGATAAGCGTTCCCACGCCGCCAAGCACCACGGCGGGCACCGCGCCGAACCATTGCGCGGTCAGGCCGGATTCGAACTGGCCGACTTCGTTCGACGCGCCGATAAAAATCATGTCCACGGCGTTCACGCGACCGCGCATTTCGTCCGGCGTGGCGATCTGCACGAGCGTGGCGCGAACCACGACGCTCACCATGTCCATGGCGCCGACGAATACCAGCGATACCATGGACAGGGTCAGGCTTCGCGAGATGCCGAATAGAATCGTGAAGAGTCCGAACCCCGCCACGCACCACAGCATCGTCGCGCCGGCCCTTCTGCGCAGGGGCCGGTAGGCCAGCAGCAGCGCCATGGCTCCCGCGCCCACTGCCGGAGCCGTGCGCAGCAGTCCAAGCCCCATGGGCCCGGTCAAAAGAATTTCGCGCGCATAGACGGGAAGCAGTGCCACCGCCCCGCCCAGCAGGACTGCGAACAGGTCCAGGGAAATGGAACCCAGAATCAGTTTTTTCTCCATGATGTAGTGAAGCCCCGCGAACACCGTTTTCATGGTGAGCGGTTCCCGCGGGCGCGCCTTGGCCCGCAGCTTGATCTGGAACGTGATAAACGCCGCGCCCAGCGCGGTCAGCATCGAAACCGTGTAGACCGCGGTGGGGCCCTTGGTGAGCCCGTAAATCAATCCGCCGAGCGACGGGCCCAGGATCGTCGCGCCCTGGTACACCGAGCTGTTCCAGGCGATGGCGTTCGGCAAATGTTCTTCGGGGACGATCTGCGTCAAAAGCGCCCGGCCTGTGGGATTGTTGAACGAGCGCACCACACCGAACAGGACCACCACGATGTAGATGGGATAAACCTTGTCCGTTTCAAAGTGGGCCGTGAGCAGCAGCAATCCCGAGCACACGGCAAACCCCGCGTAGCAGGCTATCAGCAGTTTGCGGCGATCGAAGCGGTCCGCCGAATGTCCCGAGACCAGAAACAGCAGGATGCCCGGCGCGAACTGCGCGAGCCCCACCAGGCCCAAGTCCAGCGGCCGCTTCGTGATTTCGTATACTTGCCAGCCCACCGCCACCGACTGCATCTCCATGCCAGCGACGATAAAAAAACGCGCTAACTGGTAGAGTGAAAAGTCGGGATATGTGAAGGCAATGCGCCCCGCGGCTGCAGAGTTCTCCGATTCGGCCATCGCAGCAATCTACTGTGCCATAAAATGGCGAATTCCACGAGAGGCGGGGGTCCTTGCGGCTTTCCAGCGTGCCGCACCGGCAGTGCCGGCAAAATCGGGCCGCGACGATCTCAGCTTGACCTGGGAGCATGGCTTACGTAAGGTTCTTGGGAAGGCTGAATTTGTGATTCGTGAACAGGTAATCCATGGTTGCCGGAGACATAACCGATGAAATGTCTGAATTGTGGAACGGAGATGACGAACAACGATGTCGCCACCAGGGAGGACAGGATCTCCTATGACATGTGTGAAAAGTGCGGGAGTCTCTGGCTGGATGCCGGCGAGCTGGACAAAATGGCCTTTCAGGTTCAGGGCAGCATCGAGTATTGCGAGAAGGAAAAGGACAAGGAGCCCGAGCAGCAGGCGAGGATGTGCCCGCGATGCGACAAGTCCACACTGGATAAGGTCAGGTTTCTGGAATCCGACGTTCTTTACCTGCACCATTGCAGAAATTGCGGCGGCTTCTGGCTCGATGGCGGGGAACTCAACCTGATCGATCAAGAGCTGGCGAAGATCATGCCGGTAACGGGCAAGGGTTTTTCCGATTTCGTGAACAATGTTTACGTGCCCTATTGGTTCAAGCGCGTCAAAAAACAAAGCAGCGAAACGGATTTTCACGTCGAAGTGCCGCCCGTCAAGAATGCCGTCCTGGAAAAGAGCACCGAAGACCGATGCCCGTCGTGTGGAAGCGCACTGAATCTCTATTCTGTTTTTTCGGTGCAGTTCGAGGGTTGCCCGAAATGCAAGGGCATCTGGCTGGTGAAGGACGAATTACGGAAATTGAAAAACAAGGTCGCGGATGGATCTCTGCGCTGGATGAACGACGAGATTGCCGACTTGGGAAAAACCAGCGCGACGACCTCGAAAAGATCCTGCGTCCAGTGTAAAACGGTAAAAATGGTCTCCGTCATTTTTGGCAAGTCCTCCGTGGTGGTGGACTGGTGCCCGCAATGTCACGGCGTTTGGCTGGATCGCGGCGAGTTTGCGGCCATCACCGGTTACTTGCGCCATGAACTGAAGCAGATGCCCCCCAGGGAAATCGAGAAACAGGCTGCGGCGGATGTGGCAAAGATTTGGAGTGGTGGACTGGAAAGCCGATGGGAAGAGCTGCTGGACGCCAAGGCAGCCGTTTCAGCATTTATCAGCGCCACTATTTTTGACCATCCGGATCTGTTTAAGATTTTCATGAGCATTCCGCGGTTCTAGCGTGCTGCTGGAATTGCGAATCTTATTGAACCAGGCCATGGATGTTTGGTCCTTTTAGATTTTCGATGCAAGTCGGGCGACTTGCATCGAACAAGAAATAATCCATATCAATCCGCAAGGGCTCCGCCGAAAATTCAAATGCGCCTCTAAGCTCTAAGAATGTGCCGCCTGCGCAAAGGCAATGGGCAAAAGCGAAAGGCAAAAGCGCACAGGCTGAAGCCTGTGTAGGGTGCTGCTTTCGATCCTGTTGCGCGATGGAGGCGAGTGGCGCGATGCAGGGAATGAATGCGGATCATCTCCCAAGAAACAAAACCACACTCTCCGACCCTCGAAATTCGCGAGGGGCGGCTCACCGATCGAATGCGGCTAATTGTTTTCGTCCGTACGTCTCTTCATGACCGGCTGGTCCGGGTCGGGCGTGGCGCTGGGCGGTGCGCTGGACTGTGCCGGAGGGCTTTGCGTGGAACTCTTATTTTCCTCTGCCCGTCTCCTCATCACGGGCTGGTAGGGATCGGTCTGGTGGGTCGGCGGAATATAAATGTCGTACACGTATTGCAGGACCACGGGCGTTTTGGATTTATTGGTGCCCACGCTCAGCGTCACGTAGAACTGCCGGCCATCGGGGGACAACTGGAATGTCCGGATCAGTTTCCCTTTCTCCGGACTTTTTTCTTCCGACACGAGGCGGTCTCCATCCCAGTGCGCGGAAAGTTCCCGGTCAGCCGCGTCCTTCGATGTTTGTATTTGCCGCCCATCCGTGTAGAAAACGAGTTTGCGGGAATCATCTTCCGTGACATCCACTTCTCCGGTTTTCAGAACAATCGATAGCGACGTTGCGGGCTGAACCGCGTCCAGCAATTTTAAATTATCCCGCTCGCGTTCCCCGCCGCGCCCTTGGGGAATGCCTCCGCCCATGGGGCCGCCGGCGCCCGGAAAAGGAAAACCGATTCCGACCCTTCCCCCGCCTCCCGGGTAGCCGCCGGAGTTTCTTCCGTTCGTATTTTTCAAGTCTCTAATTTTTCTGCGCGGGTCATCGCTCTCATCGTGATTCAGTTTCCAGGCTCCGCCAATCGTGGTTCTGCGCGCAGGCGGTTTCTGTTTCGGTTCGTTGCGCGGCGGGGGAATCGGAATGCCTCGTGATTCGGGCCGTGGAAGAGGCCCTGCGGGGGCCTGCGCGAGCAGGAGATTGGGAAAGACGATGCAGGCAACGCCAAAAATTCCACAAGATGCGGCTGTGACAATGAATCTGATTTTCAAGTTCGTCTCGACTCCCGCGCTACCCGTGGCGCGCCTGCGTTCTATTCTACGACTCCAGTCGAAGGGATCCACTCCTTATCGATCGGTAGTTTTGTAGATGGACGCGGCGTCAATTTTAGTTGCCTGCCGCCTGAAACGCTCCGGCCATTTGCGAAGCAATCAAAATTATGACCCGTTGTAAAATGCGCAACTTTTGTTTTTCAGAGATATTTCGTTCCTTGATTCTGTTACTATTCCTCCACCAGCGGAGTCCGCATGATTTTAATGATCGTGTTGATTCCGCGACTCACTCAAATGAGTCACGAAGTAGACTTCATCCGCTCGACAGGAGACACGATGCCGAAAAAGAAGAAGAGCTCATCGAAAGCCGGAAAATCCAAAGCAAAAAAGAAGCCAGCAAAGAAAGCCGCAAAAAAGAAAAAGTAAGACAGAGGGCGGGGAAAGAGCCGGACTGCGGCAACGGCCTCGTTTGATCCCAAAGAGTCGGGAACGCGTTGACTGGGCAAGCAAGGGATTCGCAGGGATTGTCCGACAACGCGAGCGCTGCTTCATCGAGCGTTGACCAGAAGTAAAGATATTCTTTCGAGGCTGAAGTTACAACGGAGCAGAAAATGCTTCCGTTGCCGATTCGGGCTGGACCGGGACGCTTGTCGTCCTGGACAGTCGGTGTGCCAGGCGAGTGTCCATTGTCAATTGGGGTGTCGGGACCTCGACCCAGGCGCTCATAAGATTCGGCAGTCCAGTGCTCTTTCCGCCGTATCTTCAAAATTCCTGTCTTTGGCTCGTATCGAGTTTCGGTATGAGCCAAATGGAATCTTCCAATGGCATGCACCTGAGTATGCGCCGTTATTTTTTCTCCAAATCGCTAATTCAATTCGCTAATTATTGATCCACTCCCCGCCGATGCCGGACGCCTCCTGTAAACGTGCATCCCTTGTGTATTCCTCAGGGCAACACCATTCTGAAAACTTGCAGCAACGTGGCGCAATCGGTTACCGTCTAAGAAGGAAGATGAGCGCCAGACCATCGCTCGTCATTCACTTTAGGAGGACGGATGAAGCGGATAGGTATGTCAATTTTGGCGTTCGGGCTGCTCGCATTTGGCACAAGTGCCCAGCAAGCGCCCGCAAACGCGCCTGTAAAATCACCCGTGACGGCGCTCACACCTGCGACGGGATCGGTGCTCAAGACGCAAAAAGAAAAACTCAGTTACGCCATCGGAACGGAAATGGGGAAGGGCGTTAAAGCCGAGGGGCTCGATGTCGATCCCGACATTCTGATCCAGGGCCTGAAGGATACGCTGACCGATGCGCAGTCCCTGATGACGGACCAGGAAGTTCACACCATCATCGCCGGACTTCAGGAACAGATGCGCCAGAAGCAGAAGCAGGAGTTGGCGGTGCTGGCCGCGGAAAATCAAAAAAAGGGCGATGAGTTTCTGGCGGAAAACGCAAAGAAGCCGGGAGTGGTATCTCTTCCGAGCGGGCTGCAGTACAAGGTGATCACGGCGGGCCAGGGTAAGAAGCCGCAGGAAACCGACACCGTCCTGTGCAATTACAAAGGAACGTTTCTCAACGGAACCGTGTTCGATAGTTCCGAGCGCGTCGGCAAGCCCGTTCCATTCCAGGTCAACAACGTGATTCCTGGATTCAAGGAAGCTCTCCAACTCATGCCCGTCGGCTCCAAGTGGCAAATTTTCGTTCCGTCCAAACTGGCCTATGGCGAAAACGGAGCTGGAAACGTCATCGCTCCAAACGAGACGCTGATTTTCGAAGTCGAATTGGTGTCCATTCAAGACAAGCCCTGAGTTCAGGGGCCCTGAGTTCAAAAGCCCCGAGACCAAGGGAATGTCTTCCCGCGAGTAGTGGAATCACCCAACGCATCTGCGGCCGCATGCCACGGAAGGTCCGGGGCATGCGGCCTGCAGCCAGAAGCGAACACGAGGGAGCGGTCAGGCGGATGTCGTCCGCATTCATCTGCGAGGGAATTCGAACGCCGATCGGGCGCTATGGCGGCGCGCTTGCTTCGGTGCGCACCGATGATCTGGCGGCGATTCCCCTGCGGGCGTTGCGGGATACGTGCGCGAACAGTGACTGGGACTCGGTGGACGATGTAATTTTCGGCTGTGCGAACCAGGCGGGAGAGGACAATCGCAACGTCGCGCGAATGGCGTTGCTGCTTTCCGGCATTCCGTCAAGCGTTCCGGGAATGACGGTGAACCGGCTGTGCGGGTCGGGAATGGAAGCGGTTGCGGTGGCGGCGCGCGCAATTGCCGCGGGAGAGATTTCCCTGGCCATTGCGGGCGGCGTTGAGAGCATGAGCCGCGCGCCGTTTGTGATGCCCAAGGCGGCGCGCGCGTTTTCCCGGACGGCGGAAATTTATGACACCACCATCGGCTGGCGTTTTGCCAATCCGCGGATGGTGAATCTGTATGGAACCTCGTCTATGCCGGAAACAGGGGAAAACGTCGCGGAGAAATACAAAATTGACCGCGCCTCGCAGGACCTCTTCGCCCTGCGTTCGCAGCAAAAAGCCGCGGCGGCCCGCAATGCTGGAATCCTCGCGCAGGAAATCACGCCCGTAAGCGTTCCGGGCCCGAAGGGAACCGTACAAACGGTTTCCGAAGACGAACATCTGCGCCCGGACACGACGCTGGAAGCCCTGGCAAAATTGCCGGCGCTGTTTCGCAAAGGCGGCACCATCACTGCGGGCAACGCCTCCGGAGTGAATGACGGCGCCTGCGCCGTGTTCGTGGCTTCGGAAGACGCGGCTGCCCGGTTTGGATTGACGCCCATCGCGCGCGTGGCGGCTTCGGCGACGGCCGGCGTCGATCCGGATTACATGGGCATCGCGCCGGTCCATGCCGTTCGTAAGCTGTTTGCGCGGACAAAAATTTCCATGGACGATGTGGACGTATTTGAATTGAACGAAGCGTTCGCCTCGCAGGCGCTGGCGGTCACGCGCGAATTGGGATTGCCCGACGACAGCGAAAAAGTGAATCCCAACGGCGGCGCCATCGCCATCGGGCATCCCCTGGGGATGAGCGGCGCGCGGCTAGTTTTGACGGCGTCGCGGCAGATCCTGCGCAGTCGGGGGCGCTACGCGCTGGCTTCGATGTGCATTGGCGTGGGGCAGGGCATCGCGATGCTGCTCGAGCGCGTGTGAATCTGTGCGACAACTATAAAATCAGACCCTCAGCGGCTAAAGCCGGACTGATCTTGCAGGCCTGATGTCGTGACTGAAGTCACGACCCACAAACATTCCGCACACATTCCAAAAACACCCACAAACCTCCCACAGACATTCCTCAAACATCCCAAAATCGTTCCAGGAACATTCCACAGACATTTCACAAGAATATTTTCGAGTTCTCACGCAGGCTCGGAAGGCTCCTATCACGGGCGGCGAATGTCCCGGCCTTGCCGGGGCCGCGGCCCGCAAGGATTGTTTGATGATGCAGTCGCAAAGGATCGACGGGCGAGCGGTTCACTGTTTTTTCATGCGGGCCACGCAGCGTTCCAGATGCGCGTGCATTTCCTCGGCGGCGCCGTGGTGGATGCGGCCATGTCCGGGCAGAACCCATTCGAACCGGTAGGCGAGAAGCTTTTCCATCGAACGCGTTTGCTCCGTCCAGGAGTACCAGCAGACATCGCGAAATGCCGTCAGGGATTCGCGCTCCGGTGACCACGCCAGATGGTCGCCGGTGAACAGGACTTTTTCGCGATACAGCAGCACCTGATGGCCTCGCGTGTGGCCGGGCGTGGGAACCAGCAGGAGTTCGCCATCGATGCGCACAGGGTCGGTCCCCTGAATCACGCGTTCGATGCCGCGCGTTCGAGCGCCGTCGGCTTCGTGCATGATGCGCGGGCAATGGAAATGCCCGGCAAACTTGACGTGGTCGGCGATGTCGTCGCGGTGGGACAGGAACATCAGGTTTACGCCGCCCATCTGCTCGATTCGTTTTACCAGTGGGCCGCTGAAGCGCGGCGAATCGACCAGGACGTTTCCGCCCTGCTCTTGCGGGCGCACGATCAGGTAGGACCACGCGCCAAAGCTGGATTCCGACGTGAAGCCACAGAAATACACGTCGTCCACCACATGCACGGGAAAGGCTTCCACGCCCGATCGCGCGCTGCGGCGAGAAGTGGTGCCGATGGACGCAGTGGGGCAGGCCACCAGCGCCATGAAGGCGCGGTGCTGTTCGCCCGGATTCTGCGGCTGCCGGTAGACGATGGACTTATCGCCGCGTTCGCGAAAGCTGGCCGGGGCGATCTGCCGGCACGTGTCGCAATCGATGCAGGTTGCGTCCACGTAAAATTCGCCGGCCACATTTTCCGGGAGCCGCTGGTTGATCTGTGCCATATCTTCCTTATTCGATTCCGATCTGCCGGGGGAAGTCGCAGGCCGGGATCATTTCATCAGACTTCCGTGGCCGGAAACAAAAATACCTTATAATCTTTGGCGGCTGGTGGGAAAGCGATATATGTTTCTGTACTTCGATTTTTGAACTTTGTATATCGGGACTTTTATTTCTGAACTTTAGCGAGGTGTGGAATTGGCGGCGAAACCAAAACGTTCGAAATCCAAGGCCCGGATCAAACCAGCTTCCGTGAAGAAGCCGCTTGCCCGCAGCAAGAAGTTGAAAGTTGCGATAGCGGGCTTCGGCACCGTGGGGCGCTCGGTCGTCAAACTACTTTGCCAGGAAGCCAATGACACGTTTGAACTGACCCACATTTTTAACCGCAACGTGAGGCGGAAGAAAGTGGATTGGGTGCCCGCCAGCGTGCGCTGGACGGAAAACATCAACGAAGTGCTTTCCTCGGACGCGGATATTTTCGTCGAACTGGTGGGAGGCGTGCAGCCTGCGGGCGATTGGGTGCGCAAGGCGCTGCGCGGAGGCAAGTCCGTGGTCACGGCGAATAAACTGCTCATGGCCGAGAGCGGGCCGGAACTCGGGGGCCTGGCGCGCGAAGTGGGCCGGCGCATCGTGTATGGCGCGTCGGTGGCCGGAGGGATTCCGGCGATTATTGGAATTCAGGAAGGGCTGGCGGGAGACCGGTTGTACAAAATTGCCGGCGTGCTGAATGGCACGTGTAACTTCATTCTGACAAAAATGGAAGCGACCGGAGCAAGCTTCGAATCGGCGCTGAAGGAAGCGCAGGAACTGGGTTTTGCCGAAGCCGATCCCACCAATGACGTGGAGGGATACGACGCGCGCGCCAAACTGGTGATCCTGACGCAAGCCGGGTTGCGCGCTCGCGTGCGCAGCGAACAGATCCCGTGCTGGCCGATTTCCTCGGTCGAGGCCGTGGATTTCGCGTACGCGCGCGAATTGAACTGCACGATTCGGCAGATTTCGCTGTCCAAGAAGGAAACCGACGATGGATTGAATGTGCGCGCGTTTGTGCGGCCCGCGCTGGTTCCAGTATCTTCGTTGATCGCGCACGTGGAGGGCAGCAAAAATCTGGTGATGGCCACCGGGCAATATGCGGGGCAAACGGTCTTTTCCGGATTTGGCGCGGGAGGAGATCCCACCGCCGTCGCCGTGGTTTCCGATTTGTATTCGATCGCGCGAAGGGGCGCGACGCCGCAAAGCAACGCCCCCGAAGTCGAGACGCCCGATGATGTGAGCGGAGAATTCACCGCGCCGTACTATCTGCGTTTCGTGGTGAAGGACCGTCCGGGGATTATCGCCGCGGTGGCCACCGTGCTTTCCAGATACGGCATCGGCATCGACGCGGTTCTGCAGAGGCCGGGATATCCCCATTCCGCGCTTCCATTCATCATCACGCTGGAAACGTGCCGCAGCGCGCAGCTGGGCTGTGCCCTGCAGGAAATCAACCGGCTCGACTTCCATGTGGAACCGGTGCTGTGCATGCCGATCCTTTTCGATTAGGACTGCCGCGAAATCGCCGGCCCTGCTTGCCGGAGCGAGGTTGCCGCGCCACGGACGCGCGGAAAACACAAGCAGGTGTTGCCGTACTGCGCCCCGCCATGCGCCCTGTCACGCGCCAATCGTGAGAAAAAACGCCCATTCCCATTGTCAACCTTGCTGACCTCGCAAAACTGGCGGTGCGCACCGCGAATACTCTAAGATGGATGCCTGATGAGAATGGGCGGCGGATTCGGAGGCATTGGAACGCAGCGCGGCTTGGGCGGGCACGCGGAGAGAAGTCCGCGCCCGCGAGACGGCCGCGATTCCTCTTCGGCCGCGCCCGGCCATGCAAAACCGCTCCGCGTGCTGGACCAATTGCCGGAAGTGTGGGCGCTGCTGCGCCCGCGGCGCGCCTTGCTGGCAGTGGGCCTGGCGCTCATGGCCGTCAATCGCGTGTGTGGGCTGGTGCTGCCGGCATCGCAGAAATACCTGTTTGACAACGTGTTCGCCAAGCACCAGACGAATCTGCTGCTGCCGCTGGTGGGGGCCGTACTGCTGGCCACGCTGATTCAGGGCGTGACGTCCTACGGGTTGACCCAACTGCTTTCCAAAGCCGCGCAGCGCATGATCACCGAATTGCGGCGCAAGGTGCAGGAGCACGTGGGGCGGCTCCCGGTCGCCTACTACGATTCGAATAAGACGGGCGCGCTGGTCTCGCGCATCATGAGCGATGTGGAAGGCGTGCGGAACCTGATCGGGACGGGACTGGTGGAATTTCTGGGCGGGCTACTGACGGCCTTGATCGCATTCGTGCTGCTGCTGCGCATCAGCCCGCTGATGACGGGCGTCGCGTTTGCTTTGCTGCTGGTGAGCATGCTTACGCTGCGCAAGGCGTTCGGCACCATCCGGCCGATTTTCCGCGAGAGGGCGAAGATCAACGCCGAGGTCAGCGGACGGCTCACCGAATCGCTTTCCGGCGTGCGCGTGGTGAAGGGCTATCACGCCGAAGCCCGCGAGCACGACGTGTTCACCAAAGGCGTGCACCGCCTGCTCGATAACGTTCTCCGCTCGCTGACCACGATGTCCATGATGAGCTTTTCGACGACGGCGCTGCTGGGCGTGGCGGGCGCGCTGGTCATGCTGATCGGCGCGCACCAGATTCAGTCGGGGACGCTCACCGTCGGCGGCTACGTCAGTTTTATGGCGTTTCTGGCGTTCCTGGTGGCGCCGGTGTTTCAGGTGGTGGGCATCGGGACGCAGCTGACCGAGGCAATTGCGGGGCTGGAACGCACGCGCGAGGTGCTCGACGAGCGCCCCGAGGATGAAGATCCGCGCCGCACGGTCACGCTGCCCGATATCGCCGGCGAGCTGGCATTCGAGAACGTCAGCTTTGCCTACGAGCCCGGCAAGCCCGTGCTGCAGGACGTCAGCTTCCGGGCGTTGCCCGGAACGGTGACGGCGCTGGTGGGCTCGTCCGGTTCGGGGAAGTCCACGATGATCGGGCTGGTCGCGGCATTTCACGTGCCGGTCGAAGGGCGCGTGCTGGTGGACGGCGTGGACCTGGCCACGGTGCGCCTGGATTCCTACCGCACGCGCCTGGGCGTGGTGCTGCAGGAATCATTTTTGTTTGACGGCACGATTCGGGAGAACGTGGCATTCTCCCGGCCCTATGCCAGCGAAGAAGAAATACTCGCCGCGTGCCACGTCGCGCGCGTCGATGAATTCGCGGAACGCTTTCCGGAAAAATACGACACGATTATCGGCGAGCGTGGCGTGAAATTGAGCGGCGGGCAGCGGCAGCGCGTTTCCATCGCGCGCGCGATCCTGGCCGATCCGCGCATCCTGATCCTCGACGAAGCGACCTCAAGTCTCGACTCCGAATCCGAAATGCTGATTCAGGAAGGTCTGGCGCAGCTGATGCGCGGTCGCACGACGTTCGTGATCGCGCACCGCCTTTCCACCATTCGCCGCGCCGATCAGATTTTGGTGGTGGAGGCCGGAAAAATCGTCGAACGCGGCACGCACGCGTTTCTCTACGCGGCCAGTGGGCGTTACCGCGAACTCTACGACAGGCAGCACGGCCTGGAATCCAATCTGTTCCTGGCAACCGGCGAAGGCGAAATTCCGGAAAGTTCGGACGGGGATTCCGCCGTCGCAGGCGATCAGGACCC
>Ga0307374_10002595_pt1 | contig 31855 bp, 35 predicted proteins | sample OX3MG_FD_202532 | JGI IMG/M metagenome (GOLD analysis project Ga0307374, IMG submission 202532) | Soil microbial communities from Risofladan, Vaasa, Finland - OX-3 | ecosystem: Environmental > Terrestrial > Soil > Coastal area > Acid sulfate soil | place: Finland: Risofladan, Vaasa | collected... | reverse complement strand
GTGGAAAAGGTCAAGCTACTTGCAGACTCAATAGAAAAGGAGTACGGGGTGAAGACCTTCTCCATGAAAGTTGACCTTACCCAAGCCTCTCAAGTTGAGGAATTCATGAAAATGACCTACCAGACCTTTGGCCACATCGAGATACTAATTAACAATGCTGCAATCTCAGGGTCTAGTATACTAAACAATCTCCAACAAGATATTACAACAGTTAACCTTGAGCGCGTAGGCGTTCCCATGTTAGGCTTTGCAGATATACGCACATACAAGATAGAGGACAAGAAGAACAACACCTTCACATACGATGATATCCGACCTTCCCTCGCCCCGCTGCAAACCCAGTATAAGGACATAATTTCAACTAATTATACGATTACCCAAACTATAACAGACGAGGCTGCAAAGTACATGAAAGAAAGTAGCTACGGCAGAATAATAAATCTCTCAAGCATCTATGGACTGAGGGACGAGAATAGGCTTATCAAAGAGAGGTACGATATTGGCAGAAACTTTTTTCTGAGAGTTCCAATGGACCTAACTAGGCCAGAGATGTATGAATACTATGCGTCTAAACGAGTGGAAATATCGCAGACAATGGAAAATGCAAAAAAGTATGGCAAGAATAACATCACCGTCAATGCGATTGCCCCATCCCTCGTTCAGGTCGGAAAGGATCTACCAACAGAGATGAAGGAATACCTCCAGCACAACCAAATGATTGAGATGCAAATCAAGCCGGAAAATCTAATGCCTGCAATTCTATCATTACTTTCCCCGATGAGTGCTGCAATAACCGGAACTATAATCCCTATCGATGGGGGCTGGAATGCACGCGAGGTGGGTAGCAAGATGAAGCCGACGAGTAAGCAACTAAAGTACCTATCAGGCCCGCGCATAATAGAGAAGCTTAAGAGTATAGGATATACGTTGATTTACGGGAACTATATCACAGCGGCACTTGACAGAGTTAGCGCTGCTAAGGAGTTTGAAGATAAAGTTGAAGACGAAAAATAAGAATTCAGCTCTCCATGTAAGGCGCAAGATAATACGTGAGCACCGCGTCCCCTATATTGTAGCTGAGCTTTAGCGGCTCGTTGCTCTTCAGAGAGAAGTTTATCTGGTTGCCGATCGGGCAGGCCTTGATTATGTTCTCGAGGTACTCCAGATTGAAGACAGCATCGGCGTTCGCCTTTGCGGTTAGCTTCTTTACTATGTTTCCGTCGACCTCATGGCTCTCCTCAAGCTCTCCGCTGTCCCCTCTTGCGCTTATCATCATCTGGTCCTTTGCTGCCTTGAATGAGATGTAGGATGAAATCAGTGATGCGTCCTTGATTATGTCCTTGAGCGGCTCCCCAAGCACCTCGACGCTAACGTCAAAGTCAACGCTTGGCTCCTTCTCCACATTCTTTCTGACGTCAATAAGCGGCAGCTTGTACCTTCTTCGGCTGTTTGCGCCGATGAACTCAAGGCTGAGCTTCCCCTCGTTCTCCTTGATCGAGAGCGCCTCGTTGTCCCTTGTCCTTGAGAGCACCTTGCTCAGATTGTCCAGGTTCAGGCCGACGCTTGCGTCCTTGTCAACCGTGAACTTGCCAAACGACTTGCTCGGCATGAAAAATGAGACCATTGAGATTCCGGAAGGGTCCATCGCCTTGAGCTTGATCCCCTCGCTTGTGATGTTGAAGGATCCCTCGTCAACCAGGTTAACGATCGCCTCTACGCAGTCCCTCCAGTACTTGGCATTATCAATCTTTAACTCGAACATTTCGACCCCCAATAGAAGTAATTAGATTACTCAAGAATAATATATAAAAGCTACCCTTTACTCTCTGTTTTGCTCCTCCAGAAACCTCCCTAGCCTTCGCATCTGCTCCAAATTCACCGCGCCGCCCTTCCTCGCAAGCTCCTCGCAGATGTTCTTGCCCTCCGCGGTAAGTGCTATCTTCTCACCGTCTGTCGCGAAGTTGAAAGAAACCAGCTTTCCAACAAACCTTGACAGGTCCTCACAGTAAACGGAGCTTCCGGTGCGGTAGTAGAGCGCCTTGGATGTGTTTATCCCTCCCTCCTCAAGAGCGTACATCATCTTTGCGATTTGCTCTACCGAGGTCTTCCCAATCCACTTTGGGTGCGTGAGTATCGCGGCGAATATCATTTCCGGTTCAAGGCTCTCAATCCTGACCTCGCTCTTTATTCCCCTCTTTGAAATGTCATCGATTCGATACATTACTTCACCTTACTGATTAGTCTTTGTCCCGCTTTTGGAAATATTTGTCTGCCAAAATGCTTCCGGCATCGTTAACCGCATCCCATAGCTTTGTAAATTCCGATTTTTCAAGGAACTTCGAATGCATCAGATATTTCATAGCTCTTTCGAAATCGGCGCTTGATTCTTCAGCACCATCTTTCATAGGGTCAAAAACAGCAAGGAAATTCGAGAAGGTATCCAAAATCTTTTTCGGGAGTATTTCGCCGCTGAAGCTGTTCGCCATCACCAGAGTCTTGGAAACCTCTCTGTGGGCATCCTCCGTTATCAGGTTTATTATGGTTCTCATCTGCCACGATCTGGTATCTATCATTTCCATTCTTTTCTCAGGAGTGGCCGCAAGCACAGTAGAGAGCTCTTCGTAGCTAAACTGCTTTATTGTGTTTCTTACCCCTGCTAGGCAGGCCCTTGCGAGCTGCATGCTCTGCACAATGTTCCACATCTCGTTTAAGCTAGGATCATGTTTTCTTATCGATTCTTTTGCCGCGCTCTCCAAAGAGTTTCCATTTCCCCCTTCAACTCGTTTTACTACCATGGATTCACTTTTTGTAAACCGTAGGCGCCTTTCCCACGTTCTTATCGCGCCTCGCCATGAAAAGGCTGACCTTAAGACCGAGATCAACTGTGGTCTCTTCCTTTTTCTCCTTCTTTTCCCAAGGGCTAAAGAACGTTATTCCCATCTTCCCACACAATATCCATGCGATTGGGATTATTTAAAAGTTGGCGTGCGTTTCGTACCATAATAAGGGCGGCTTTCGCCGCCCCAGATTCTGGGTGCGCCAGGTTGCCCCAGCAAACTAAATGAAATTCCGGTGATATTTAAACCATATAGAAAAAAAATCAGTTTTTTTTCGACACGTTTTTATACGGCAGGGCGCAAGACTCCAACTACAGATTAAGCGTGGACCGAACGCTATACAAGAGCGGTATGGCAACGGTTGCTGCAAAGCAAAAGGGTTGTCACAGATTTTGGGTGGTGCCATGAGCCTTAGCATAAAGTATAGCGGAAGCGCGGAGAAAAAACTGAAAGGGGTTCTCAGGCAGATGATGTCCGAGGCGTCATTTGCAGAACCAAGGGACAGGGAAGCCGAATCCCACGCAACAGAGCGGATAGCAAACCTTGTCGGTGAAGTAGTCCAGCTCGTTGCACTGTGCAGGGAGTCTGAGTCTTCGGGAAAGCCGAAGCGCTACGACGTGCACGTGTATGCGAGCGGCAAGGGCGTGGAGTGGCAGTACTTTCAGGTGGACAGATAAGTAGCAGGGCGTTCTCGGCGCCCACTTTATGTTTAAAAGTGACCTGTATGGATATAGAACTAAGTGTAGACTATGCGATTGGAATTAATCAGTCAATGCAGCAAACAGCAGTGCAGGCAAACACCGTAAGGCATCCGGATCGGCTGGAGCGCATTATCAACCAGATAAACAAGATGATTAACAGCAATGAAGACAAGATAAAAATTCTCTCATACATTCTACGCACATTTCCTATCGAGCAACCTTTCAATAATGGGAATCATAGGACTGCTTATGCCATATTCGAAAAGTATTGCGAATATTTCGGTGAAGAAAAATTGGCACTGGCAATAAGGGGAAAGGAAGCCGAAGAATTTGTCAGATACATAGAATTTTTAACAGAAAAACAAGTAGAGGACAAATTAAGGAAATATTTACTTTAGAGCTTCCAGTACATCTGCGCGCTTTTTTTGGATCCAAAGAAGGGTCTTTACCCAATCTTTAGGCAGATTATATCTTTCAATTATCTCTCGTGTAAGCTTCATCCTTATCAAATAAATTATGTTTTTGCTGATATAAAAACCTTTTCTGCCAAGTAAAAATATGCATTCCAAAATTGGCAGGCACATCTCCGGCTCAGGCAGCATAGACAGAACGGTAGACCTCGCAAGGGCTACGGAGTGCGACACCATGCAGATATTCGCGAGCAGCCCCATGCAGTGGGCAGTCAGGAAGCTAACCGATGAGGAGGTGGGCGAGTTCAGGAGAAAGTGCAAGGAATTATCCGTTGATCCTGTTGTCGTGCATATGCCTTATCTGCCGAACATGGCATCTCCAGACAAGGAGATATATCGAAAATCAAAGGAGACCCTAAAGATCAACATGGAAAGGTGCAATCAGTTGGGGATAAAGTATCTGGTGATGCATCTGGGAAGCACTATGGGCCATCCAAGGCCTGCAGCGCTCAAGAGAATCGCGGACGGCATCAATTCGGTGATAGACACGATGGATGGCATGCTCCTGCTTGAGGACCAGGCAGGTCAGAAAAACAGCGTGGGCTCGAAGATCGAGGACCTTGTAGAGCTCTATGACCATATCTCTCACAAGAAAGTTGCATATTGCATCGACACCTGCCACGCGTTCGGCGCTGGATACGACATAAGGGAGAAAGAGGTTATCGACCAGCTAGACAAGCTGATGGGATGGGATAAGGTGCACATAATCCACCTAAACGACTCAAAGTTTGATCTTGGCCAGTTCAAGGACCGCCATGAGAACATAGGCAAGGGTTTCATCGGTAGGGAAGGCTTCAAGAGTTTCCTAAACCACAGGAGGATTCTGGGGAAGACGATAATAATGGAGACCCCAACTGACAGGAAGGTCCCCGACAAGATGGAGATAGAGCTTGTCAGAAGCCTGATCGGAAAGTAATCCCTATCCTAATTTTTAATCTCTCATTTTCACACACAGCGTCACTAATTTTCAGTTCCTCCAAATTTTAAGGTGAGATTATGTTCAAACAAAAATACAGGATTGGAAAAACAGTCAAGACCCTCTCGCTGCCGCGCTTTATTGTTAGCGACTTTGTCCGCTGGCGCTGGAGGAGGAATTATTTTTCGGCATTCAACTTCGAGATCTTCAAGAGGAGCAACCCGCACATCGCAATAGTCGGGCAGAGCGGAAGCGGAAAGTCGAATCTCTGCAAGCTGCTGCTTAGGATAATAAGCCGCGAGAAAGTCGCCTTCATACTTCTCGACCCGCACAACGAGTATGTTGAGAGCGCAATGGAGCTGGGCGCAACGGTCTATGACGCCGCCTTCAGCGGAATAAACATCTTCGACCTCGAGGGGTTCACCGCAAGGGAGAGGACAAGCGAGATAACCAGCATGCTAAAGAGGATCTTCCACCTTGGCGACGTGCAGAGCTACATGCTCTACAAGTGCATCGCATATACCTACAAGATTGCCGAGACGCGGGGCCGCGTGCCAAACATCCACGACCTGCTTTTCACGATAAAGGTGTTCATCCGCAACGCAAGCACCGGTGAGAAGAAGATGCTTGAGGCGCTCGAGAAGAGGCTCCTTCTGATAGACACCGGAACCTTCGCAAAAAGCGTCTCACTAAATGAGATTATAGGCTCAAGAAGCATCTTTGCGCTCTCAAGCCTGCACACAAGCGAGGCGCAGTCGGTCTACATAGAGGGGTTCCTAAAGAAGATATACACCAAGATGCTGGGCATGGAGAAGAGCCGCAGGGTGAGGCTCTACATCGTGATAGACGAGGCTGAGAAGCTCGGCGAGAGCTCGATAATCTCAAGGCTGGTTGCCGAGGGAAGGAAGTATGGCATCGGGATAATAAGCATCTCGCAGAGGGCGAAGGCGCTGGACCGCGAGCTTAGAAGCAACACCTCCCTATTTGTCTCCTTCGCGCAGCGAGAGCCCGAGGAGCTAAACTACATAGCAAACTTCATCTCGGGCGGAAACGAGCTCAACAGATACATCGAGGTCAAGAAGGCAATACGGGGACTTGGCAGGGGAAGGGCGATAGCCCTTGAGTCCAGCAGGCACAACCCGATGATTGTCTCCTTCGATTTATTCAAGGAGGCGCATAGAGATCCGACCCATGCGATCATCACCTTGGCAAAGGGAGGAATATCAGATTCAGAGCTGCACGCCAAACTAAACGGCGAGGGCTTTGAAGAGGGGGCAGCCGATGAGGCTTTAGAGAAGCTGCAAAAAGCAGGGGTTGTAAAATCCTGCGAGATCAAAGGCGGTCCATACTGTGGAATCTGGCACATCACAATGCCGCGAAACAGCGCCGAGCACGACGTCCACGTCAATCTGATAAGCAGGCATCTTGCAGCGTGCGGCACCCGAAACGTCATCTACAACAACTCATACGGCCCTGACGTGATAGCATTCGTAAAGGAGAGCAGGATCGCAGTAGAGTACGAAACGGGTCTCAACCAGTTCGAGCAGGCGAGCAAGATGATACTTGAAAGGAGGCAGAAGTTTTCGGGGGTTGTAGTCGTGGTCAACGATTCCTCATACAAGCGCTATGCCTCGCTCGAAGGGGTGAGAGTCCTTAGCGCAACAGAGTTCTTCAGTGAGCAGAGCCTATTTCGGGACAATCCTAAACTGGACCGCAACGCTTCTGCTCACTCCGATTCTGCCGGAGAAGAATCCGGATGATCCCACCGGTCCGCTTGTTGCGAAGTTGGCATACGGGGAGTAGAAGTATGGGGATCCCTGTATGCTGATGTTTATTATCGCAACCGTGTAGCCGCTGCCTGCAAGCAGCTGGGCCTGCGCCGTCGCATTATCAAGCGCCGAAGTAAGCGAGTTGTTCATTAGCATTGCAGACTCCTTGTCGGAGAGAGACTGCGAGAGGCTCTGGCTTCCGACATTTGGCAGGTTGGATATGCTGGTGAATGCGCTGCTCGCATTGTTTATGTTAGGTATTGTCACCACAACCGTCTGTGTCGCCATGAATACGCTCTGGTTGTAGCAGCAGTAGAAGCTTGAGCCGTTGAAGATCTGTGCGCTGCAGTAGAACGGCGCAGGCAGGCTTATTGTTGGGCCCTTTGTGACATTGCTGCACATCTGTATCCTTGTCTTGAAGAGGTTGTATGACTGCGTCTGTATCTTCGATAAGTTATCGTTGACGTAAGGGCCAAGCGCGTTCCCGATGGCGCTAATCGTTGCGCTCAGATTCGAGTTTGCCGCGACAGCCGTCTGTCCTGTGCCGTTTACGAACATGCTTAGTGACGCCTGGTCAGGATATCCGTAAGCTATTCCGCTTGCGGTGACAGTTATTGTCCTAACTCCTCCGTTGAAGATTCCAAGTGCGATTGCGGCCACTGCCAAAATCGCAACTATTGAGAGTGCCAGAGAAATATTTTGCATCATGTCCTTGTCCTTAGCCATATAATCAGTTAAGTATGGGATGGCGTATTTTTATACCTTGATTTCAGGGCCTATTCGGCAGCAAGAAGAACCTTGATTTCTTCAGAAGAACCGCTCCCCCTCCCTTGTAGAGAATCTTCTTGTACTGGTTTATCTGGCTCGCCAGCTGCTTCTCGCTGCTAAAGTGCCTGAGCTTTTGCTTGTAGTGCTCCGCGAAATAGTTGTACGCCTCAAGGCTGAACACAAACCTGTTGTCATTGTGTATCCTAACGGGCATCACCATGTCCGGACTGTCCCTCGCCGCGGCGACCCTCACCGCCCACTCCTTGAAGCTTCGCATCGCTTCAACAAACCTCGCCCTATTCTCCCCATTCATCCCACTCACCCACGATATTATCTGAAATAGGGTTGCTCTTAAAGCAGCTCTCCAACATAGCCAATCGTCTAACTTGGCTACCAAAATCCGGCAAGCGAAAACTATTCGGAGATTGTGTATTCCGAGACACTACCCCTACTCAATATCCGACTGCGATCTCTATGCTCCTGATCATATAATTCGAATCGTTCTGGATCTCTCTTTTCAAGATAAGAGCGGCATTTGTAGATTCTGCCTTTACGTCCACTTCCAGATCGTACGGTTTGCGTATATCATCAATCCTTCTAATCTGTTTGAAGCCAGCGTTATCCAGTTTCCTCTCAACATCCGGAATTACCTCATGAGAGTCGCAATGTATTCTGAAAGTATAATTTTTCTCCATACAAATATCCTATCTGTTTTGATGATATTTATGTTTTTGTGTCCCCAAGAAGCGTTATTTATATCTTCAAAGCGCAAAACAACCTATATGGAATCAGCAGCTACCAGCTCGTCAAGCACAATCTTCGACGCGTCCTTTACCGGTGACATTGAGCTCATTAGAAACCTCCTTGCATCCGGAACCGATGTGAATTCGGTGGATGAGGAGAACAACACTGCGCTCATGTACGCCTGCTACTCAACTTTAGGTGATGAGGCTCTCTCATTTCTCATAGAAAAGGGCGCGGATGTAAACATCGCAAACAAGCAGGGCTACACCCCGCTTATACAGGCGAGCGAAAACGGGAACATCGACGCCGTCATGCTGCTTTTGCAGAGTGGCGCATACGTGAATGCGAAGGAGAAGAACGGGTACACCTCGCTGATGCTATCTTCCGAGCGCGGGCACTTTACTGTTGTGAAGTATCTTGTGGAGCATGCAGCGGATTTCAACGAGGCGGATAACAACGGTAACACAGTCTTCATGCACGCGATCATGTCAGGCAACATGGATGTGGTCTCATACATTGCCTCGCGCTCAAAGGATATCCATGACGCAAACAGCTACGGGCAGGACGCGCTTCTTGTCGCAGCGGAGAGCAGCAATCTGCGCGTGGTGCAGCACCTGCTTGAGAACCTTCATTTCAACGTGGACAAGAAGAACAACTTCGGAAAGACGGCGCTGATGTATGTCGCCGAGAAAGGGAAGATTGATATCGTAATCTATCTTGTCGAGCACGGCGCCAACACGCTGCTAAAGGACCAGAGCGGAATGGGTGCGCTGGATTACGCCAAGAAGGCAAAGCACAACGCGATAATGGACTATCTTGTCAACCGGGCCTGAACTCACTTGCCCTCAAAGACCCTCTTGTAGGCCTCGATTGTGCCTATGTCCACCCAGATTCCCTTACATTTCACTCCGTGCGTCTCCTCCTTGCCTATCAGCCATTTGATGAAATAGCCCATCGAGTCGTGGTTGGAGTTCTCTTTCATGTACCTGTCAAACATACCGATCGTCTCTTTCGGGAAGATGTAGATTCCCATGCTGAGCAGATTCGACTTGGGTTTTGCCGGCTTCTCCTCAAACTCAGTTACCCTGTTTCCATCGACGCTTAGAACCCCGGACCTTGTGAGCAGCTCCATCGAGTCGGTTTCGTAGAGCCCAAGGGTCGGCTTTTTGCTCCTCTCAAAGTGTCCGATGAGTTCGCTGAGCTTGAAGTCGAAATAGTTGTCGCCGCTCACTATCATGACATCAGAGCCCACCTTCGCGTGCTTTATCACGTATTCTATGCCCTTTATCTGTCCCAGCTTCTCGCCGTTGTGCTTTGTCGGCTCAATGAGTAGCTCAAGCTTCTTTCCAAAGCCAGATGCGTTCTTGGTGTCCACATAGTAGGCAAACTGGTCGGCGAACTTGTCGTTTGTGTTGACTATTATCCGCTCGACCTGTCTATAGGAGCCGAGGTCCTCCACGATGTGGTCCAGCAGGGGCCTTCCGCGAATCGGCAGCAGCGCCTTCGGGATGAAGAGGCCGATTGGCTCCATCCTGGTCCCAAAGCCTCCGCATAGAACTATGACGTCCATAATCTCACATCTCTTCGATAAATCTTGGCATGCTTACCTATAAATCTTTTCCCAACAAACTACTATTATGAAAGCAATCGGCATAGGCCTAATAGCGTTTATAGTTGTGATCGTAATCGGAGCAGCCGCAGGAACACTGTACTACGTGAGCCTTCAGGGCTCCGCGCCGCAGCAGCTGCCTGATCTTTCGGCAAGCACATCGGCAGCCGTTTCCCAGCTAAAGGGCAGCACGCTCTACCAGTCCCTATCGCAGGGCCAGTTGACCCCAAGCATGCTCTCAGAGCCGCAGAACCAGAGCCCTCAGTTCAACGTCACATACAGCGGAAAGGCGCTGATAACCGCAAAGATCGGGGGCGTCTCAGTTCCGGTCGCTGTTCCAGTCATAGTAAACAACCAGAAGTTTGGCAACGATTCCAGAATCTGGGCATCGCTCACAGGTCTTCCCGTGATCGGAGACCTTAACGTATCGCTAATCCGCCTGGGCGCCGTCACATACCTGTGCGCTCCGAGCAATCCTCTGAACAAGAGCTCAGCGCCGCAATGCTCCCAAAGGTGGGGCGGAAACTCCTCGACCCTGACGCTCTTCAACATCCTCTCGCTCATAACCTCGAACATGACGCTTAGCGTGAGCAGCTACTATCCAAGCGAGTACAACCAGATCTCATGCATCTTCATGAACTCAACGCTCATTCTCGGAGAGCAATCTTCGGGGCTGGGAAGCAGTTCACAAGGTTCTGGCAACCTTCAGTCGTGCATTGCGCCGCAGGACAACCTCCCCGTAACTTTCGCCTTTTCGTTTGACGCAAACAACAAGAACTCAACGGTGAGTTCGGTTATGCTGAACCTTGTGCAATCCTCAAGCAGCAGTGTTGTTTCAGATGCTGCAATAAGGGCGCTCCCTGCGCCGGTTACAAACTCAAGCCAGTGATCAGATGAATGATGTAAAGGAAGTCGATCTTGAAGAAGCAAAGAAGATGATTGAGGGAAGCGGAAAGAAGTTTGTCTGGATTGGAGGGCCGACAAGGGTCGCAATCCCAGAAATACTCGACGTAAGCGACACGCAGGTGCTTGCAATCGAGGGCGCGGAAATCAGAATGTTCAGTGACGATAAGCTCAAGGTGCTAAAGGACTGCATCATAGTCTGCCCGCACGGAAGGAGCTCGCTTGTGATTGCAAAGTTCCTCAAGGCAAAGAACATCGAGGCTTACAGCCTAAAGGGCGGAGTGGCAGCGATCATCGGCGAAAACTACTAGTGATTTTATGTTTCTAAGCGACAAGGACCTCAAGGAGATGATGAAGAGGGAGAGCGACCCGTTTGTGATTGAGCCGTACAAAGAGGCGCAGCTGACTCCAAACGGATACGATATGGCAATAGAGGTGATCGACAAGGAGGGGAAGACGGTCGCAGACAAGGTCTACGAGATAAAGCCCAATGAGCTCATACGAGTCAAGACGATTGAGACCCTAGGCATGCCGAATGGATACATGGCGCTGATGCTTCTAAGGAGCAGATTCACAAGGCAGGGGCTCCTCGGCTTATTTGCGGTGATCGATAGTGGATTCCACGGAAAGATTATCGCCTCAATAAAGAATCTGAGCGGCGAGACCGTTTCAATCAAGCTGGACGAGGGAGTAATCCATATGATAGTCTCTAAGATGGCATCAGGATCGGAGACCCCTTACGGGACTTCAGAAAAAAGCCACTGGCAGCACCAGAAGTAGAAGTCTATTTTGTTATCTCCTTGAAGACTTTTACGAACCTAACCCTAGCGTTCTTCTCTGCGTCAAACATCCCCTTGTTGCCAAGCGCCTGTTCCTGCCTCGCATATATGATAACGTCTATCCAGTCAGCCATCTTGACAATCTTAGATTCCACACTGGTCTTCTTCTTTTCTTCCTTGTAGAGATTGTAGTATTTTTCGGAGAGTGCTTTGTTGTTTATCCTTCCGTATAGCTGCTTTATCACGTATTCTCCAAGGTTGTCAAGGCTTAGCCTGAGGTCTTCAGAGAGCTGGCCGTGGCTATATTTGGCAACAAAGTTTATGTCCCCTGAGACCACCTCATCCTTGTCGTGTGTGATTGCGATCCGCAAGACCTTCTCGGTGTCGTTTCTGATTCCTTTTGAGTTTAGGTAGTCTGAGAGGACCATTGCAATGAACGCGACAGACCCTTCATGCTCCATCACATTTTGAGGTTTGATGATCTGGCGTGTGTTGTATCTCTGTATTGCGGTCATCCTGCCTATCGTATGCTGCAGAAAGTCGTCTATTATCCCGTCAAATGAGGTTTTGGCCATGAGGGAGATATGCAAAACAGGCTTTTGTAGTTATCGCCTCAGCCCTCCTCATGTATCCTTTGGAGGAGCATATCAAATGAGCTGGCAAGCGACAGAAAAGGGATTTCGTCGTAATCCTTCTCGCCGTTTATCACTCCGTTTTTTATCATAAATGCCATGTGGATTGGTTTTGAGATCATGTATCCGAACCGATCTATCCATTTCAGCGCCTTGTTCCCACCATCGTGAAATTTGTAGAGCTCCTCATCATATGCCAATAGGAGTCTTTTCTGAACTTCAAGCTTGTCCCTAACCTGCTGTTCGCTGAACATGCCTATTGCCGCAAGCAGATCTCCCACCTCATCAAGGTATGTTAGTATCGAGATTGCCGACTCAACTCCCATCCAGACCTGCAGGGCTGTGTGCGTCTTTTGGAAGCGCTCGACGCCCTCGTAATTTGCAAGTATCTGCGGAAACATTTTTGCGACCTTGTTTATCGCATCATCCCTGCTCTGCTCGGTTGCATCTTCCTTGTAGACTCTCATCTCTGTTTCAATTGCTATGTTTCCGAAATAGTTGGAGTCCAATGTCGCCTTCAAAAAGAGCGCGAACTGGCTTTTTCTTGCAAGTTCGGTGAGGGGCCCAATCCCGTTTTTATTTAAGAACTTGCTTATCCTGCCTGCCGCCTCGTCTGGGTCCTTGCGTATTACCTTGCCTATCAGGATCTCAAGCGGCTCGGTTCTGGGCGCATCTTTTGGGATTCCCCCTAAATTATGCTCCTTTATTAAAATCTAATCACCCAACTGTTCCTATTTCCTTTTTATTGTGGCAATTCCAAGCTCTAGGATCATCTCCTCTCCCTGTACGTCTACTGGAAGCTTGTACACCTCAAAAACATATTTCTTGATTGCTTCCTGAGCGGATGCAATCTTCTTTTGACCTCGTTTTGCTCCCCAACAAGCCTTTCGACCTGTATTGCTGCGCTCAACATCGGCTCGCGTATCTTTTCGATTGCAGCCCCCATGCCTTTTATCTCATTCTCCTTTTTGGCAATGTATTCTGCCAGCCCTTTCTCCTTCTTTATCAGTCCGTAGAGCTCAGTGCTGCTCTGGAACTTGGCAACGTTCTCCACAGTGTTTGTGCCAACGCTCTCCCCGCATTTCTCGAGTATTTTTTGGGTTGCCGCCAATGCACCCTGCCTTAGCTTTTCATCCAGGTCCAGCTTGCTTGCGAGCAGCATGCCCCTTAGGCTTCTTACCTTCGCAACAAAAATGTCAAAATGTCCAAGTATCTCCTTGTTGTTTCGTATGAAGTTTCCAACAGAGTGCCTATCGAATTTGAACTCGTGATCGTATTTCTCCGAAACCCTTCCGTTTATCGGCTTAAAGAGTGCCTCCAGTTCCTCCTGAACCCGCATAAGCGAATCCCTGGCGAGCTGCTGCTTGGAGGAGATTTTCTGCACCGACTCCTTGACCTTTCTTATCCCTGATGTATCTCCCTCATCAGCATCCTGCTTCGCCCTGCGTATCTTGGCTGACAATTCTTCCACCAGAACGTATCTTCCCTGGAGCTTTTCAACAAGGTTCTCAAACTTCTTGTCCCTTTGCATATTCCCGTTCCAAATCTCAGCTATATTGTGGTCTATCTCAACAAGCTCCCTAAAATTCTCATTTAGGCCCCTTCCGAAGAAGGTCTGATTCCTAGCCTCCATACCTATTGCGCCGCTCTTTCTTCCAACCTTGCCGAAGAAATCCTCAATGATGCTAACATTTATCTTGCATTTGTCATACTTTGAATAATGGCTTTGTTCTAGTACCTTAATGATCCGCTCATACTCCTGTATGTGCATCTTTAGCTCGTATATCCAAGTCCTGTCCACTCTTCCGTCCCTGATCAAATTCGCCTTCTCTCCAAGCTCCTCATTGACCAGAGAATGCAACCTCTTGACTGTCCCGTTCAACGATTCAAAGTGGGCTTCAAGTTTCTCCACAGTGCCGTTTTTAATCATTCCGTAATTCATGGTCTCCTTGGCGAACAAACCGAGCGATTCTATCCCAAAAATCCTCCTACCTGATGGCCCCTCCTGCGCCGATATCTGCTCTTCCCCTCTATTTCTATTCCTAAATTTATCGAACATATTCTAACCTTTCAACAATCCGAGTTTCATTTCGGGCTTTAAATATCATAACTAATGTTTCGTTTTTCGCCAAAATTGCGCTCCGCTAGGCATTCTTAAAATAAGAAAAATTGAGAAGTGAGCTTGTGATGTTAGGATTTAGTAGCGGTGCGCTCGCATGTCGCCGAAGCTTCATGCTTACACGCCCGCCCTATCAAAGTCGTGTAATACGACCACCCTAAGTCTCTCGTTTCGGGTGCGGCTTCGACCTTAGATGCTTTCAGGTCTTATCCGCTTAGCGCGTGGCTACCCGGCAATGCCTTTCGACAACCGGTAAACTAGAGGCGCCGGTCTTTCGTTCCTCTCGTACTAAAAAGACCTTGCCCTCTGAGACTAACACCCTCAGTAGATATTACCGTACTGTCTCGCGACGTACTGAACTCAGCTCATGTAGATCTTTAATGGACGAGCAGTCCAGCCCTTGGCGGCTCCTGCACCGCCAGGATGATCTAAGCCCATATCGATGTATCAAACGGCTGGGTCGATGTGAACTCTCACCAGCCACGAACCGGTTACCTCCAGAGTAACTTATTTGACAGCGTGGACTCCCATTAAAGGAGTACCAAGGTTCGTTAAACCCCTATTTCTAGTCTGCTTGTTACGCTTTTCAACAAACAGTCAGCCCTGCATTTGCTTTTATGCTTAACAGCTGGTTTCCAACCAGCTTAAGCAGAGCATTGGTCACTTTCGTTTCCTTATCGAAAGCAACCGCCCAGTCTAACTATCCGCCTGCTGCTGTTCCCCTTGCGAGGTTAGTTGCGCGGTAAACGCAGAGTGGTGTTACAGGATCGCTCCACGCCGGCCGGAGCCGGCGCTTCGATGCTCCCACTTACGCTGTGCAGCATTCACAGCACAACAACAACAGGTTATAGTCAAGCTTCATGGAGACTTCATTTCCCACTGAGGGAACGTGGCATATTCACCACGCAGTGAGTTCACGGGATCCAAGATTGGGACAGTGGGACAATCGTTACGCCCTTCATGCAAGTCACCTATTAAGTGACGAGGTATTACGCTACCTAAAGAGAGTCAGAGTTACTCCCGCTCTTTGCTAGCGCTTTGTCCGGTTGAAACCGGGTTTCGCGTACTAGCGGTGAGCAGGCGTCACCCGCTGTACTAAGCCTTACGGCTTTGCGGCGAGTTGTGTTTTTGATAAACAGTCGTCGTCCCCTAGTTAATGCTATCTGCTCTTACTAAGTGCAGACATGGCTTCTTGAAAACTTACGCCACTAACTTGCCGATTTCCCTAACCTTGGTTCTTCCCACACCCCTTGGTCTTTTCAACCAGCAGCACCTGTACTGGTTCTAGGTACGGTTTGATAAGATCGTTGTCGATTCCCTTTTCACGGGCTCAGGAATTCAGGTATTATGGTTCATTTAGCTGCTTCTCCTCATAATGAGACTCTGCAGCCATTTGCACCTCTTTTCAACCCTATCCCCAAGCGTCAGAAATCAACCTTGTGTTGCCACGCCTACTTATCAAGCTCCAGAATATTAACTGGATACCCTGTTGTACACGAGTAATTAGCTGTGTACTTAGGACCGGCTAACTCCCCGCTGACGATCATTGCGAGGAAAACCTTGTGCTTCCGGGGTAATTGATTCTCACAATTATATGCTATTACTTACACCAGGATTTTCTCTACTACACAGTCCATAGGATCGCAAGACCCTACTTCTAGCCATGTAGAATGCCCTCTTACCAGTATATTTCAACTCTAAGGTCTCGGTACATGATTTAGCCCCGTCCATTTTCGGAGAGAACTCTCTCAATCGGTACGCTATTACGCGTTTTTTAAAGGGTGGCTGCTTCTGAGCCTACCTCCCGACTGTCTACGAGAATTCCCTCGTTCGATACACTTAATCACGATTTAGGGACCTTAACCTTAGTCACCGACTTTACGGTCTCGTCGTACCAGCTTACCCGATACGGCCGACTCCCGGGGTCTACGCAGCATATGCATTCGGAGTTTGACGGGAGGGAAGAGCCTTTCGACTCCGCGCCCTCTAATCGGTCGCTCTACCGCATATGCAAGCTCGCCCGGAGCTATCCTAAAGATACTTCAGAGGGGACCCGCTATTGCTATGTTCGAATGGTCTATCGCCCCTACCCGCAGCTCACCCAACAGGACATGCCATGACAGGTTGCGGACCTCCAGGGGCCATCAAGCCCCCTTCGTCCTAGCCGCGCGTAGATCACAATAGCTTCGGGTCGTATAGTAGTGACTTAGGCATTTTCATACCCTGCGCCTCCTTGCGTGCGCGCACTCGCTTTCGCTTCGCTGCATTGCTGCAGCTCGCCACTCATATACACTCCCTGGCTCTTGCTTCAAGAAGAAGGACAGAACACTGGTACTGCGTGTCGCTGTTTGCTTTCGCAACTTCGCTTCCACGCAGGTTAACCCTTCCGTGCCCTGTCTTCTTGTAACCACCTAGTTTCAGATCTTTTCGCTCCCACGCGTGTGGGTGCTTTTCAGCTTTCGTTCGCACTACTTGTTCGCTATCGGTCTCTGATCAATATTTAGGGTTGGGATTTAATGATCCCGTATTCGTTCGACGTATTAAGGCCGAACTACTCTAACACAACACATCTCAGTGTCCTCTATGTACGAGGCTGTCACTCTCTATGGCGGAACTTTCCAGTTCCTTCTATTCAGACACCAAGACTAAAAGTTGCACCACATCTCCGCACCTTTTGCAAGGGGGATTCAGTTTGCCCTCCTCCGTGTTCACTCGCGTTACTGACGGAATCGATTTTCTTTCTTCTCCTGCGGGTACTAAGATATTTCAATTCCCCGCGTACGCATGCGCCACTATTCATAGCGCACAATTCGGCAATCCAAGGTTCAATGGCTGACATGCGCCTACCCTTGGCTTATCGCAGCTTGCCACGGCCTTCGTAGCTATCAGAGCCTAGCCATCCACTAGGTGGCTTATAATTTACAAGCTCACTTCTCCTCGAATCAATCCCCTAGACGGGGATCTCACAAAGTGCATCACAGATGAGTTATTCTAAGACGTATACCTTTCACAAAGCGCGAGCTCTCGAGTATGACCTCTAGAAGCTCAACTGGACATCAAAGCACTAACAAGTAGTTAGGTAGAGAAGCTTTATATACGTTTTTCTGGAAGTGCGACCAAGAAGGTAACAAGGCTAGTACCCCTTGGAAATCCTCTTGTATGCCTCACGAAACGGGACTCCCTTTTCAACCAGTTTGTATGCCTCTGCGGTCGCAAAGAGCTCCCTGCCCATTCCCCTTTTGCACGCCTCTTTGTCGACTGACAGATTGTCAAAGAGCATGATTGCAATCCCCAAAGACTCCTCCGTAGCATCAAAGCTTTTCATTATCGCACCCTTCGTTAGCTGTATGTCTCGGTTGTATCCGGAAATCAGATTCGCTGCGATCCCCTTTATCATAAACTCATAGGAGTTCACGACATGGTAGCTGCCCCGAAGTATCTCAAGAAGATCCGGATTGTTCTTGTGCGGCATCATCGAGCTCCCAGTGAGAAATTTTCTCGGCAAGATGAAGTATCCGAACTCCGGCATGCTAAAGAGTATCAGATCGGATGCAATCTTGTTGAGGTCAAGCATAACCTGCGAAAGAGATCCCACCACCGCAGCCTCAAACTTCCCACGGCTGTTCTGGACATAAATCGAGTTTTCCTGGACTTTTGCAAATCCGAGTTCCTTCGCAGTGAAATTTCTGTCGATTTTTATCGGTACTCCGTATCCCGCCCCGCTACCCAGTGGTGATTGGTCGACTAATTTTAGTGCAGCGTCAAGAGTCCTCAGGTTATCCTTCATCGAATCCGCAAACGCCCCGCTCCAAAGCGCAATTGATGAAGGCATTGCCTTTCTCGTGTGGGTGTATCCTGGAAGAACTGTCTTTCCGTACTTTTTCTTGAATCCGTCCAAGCTTTTAATCAGATCCAAAACAAGTTTTTTCGTTTCCTTCAACTCTTCCATATAATACAATCGCAATGCCGTGAGAGACTGGTCATTTCGAGATCTGGCCGTGTGCACTTTCATCCCCAATTTGCCGAGCTTCGCTGTTAGGTGGCTCTCTATGGCCGTGTGGCAATCCTCGTCGGATTGTTTTATCTCAAACTTTCCTGCCTTGTCTAGCGCAATTATCTTGCTAAGCTCTGCCTTCAATTTCTTAACTTCTGATGAGCTCAGAATCCCGACCTTCCCAAGCATCCCAACATGCGCAATTGATGCGATGCAGTCGTATTTCACGAGTCTTTTGTCGAGTAGATAATCCTCCCCCACGGTAAATTTCTCGATGCTCTTGTCTAGCTTGTAATCTTTCTTCCATAGCGTCATAGAACCCTAATCAATATCTCTTACTTTACATTATTTAATCTAACATCTATCAAAATCCAGCCTTTAAACTCAATCTTTTAAGCTCTTACTGAGATAGTATTCTGGTAATAACTTGCAGCAAGTCGAGCAGCAGAGCAGCAACTCAAAGTACATCTCCCTGATAAATGACCTTCTGCAGCCCGACGAGCAGGTCGAGCTGGTCATCGTCCAGACAAGGTATTGGCCGATGGTCCCTGCAAATTCTATCTTCAAGCCTAAGATAATATACGCGACGAACAGAAGGGTGATAATAATCGCAAGGCACCAGCTCGGTCTTGTCCGAAGCTACTCAATCTTCCCGTACAAGATAATACTCACAGTCAAGCCCACAAAAGGGATATTCCTCTCCTCGATTGTGATAGGCCACCAGGGAAGCATACCCTCCGATGAGATTGAGAAGAACGAGCCCAAGGCGGTCTCCGGGCTCAGGCGCGAGGATGCGATGCGCCTCGAGCACTTCATAAACGCAAAGATAGTGGCGCTGCCCCACAGCTCTCTGAGCCAAGAGCAGCAGGACCAGTCCGACATGCTAAAGCACAACAAGGGAATAAGGTGCCTAAACTGCGGCACGATGAATGAGATGACAAGCGACTACTGCTCCCACTGCGGCACAAGGCTTTGAGAAAAAGATTTTTATTAAAATTCGTAAATGAAAAGCAGTCCGGTTAAACATTGAGCTGCCCGTACTTGAAAAACCTGTGTAACTTCGAGACAATCCTGTTTGCAGGAGAAGGCCTGTAATATCCTATGCAGCTTTTTCTGTCCTTCATAACAATAGGCAACTCTGTCCCGTTTTCAACATTCCAATTTGAGCTTTCCATATAATTTGTTATGCCTTTTCTGGTATATAAACAAGATTAAATATTCCATAATAAGCCAAATTATTTGTGTTTTTGTAACTTGCTTAGAGGTTAAGAATTTTCAAAATCTGCATTTTCGCTGTAAGGAAAAGGATTACTTTCGCAGCAAGCTTCTTATATACGCAAGGCCGCCGGCGAGCACCCCTATGATTGCCGCAGCCGCAAAGGTGATTATCGGCACCGGGAACTGCCCAAGAATCTGCTCGTGGACCTGCAGCTGCGATAGGCCTCCGCCGCCTATTGAGGCAGGCATTAGTCCCACGCCTCCAACATATCCTGCATACATCAAGAGAAGTGTGGCGCCGAGCATGCCCACATTCATCAGGATTAAGTGCGCCTTCGCAAGTTCAAGCGAGATCCCATCAAGCGTTTTATTCAGCCTGACCTCCACATAGTCATAGAGGAACGAGGTTACGCCAAGGGCGAGTATCATCGCGATGTAAGTTATGTATCCGAGCATCAGCCACACCCCTGCGCTTCCCGAGGCTATTACCATCGAGGGGTTCGGGGTGAGGTAGATCGATCCGAAAATGAAAAGTATGAATGTAACTATTGCAAGTATCGCGCCTTGCACTATTGCGCTCCACAGAAAGAGGGTCGCAATTTTGCTAGTTTTTGCCATGAGAATCTACTCCGAGGTCCAGCCTCCATCTACTTCAAGTATATGTCCAGTCACGTATGACGACGCTTTCGATGCGAGGAACACCGCAGCGCCCTTGAGCTCCTTGACGTCGCCGAGCCTTCCAAGCGGCGTCCTTGTTGTTATATGCTCAAGCATCTGCTTGTTCTCAAGGACCCCCTGCGTCATCTCGCTTGGGAAGAATCCGGGTGCAATCGCGTTGACCCTTATGCCCGATGATGCGAACTCCACAGCAAGCGATCTGGTGAGGTTCACTATCCCTCCCTTGCTCGCATAGTAAGGCGCGACTGGGAAAATGTCGCCGAACACCCCGTAAATCGAGGCGATGTTTATCACGCTGCCCCTGACCTTCTTGCTGATCATATCCTTCACTACATTTTTGCAGCACAGGAACACCCCTGTCAGGTTAACCGCTATCACCGCGTCCCAGGCTTCCTTTGTCATCTCGGTTGATGGGCCCATCGCCGCCGTTCCGGCATTGTTTATCAAAATGTCTATCTTTCCAAATGAATCCTCAGCCGCCTTCACGACTTTTAGTATGTCTGCTTCAACCGAAACATCGGCCTTCACAGGAACAATCTTTCTGCCAGTCGCCGCCGAGATTCTCTTTGCGTTATCAATCAGCCTATCCTCTCTTCTTGCTGCAATCACCACATCCGCTCCGGCCTCAGCAAGCGCCTCTGTGAATGCGACTCCAAGCCCGCTTGATACTCCTGTGACTATCGCGCACTTGCCATCAAGCTTGAAATCATCCAAAATGCCCATGATAGACCTTTGACGCCAATCCTTAAATTGGTTACACACCAAACCGGCGTTTGCCTCTTACCACCATGCCGTGTATTTTAAGACATTACTGTGATAGTATAATTGCTGATCAGGCATGCAGGATCCAAACTACATCGATCGCTACAAATTGGTGAGGGCAACTCTGGAGCCAGGTGAAAGGATAGAGCTAATAGTTGAGCAGTCTCGCCTCTGGCCAGGTGTGCCTCTTAATTCGGTTTTCAAACCAGTGGTGGTCTTTCTCACAAACGAGCGCCTTATAATCGTAAGCAGGCATGCTTTGGGCCTCCTCAGAAACGTCACCATCATTCCCCTGCCTGCGATAAGGACCACAAGGCTGGAAAAGGGCCTGATACTTGCCTCAATAGTTCTAGGGCAGTTTGGCGCCGCTTCCTCACAGTCAGGCAAGGATCTTGATGGCTTCAATTACAATGATGCGACTGCTCTTTTGCACCGAATAACAAAGGAGGTCCATGACTTAAACAAGGTCTCGCCCAAGAAGCATCAGCTCGAGGGCATGCCCACCGTCGAGCGATGCTACAACTGCGGGGAGCCGCTTGTAGAAGGCGCAAAATACTGTTACCACTGCGGCGTAAGGATGTTTTAGGAGCGCCTGCTTCCCCTTTCCCTCTCTATGTCCGCAAGGGTCTTCCGCAGATCGTCTAGGTGGGTCTCCATAAAGAGCATCTGCAGCATGGTCTCGCACTCCTCCTGCGACTCAAGCATCTTCTTTATCCCTTCCTTTGGGACCGCCTTGTTGGATCCCCTGTCCTCGAAAACGAATCCGTTGCGGAACCAGAACTCGTCAAGAGCCTCGGGGGTGAGCTTCATCGCCCTCTGCGCAAGGGCTGCAAGCTCGCCTCTTGTTATGACATCATCCGATTCGTTCTCAATGCTCTCTTCCGCGTCCATCGTATCACTTTCCTTTAATGAGCCTGTAGTTTAAATAGGCGACAACCAGCGCAATGGCGAATGAAAGGGCCGTTCCGTAGGTTAGGCCTATCGCAGGATAGAGGTACCTTATGGAAACTATGTAAGTTATGACGCTGAGGAATCCGCCTGTGACAATCGGCCTGGCAATCATCCTAGAGAACTCCTTCCCGACGCTTTTGTTCACTATCATAAGTGTGGAGACGTATGCCGCCGGAAAAGCTGAGAATATTCCGCCCAGAATAGGCCCTCCCACACTGCTTATCAGCACTGCGCCTGCAATCATTCCGCCGCTAAAAATTCCCCGTATTAGAAGCTGGGGAAGGCTGTAATTTATCCTCTCCATCTCCTCCTTTGCGCGAACACTCGAGCTGAGAACCTTGAAGGCTATGAAAGTAATCACTGCGCATCCGATAAGTGCGATTGGAAATGAGGTTATGCCAGAAAAGTCAAGCCCCGCCGAGAGAACAAACCATACCCCCAGCGCGCCGATTATGCTGGAGCCAAAATTTCTGTTCTTGGAGAAAATCACATACGCCGCAAGGAAGAGTGCGGTGAATGCATATCCTATGGGAAAGAGCGTTGTTGCCTGCGATGCTGCCGCAGGAGATTGCGCAAGGCCTATGAAAAGGAATGCGACTACGGATGTTGATGGCAGTCCGACTATTACCCCTCCGATGGTGCTTCCGAACTTCTCGGCGATTACTGTCGTCAGAGTTATCCAAAGCCCTCCTATTACAAACGCACCGATCAAATTAAGCGCAAGCAAATCAAGCATGACTTAACAATTGATAAGTGAGTTATTTAATTTAGAATCCTTGAAGAAAAAGTTGGTAAGGAACGGTCCAGGGAATTAAAGGTGGGGACCTAAAATATGAACCGTACCTTACTGGATAATACTATGAATAAACTCCTTTATATACCTCCCCTTAAATCGCATAATCAAGAGGTTGTGTTGCGCTTTTGCTACTTGTGCCCTGCGGATCACTCGAGCGGGCCGATCCTCTGGTTAAGCTCGTCGAAGAATGCGTCGTTCTCAGCAACCGCTCCTGCCTTTATCACCATCGCCTCGTTTTCCTGCAGCCCGAGTATCTCCCTTACGAATGTCGACTCATTTGAGATGAACTGCTCGCTACCGCTGTAGGCGTTGGCGAATCTGCTGCTGTCTATCATCGCAGCTATGTGCTGTGCGTGGTCCTTGTGCACCTTGGTTGCAAAGACCCTTCCGCCGGACTTTATTATGTCCTTGACCGCGCCCTCTCCGTCTCCGGCAAATGCGCCTGTGACGTCAAATATCGTGAAGTTGTGCTTCGGAGCGCCCCTCTTGCTGGACCTGTATGATCCACCGACCTTGTCCTGGCGCTGTATAACAATTCCGATGCCTGCAAGCACGGCTATTGCAAGGTAGTAGATCTTTATCGGCGTTCCGAACATCGCATCGGCCCACACGAAGCTAAAGAATGGCGAGAGAAGATAGGTGTTTGTCACTATCGTCGTCTTGAGCACCTTGAGCGCGTGCACGTACATGTAGAAGCTGAAGATGTTTGTGATTGCAAGGTAAACTATTATCCCAATGTCTACTGCGCTAAGCGCCACGAAGTGGGCGCCGCTGCCGATGAAGAATATTGCGTAGAAGAGGGTGAGCACAAATGTCGACCCAGCAAGGTAGAGCTCGGTGTCAAGCATCTCCCTCTTGATTATTATGTTCGCAAGCGCGTATCCGATGGCGAGCATTATGACAAATCCGATGATCGGCAGATCCACATTGCTGAGTATGTTAGAGACGTTCCCTCCACTCACCCCGATTATTATTCCGACGAATGCTAGCCCGAGCGCTGCAATCTGGCTTTTACTAAGCCTCTCGTTTAGAAGGAACGGGATGAAGATGAGCATCAGCAGCGGGTTTAGCCTAAAGAGCACCGTTGCAAGCGAGGCGCTGATGTAGTGCTCTGCGTACGCGATCCCATACTGGTATGGCACGTATGACAAAAGCGCCGCAAGCGCGATGTAAAATAGCCTCTTCTTGTTGCCTAGCAGCCCTGCGAGCGCCGGCAGCTTGTTCTTTTTTACAAGCAGCGCAATTCCCACGGGTATGCTCAGCAGCGATGCGAGCAAAAAGAGCTCGAATGCGTTTGTCCCTATCGTCAGCACCAAGAGCACCGGCGTGAAAGAGCCTATGAGTAGCGATGCGAAGAGGTAGACGTATGCCTTCGTGCTTATCTGCATAATCAGCTATGGCAATCACCTGTTTAAATACGCTCCTCAAAATTGCAATTTTCTCATGAATCTTTGTGGATTTGCAACATGCTTTGGAAAGTAATAAATGCCTTTGTTTGCATTCTATAAGCATGGTAGACTACGAATTCCGCAGCGAGTTCAACGAGAAGTGGAGCCCTCTGCTCAAGAAGATGATAAGGCTTCTATCTGAGGATTCTAGGATGTCGATAACCAAGATGACCCAGCACCTCGGGGTCTCCAGAAAGACTGTGGGCGACAAGCTCAAGAAGGCGGAGGCGGAGCTTGGGATAAAGTACACCCTGGAGCTTGACGAGAACGCGCTGGGGCTCGACAATCCGCACCTGATACTAATCAAGTTCACCGAGAAGCCAAACTACGATGAGATAGCAAAGATCCTATCAAGCTCACATATAACGCAGCTTGCGGCAAGGGTGGAGGGGTCATACGACCTGTTCGTCTACGCAAACGCCGAGAACGCGGGAGAGTACGTCTACTGGGACAAGACCACGCAGGTGATGCTCTCAAAGTACAAGGCGCACTGGCAGCCCTCAGACCTCGCCTTTAGGCACCTCGGTTTCTTCCCGATAAGAAACGCCCTTCTGCAGAGGCTGAGCATTCCAAAGACCTACAAGGAGATACTTCTGCTGCTAAACGAAAATGCAAGGATGTCGCTAAACGAGATGGCGCGCAGGCTTGGAATGAAGCCAAACACCCTCGCATACAACCTAAACAAGCTGCTCAAGATGGGATACATCAAGCGTTTCACTATAACGATGAACAATCCGCCGAAGGTCTCGATGATGTCGCTTTTCGGCAAGTACATCATTGCGGAGGGATTTGAGGAGGACTCGATGAAGATGAGAAAGGAGATAACATTCCTTGACGACAAGATGCCGCTTATCAGCAGGTGTCTCTTCTCGGCGCAGCTGATCGGGAGCTACGACTTCTTCTTCGTCGGAGTCTACGACAACGATGCGATAGGCCTCAAGCACCTGATAAGGTACTACAAGGACCGATTCAAGAGGCACAAGGTGAAGGTGATGCACGGAACAATCGGCAAGGTGATCATAGGAGATTTCCCGGTCAGAAACCTCGACGTGCGCACCGAGTTCAACATGATAAAGTGGATACCGGGAGTCGCCCCTAAGGTTGAGAAGCCGGCGCCTCTGCCGTCGCTGCAGCAGTGAAATCTCAATCTTTATATGTTTAATCGTGTCTAGAATATACGACTGAATGGGTTTTAAATACTATAAAACCTAGATGATACTATGCGAGTTAGAACGGTTCCAAAGACGATTGCGCTCATACCTGACGGGAACAGGCGCTGGGCATCAAGCCACAAGATCTCAGTCCTCTCCGGCTACCAGCTCGGGGTGCAGAAGTTCATAGACTTCAGCGAGTGGTGCCTTGATTACGGGGTAAAAAACATAACCGTCTGGGCATTTTCGACCGAGAACTTCCGCAGGCCAAAGCATGAGATCAACGCACTCTTCAAGATATACAAGAAAGCAGCAACAGATCCAAAGATCCTTGCAAGGCTGCACAAGAACAAGACTCGCTTCAACGTAATCGGGGACAAAAGCATGCTCCCAAAGGACCTTACAAGGTCGCTTGAAAAGGTCGAAATGCAGACCATGCACTACAAGGACCGCGTGATAAACATGCTGATAGGTTACGGGGGCAAGGAGGACATCCTGCACGCAGTAAAGGAGTACGCAAAGTCTGTAATAAAGATAGGCAAGGTTCTCACGCTAACCGACGCAACTTTCAAGAAGTATCTGCGCTCATATGCAATCCCTGACATCGACTTTGTGATCAGGACATCTGATGAGGAGAGGATTTCCGGATTCCTTCCCTGGCAGATAAGCTACTCGGAACTCTATTTCGCAGACAAGCTCTGGCCCGACTTCTCAAGGAGCGACCTCAAGAGGGCGATAAGCGAGTACAGCAAGAGAAGCAGGAGGTTCGGAACTTAAAAATAGGGTTTGTATGCCTGACGAGAAGCGGGATCTTTTCCGCTATACTAATTATTTCTCCAAAGAGGCCCCAGCCCTGCGCACGCAGTCCATAATCCTGCTCGCGCTGGGAGTCATAACCGGAATCCTCTCGATACTGCTCATACACCCTCAGGACTTCATGCAGAACATCGTCACGTTCACAGGCTACGGCCTGAGCTCGGGCCTTCTGATAGTTAGCCTTCCAGCGCTCTTCACGATAGCGATGATAAAGGCGCTCAAGCGGAATATCTTCCTAAAGCACCTGATGTACGCGACGATAGTTAGCACAACGATCTACGCTCTCTTTTTGATAGTCAGCAGCGCTTTCTTCTCCCTCTTCCACAGCCTCACGATTTCGTATGTCATTTTCCTTGTTGGAAACGCGAGCATCTACCTCTTTTGGATAGTGATCGGCAAGTTCCTCTTCGCACAGAAGAGGGGAGGCAACATCCTGCCTGCGATCCAGCCGATACTCAACATCATGTTCTACATCCCGCTGGGCAAATACCTTCTCGATTTCAACTTCTCCCTATCCACAGCCCTCACCAAGCTCTTCTTTGGGATGCTGATTTTTCTGATTGCAGGCTACCTTGTATTCTACCTGCTCGACGCCCCGATGAAGAGGGCCACAAACATCTCAGGGATAAAGATATTCACGATAATGGTCAACCAGTGGCTATACAACCCGAAGACCGACACGAACGGCGAGCAGTTCGCTTTCGGCGAAAAGAAGGACATAACCACTGACATTCTTCTGCTGAAAAACAAGAGGGGCAAGTACAGCGCAATCTTTGTTAAGCCAGATATCCACTACGGCCCGTTTGCCGGATTTGGAGGCGCAATCACAACAGAGTACCTTGGCAACTACCTGCATAACAAGTACAATGCAACCGCATTCATACTCCACGGCCCAGTAAACATTGCAAACAATCCAGTTTCAAGCTCTCAGGTGTACACGCTCGCAAAGAACATCTCCTCATACATCGATTCGGTTAATGCAAAAAGCTTCACCCCCGCCCTGGGAAACATCTACAGCGGCTCAAAGGGCCCTTGCAATGCAATCCATCTGAAGATAAACGATTGCAGCATGGTGACCCTCTCAAAGGCGCCGCTTGTCACTGAGGATATAAACTACGAGATAGGGATGCACTACAAGAAGCTGGCGACAAGGCACTCAAGCAACGCGATAATAATCGACGCACACAACTCCAGAAGCGAGTCGGCAAGCAAGGAGGAGCTAAAGGGGATATACTTCGGCAGCAAGTACGTAAGTATGTACGAGAGCGCGATCCTGCAGACGCTTGGGAAGAACTCCGTCAAGAAGATGAAGTTCGGCTCGTCCCAGCAGAAGATCTCCTCAAACCTCGGGAATCCAAAGGACATGGGGAATGGATTCTCAAGCTTCGCGCTCTTCCAGTTCGGCTCGAGGAAGTTTGGTATGCTCTACTTTGATTCAAACAACATCCTGCCAAAACTCAGGGAAGACGTGATAAAGCACGTGAAAGGCAAGTACCACATCGATATTGAGGTCTATACAACCGACACCCACTCGGTCAACTCGCTTGCTCTGCCCAGCAGCAACGTTCTCGGCAGATTCACCCTTGCATCAAAACTTCTTCCGGTAGTGGATGCAATGATAGACCTGGCAGTTAACAGCACCGAAGAGGTGAGCTCCGCAAGCGGCAGCTTTGTGAGCAAGGGCTTTAGGGTTTGGGGGGAGAATGCGGAGCAAGCGATAACAAAGGCGAGCAAGGAGGCAATAAGGATGGTCAAGCACGTCGCCCCGTTCGTTATTGCCGCTGCATTCATCATCGCAGCATGGGTCGTCTACTCGGTTTAGATCCTCTTCGACTTGATTATCTTCTTTAGCATCAGCTTGTTTATGCCGTCGACCATTGCATACACGCTTGTTATTACAATGTCCTTCCCAATGGATCTCGCCTCGGCAGTATTGCCTTGTGCATCCTCAACCTTTATCGTAACCTCACAGTTTGCATCAGGCCCTCCAGCGATTGAGTTCAGCTTGTAGTCCTTGAGCTTAACGCTTCCAATTATGTCAGTTATCTGCTGGATCGCCTTAAGCGAGGCATCAACGGGCCCAACGCCGTAATCGGTAGTTGTGTAATCCTTCTCGTTTATCTTGAGCTTCACAAAAGCATATGGCATGTTACCCATTCCGGTCGAGACTGAGAATCCCTCCAGCCTCACTATGCTCTCAAGCGCCGCAAGCCTCATCACCTGGCCTGCAATCGAGAGCAGTTCCACCTCAGTCACACTCTTTCCCATGTCCCCTATTCCCTTGACCTTTTCAAGTATCTGTCGCAGCTGCTCTTTGTCTGGGGCAATTTCGTACTCCTTTAACATCGCCGCAATACCATGTGCTCCTGCATGCTTGCCTGCCTGAATGGATGTGGTTCTTCCCACAAGCTCTGGGCTTATGGGCTCGTAGGTGAGTGGGTTGCTAAGCACCCCATGAGTATGTATCCCGGACTCGTGCCTGAATGCATTCTCCCCGACTATCGCCTTGTTTGGCTGGACCCTTATCCCCACGACATTCGAGACATACTGGGACGTGGCATAGATCTTCTCAGTCTTTATGTTTGTCTCAAACTTCTCATCGAATGTGAGGCACCTAAGTGCCATGACTAGCTCCTCAAGCGAGGCGTTTCCCGCCCGCTCCCCTATTCCGTTGATTGTAACGTGAGCGCACTGGGCCCCTGCCTGAATTCCAGAAATGGCATTTGCTACCGCGAGCCCGAAGTCGTTGTGGCAGTGCACGCTTATCGGAAGGCCTGTTGCGCTGATTGCATCGCGAGTTATCTCCGCAATGTATTGGGGCGTTGAGTACCCGACAGTGTCGGGTATGTCTAGCCTGTCTGCTCCCGCCGCCTTTGCCGCCTTGAATATCTGTCCTAGGAACTCCCTGTCGGTCCTTGTAGCGTCCTCAGCCGAGAACTCCACCTTTAGCCCCCTAGACTTTGCATACTGTATCGATTCCACGGCTCTCTCCATCACCTGCTCCCTATTCATCTTAAGCTTGTACTGCATGTGAATGTCTGATGTAGCGATGAAGGTGTGGACATATCCAAGCCCTGCGTCAGCAATTGCATCTATGTCCTTTCGATTTGTCCTTGCAAGACCATAGATATCCGCCTTGAGTCCGGCTTGGGAGATTCCCTTGACCGCCTTCATCTCCCCTTCAGATATTACTGGAAAACCCGCCTCGATCGCATCAACTCCCAAATCGTCAAGCTTTCTTGCTATTCCAATCTTCTGCTCTGGGCTCAGCGCTACGCCCGGCGTCTGCTCCCCGTCTCTGAGGGTCGTATCAAAAATCCTGACTTTCACCTAACCACTTACTCTAGCTATGCGCCGAACAGAATTATTATAGGTTTTGTCCCAATTCTATTCTACAAGGCAAGGCAATGATTGATATTCTACCTATCTTTTACCTAATCTCACTCACGCTTCTAGTCTACAGGATTGCAAGGAGCGAGAAGTGGAAAGACATCTTACCGCTTGCGATTCTTCTTACTCTAGGGTCACTGCTCTCAATTTACCAAGGCGCAAACGCCCTGCTATTTTCATCAATCCTCGTAATATTCGACCTGATCGCATTCACGTACAGCTCAAAGGAGGGATTTTTCCTGGTTCTGGTTGGGATTATCTACCTCTTCTTTGGCGTTCAGTACATGAGCGTAAGCTTAGTTGCTCAGGCAATGCTGCTCGGCCTCCTCTGCGAATTCTCGCAGATAAAGTTTAACAAGCCAAAGGAAACAGACAAGAAGGTTGAGACCAATCGTGACATTGCCCAAATAATTTTCGGTGCAATAATCTTGCTATTGTTCTATTCAATAAAGACTTCTTATGCGGAATTTATCATAATAATGTTAATACTCCTCGGCTATCTCACAGTCAACTATGGTGCATCAAATGTCCAGACAAAAGTGGCAGTATCCCTCAAGAACCTTGAGAGAAGCTACACAAAATTCGGTCAGGGGGCCGCATGGCTTGCAATCGGCGCACTCGCAACGATCGGATTCGTTCAGGATGCAAAGTACGTTGTGATAATATTCTTTGCGATCTTCATAGGCGATGCGCTTGCAACGATAATCGGGATACGGTTCGGGAAGCGCAAGCTCCCGTACAACAAGAAGAAAAGTATTGCAGGAGCAATCGCATACTTCCTCTCAGTTGCCATTCTTCCCTATTCTCTTTACGGACCTCTTGCAATCCCACTTGCAGTACTTGCAACTGTTGTAGAGACCCTGCCGATAAAACTTGACGACAACTTCAGCGTTCCTGCTGTGCTGATAATTGTCTATCTTATTGCAGAAGTCGTGGTGTTTTGATGGATGAGGAAAACAAGAGTTCACTCGGCGCACGGCGCTTTAGGCGAGTTGTCGAGGATTTCAAGTGCCTCAAGTGCGGAACTGAGGTGACCGGAAACGGATACACCGACCACTGCCCAAACTGCCTTTGGGGTCTTCATGTCGACGTAATGCCAGGAGACCGGGCCTCGAGTTGTAGGGGTCAGCTGCAGCCCATAAATGTTGTATATGAGGATGACAATTACGTTATAACCTACAAATGCTCCAAGTGCAAAATCATCAAAAACTTCAAGGCCTCAAGCAAGGACAACCCCGATGTTCTAGCCGATTTAGCAAATGCTGCTTCTAGAGAATAAGATCTTCTTAGATCGTGTATCTTGTGGGCTGAACCATGGATAGAGAATAGGAATTCTTTCTGTCACCTACAAGTAACTCCGTCCTAAATCCGACATCCGAGAGAAGCTTTGTCAGGGTCCACGAGGTAAACTTTGCAGACCTTAAGACAAATATCTGCTCTCCTCTTTCAAATTCCAACTTATTCTTTCCCACTTTGGCATTAGCGTCTTCAAGAAGTCCTATTCTTATCTCCACCTGGTTTTTGACTTCGTTCCAACTGACGTTAGTTTTGAATTTATTCCTGCCAATTCCTAAAGCTTCAGGGACAAAATATATCAGGTCGTCCACTAATTTATCGTAGTAATGCGAAATTATTTTATCAACTCTAGCCAAATTTGTGAGCTCAACCCCTATTATCAGGAAATCTTCGGATGACATGGAATCCCTAAAGTTTGTCAGTACCCTTCCCATATCACTCTGGTTTCCTATCGTGCTTCCCAAGAACAAAAACAGGTTTAGGGATCCATCAGCCTTTAGATTGTAAGCTATGTCCGAGAAGTTTCCTTGCTCAAAATCTATCAACAACGGCTCGCATTCTATCTTTCCGTATTTTTTCTTCACGTTTGAGGCCGCTAACTCTAGCATCTCCTTACTAATGTCGAGCGGAACGTACTTGAAATCTGTCCCATTTTTCTTCAGCGCATCTACTATGGGAAAAATAGGTGTGCCGTTACCACATCCTATGTCTATAAGATTTAACTTTTTAACATTCGAAAATGCCCCCAAAAAATCCGACATCCTCTTTTTCAGCAATTCTGCTTCGAGGGAATTTATATCGTCTGCAGATTTAGACCGCGCCTTTGCAATCTTGTCCCATTTTTCTGCGCCTTTTCCAAGGTAGGCAAATTTGATAGGTATCTCTCCTCTACCTTGTAATGAAGTTATAAGTTCTGCTTCCTGTCTCTTTGACAGCAGTTCAAGCATCACTACACCCTTCTTCCCCTCCTTCCTCCCGATCTCTTTGTAGAATCCGTTGGTATTGGGGTTACATCTTCTATGCTTCCAATTCTAAAGCCGCTTCTTGCAAGCGCCCTTACCACTGCCTGAGCCCCAGATCCCGGCGTCTTTGTGCCGTGGCCTCCTGG